>Ga0181526_10003744_pt1 | contig 12203 bp, 12 predicted proteins | sample PEATcosm2014_Bin_35_FD_119750 | JGI IMG/M metagenome (GOLD analysis project Ga0181526, IMG submission 119750) | Peatland microbial communities from MTU Mesocosm Facility, Houghton, MI, USA - PEATcosm2014_Bin06_30_metaG | ecosystem: Environmental > Terrestrial > Soil > Wetlands > Peat | place...
ATACCGTCGCTACTATGCCTATCTCTGCCCGCCAGCTGAACTCCCAAGTTTACTTCCCCAGCTGCTCTCCATCTACGCGATAACCTTCTATCTAGGCTCTGTAACCCGTTATCGACCTCATCACTATGATGCCATGACACGATCGCCCTTCGGACCACGCATCCAAGATTTCGTGACAGGTCAGCCCGTACAGTTTTTGTATCTCATGGCGTCGGAATTTGCTCTTCGCGATGTAACTAAGCCAAGCATACTTTAGGATTGGGTAGCCGAATCGAATCTCCGTCCAAACATGTTGAGTTTTCAGCCAACACTGAAAGATCACTGAGATGAACCTAGGGCCTGATCGCACCCCGGATGTAACCCCTTGATAACTGGTGCCGACGCGCGGATTCGAACCGCGGACCTACTGATTACGAATCAGTTGCTCTACCACTGAGCTACGTCGGCGAAAGGGGAAAACGAATCGCGGCGGACCCTACAACCGCCCTGCTTTGATCGTCAATGGAGGCCGGCAGAAACGCCGCCGCGCTCGCTCTCTCGCCCGGCCGCGCCCGCCACACCAGCGCGTCGAAGCTGCGGCAATGCGGGCACAGCGGCGCCCAGCTCGGACTCAGGCCGCCGCAGGCGTTGCAGGCATAGGCCGGATCGGGCGAGGTCGAATTGGCCGCGCGTTCGAGCCAAACGCGCGAGGCCGCCAGATCGCCGTTCTGCGCCTCCTCGATCTCGGCCATCAGCCGGCAAAGCCGCGGCGGCGTCGCATCGCCGTCCGCTCCCGCCGCCTGCAAATGGCGCCGCGCCTCGCCCCACAGCCGCGCCTTGAGCGCGGCCCGGCCCAGCGCCACTTCGCTTTCGGCATGGCCGGGGTTGAGCTCGGCCAGCCGCTCGAAGCGCTTCACCCGCGCCAGATCGCTCTCGCCGGCGTAAAGCGCGCCGTATGAGCGGGCGAGATCGGGATGGGGCGAAAGCCGCCACGCCGCTTCGATGGTCTTGCGCGCGCGCCGCTTCTTGCCGGCGGCTTCGAGCAATTGCGCGCACATCGCCGTCGCCGGGGCGAAACCCGGATCGAGCGCATGGGCGCGTTCAGCCAGGTCGAGCGCGTCGCGCGCGCGGCCGCTGGCTTGCGCGTCCCGGCCGCGCTCATAGAGCAGCGCCGCGCGGTGATGCCGGGCCTCCTCGGCGTTCACGCCCTTGAAACGGATCGCCTCGGCAAGCGCGGCTTCCGCCTCGTCCCAGCGCAAGGCGCGCGCCAGCAATTCATAGCGTCCCTGCAAGACCCAGGGCGTGCGCGGGCGCAGCTTCCGCGCCTGTTCGAGAAGCTTCAGGGCCAACGCCTCGTCGCCCGCCTGGATCGCGCGCGCGATCAGCCCGCGCAGTCCCAGAAACGCGGTCTCGGGCTCCTCGAGCATGGCGGTGAAATGGCGCTTGGCGGAATCCGCGTCGCCCGAAAGCTGCGCCGCCTGCGCCGACAACAGCAGCGTCAGCGGTTTTTCGCTGAGCAGCTTCGAGGCGCGGCGCGCGTGGCGTTGCGCCTCGATCGCGTCGCCGGCCGCCGCCGCCGCCAGGCCGTGGGTCAGCGCGCGATAGCCCTCGCGCCGCTTGCGTTCGCGCCGGGCGTTCAGGAAATCGCGCGGCGCGCGGATGAGCTTGCGAGCCACGATAAAGAGCCAGCCGCCCGCCAGCGCCGCAAACGCCGTGCCCAGCGCCAGCACCGCCACCGAGGTGTCGAGCCGCCAATGCTGCCATTCCACCACCACGCTGCCCGGCCGGTCGGCGACGAACACCGCCCCCGCCACCAGGAGCAGCACCAGGATGATCGCGGGCCAAGGCCTCATCATGGCATCCGCATCACGGGGTCTTGGCGCCCATCGCCTGGGAGGCGCTCTGAATCGCCAACGCCACCGCCGCCTCGGCGGCGAGTCTTTGCTTGGCCAGCGCCAGCCAGGGCTGCGCCGCCGCCGCGTTCTCCGCCGGCAAACCCTCGATCGCACCCACCGCGCCCGCGATATCGCCCTGGTCGAGCGCCGCTTCGGCCGTGGCCACCGCCGCCGCCACCGGATCGGCCGATTGCCCGCCGGCCTGGTCGGTGCGGCGGATCACCACCAGGCTTTCGAGCCGGGCCAGGATGCGCCGCCACCAGCTTTCGCCGGGCGCCGTGGTCTCGGTTTCGGTGCGCATCAAGGCGGGCGCCACGCTCGCCGAGAATTGCCGCGCCAGCACCGCTTCGCCGGGAATGCCGTGGCCTGCGCCTGCGTCGAGCGTCTTCAATTGCGCCAGGATATCGGGCTTGCCCGCGGCCAACGCCTCGGCCGCGCCCAGCTCGCCGGCATAAGGCCGCGACGTCCCGACCGCCGCCGCCAGCTCGCTCAGCGACATCAGCAGCAGCCGTTGCGGATCGTCGCTCATGGCGGAAATCCGCGCTTCGAGCGCGGAGAGCCGCTGGTCCAGTTTCTGCGCGTTGTCTTGCAGCTTGTCCAACGCCGCCGCCTGGTCCCGGAGCTTGTCCTCGACGCCGGTCAGGTCGGGCGTCGCCGCCGGTATCGCCGCCTGGCCCGAAAGATCGTTCAGCTTCTGCTCGACGGCGTCGAGCCGGCCGCCCAAGGCCGCGTTGCCCGCGCCGCCGCCCGCGTTCCAGGGCAGCATGGGCAAAAGCGGCGGCGCCCAATAAGGCGAGGTCGCGACCAGCGCCAGCACCAGGATAAGACTCGTAACCAGCCAGGTTATCGCCGCGAAGCGGCGGCGTTTCTTGCGCGCCGTCCGGTCGGGATCGTGGTCGATGGTCGCCGGATCGCTCATGGATGCGCCTTTTGTCCCTTGTTCCCGTTTAGCAGCGGCCGCGGTCGAGCGCCGCCAGCAACGCGTCTTCGGTGGGCGAAGCGGCCACCTCGATGCGCCGCCAGCCGATCTCCCGCAAGGCCCCCGCCACCTCCGCGCTCAAGGCGAAGGCCACGGTCCCGGCCATTCCGTCCTTCAGCCCGGCCTCGCCCGCGAGCCTAACAAAGCAACGCGCCGTGCGGGGAGAGAAAAACAGCGCGGCATCCAAACCGCCGCGCTTGATAAGCGCTTGCGTCTCCGCGCTCAAGCGTTCCGCCGCGAGGGATTCGTAGATCGCCGCGCGCCGTAGCCGGAATCCGGCCTTGGCGAGAACGCCGGCCAGATCGCCCGCCACCTCGCCGGCGGAGACGTGGAGGAGATCGCCGCTCCCGGGCTTGAGCCGTGCCGCGGCCAATTCGGCCAGATCGGCGGAATTGCCTTGCGCGCTTTCCACCCGGGCGAAACCCGCCGCCTTGGCCGCGCGCGATGTGGCGTCGCCCACCGCGAACACCGGAAAATCGCGCCGCTTGCACACACCGGCGAAAGCCCGCGCGCCGTTGGCGCTGGTGAACAACAACGCCTGGACGCCGCCGAGTTCCCGCTCCAAGAGCGCCGCCGCGTCCGGCTTGGGGCGGATGGTCAAAAGCGGCTCCAACACCGCCTCGATGCCGCGCGATGCCAGAATTTTGGCCAGCGCCTGGGCATCGGGCAGCGGCCGCGTCACCAGCGCCTTCATCGTCCCGCCTTGCCGGCAAACATGCCCAGGAAATCCGCTCCGGCGCGCGCCTTGAGCTCATCTCCCGCATCCGCGCCCAACGAAGCCGCGTCCTTAGGGCTGCCTTCGCGCCGCACGGAAACGCATTCCGAACCGTCGGGCCGGATCACCAGCGCCTGAAGCGCGAGCGTCCCACCTTTAAGAGTCGCCAGCGCTCCAAGGGGCGTGCGGCAATCGCCGCCCAGCGCCGTCAGCACCGCGCGCTCGGCATTGACGCAGGTCTCGGTCGATTTGTCGTTCAAGGGTGAAAGGTATCGCCGCGCCTTGCCGTCGTTCCCGCGGATCTCGACGCCGATCGCGCCCTGCGCCGGCGCCGGCAGCATCTCGGCGGGCTCGAGAATGGCGGCGATGTGACTGGTCAATCCCAAGCGCCGCAATCCGGCGACCGCGAGGATGGTCGCGTCGATGCCGCCGGATTGGAGCTTGTCGAGGCGCGTGCCGACATTGCCCCTGAGCGGCACGATCTTCAAATCGCGCCGGGCGAAAAGCGCCAGCGCCTGGCGCCGGAGCGAGTTGGTGCCGAGCGTGGCGTTTTCCGGCAAGGCTTTCAGGCTCGTGGCTTTCGACGAAATCAGCGCGTCGCGCGGGTCGGCGCGCGGCAGCAGGCAGGATATCGCCAGTCCCTTGGGCAAACCCGCGGTCACGTCCTTCATCGAATGGACGGCGAGGTCGATCGCGCCCGCCAGCAGCGCCTCCTCGATCTCCTTGGTGAACAGGCCCTTGCCGCCTTCCTCGGACAGGTTGCGGTCGGCCATGGCGTCGCCGCTGGTGCGGATGACGATGGTTTCGATCGCGCCGGGCTCGGCCAGTTCCTCATGCGCCGCTTCCAGCCAATTCCGCAGCTCTCCGGCCTGGGCCAGCGCGAGCGGGCTGCCGCGGGTGCCGAGGCGTAACAGGGGCGGGGCCATGCCCTTTTCTTAGGCGTATCTGGCGGCGAAGTGAAGGCCCCCGCCGCGGAGCGGCAAAACCAACGAGAAGCGGCACGGAAAGACAATCGCCCCGCATGGACGCGGCGAAAACGGAGGATTATGGTCGCCGCCATGCTGATATCCCCATGTTGATTTTGGGCATCGAAACCAGTTGCGACGAAACCGCCTGCGCGGTGGTGTCGGATGAAGCGCCGCGCATCCGCGCCAATCTGGTGCTGTCGCAGCTCGAGGAGCATCGGCCTTATGGCGGCGTCGTGCCCGAAATTGCGGCGCGCGCGCATCTCGACCACTTGGACGGGCTGATCTCTTCGGCGCTGGAACAGGCGGGCGCGGGCTTCGGCGATCTTTCCGCCGTAGCATGCACCGGCGGCCCCGGCCTGATCGGCGGCATTCTGGTGGGGGTGATGGAGGCCAAGGCGATCGCCTATGTCCGGAAGCTCCCCTTCATCGCCGTAAATCATCTCGAAGGCCACGCTCTCTCGGCGCGGCTGGTCGCTTATGTGACCTATCCCTATCTGCTGCTGCTGGTTTCGGGCGGGCATTGCCAGTTGCAGATCGTCGAGGGCGTCGGCCGTTACCGCCGCCTGGGTTCGACGGTGGACGACGCGGCGGGCGAATGTTTCGACAAGGGCGCGAAGCTCTTGGGCTTGGGCTATCCCGGCGGGCCGGCGGTGGCGCGCGCGGCCGAAACGAGATCGGCATCGCGCTTCCCGTTGCCGCGGCCGATGCTGGGCCGCGCCGGTTGCGACTTCTCCTTCTCGGGATTGAAGACCGCCTTGGCCCAGACTGTCGCGAAACTCGAATCCACGGGCCAGCTCGACGCGCGCGCTTGCGCCGATCTCGCCGCCTCGCTGCAAATGGCGATCAACGATTGCCTGCTCGACCGAACATCCAACGCGCTGGCGCTGTTCCGCGCGGCTCATCCCGGCGCGCGCCATCTGGTCGCGGCCGGCGGCGTCGCTGCCAATAAGGATTTGCGCGCTCGGCTCGTCGATTTGGCCGCGAATCATAATTGCGCCCTGGTCCTGCCGCCGCCCGAACTCTGCACCGACAACGCGGCGATGATCGCCTGGGCCGGGATCGAGCGGCTCAAGCAGGGCCTCATCGACGGGCTCGATTTCGCGCCGCGCCCGCGCTGGCCGCTCGACCCGGCCTCCGGAGCGGCCGTTAAAACGTGATCGCGCCGCCCTTGGCGAGGGCCCGGAGCGGCGGCTAATATTGGCCGTTCGAACAAAAACTTATTAGGGGGAGGACCAGCCAATGAAGTTCCATCGTCTCGCCATGCTCGCGGCCGGGTTCGCCGCGGCATGCGCGCTCGCGGCATCCGGCTATGCCGCCGACATGAAGCCCAAGCCGTTCACGGTGACCTCGTCGTCCTGGAAGGACAACGCCAAGGTCGAGCGCAAATACGCCGGCAAGCTCGCAACCAACCCCAATTGCGACGGCGACAACGTATCGCCGGAGATTTCCTGGTCGAACGCGCCAGCCGCGGCCAAGAGCTTCGCCATCCTCATGTTCGATCCCGACGGCGGCAATGGGCTGGGCGCGGTCCATTGGACCGCCTATGGCATCCCGGCTTCCAAGACCTCGCTCAAGGAAGGCGAGGGCAGCGCACCCAACCCGAACATCGTCAACGGCGCCGCCGAGAACGGCATGCCGGGCGGCGTCTATCGCGGCCCCTGTCCGCCGCACGGCCTGCGCCCGCATCATTACATCATCACGGTGGTCGCGACCGATCTGGCGCCGGACGCGCTCAAGCCCGGACTTACCCGCGCCGATTTCCTGGCCGCGCTCAAGGGTCACGCGCTCGCTTCCTCGAGCTTTATCGGCCGTTACGCTCACTAGATCCGCCTCCGGAGGCGGTTGAAACGTGATCGCGCCGCCCTTGGCGAAACCCCGGGGCGGCGGCTAAGATGCGCCGTTCAAACAAAAACTTATGGGAGGACAAGCCAATGAAGTTCCGTAGTCTCGCCGTTATCGCGGCCGGCGCCGCGCTTCTCGCCGGTTCGGCTCTCGCGCAAGCCCCCGCGCCGGCGGCCAATCCGCTCGACGTCATACCCGACAAGATGCCGTTCAGCGAGCCCTATGGCCCGCCGATCAGCATGGCTCACGCCAAGCAATTGATCGCCGCGGCCGAGGCCGAGGCCAAGAAGCGCGGCTGGGCGATGAACATCGCGGTGGTCGATTCCGGCAACAACTTGGTCGCGTTCGAGCGCATGGACGGCGCCCAGCTCGCCTCGATTTCGATCTCGCAGCACAAGGCGCACTCCGCGCTGCTGTTCCGCCGCGAGAGCAAGGTGTTCGAGGACGCGATCCAGCACGGCGTCACCTATGTGGAGACGCTCGACGGCATGATCGGCTCGCGCGGCGGCTTCCCGCTGATCGAGAACGGCAAGGTCATCGGCGCCATCGGCTGCTCCGGCGGCACCGGCTCGCAAGACGCCGCAACCTGCGGCGTCGTGCCCCCGATGTTGAAGTAATAGGCCGTTTCCAACCGGTGCTTGCGTAGCATCCGTCTCCCGTGTTTCATCCATCACGATGAATCGCGGGAGACGGCGGCGGCCTTCGCCTAGCATTCCCGGGACGATCCGATAAGGCCGGCCGCGACACCACACCAGGGAGGAACGTTCCATGAATATCCGCTTCTTGACCGCCGCGCTCGCCTGCGCCGCGCTGGTTGCCTGCGCGCAGTCCCAGCCGGCACCGCCCGCGCCCCCGCCCACGCTGTTCAGCGTGCCGCATCTCGCGCCCGCCGGCGCTCCCAAGCTCAAGGTGCAGGTCGATGCGCTCAAGAGCGGCCATCAGATCTCCACCAAGTACGGGTTCTGCATGGCGGACGGGAAAGGCCACGCCACGGCGGCGCCCGACCGGAGCCCGCGCATCGCCTGGTCCAAGGGACCGGCCGGCACCAAGTCCTACGCCGTCTTCCTTTACGACACGGATTCGCCGGCGGAGCATCGCGAGCTGATGAACCAGGACGGCCAGATGCTGACCGCCGCGGTCAAGCGCAAGGTCTTCATCCACATGGTCGTGGTCGACGTTCCGTCCAATGTTTTGCAGCTCGTCGAAGGCGCGGAATCGGACGCGCGCGTGGTGCACGGCAAGCAGGCGCCGGCCAAGATCGGCGTCCACGGCGCCAACAGCTTCACCCAGGCCACCGCCGCCAACGACGCGCTGAAGGGCACCTATTACGGCTATGACGGGCCGTGCCCGCCCTGGAACGACACGAACGCCCATCACTACCATTTCGCCGTCTATGCGCTGAGCGTGACGTCGCTCGGCCTTCACGGCGATTTCGGCGGCGAGGCGGCGCTGGCGGCGATGCAGGGCAAGGTGCTGGCGCAGGGCGAGTTGATCGGCCTCTATTCGACCACCCCGGCGGTCATGTCCAAGCTGCCGAAGTAGAAAACCGTCCCTGCGGCCGGTGGTGGCGCGATGCAAAATTTCGGCATCATCGGCGGCGGGGCCTGGGGAACCGCGCTGGCGCAGATTTTGCGCCGCGCGGGACGCCAGGTCGTGCTGTGGGCGCGCGAGGCCGAGGTGGTCGATGCGGTCAACCGCGCGCGCGAAAACCCGCTTTTCCTGCCCGGCGTCAAGCTCGAAGCCGGCATAACCGCGACCGGTTCGCTCGTCGAAGCATCGCGGGCCGATGTCATCCTGCTCGTTCCCCCGGCGCAGCATCTGCGCGAAATAGCCAAGACGCTCGCGCCCCATCTCGCCAAGAACACGCCGATCGTCATCTGCGCCAAGGGCATCGAGGAGAAGACCGGCGCGCTTATGAGCGAGGCGGCGGCGGCCGTTCTGCCGGGCGCAAATCTCGCCGTGCTGTCCGGCCCCACCTTCGCCGCCGAGGTGGCGCAAGGGCTGCCGACGGCGGTGACGCTGGCGGCGGCGGATCCGGAATTGGGCAAGACCCTGGCCGAAGCGCTCGGCGCGCGCGGATTCCGCCCCTATGTTTCGGACGACATGATCGGCGCGCAGGTGGGAGGCGCGGTCAAGAACGTGATGGCGATCGCCTGCGGCATCGTCATGGGCAAGCACATGGGCGACAACGCGCGCGCCGCGCTTATCACCCGAGGATTGGCCGAAATGGTGCGCCTGGCGCGGGCCAAGGGCGGCAAGCAAGCGACGCTGATGGGGCTGTCGGGCTTGGGCGATCTCGTCCTCACCTGCACCGGACCGCAATCGCGCAATCTCTCGCTCGGCATCGCGCTGGGCGAGGGGCGGAAATTGGAATCCATCCTGGCGTCGCGCCGCTCCGTCGCCGAGGGCGTTTCCTCTTCCGCCGCCTGCGTCGCGCTTGCCAAGAAACTCGGCATCGAAATGCCGATCTCGGCGGCGGTCGAAGCGATATTGCACCAGGGCGCCGATGTCGATCGCGAAATCGCGGCGCTGCTGGCGCGGCCCTTCAAGCCCGAAGCGCCCGGGAAAACCTGACCGCCATGCCATCCGCCATCGCCATCCGTCACGTCGCCTTCGAGGATCTGGACGCCTTCGCCCCGATCCTGGAAGGGGCCGGATATAAGGTGTCCTACCGGGAAGCCCCGATCGACGATCTGTCGGCGTCCGATCTCGCCCAATGCGATCTGCTGGTGGTGCTGGGCGGCCCGATCGGCGCCTACGAGGAAGACCGCTATCCTTTCCTCAAGCCCGAACTGGCGCTGATCGAGCAACGCCTCAAGAAAGAGCGCGCGGTGCTGGGGATTTGTCTCGGCGCGCAGCTCATGGCGCGCGCGCTGGGGGCCAAGGTCTATGCCTCAGGATTCAAGGAGATCGGCTGGGCGGGAATCACCTTGAGCGCGGGCGGCCGCGAATCCCCGCTCGCCAAGATCAAATCCGGCACGCGCGTGCTGCACTGGCACGGCGACACCTTCGATCTGCCCTCGGGCGCCACCCATCTCGCCTCGACGCCGCGCACGCCCAACCAGGCCTTCGCCGTGAAACGCTTCGGTTTGGCGCTGCAATTCCACCTTGAGGTTTCGGCGCGCGGATTGGAGCGCTGGTATGTCGGCCACACCATGGAGATAACATCGACGCCGCGCGTTTCGGTGCCGCGGCTCCGGGCCGACGCCGCCAAATTCGCCGGCGAACTCGCGCCCCAGGCCAAATCCTGCCTCGAATCCTGGCTCGCCGGGCTGAAGGGTTGAGGGGTTGACGGCATGAGCGCGCCCGCCATCGTCGTTTTGACCGGCGCCGGCATCTCCCAGGAATCCGGGCTTTCCACGTTCCGCGACGCCGACGGCATCTGGGCGCGTTATCGCGTCGAGGACGTGGCCACGCCCGAGGCCTTCGCCCGCGATCCGGCGCGCGTCCACGATTTCTACAATCAGCGGCGGCGCAATCTGCTGGCTTCTCACGTCCGGCCCAACGCCGCGCACCATGCCCTGGCCGCGCTCGAATCGGGCTGGGCCGGCGATTTCCTGCTGGTGACCCAGAACATCGACGATCTGCACGAACGCGCCGGCTCGAATGCCCTCGTCCACATGCATGGCGAGATGCGCAAAGTGCGCTGCGGCCCATGCGGCGATGTGCGGATATTCGACGGCGATCTGTCGCTCGCCAGCTGCTGTCCTGCCTGCGGCAGCATGGGCGGCTTGCGGCCGCATGTGGTGTGGTTCGGCGAGATGCCGCTGGAAATGGAACGCATTGGATCGGCGTTGGAGCGGTGTAATCTCTTCATCTCCATCGGCACTTCGGGCAACGTCTATCCGGCGGCGGGCTTCGTCGCCGAGGCCCGGTCGCGCGGCGCGCGCACGGTCGAGCTCAATCTCGAGCCCTCGCAGAGCGAAACCCTGTTCGCCGAGCGCCGTTACGGCAAGGCGAGCGAGATCGTGCCGGCCTATGTCGAGACTCTCCTGGCCGCGCGCGGCTGATCCGGCATTTGCGCCCGCCTGTCCGCCCGGCTAAAGTCGCCGCCATGTCCAAGCGCCTAAAGCCGCCTTTCCGCGCCGACCATGTCGGCAGCCTGCTGCGCCCGCGCGAGGTGTTGCAGGCGCGCGCCGACCGCGAAGCCGGGCGCATCTCGCCCAAGCAGCTGCGCGCCGTCGAGGACAAGGCCATCCGCCAAGTGGTCAAGATGCAGGAAAACGCCGGCCTCCAGGCGGTAACCGACGGCGAAATGCGGCGCAAATCCTGGCACATGGATTTCCTCTACCGCATCGGCGGGATGGAGAAAGCCTCCACCAAGGTGCCGGTGCAGTTCCACGGGGCCGGCGGCGACATCACCTATGCCGCCGAAGGCCTGCGCATCACAGGCCCACTCGGCCTCGAGGAAACCATTTTCGGCGAGGATTTCGCCTATCTCAAATCCGTCGCCAAGGCGGTGCCGAAGCTCAGCCTGCCCTCGCCCAGCATGATCCACCGCCGCGGCGGCAAGATCTTCGAGAATTCGCCCTACCAGGGCGTGGACGATCTCTTCGCCGACGTCGCCAAGGTCTATGCCGATGAGATCGAACGGCTGGGCCGGCTGGGTTTGACCTATCTCCAGCTCGACGACACCAACTTCGCCACGCTGTGCGATCCCGATCAGCGCGCCGGCCTGTCCAAGGCCGGCGACGACGGCGAGCACATGCATTTGAAATACATCAAGCTGGTCAACGACTCGATCGCCGCCAGGCCCGCTTCCATGAGCGTCTGCACCCATAGCTGCCGCGGCAATTACCGCTCGTCCTGGGTCGCCTCGGGCGGCTACGATTTCCTCGCCGAGGCGTTGTTCAATCAATTGAACGTGGACGGATTTTTCCTCGAATACGACGATGCGCGCTCCGGCTCCTTCGCCCCGCTGCGCTTTTTGCCCAGGGGCAAGATGGTGGTGCTGGGCCTGGTCACCACCAAGACGGGCGAGCTCGAAAGCAAGGACGATCTGAAACGCCGCATCGACGAGGCGGCCAAGTACGCGCCCTTGGAGCAGCTGTGTCTCTCGCCGCAATGCGGCTTTTCCTCGACCATCGAAGGCAACGATCTCACCGTCGAACAGCAGGCGGCCAAGCTCCGCCTGATCGTCGAGACCGCGCGCGAGGTCTGGGGCTGAAACCCGCCGCCATGCTAGGATAGGCCCATGGAACGCTCCTTCAGCCACGAGGTCCAATCGCTGCGCTTGGGCGAAGGCCAGATTTTCCGCGGCGAGGGCATCCTCGCCGTCACCAAGGCGCTGCTGCAATCGGGCGTGAGTTACGTGGGCGGCTACCAGGGCGCGCCGGTCTCGCATCTGCTCGACGTGCTGGTCGACGCCCAGGACATTTTGGGCGAGTACGGCGTCCATCTCGAAACCTGCACCAATGAGGCCGCGGCGGCGGCCATGCTCGGCGCCTCGATCAACTATCCCATCCGCGGCGCGGTCACCTGGAAATCGATCGTCGGCACCAACGTCGCCTCCGACGCGCTCTCCAACCTGTCCTCGCCCGGGGTCAAGGGCGGCGCGCTCATCATCTTGGGCGAGGATTACGGCGAAGGCGCTTCCGTCATCCTCGAGCGCTCCTACGCCTATGCCATGAAATCCTCGATCTGGCTCTTGGATCCCCGGCCCGATCTGCCCTCCATCGTCGCCGCGGTGGAAAAGGGCTTCGAGCTGTCCGAGGCCTCGCACGCGCCGGTGATGCTCGAATTGCGCATCCGCGCCTGCCACGTCACCGGCGAATTCACCGCCAAGGACAACCGCGCCGGGAAATTCTCGGGCCTCAACCGCTCGG
>Ga0181526_10003746_pt1 | contig 12198 bp, 10 predicted proteins | sample PEATcosm2014_Bin_35_FD_119750 | JGI IMG/M metagenome (GOLD analysis project Ga0181526, IMG submission 119750) | Peatland microbial communities from MTU Mesocosm Facility, Houghton, MI, USA - PEATcosm2014_Bin06_30_metaG | ecosystem: Environmental > Terrestrial > Soil > Wetlands > Peat | place...
AAGGAGTTGATGCGTAAGCTCTATGCGCCGGGTAACTACAACCGGCGCATTCGGGCATTCTTGAGAGCCCTGGAGTCGCGCGGGCCGGCATTGAGGCTGTCCTGGTCCGACTTGCAGGCGTTCCTGAAGTCGGTGTGGCTGCTCGGGGTGTGGCATCGGGGCCGCCGCGCCTATTGGGGCCTGTTCTGGTGGACGCTGCTCTCACGACCCCGGAAATTCCAGGCCGCCATGGAACTGTCCATTCTCGGTCATCATTTTCGCAAGATCGCTAACGCTCTTTGAGAGAATGACTTAGTCCGAAGCCCGCTTCATTCGATACAGACCGTGGCTGTTCGGCAGTTGGATAAAGGGAGTATATTTATTCTGTGGAGAATTAGTCCCCGCTCAACGCCAGCTGGCCGGGACATTATCTTTTACGGGGTGCGGCTATGCGCCGATTGGATGGCGTCAGCACTTTCCTGCTGGTCCGGGAGGAACCCGGCGCGTATCAGCACACGTTCAAGATCGGCATTTACGACCCGCGGGAAGTTCCGGGCGGCTGGTGCTACGAGCGCTTCCACCAGGACCTCGCTGCTTCGATCGCCCACGGACTGCCGCTATTTCGGTGCAAGATTCAGCGGGTGCCCTTCGATCTGCATCATCCTCTCTGGGTAGACGACCCCGATTTCGACCTAGACTACCATCTGCATCGCATCGCCTGTCCGCAGCCGGGGGATGCCCGGACATTTTGCGCGCTGCTCTCTCAGCTTTACGCGTGGCCGCTCCATCACAGCAGACCGCTGTGGCTCAGTTGGATTGTGGAAGGGCTGGAGAACGGCCGCGTAGCCGTCGTGACGCTGCTCCATCACGCGTACACGGACGGCACCGGCGCTGCGCGCTTGATGGGACGATATTTCAAGAAGCAACCGGAGCAGATCATCCCGGATGATTCTCCGCCCTGGAGCCCCGAGCCGGCTCCTGGCAAACTGCGCCTCGTTCTGTCGGCGCTCCGAGCGGTGCCGATCGATCTGGCGCATGGCCTCCCGAAGGTCGTGCGCGGTCTCGCCAAGATGCGGCGTCTGCGCGAGGAGTACATCAAGGGCGGCCGTGAGCTACCCCCGACGTACCGCGACGCGCCCGATTCCCCGTTCAACATCCTGCTCAGTAATCGCCGGACCTTCGTCTTCGAGACATTTCCGTTCGAAGAGATCAGGACCACGACACGCGGTTTCGGTGTCACCGTCAATGATTTGTTCCTTGCAACGGTCGCGGGCGTCTTCCGGCAGTTCATGCAAGAGCGCGGCTGCGATGTCGACCGGGGACCGCTGGTCGCCATGATCCCGGTCGAACAGCGGCCGCCGATCGAGAAGGACGACTTCGTCGGCAATCGGACCTCCGCCACCTACGTGTCGCTGCCGATCCACATCGCCGATGCGGTTGCGAGACTTTCCGCCGCACGCCATGCGAGCCGGGTGATGAAGGAGCACTTCGAAGCGTCCAAGGGTGCCGACCTGCTCAGTTTGATCGGCATCATGCCGGTACCGATGTTGCGGCTGCCGGACTGGCTCGTAAAGCGGAGCAAGAGCAAGGTAGGCATGAACGGGAACGTCATCTTGTCGAACGTGAAGGGGCCCAGCGAGCGGCTGTACCTGGGCCAATTGCCGCTCGTGAATTGGATTTCGACCGGGCAAATCCTGCACGGGGTCGGAATCAATGTCACCGTATGGAGCTATGCCGGCAACTTCAACCTGTGCATCCTCGCCGACAAGAAGTTGCTGCCCGATGGTTGGCCGATGATCGATCGGTTTCGCGAGGCGTTTACCGAATACGCCAACTTGTCGGGAGCGAGCAAGTTTTTGAATTCCCTCGGGTTACCACCCCACAAGGAGAGTCCTGACGCCGCAGGGCCGACCGACTAGGTCAAGTACTCTAATTATCGGGCAGTCCTAGGTTTCGGGCTCCAGGGTAATGCGCGCAGAATCCTTCACGTCACCCAACATCAAGGAAACTACCGTGACCACCGAAACACTGAGCACGATAATCGGCGATACGCTCCAAAACAACGCCAAGACGGGGAAGCTGCTCATCCACGCCTGTCGAAGCGGGAGCAATCGCGCGTCCGTTAAATTCGGAAAGGGCATCGAGACCGTCCTCGATAAGACCACCGCCAGGCTGAAGGCTGCACAGCGCACGAAGGTGCTGCACGCCACTCAACGCTTTACGCGCCTCGCCGAGAAGCGCGTGGCCAGCGTATCGGACAGTGCCGAGAAGGCACTCGACAAGTTCTACAAGAGCGCAGCACAGGCCGTCGAACGGGTCGCCGCTCGAGCGGAGAAAGTCGATAACAAGTACGCCTTGAAGTGCGTCGAACTGGCCCGCAACATGACGCTACCCTCGGTCAAGCTGGCCCGCACCATGAGCGAGAAGATTGCCGCAGGTACCGCCAACATCTCTAAGCGCGCAGGCGGCGGGAAGCCGGTTGCGGAGTCGGTGCCGAAGTCCATCGGCGCTGGACGTCCGTCCAAGGCGCGGCGCGCGAAACGCCTGTCCAAAGCGCATTGACACCGGTGCGGCTCGCCTGATTGAGCCGACCGCAGGCGCTCGGGGAGGTTCGGGAAGGCGGCAGCGCGGCGCCGCCTTCCCCGCCTTCTGTAGCGTGCCGGTGAAGTAAGTGCTGTACACTTTGCCGCGTGTCCCAAATCCTCGTCCGTCGGCGTCATTCCCTCTCGCACGACCAGGCACGCCGTGCCGCCGCTGCCGTGGCAAAGGAACTCGCAAGCGAGTACGGCCTCCGGGCGACCTGGCAGGGGAATGTCGTGCATTTCGAACGCACGAGTCTCCATGGCCGATTGCAGCTTGAGTCTGGGGAATTCGTTCTGGAAGTGACACTGGGTTTCTTCCTGGCCGCGTTCCGAGATTCTATTGCGCAGGCGATAGAGGCAAAGCTCGAGGTCGTGCTCGCAGAGCACCGGCCCGCCGCCGCCAGCAAGAGCGCCGCGAAGAAAAGCAAGCGCAAGAAAGCTTGAGCCCGGCCGGGAGTATCCGACCAGGGTGCCTGGCTGCTGGAAGTGCGGTATCGTGTTGTCGTGGAGCCCTTCGATGAGGCAAGAGGATTTATGCGAATGAAAGGCACGACGACAAAATTGAATGGCAAGCGCAAACCGATGGCGCGCAGATCCGCGCGGCCGCGCGCAAAGGACAGCACCGCGGACGTCGCCCGGAATGCTGCCCACGGATCTGCGTTCTTGAAACCTTACGAGTTTCTTTCGGCCGCGGTGACACCGAAAGCCATGACCGATTCCTGGCAAAAGGGCTTGCGCAAGCTCGAGGAGGTCTTTGACGAACGCGTCGCGAGCGCGTTGGCGCGTCTGGGCATTCCCTCCGCGAGCGCGCTCGCGCGCCTTGAACGCAAGGTCGATCGGCTGGCACTGGAAATTCAGCAGTTAGGCGCTCGACGCAGGAAATCTTGACGCTGGCTGGTGAAGACAAGGGACCGCATACTCGACGCTAGTTTGCGCCTCTTCAATGAAGAGGGCGCGACGAAGGTGTCGACGAATCGCATCGCCACAGAGCTGGAGATTAGCCCGGGGAATCTCTATTACCATTTCAAGAGCAAGGAGCAAATCATCGATTGGCTCTTCCGCCGCTTCGAGAGCCGGATCGATCCGCTGATAAATAACAAGGAGAGCATTCAGGCCCTGGATGACTGGTGGCTCAGCGTCCATCTATCACTCGAAGTGGTGTGCGAGTACCGCTTTTTGTTCAGGGACCTCGACTTTTTGGTGCGCGAGTTTCCGAGCTTTGCGACCCGCGTCCGCAAGCTCACTGTGCGCCGCCTGCAGGGTGCACGCCGCCAGTGCGGCGATCTCGCCGACGCGGGTGTGCTGCAAGCGACCAAAGAAGACCTCGAGTTGCTCGCGTTGCATATCGTATTCACCGAAACCTGCTGGCTGACTTTCGCCAATCTTCTGACGGACGATCGCCGCAGCCTGCCGCAAACTGGGCTCGCGGCTTACCACGTGTTCACTCTGCTTGGACCGTACCTCGCCGAGGAGCCGCGGCATTACCTGAACTACTTGCGCAGCAAATACCTGACATGAGGCAACTGGCTGATCCAGCAAAAATGAGGCGACCCCTACATCAAGCTCCGGAACGTTTCCAGATCCGCGGCGGCGGCGGCAAACCGTGCGGCCGTCGCGACGTTGATGTCTTCCGGTTGACAGAACTCGGGATTGCACAACCAGGCGATCAGGCCATAAGCGACATTGCGGCGGTAGTCGAGCCACGCCGCGTCGAACCCGGGCGCAGCGACACCCAGCGCCCGCAGTTCCTCCAGATACTGCCGCAGCAGGTCTGCTTCGTGTCGGCGTCGATCGTCAATGTCGAGGGACGACACCGTATGATAGGTGTAGTCGAGGGCCCAGTAACCCTTGCGCACCTGCTGAAAGTCGACGAAACCCGGGCCATACTCGCTCGAGACGTAGACGTTCCCGATGTGCGGATCGGCGTGCAGCAAAGAGTGCGGCCGGCGCTGAATCAGCGGCACGAGCTTTAGCATCGAACCATAGATGGCTTGCGGATCGCGCACCTCGGGTGGCACCACGGCGCCGCGATGGCTTGCGAGGCGCCGCGCGATCAGTTCCGGGCTCGAGGTGCTGCGGAAGTACTGCAAGCCGGTATCCTCCTGCAAGGGCATCTGAATCCAGTCCCACCCGTCGAGTTGCGGGCTGTCCCACCAACGCGCGTGCAGGCGGGCGAGGTTGCGGTTGGACGCCGCAACCAATTCGACTGAAACGTGCTTGGTCGAGCGGCAGAACTCCACCCCTTCGACGGACAGATCTTCGAGCAGCACGATGCCCTGGCGCTCGTCGTAGTCGGCGTAGTAGCTGCGCGGCAGGCGCACGTTCAGGTCGCCCGCCAGTTCGCGAAAGAACCGCCCTTCGGTCATGTAGAGCAGTGTGTCGGCGAACAGGTCAAAGTGCCCCGGATCGAACCCACCCTTGATACACATCGTCGGCGGGAGTCCAGCGCTGCGACCGGACTCGTTGTACTCGAGGCGGATCAGTCTCTTGGTTGCCGTGCCGGCGATAGTGCGCACCGTTTCGGCCGAGGTCACCACCACGCCTGGGAACCTCTGCTGCAGAGCGCCGCTCAGCCAGTGGCGGTCGATCACGTCGAGGGTGCGGGGAAGCATAATCATTGGGATATCCGGCGCGCGAGGTCAGGTTGACGATTTTCTATTTTGTCACTTTGCGCGCATGCCGTGCAGTAATTTGAGTCCGTTTCCGAGGCGGACCGATGCGCGACCGCGACGAGCGCGGCCAGCGAGGCATACACTTGAGCACAACCCGTGACCGCAGTCGAGGAGCGAGGGCCGGACCATGCCTGTCATCAGACCGATGAGCCTGCTGGATGCCGCGATGTTCGGCATCGAAACCGCGGAGACGCCGATGCATCTGGGCGGCGCGTGTATCTTTCGGATGCCTAAAGATGCCGGGCCGGATTACGTGCGGCGGCTGTACGACACCTGGCGCGGGATCGAGGTCACGCGCTCGCCTCTGAACTATCGGCTGACGCGAGCAGCGACCACGGACATTCGTCCGGCGTGGGAGGTCCTCGAGCACGTCGATCTCGGGCAACACCTTTTCCACCTGGCGCTGCCCGAGCCGGGCGGCCGGCGAGAGCTGTCGGAACTGACCGGCCGGCTGCATTCGACACTCCTGGATCGATCCCGTCCGCTGTGGGAAATCTACCTGATCGAAGGGCTCGCTGGCCGGCGTTTCGCTACCTACACGAAGATTCATCACGCGCTGATGGACGGCACGAACGCCATGCGCATCTTCATGTCGCCGCTGTCTGAAGACCCGGAAGCGAGGGACAACCTGCCGGCGTGGGGGGCGCCGGCGTCCGCGGCCGGGCGGCAATCGCGCCGTATCGATGCCGGGATGAATGGAATCACCGGCATCGTGCGCAAGCTCGGCGCCGTGTATGGTTCAGCGCGCGGAATTTACCAAGGCATTTCAAAGCTGCCTTCGGTCGCCGTCGATCTGGAACAGCTATTCCAGACCGACCGCCCGTCGCCCGACTCGGTGCTGAACGGCCCGGTCACCGAACGGCGGCTCACGGATTCCGTGATGCTTGATCTCGCTCGCATTCGCGCGGTCGGCAAGGCGGCCGGCGCAACAGTCAACGACGTCGCGCTCGCGGTCTGTGGCGGCGCGCTGCGGCGCTATCTGCAGGAGATTGGGCAACTCCCGCGGGACTCGCTGCGCGCCCTGGTGCCTGTCTCGCTGCGCAAGGATGGCGATGAGCGCGGGGGCAATACGGCGACGGCGATGACCGCCCCGCTTGGAACCAATATCGCCAATGCCAGCAAGCGCCTTGCCATCATCGGGGCCGCGACGCGTGCAGGCAAGGAGCGGCTGCAGACAACAACGACCGACGCCGCGAAGACACTGCGCGCGCTGCTGCTGCTGGCCCCGCTGGCAGCCGAACAGTTGAGCGGCGTGCGCCTCCTCGGCCGTTCGCCCTTCAACCTGGTGATTTCGAACGTTCCCGGCCCGCTGCAAAGACTTTACCTGTACGGCGCGGAGCTCGAGCGCACCGTACCCGATTTCCTGGTCGGCCCCGGCATGGCGCTCAGCATCCTGCTGACGAGCTACCACGATCGCCTGTGCATCAACGTCACCACCTGCCCGGACAGGTTGCCGAACGTCCAGCGGATCTTTCCCCTGCTGGAGGAATGCTTCGCGGAGCTCGAAGGCGCCATCAGAACACCAGCACGCGCCACAGGGGCCCGCAAGGCACCCGCGGCCCGACGCAAGGGGCGGCACCCGCGGCGGGCGCCGTCCCGCCGCTAGATTCGGGTCTGTCGGCGGCCCTTGCGGCGGCTTCGCTTGCCGCCGCCAGGGCGCAGAGGACCGCTACAGCGTGTGCTCGGTCCGCGCGATGATCTCGTCCTGGATCTCCGGGCTCAGTGCGACGAAATAGGCGCTGTAGCCGCCGACGCGCACCACCAGATCACGGTGCTGCTCCGGATTCTTCTTCGCCTCACGCAGCACGTTCGCATCGAGGATGTTGTACTGCACGTACGAGCCGCCTTCGCGCAGGTAGGTGTCCGTCATCGACGCTAGCTTGTGCCGCAGGTCCGGCGTCTTCATCAGCACCTCCGGCAGCTTCGGCGTGAGTATCGCAGCCATGGGCTCGTAGGAATCGGAGTGCAGCGCCGAGTTGAGCAGCGCCGTCGGGCCGCAGCGGTCCATGCCCTGCATCGCCGACAGCGAGCCGTCGGAGAGCGGCTCGCGGGCCTTGCGCCCGTTCGGCAGCGCCGCAAGCGCCTTGCCGGACTGCCAGTGCCAGCCCTGCCCGTTGCGGATTGGCACATAGCACTCGCCGAAGACGTTCTTCTCCGACTCGATGATGCTGGCGGTGAACTTGCCGACCGTGCGCAGGATCTGCTCCGGCAACCCGAAGTCGTTGCCGTACTTCGGAGCGGCCAGGCACAACTTGCGGATTTTCGCTGCGGCGGGTCCCTCGAAGTTGTGATCGACGGCATCAATTAGCTCGTCCATCGTGACCTTCTTCTCGTCGTAGACGAGCGTCTTGATCGCGACAAGCGAATCGGCCACCGAGACCAGGCCACGATCCTTCGAGTACTGCATCTTGTAGCTCGAGGCGCCGCCCGCGTTGACGTCCTTGCCATTCTCCAGGCACCCGGACATGAACACCGACACCAGGGGCTGCCGGTAGTGCAGCGCCCGCGCCCGCTCGCACAGCCGGGTGTGCCAGCTCTGCCGGCGGATCAGGTATTCGGCCTGCTTCTGGAACGCAGCGTAAAACTGCTCGTAGGTCTTGAAGGTGCGCGGCTCGCCCGTCTCGAGGCCGAGCTTGATGCCGGTGAGCGAAGCCACGCCGTTGTGCAGCACCATGTCGACGCACAGCGGAACGTTGATGAGCTGGTTGATCATGACGAGCGGTGCGTTGGCGGGGCTGATCTGCGAGCAGCCGTGCGAACTGTAATTACGCGCATCCTTGAGGCTGATGCCATGCTGCTGCATGAGTTCGATCGCGTGGTCGATGTTCTGCCATTGCGGCATGCCGCCGCCGGCGAGCCAGGCAGCCTCGGTGGCCTTCTCCATCAGCCACGGCGCCATGTCCTTGTGCCAGCCGACCACCACGTTGACGCCGGCCACTTTGACGAGGCCGAGCGAATGCAGGACGAGGTAGCTCAGTTCGTTCGATACGTCGTTGCCGTCTTCGTCCGTGCCGGCGATGCCGAGGCTCGAGTACACGCCCTTCTGCTGGAAATCCTGGAAGCTGATCGAGGTATGCACCTCGAGGCGCGCGGCGTACAGGAACAGGTCGTTCATCAGGTCCACGGCGTCCGCGACCGTCAGCAACCCTGCGTCGATGTCATGCTTGAACAGCGGATAGAGGTAGCGGTCCAGCCGGCCCCAGGTGAAAGGCGGGACCATCTGGTTGGCGACGCCGAGTATCGTGTGCAGCATCATGGCGCTTTGCAGGCCCTCGCGAAACGTGCGCGCCGGCTGCTCGGGGACCGAGGCGCAAATCCGCGCGATCTCTTCGAGCTCGGCGCGCCGCGCCGGATCGTGCTCCTGCGCGGCCAACTCCTGGGCCTGCTGCGCATACCGGTGGCCGAAGGTGATGGCCGCCTCGACGCTCATCAGGGCGGCCTGCCAGAAATACAGCTTCTCGAGATCGTCATCCATGTCTTCGGAGAATTTGGCGATGCGGCCGCGCAGCTCGTCGGCGTAACCGCGCAGGCCCTCGGTGATGACTCGTTCCCAGGCGTGGCCGCTGATCTCGGCCCAGCCCTGACCGCCCTCCGTCTTCTCGTGACCGTTCTTCTGATAGAGGTCGTCCCAGTCGCCGAGCAGCGAGCGTCCGGCCTCCGTGCCGCGCTCGGTCACGGTCTTGCCTTTCCAGAACGCTGCGGCCTCCATCATGACGCCCCAGTCCGCCTCGGTGATGGTCCCCTTCTCGACGGGACCGCCCATCGTGCTCTCGCCCTTGACCGTCAGCAGCGGCGCCAGATAGCTACCGTCGTTCTCGGGGTGCGGGTAGCAGCCGCGGAAATACTTGGTGAGGCTGCCCGCCAGGCGCTGGCCGGCAAAGATCGGCGTCGGCACGCCTTCGAGCCACTTCATCGTCATCTTTCCCCAACGGATGTCGAGCGGCTCACCCTCGGTCTCGCGCCATGACTGCATGCCAAGCGCGGTGCGCTCGGCCGCGAGGCCGGGCTTGGATGCGAGGAACTGTTGCTTCAGGCGTGCCGCACGCTCGCTGAGCGGAACGCTGTCGATCGCATTGAGCAGCGCCTGGTCGACGCCGGTGCGCACGGCCGGATGCAAAGCGTGTAGTGAAGCGGTCGCTCTAATGTCCATGGTCGCCCCCTCGATTAGTAGTTCTGCTGACGTGTCAAACCGAAATGGCACAGCGCACGCCGTGCTGTTCCAGCGTCCGTTGCGCCGACCTGATGCATTCCGGCGCGGCGGCCGGCAAATCCTTGAGCCGATAATCACACCCAAGCGCCTCGTACTTACCCGCGGCCAGCCGGTGGTAAGGCATCAGCTCGATCGATGCCCGCGTCCCTAAGTTCTCGCGCAGGAACTGCGCCGTCGCCCGCAGGTTCTCGCTGCCATCGTTCCGACCGGGAATCAGCGGCATGCGAAACTGCACCGGGACGCCGCTCTGTGCGACCAGCCGCGCGTTCTTCAAGATCACTTGGTTCGGGCGGTGGGTCAGCTGATGATGCGCTTGGGCGTCCATGTGCTTCAGGTCGAAGAGCACGAAATCCAGCAACGGCAGCATGTCGCTGAGGGCCTCTGACGATGCGGCACCGCAAGTCTCGATGCACGTGCCGATGCCCGCCTCGCGAGACAGCTCGAGCAGCCGCTTCACGAAGCGCGCCTGCGTCAGCGGTTCGCCGCCCGACACCGTGACGCCGCCCTCGGCGCAGTACCATCGCTTGTCGCGCAGAACTTCGCTGAACACGTCCTCGACGGTGCGGGTCGTGCCATAGCGCGTGAGCGCATCGTCCAGGCAGGCGCTGACGCACTTGCCGCAGTTCGTGCAGCGCTCTCGATCGATTTCAGCCTTGCCGAGCGTGTTCATCGCCACGGCGCCTGCGGGACAGGCGGCCACGCATTCGCCGCAACCCGTGCAGCGGCGCTGATCGAGGCCAAGCTGCGCGTAAGGCTCCTGAGATTCCGGATTGCAGCACCACAGGCAGCGCAGACCGCAGCCTTTCAGAAACACCGTCGTGCGGATTCCGGGACCGTCGTGCAGGCAGAAGTGCTGCACGTTAAACAGCATTGCCTCGACCCGATCTGTTTGTGTTCTATGCATCGCGGTAGTCCGTTATCCACTCCACCCCGCTTTTGTTAACCAGCTTAGTTCTCCGGACCAGCCCTGTCGATAGGTGTAAGCACTCTCTCGATACGCACAAGTACGTAGTTCAGCTCGCCTGCTCGCTTTGGCGCTGCCATAGATGCAGCAGCCGGTCGAGCTCGACCCGCAGCTCGCGCGGAATCCGCGTCAGCGCGACGTACGATGGAATTTCCATGCCCAAATGAGTCGCCTCAAGTGCCGCCAACCCGCGGCTCGTGAGCCGCACGACCCGTCCGCGGCGGTCCGCCGGGTTGGGCAGCCGCTCCACGAATCCCTTGCGTTCAAGGCCATCGAGCCTCTTGGCGATTCCCGGCAGCGAGATCCACAGTGCCGTCTTGAGTTCAGTCGGGCTGGTCTCATAGGGCGGCCCGAGCGACTTGATCGCACCGAGGGCCAACATCCCGCCCAACGTAAGGCCCGCATGTGCTGCAATTCGCTGCATTCCCCGGTCCATCGCGTGGACGAGCCGTTCGACCCGGAACGAGATCAGCACATTGAGAGGATCGAGTTGCGGCCAGGTACGGGCACGCTGCTGCGCCAAGGCTTGCAGCCGATCATCGCCCGGCGCCGCGTGGATGAACTGCCGGCGGTGCAGCAGTGCCGCCAGGTCCCCGGCGGCGGCGTCAAACGCTCCCGGCGCCACACTGTAGATCCGTCGCCGGCCCTTGGGCGTGCACGTCACTAATCCGGCCTCGCGCAGCACCTTGAGGTGCTGCGATACCGCGGAAAGGCTCACCCCGAGGCCCGCAGCGACTCCCTGAACCGAGGCCGGCCCCGCGGCTAGGCGCGCGAGCATCCGGCGCCGGGTCGAATCGGCCAAGGCATCGAAAAGAGCCGAATTACCCATGGTCTCATTTTAGTATACACTAAAATGACGTCCACCTTCGACCGCTAGACTTCGGCTCGGTTGAAGCCGTCATCGGAATGATACTCAGTCTCAGCGAGACCGGATTCCCTTGCTTTGGCGAGCGAATTAGGTGTTGAATCAATCGACGTCCCTTCGACGGCGGGGCTTTTGTCAATGGCAACAAACCCCAAGCGGGCAAATCGCGGCTCGCTCGGCGCGCGCGGAATCGACCCCGTTTTTCTGGGGTTGCGTCACGAGCACGCCCGCTTCGGGCGGGTGTTGGCGCTGATCGGAAGACGCGCTCCCACCCTGGTCGATGCGCCCGACGCAGCCACGCTCGAGTTACTCGAGCAAGCCATTGCATACATCGTCAGCTTCCAAAATCGTTATCATCACCCGCGTGAGGACCTGGTGTTCAAGCGCATCGCGCGCCGTTCGAACATGCACAGGGCGGCGCTCGAGCGGCTGCGGCGGGATCACGAAGAGTCTCATCGTGCGGGTCAGAACCTGCTTAAGCATCTGCGTCTGTCGGCCGAAGATCCTGGCAGCCGCGCGCGCCGTGAGGACCTGGCGCACGAGCTTGCCGGGTTCGCACGCAACATGCGAGGTCACATCCGCCGCGAGGATGAGTTGATGTACTCATCGGCCCGAACTGTCCTTGCGGCGGCAGACTGGCAAGCAATTGCCCGTTCTGGCCGGACGCCGCCGGATCCGCTGCGCAAGCGCGCGGGCAGCAAGAGCCTGTATCCGGCGTTGGCGCGGTACGTGACGGAGGGCGAGCAGGAGGCCGAGGTCAGCATGCAGCCTTCGCAGCCGGTCGGCCGTGCCGTGGCGCGCGCCACCCAACTGGCCGACCGCGGCATTACCTGCCTGCGGCTTCTCGTTCGCCAGAGCCGTGAGGCGCGCCGGCTCGGGTGCGCGACCTATGCAGTCGCGGTCAAGCCCGGCTGGCCCGCGCCGTA
>Ga0181526_10003757_pt1 | contig 12177 bp, 11 predicted proteins | sample PEATcosm2014_Bin_35_FD_119750 | JGI IMG/M metagenome (GOLD analysis project Ga0181526, IMG submission 119750) | Peatland microbial communities from MTU Mesocosm Facility, Houghton, MI, USA - PEATcosm2014_Bin06_30_metaG | ecosystem: Environmental > Terrestrial > Soil > Wetlands > Peat | place...
CACCTCGAGGTCGCGGGGGATGAAGACCACCGACACCATGCCGGCCCGGGCGGCGTGGGCGGCCACGGCGTTGGCCAGGTTCCCGGTGCTGGCGCAGGCGGCCACCTTGAACCCCAGCTGGCGGGCCTTGGTGAGGGCCACCGACACCACCCGGTCCTTGAACGACCCCGTCGGGTTGGCGGTGTCGTTCTTGATCCACAGCTCGCCCAGCCCGAGCTCGGCCGCCAGGCGGTCGGCCCGCACCAGCGGGGTGCACCCCGCCCCGAGGTCGATGGGGTGGGGATCGGACACCGGGAGCAGCGAGGCGTAGCGCCAGATGGTCTGGGGCCCCGCCTCGATCTCCGCCCGGGTCACCGACGCCCGCAGGGCCTCGTAGTCGTAGGCCACCTCGAGCGGGCCGAAACAGTAGTCACAGACGTGCAGGGCGGCGGCGGGGTAGGTGAGCGCGCATTACCGGCAGCGGAGTCCGGTGACGAATTCCACAGGGCTTCCTCCTCATCGATCCGGCATTGGCACCTCACGCCCGCCTCGATGGCGGATGCGCTGGTTGCCGCGGCGTCACAGGGCCCGTCCCTCAGCCGCTCTGGATGATCCCTCCATGGTGGACGACGGCGGCGCTCCCGTCAATGCAGGGCGGGGCGTGCCCGCACCCGGGATGGGGGATGATCGCGCCGTGAGCGAGCCGCACCCCCCGCCGGCGCCCGTCCCGCCGCGCACCACCCACCACGGCGACTACCGGCCCGACGACCTGGCCCGGGCCCGGGGCGAGCGAAGGGTGGCGGTGTGCCTGCCGGCCCGCAACGAGGCGGCCACGGTGGGGCCCATCGTGGCCGCCGTGGCCCGCGCCTTCACCGCCGGCGGGGGCGGCGTCGACCTGGTGGACGACATCGTGGTCGTCGACGACGGGTCCGACGACCACACCGGCCGGGCCGCCCGCCGGGCCGGGGCCAGGGTGGTGCGCACCGGGCGCACCGGCGGGGGGAAGGGCGAGGCCATGGGGGTGGCCCTGGCCGAGACCGACGCCGAGCTGCTCGTCTTCCTCGACGCCGACGTGGAGGACTTCTCGCCCCATTTCGTGTCCGGCCTCCTCGGCCCGCTCCTGGTGCCCCCCCACGACGGTGGGCCCGATGTGGTGCTGGTGAAGGGCTTCTACGAGCGCCCGCTGCACGGGTCGCCGACCGGCGGGGGGCGGGTGACCGAGCTGGTGGCCCGGCCTCTCATCGACCTGCTCTTCCCGCACCTGGTGGGGGTGCGCCAGCCCCTGGCGGGCGAGACCGCCGCCCCCCGTACCGTGCTCGACAAGACCGGGTTCGCCCCTGGCTACGGGGTCGAGCTCGGCCTGCTCGTCGACGTGGCCGACCGCTTCGGGGTGGACCACGTGGCCCAGGTCGACCTGGGGGTGCGCGTCCACCGCAACCGGCCGCTGGCCGAGCTGCGACCCCAGGCCACCGACGTGGTGCGCGCCGCCCTGGCCCGGGCGGGGGTCCCCCTGCCCCCGCCCCCCGGGGACCTGTCCTAGACGGCCCAGGCGCCCAGGAGCTCGGCCGCCAGCTCCTGCACACAGGCCGCCGGTCGGGCCAGGGCCGTCGCCGACCCGAACCGCTCGGTGAGACTGCGCACCGCCGCCGGCCCGGTGGCGGCACCGCCGCCGGTCGCGGCGGGCCGGTCGCCCCCCGGGCCGACCACCCCGGCCACCACCACCACCGGGACACCGGCCGGGGCGGCCAGGCGCACCACGCCCCCCACCACCTTGCCGGTCCACGACGTGGCGTCGAGACACCCCTCCCCCGTCACCACCACGTCGGCCCGGGCCAGGCGGGCGGCCAGGCCGACCGAGTCGGCCACCACGTCGAAGCCCGGCACGAGCTGCGCCCCGAGCGCCGCCAGCCCGCCGGCCAGCCCGCCGGCCGCGCCCGCCCCCGCCAGCGCGCCCACGTCGACGCCGTAGCGCTCCCGGAGGTGCCCGGCGTACGACCGGAGCCGCTCCTCGAGCTCCACGACCTGGGCCGCGGTGGCACCTTTCTGGGGCCCGAAGGACCGGGCGGCGTCGACGAAACCCACCGTCACGTCGCAGGCCACCACCACCCGGGCGGCACCGAGCCCGCCGGCCGCCTCGATGGCCTCGACGGCACCGCGGCCCCCGTCGGTGGTGGCCGACCCACCCACCCCCACCAGCACCCGGCGGGCACCGGCGGCGACCGCCGCCGCCACCAGCTCACCGGTCCCCCGGGTGGTGGCCCGGACCGGGTCGTTGCCCTCGGCCCCGCCGGCCAGTGGCAGCCCCGAAGCGGCCGCCGACTCCACCACGGCCTCGTCGCCGGCCAGCCACCACCGGGCTTCCACGGGCCGGCCCGCCGGTCCGGTCACCCGGGCCACGTGCCACGCCCCGCCCGGACGGGCCGCCGCCAGCACCTCGGCGAAGCCCTCCCCGCCGTCCGACAGCGGGCAGCGGTCGCAGTCCCAGCCGGAGGCGGCCGCGCCGGCGGCGATGGCGTCGGTCACCTCGGGCGCGCCGGCCGTGCCCTTGAAGGCGTCGGGGGCGGCCAGCACGGTGCGTCGCGGGGACGGCCCGGGTCCGCCCGGCGGTGGGGGGTGCGCCGTCATGGACACATCGTGGCCGGTTCCGATGCCCCCTGCACCGCCGGGTAGGGTCAAGTCGTGGGCGCCGACCTGGTCATCGCCTCGAACCGGGGCCCCCTGTCGTTTTCACTGGACAGCAACGGCCGGGCCGTCCCGGCCGGTTCCGCCGGCGGGCTGGCCGGCGCCCTGCACCCGCTGCTCGAGGGCAGCGGTGCCACCTGGGTGGCGTGCGCCATGTCCGAGGCCGACCGCAAGGCCACCACCGAGGGCCTCATGACCGAGCGGGGCCTGCGCCTGGTCATGGTGCAACCCGACCCCGACACCTACCGGATGGCGTACGACGTGGTGTCCAACGCCACGCTGTGGTTCGTCCACCACAGCCTGTTCGACCTGCCCCGCCGGCCCCGCTTCGACCGCCACTTCGCCACGGCGTGGGAGGCCTACCGCGAGCTCAACCGGAGCTTCGCCTCGGCCATCGACGACGCCGCCGGCGACGGAGCCACCGTGCTCGTGCAGGACTACCACCTGTGCCTCGTGCCCGAGATGCTGGCCGAGCGCCGGCCCGACCTGCGCACCGTCCACTTCACCCACACCCCGTTCGCCGACCCGACGGCCCTGCGGGTGCTTCCGTCGGCGGTGGCCGGCCAGATCCTCCGGGGCATGGCGGCCGCGGCCGCCTGCGGGTTCCACACCACCCGCTGGGAGTCGGCCTTCCGGGCCTGCTGCGCCGACATGGGGGTCGAGCCCCGCCGGAGCTTCGTCTCGCCGCTCACGCCCGATTCCGACCATCTGGCCGAGCGGGCCGAGTCGGCCGAGTGCCGGTCTGCGGGCGAGCGGCTCGACGACGTCCTGCAGGGCCGGCGCATGATCCTGCGGGTGGACCGGATCGAGCCGGCCAAGAACCTGCTGCGCGGCTTCTGGGCCATGGACGAACTGCTCCGGGCCCGGCCCGACCTGCGCGGCGGCGTGGTCATGCTGGCCCTGGCCTACGCCTCGCGCCAGACGCTGCCGGAGTACCTGGCCTACGGGGCGGAGGTGGAGCAGGTGGCACGGCGGGTCAACGACACCTGGGCCACCGACGACTGGACACCGATCATCCTCGACGTGGCCGACGACGCCGGCCGGTCCCTGGCCGCGCTCATGCGCTACGACGTGCTCCTGGTGAACCCGTTGCGCGACGGGCTCAACCTGGTGGCCAAGGAGGGCCCGCTCGTGAACACCACCGACGGCGTGGTGGCCCTGTCACGGGAGGCCGGCGCCTTCGCCGAGCTCCACGACCACGCCCTGGAGGTGAACCCCTTCGACGTGGCCGGCACGGCCGACGTGCTGGCCCGGGCCCTCGACATGGCCCCCGGGGAGCGGGCCCGGCGGGCCGAGGGGCTGCGCTCGGTCGTGGCCCGGCGCAAGCCGGGGGACTGGCTGGCCGACCAGCTGGCGGCGGCCGTCGCCGGCTGACGTCGGGGACCCGACGGCCCTCGACGACCCAGGGCGGCTCAACGGTCGGGGGCCGGCGCCGGCGGGCCCGCTCCCGCACGCGCCGCCAGGGTGGCCAGCAGGGCCAGCGCCTCGACCGGTCCCCGCACCACCATGTCGGCGGCGGCGACGAGCTCGGGGGGCGACTCCTCGTCGGCCACCGCCACCCGCACCACCCGGGTACCGGTCACCGCCAGGCGGTCGAGGGCGGCGAAGGCGGCCAGATCGCCGGCGTCGTCACCGGCGAAGCACACCGCCCCGCAATGCCGGGCCAGGGACTCCACCACCGCCCCTTTGTCGATCGCCAGCGGCGGGCGGAGCTCGGCCGCCATGCGCCCGGGCTGGAGCTCGAGGCCGGTGCGGTCCGCCCACGACCGGACGAAGGCCCGGGCCCGCCCGGCTGCGGCGGGGGCCCCGCGCCAGTGCACGGTGACCGACGTCCCCTTGTCCTCGACCCCCACCGCCTCGCCCGCGAACGCCGCCCGGGCGGCGGCCGCCACCTCGCCGACCGGCGCCCGCCACGGCTCGGCCTCCGGGGCGCGGCGCACCTCGCCGCCCTCGATCCACTCGAGCCCGTAGGCGCCGTACAGCCGGAGCGCCGGGCCCGCCCCGGCCAGCCGCTCGGCCAGGAAGGCCACCGGCCGTCCCGACACCACGGCCACCACGGCGAAGCGCCGGGCCAGGGCGCCCAGCACGGCGGGGGCGCCGGGCAGCGGGGCGGCCAGGGCCGGATCGGCCACGATGGGCGCCAGGGTGCCGTCGAAGTCGGTGAGCACGGCGCTCGTGGCGGGGTCCTCGAGGAGGGCCGCCAGCGGCCCCAGGTCGTCGCCGGGCCGGGGCAACGGGCGCGCCCGCGCCCGTCAGCCGGTGGTGGAGGCGGTGGTCGCCGGAGGCGCCAGCCGGTCGAGATCGGGGCCGACGATGACGACCACGGTGGCCCCCCCGGTGCTGGCCACGGGGGCCACGGCGCTCGACGGCTGGATGGCCGCGGCCGACAGGCCGAGGACGCTGACGACGGTGCCGGCGGCGCCCTGCTGCCCGGCGGCGGCGAACACCTGCGTCGCCGACACGTGGGTGCTGGCGTTGACGGGCGTCAGCGTGACGTAGCCGCGCGACCGGAGGTAGGTGGCCACGCCGGCGGCGAGGTGGGGGACGGTGGTGGCGTTGGCCACCAGCACGTGGATGGACGAGGCGCCGGGCACCACCGTCGGGAGCGTGGTGGTGGTGGTGCTCGTCGTGCCCCGGGGCGGGGTGGTCGTGGTGGACGAGGACGAGGCGGCCGTGACGACGTGCAGCGGGGGCCGGGTGGCCGAGGGCATGAGTAGCGCTCCGATGACCACGGCGACGACCACGACCCCGACGCCGCGCAGTCGGTGCGAGGGCCCCGGGTGCGGCGGATCGGAGTGGGCGTCGTCGTGCCCGTCGCCACCGTCGCCGCGCGGGGCGCCGTCGTCGGCGGGACCGGTCATCGCCGGGGGTGCTGGTGCTCGGCCCTCGTCTCGAAGCGACCGCGGCGATGGTCGCGCCGGCGACGGCGCACTCGGCGGACCACGAGCGGTGCGTGCTCGAGCGCTTCGCCCGTGTCCGCGAGCTCCGACAGGCGTCGGTAGTAGCGCGTCGGCGACATACCCAGGCGTTCACGGATGGCCGTGGCCTTGGCACCGGGCCGGGTCCACCACGATTCCTCGAATTCGAGGATGTCGCGGTCCTGATCGGTCAATCCCATCGCAGGGTCAAGCCTGCCAATGCACCAGGCGCGAAGCAAGGATCCTCGGGTCCGGCGGGTGTGGGCCACCGAGGCGCCGGGGACGGGCGGTAGCGTGACACCCAGGTCGCCGGTGTGGCGCAGCTGGAAGCGCAGACGATTTGTAATCGTCAGGTCGTGGGTTCGAGTCCCACCACCGGCTCCATCCCCGCGGACCGTGGCCGGTTTCGTCACCGTCAGCACCGCGTCGCCATCCGGTCGAGCTGAGCCCGGATGCGCCGCCGGGTGTCCGGCGCGGCCCACGTCCGGGCGACCACCGCGTCCAGGGCGGGCCCGTCACCGCGCATCCGTTCCAGGGCGGGACGGCGCAGCTGCTCCTTGGCCAGCACGAAGGCCGTGGGCGCCCGGGCGGCGAGCTCAGCGGCGACGGCCGCGGCGCGGGAACCGACGGCGTCGGCCTCCACCACCTCGTGCACCATGCCGAGGGTCTGCGCCTCCCCGGCGTCGAGGAGCCGGCCGCTCAACACGACGTCCTCGGTCGCCGGCCCGCAGGCGTGGCGGAGGATCTCGACGGCGCTGGCCGGGAACGGCACGCCCACCACGAGCTCACTGGCGCCGATGGACGCGCCGCGCGCCATCACGCGGCGGTCGCACGCGCAGGCCAGCACGCACCCGCCGGCCACCGCCGCGCCGTTCACGCCGGCGACGGTCGGCTTGGGGAAGCGGAACAGGGTCTCGAACACCGCCGCCAGCCCGGCCACGAGCTCGGCGGCGTAGGTGTCGTCGCCGTCCACCACCCGTCGCAGGTCGACGCCGGCCGAGAACACGCGACCGGCACCGGTGAGCACCACGGCGCCGACGTCGTCGTCGCGCTCGAGGAGATCGAGGGTGGCGCGCAGCTCGCCGAGGAGGGCCACGTCGATGGCGTTGACCTTGCCCCGCGTGAGGGCGACCACGGCCACCTGCCCGTCGCGGGTGACCTCGAGCACCGCCTCCACCGCAGGTGCCTCCATACCGATCGGCCTCCGTCGTCCCCCCCGATGATCGCACGCCCGGGGCCGGCCGGCACCGGGCCCGGTGACCGCTCCGGGGCCGGTGGTCCGTCCCGGGCGCCGGGACGAGGGCATGCCGGTCCCCCGGGATGGACCATGATGGGAGGGGCGGGGGCCTGATCCACGGGAACGCCCATGGGCGCAGGAAGCGCCGGAACCCGCCACAGCGGCAAGCAGCCCCGTCGGGCGGCCGTCCGCCTCCCCACCAGCGGGGCCGGAACCCGCCCGGGCGGCGCGGCGGCGCACGGCGGCCGACCGGGGCCGACCGGACGCAGGCCCCCGGGCCCGAAGCCCGGCAGCGGCCCCGCCCGGGCCGGAGCACGGCGGGTGCCGGCCCGGCCCCCCGGGCGCTTCACCGCCTCGACCGTGGTCCTCGGTTCGGTAGCCCTGGTCGTCGTGGTGGTGATCGTGCTGATCGTCGTCAACGTCACGTCGTCGAAGAGCGGGGCGACGGGCGCGAGCGGCGGCATCACCGCGCCCACCGAACGCGCCGCCACGCCCTCGGTGGTGGCGGCGGCGGCGGACATCTCGGTGTCGGAGATGGACACCGTGGGGCTGCCGGCATCGGTGACCGCACCCGACACCGACGCCAGCCAGCCGCCCCTCGTCATCGGCGGCAAGCCCGGCGCCATCTACATCGGTGGCGAGTTCTGTCCCTACTGCGCCGCCGAGCGGTGGGCCATCGTGGTGGCCTTCTCCAAGTTCGGCTCGTTCAGCGGCTTGGGGGAGACCACGTCGTCGCCGTGGGAGGGCACGCCCTACGCCACCTTTTCGTTCCTCCACAGCACCTACACCAGCTCGCTGCTCACCTTCGACGGCGTCGAGTACCAGGGCAACGACACGCACGGATTGGGGACGCGCACCGTCGTCCAGCCCCTCACGTCGGTGCAGTCCGCGGTGTGGGCCACCTACTCCACCAGGCTCGGCAGCGGGTCGGAGGGGTTCCCCTTCCTCGACATCGGCAACCGGGTCCTGGCCATGGGGCCGAGCTACAGCCCGTCGGACATGACCGGGCTGACGCAGGAGCAGATCGCGTCCGGGCTCGAGGACCCCGCCGATCCTCTGACCCGGGAGATCGTGGGCGCGGCCAACTACCTGTCGGCCGGCATCTGCTCCATCACCGGCATGCGACCGTCGGCGGTGTGCACCGACTCGGCGGTCACCGCCGCCCGCCGCACCCTCGGCCTGCACTGAAGGCCCGGGCCCCCCGGCTCGGGCACGCCGGGCAAAGGGGCGGCGCACCGTTCACGCAGCCGTCATTATCCGGACCCCCGGCGTTCACCGTGGATGCGTACCCTTCCAAGAGTGCCTGCACGAGGAAGCACGAGGAAGGAGACCAGGTGACCGGAATGCGCAACACGTTCAGGAAGGTAGGGCTCTCCATCGCCATCACCCGGTGGGCGCTGCGACCGAAGCGTCCCCTGTGACGCGCCGTTCTCCCTCGGAGACCTACAGCCGTTCTCCCCCGGAGATGCACAACAGCGACACATAGCAAACCCCAAAAAGCGCACACAAGTCGAAGAGGCCGCCGGTGTCCCCGCACCCACCGTCGGCCTCTTCGGCGCGTCAGGGCCCCGTGACGTCGGGACGCCGGGGTGTCAACCGACCTCGGGCGGCCCGGACGGGAGCGACGCCGGTGCTCCCGGTGCGCCCGGTGTCCGCGCCGCCGGCCGCCGCACCACCTGGGTCCGCCGGCGGGCCAGCTCGAAGCAGGCCACCGCTCCGGCCGCGGCCACGTTGAGGGCCTCGAGCGACCCGAACTGGGGGATGGCGGCGAGCGCCGCGCACCGGCGCCGGGTGAGCGACGCCAGGCCCCGGCCCTCGGCCCCCATCACCAGCGCCACCGCCTGCCCCCCGTCGTGGTCGACGTCGAAGATCGACGCCTCGGCGCCGGCGTCGAGGCCGACCGACACCACGCCGCGCTCCGCCAGGAAGCGCAGGGCGGTGGGGATGCCGGGCACCACGGCGATGGGCAGGTGCTCGATGGCCCCCGCCGCCACCTTGGCCACCGTGGGCGTGACGTGGGCGGCGCGGTGGCGCGGGAGCACCACACCGGTGACGCCGGCGCACTCCGCCGTGCGCAGCAGCGATCCCACGTTGTGGGGGTCGGTCACCCCGTCGAGCACGAGGAGGAACGGGGGCACGCCCCGGCGTGGCCGGCACAGCCCCTCGAGGTCCGCCTCCTCGAGAGGCCGGGCCAGGGCCAGCACCCCCTGGGGCGCATCGGTGCCGGCGGCGGCCGCCAGGCGGCCCCGGGGCACCACCAGCACCCGGGCCCGGCGCCGGGCCGCCCACCGCTCGATGTCGTCGATCTGGGGGGATGGATCGAGGTCCTCGGCGATCCAGACCTCGCGCACGGGCCGGCGCCCCGCCACCAGCAGCTCGCGCACGGCCTGGCGTCCCTCCACCTGGTCGCCACCGAGCGGATGGCGGGCGTCGCGCCCGCCACGGCCGACCCCGCCGTCGCGCCCGCCACGGCCGACCCCGCCGTCGCGTCCGGGCACCAGGCGGGCCCCGGACCGGGCCGCGGGAGCGGGCTGGCGCCGGGTGGCGGGGCGCGGGGCGCGGCGCGGCGGCTTGCTCACGACGACCCGGCCAGCAGCACCACGGCGAGGCAGGCGATGCCTTCGACCCGCCCCAGGGCACCCAGGCCCTCGGCCCGCTTGGCCTTGACGCTGACGGGCGCGCCGAGGACGGCGCCGAGGCGGCCGGCCATCTCGGCGGTGTGGTCCGCCAGCCGGGGTCGCTCGCACACCACGGTGCAGTCGGCGTTGACGGGGCGCAGGCCCGCGTCGTGCACCATCGACGACACGCGCCCGAGGAGGTCCATGGAGTCGGCGCCCGCCCACGCCGGGTCGTCGGCCGGGAAGTGGGCGCCGAGGTCCCCGAGCCCCGCCGCGCCGAGCAGCGCGTCGCCGAGGGCGTGGCACACCACGTCGGCGTCGCTGTGACCGGCCAGGCCGACCGTGCCGGGGAGGACCACGCCTCCGAGGACGAGGGGCCGGGCCGGGTCGTCGGAGAACCGGTGCACGTCGAAGCCCTGACCGACGCGCATCACACCCGACCCCGCCGCGTCGCTCACGGCGCCGCCAGCGCCTCGGCCATGGTGAGGTCGGCCACGGTGGTGACCTTCAGGTTGCGGGGATCGCCGGGCACGACCCGCACGGTAGCGCCGGTGGACTCGGCCAGCGCGGCGTCGTCGGTGGCGTCGGCACCCGACGCGTGGGCGCGGTGCAGCACCTCGGCCCGGAAGGCCTGCGGCGTCTGCACCGTCACCAGGCCCTGGCGCGCCACGGTGGCCGTGACCGTGCCGGCGTCGACGCGCTTGAGCGTGTCACCGACGTCGAGCGCGGGCACCGCGGCGTCGGCCCCGGCCACCACGGCGTCGACCACCGACCGGAACAGGGCGGGCGTCGCCAGCGGGCGGGCGCCGTCGTGCACCACGATCACCGACGCCGATCCGGGCACGGCGCGAAGGCCGGCGCGTACCGAGGCCGTGCGCGTCTCCCCACCCTCCACGGCGACGTCGGCGCCGTATGCCTGGTCACCGGCGGCGCCGTCGACGCCGAGCCCGGGCGGGAGCACGAGGACCACGCCGTCGGCCACGGCGCGGGCCGCGTCGACCGACCACTGCAGCACCGGGCGGCCCCGCAGCAGCGCGAACTGCTTCGGCGCCCCGAACCGCTCGCCGCGGCCGGCGGCCACCACGATCACCCAGACCGGCACCGCTCACCCGCCGCCCGGGACCCGCGCCACCGGTGGGCGGCGCGCCCCCAACAGGCTCAGGGCAGCGCCTCGTCGAGGCGCTTCTCGGCCGTGGCCTCGTCGACGTCGAGGGCGAACGTCAGCTCGCTCACCAGGATCTGACGGGCCCGGCTCAGCATGCGCTTCTCGCCGGCAGAGAGGCCCTTGTCCTTGTCGCGGATGGACAGGTTCCGCACCACCTCGGCCACCTGGTAGATGTCGCCCGAGCGCAGCTTCTCCGAGTGGTTCTTGTAGCGGCGCGACCAGTTGGTGGGCATGCGCGCCTCCTTCTTCCGAAGGACGGCGAACACCTCCTCGACCTCTTCGTCGTTGATGACCTCGCGCAGCCCCACGCCCTCGGTGTTGTCGGCCGGCACCATCAGCGTCAGGTCCCCGTAGGCCAGGCGGAGCACGAGGTACTCCTTCTTCTCGCCGAAGGCCTCCTTGACCTCGCGCCGCTCCACGATCGCCGCCCCGTGATGGGGATAGACCACCTTGTCACCGATGTCGAACACGTACCTCTCCTGATGATGGCGCGCTGATCACGCTCGGGTCGAGGGGCGGACGTTCCATTCTACCCGAGTCGGCGAAGATGGCCCCGGGGGGGCCTCCGGGCAGGCGCCCGGAGCGATACGCCAGGTCAGCTGTAACGCTCGAGGATGCTGGCCTCGGCCAGCTGAGCCAGCCCGTCCTTGACCGAGCGGGCACGGGCCTCGCCCACGCCGCCGACCTCCTCGAGCTCGGCCACCGACGCCCGCATGATCCGCTGCAGCCCGGCGAAGTGCTCGACGATGCGGTCGGCGAGCGCCTCGGGGAACCGCGGCAGGCGGTGCAGCAGCCGGTAGCCGCGCGGTTCGAGCGGCAGATCGGGATCGGCGTGCGCCGCCCCCAGCCCGAGCACGGCCGACACCCGCCGCACGTCGAGCACCTCGTCGGTCGACAACCGCCGCAGCGCGGCCAGGGCCAGATCGGTGGCCACGTGGACCTCGTCGGGGACCGCCAGGCCGTCTCCCCGCGCCCGACGGGCCTCGGCCCGGCCGTCGACGCGCGCCGCAGCGGGCCGCTTGCCTTCGCCGCGCGCCGCACCGCCCGCGTCGTCGAGCGCGTGGAGGTAGTCACGCACGATGAGGCGACGCACGGGCTCGATGCCCTCGACCACCTCGGCCAGCTGGAGCCGCAGCAGGCGCCCGTCCTCGCCCAGCTCGACGAGATCGGCCTTCACCTCCTCGGCGATGCGCGACAGCAGCTCGGCCGGCTGCAGCACCGCCACCACGTCGCGCGCCGTGACCGTGTCGGCGATCTCGAGCGCCGACAGGGTGGTCAGGCTCTGGTCGAAGCGCTGGCGGAACCGCTGCAACGTCTGCAACGCCTGGCTCACCCGCTCGTGCAGGCGGCGCTCGGGCTGCAGCACGTGCCGGATGTCGTGGTGGTAGACGGTGACGAGGCCCATGGCGGCCGACACCGACACCACCGGGACGTCGATGGAGCGGGCCACGCGCTCGGCCGTACGGTGCCTGGTCCCCGTTTCGATGGTGGGGATGGACGCGTCGGGCATGAGGTGCACGTTGGCCCGGGCGATGCGGTCCGCCTGCGGTGACAGGATGATGGCGCCGTCCATTTTGG
>Ga0181526_10003758_pt1 | contig 12176 bp, 12 predicted proteins | sample PEATcosm2014_Bin_35_FD_119750 | JGI IMG/M metagenome (GOLD analysis project Ga0181526, IMG submission 119750) | Peatland microbial communities from MTU Mesocosm Facility, Houghton, MI, USA - PEATcosm2014_Bin06_30_metaG | ecosystem: Environmental > Terrestrial > Soil > Wetlands > Peat | place...
GCTCCACCTTGCGAAGGGCACTCAACAGGTCACGATTTAATTCACGGGGATCGCTGCCTTGAAGCCATCCGTCCACTTCGAAACCGTCGGGCGTCTCGTTTACGGAGCCAACGACCAGCCGCCGGAGCACCGGTTCGATCAGTGCAGGAGAATCTGAACTCACCGAGGCAACGACGTGGAAATCAGAGGTGTCCATCTTCCATAGTGTGGACCATCTGACGCCTGGCTCCCGGCCGGCGTTTCAGGACGCCCAGCAACTTCGCTACCCGACTGGTGAGAAGGAGGCGACTATTCCCGCGACCCCATCGAACTCTGTCGAGCAGCCGGGTTGGGCATTGTCGAGGGCGCGCCCGTCTGGTCCGCCGACTTGCACATCTCCACTCGCACCTGCCAGAGGACTTAGCTTAGGCATCAAACGTGGGCTGCTCGGCCTGGCACCCTCTGTCATTGCCCCATGACGGACTGTTGAGGTAGGTGTTAGCCCTCAGCGCTTTCCACATGCACCGGAACGGTCAAGCCAGGAATCCGATGCGCGACGAAGTGCTTCATGGCTGCCAGGCTGAATGACCCGGTGGAGAGCGGATAGCTCTCGGCGAACACATAGACGACGGTGGTGCGTCCGTCAGCAGCCGAGCGCGACTGATACATATTCGCGGGAAGCGGGGCGCCGCTGCTGGGTGGCCCCGGGAAGGCGATCGTAAATCGGCCCCAGGACGGACCGTAGATTGGTTGACGCCAAGCCGACGCGCTCGCAACAACGGCGACTGCGATGACTACGAGCACCACCGCAGTCAAATACGCCAAGGACTTCACCATCCAAGCCTGCGGGACTTCCGCCGCTCGACCACCATCCAGAAAGTGCCGGTCCGCAGTCGCTGTGGCTGATTCCGCCGATCTCGGGGGTTCGAACATCGTCACTTGGCTCGGTTGGCGAACGGTCGCGAGAAACCCCCATCTACCAGGGAACTCGTTGTGATTTCTACAACGGAGTGGAGCTGACCGGACTCGAACCGGCGACACCCGGCTTGCAAAGCCGGTGCTCTACCAACTGAGCTACAGCCCCCTGTGGCGGCCCCTGCGATCTTCCTGGGGGCACCGTGAGCCTACGCCGTCGGCGGATACCGGCTTACTCGTGGGTGGAGCTCGGGTAGCGGCGCAGGTGTGGGCTGGGGCGGGGACGAGGGCGGCGACCCTGACAAGCGAGCTGCTGCCACGCGGGCGGTGGCTTGGCGACTCAGGTCGGAATCGTGGTCCCGGGCTGCCTGACACTCGGCGGGTAGGGCGGCGATGAGCTCATCGGCCTCAGGTGCGGCTCGGTGCCACCAACGAACACTCGTCCGTCGGCCGGCAACGTCCAGCTGAACGGAGGCGAGGTCGAGTGCCCGCTCGATAGGGCCTTGCACATAGCGGATGCTCTGCACCTTGCCGAGCGGCACCCATTCCGTGAGCTTTCGCACCCGTCCGCTGACCGAGACGGCACAGGAGCGATTGCGCCCTGCAGCAAGGAAGTGGTAGCTGAACGGCGCTCGCACGAGCGCCCGCTTCGGCGGCGGCGTCAACGTCACCTGATGGTCGGGGAGGATGCGGCCGATCAGCCACTCGGCCTCGGCCCGGCTGCCCACCGGCAGAAGGGCGCGGCGGATGGCCGAGCGCGGTTGGTCGTGTCCCCGGTGGACTGCCCCTGCGAGGTGCAGCTCCAGACGGCACCAACCGAACGGTCGCCACAGAAGCGGCTCCAACATACGCACCGCTTGCACGCGCCCATAGGGGATCGTCTCGGCGACCCGGGAGGCGAAGCCGCTCCGTATCCGCAGCCCGTCAGGCGCCTCCGCCGTCTCGAAGCCCCACTCCTCCGCCACCCGCCTCACCATGCGGGACACGACGGCGAAGATGTCGAGCAGCAGCGTCCCGCCGGCCAGTCCGATCGCCGCCGGCGTGACGACGCCTGCCGCCAACAGGCTCAAGACCGCCGCCAGGGGTAGCAGCGAGCCGACGGCGGCGCCGGTCAGTGCCATCGACACGACGAGGCGCCGATTGGAGATGCGAAACAGCGACCGCTCTGGTGGTGGCGGCGTGCTGTCGGGCAGGCCATGTGCCATCGCCAGCAAGCTCGCCCTCACCGAGTGGGCGTGTTCGAGCTTGAGGTACTGCAACCTGGCGTCGCCGCCCGAGCCGCCGGCCGTCCGCACGCGAACCTCGGCAAGACCAAGAATGCGGGCGAGCAGCGGCTCGACGAGATCCACCGCCTGCACGCGGGCGAGCGGCACGCGGACCGTGTTGCGCCGGATCAAGCCGCTGGCAACCTGCAGCGTGTCGCCGTCGACCCGCCAGGTCGTCACGTACCAAGAGATGAGCGCCAGGACGAGAACGACACCCACGATCACGAGATCGACGACGTCGCCCTGGCCACTGGAACCGCTGCTCCGCGAGGTCGACACCTTCTGAGCGGCGAGCAGCGCCAGCAGGCCGAGAAACGCCCGGCCGATCCGCACGATTGGCGACAGCGGGCTCAGTCGTTGCGGCGTGGTCGGGAGGTTGCCCGGACGCAGCTCAGACCCCCGCGGCCTGTGCCTCGCCGAGGGCGGCGAGCTGATCTCGTAGGCGCGTAGCTTCGTCCGGGCGCAGACCCGGGATGCGGGCATCGGTGGTGGAGGCCGCGGTGTGAAGCTTGATCGTGGCGAGGCCGAACACGCGCTCCGCCGCGCCAGCGGTGACGTCGACGAGCTGCATGCGGCCGTAGGGCACGACGGTGAGGCGCTTCATGAGGACTCCGCGACGAACAAGCAAGTCACGGGAGCGCTCGCAATATCCCCAGGACCGATAGCGCCGGCCGGCGATGAACTCGCCGATGACACCGGCAATCGCCAGAGCTGGGTACACGATGAGCGGGATGACTCCGGCGGCCGATGTCACGGGGACCAGCACGGCGAGGGCCACGACGATCGTGGCAACGGCGATCTCGACACGGCGCATCGTGAGCAGCCGAGGAGACGGGCTCAACCAGCTGTCGCCCCCGGCACCACTGCGGCTCGGATCCACGCCTCCGACCCTACGCCCCGGCCGAGCCCCCTCCGGGCGTGCGTCCCCCGAGCACCTCGGCGATGGTCTCGGCGGCGTCGGCGAGCCGGCGTAGTCCTGTCAGGCCGCCCGTCACGGTCTGCAGGCTGAGCAGCTCCCGCTCGGGCGTGTCGACGATCGCCCGCACGACGGCAAAGGGCCTGCGCTCGGCGAGACGCGACAACCAGGCCGACTCGGTGTCACAGATGACCGCCCCCGAGCGCCCGAGCCCCTCACGCTCTGATCCCCGCGCCGTCCGTCCAGCCGACAGGAACGGTGCCGAGCTCGTGGAGGCAAAGCGCTCGGACAGCGCCGCTCGGAGCCGCTCGGCGAGACCCTGCGAGCGCTCGTCCAACGCGACCGGAGCGCGCAGGACCTGGAGATCGCCCCCACCGACGGCGTCCGCCGTGCCGAGAGCGCTCGCCACGACCAGGTCGCCGGCCTCGAAGCCCCTCACGAGGGCCCCGCCCACACCGACGACCACGACGGGAAGGCCGTCGGGCAGTGAGGACGCCAGCCGAGCGGCCGCCTTGCGCGCTCGCAGCGGCCCCATACCGGTCAGTCGGATACGGCCCGCCTCCTGAGACGGCCCTCCGCCGAGGCGACGGAGGCCGATGTGGGCGGCCACGGCTTCGGGCGGGAGGGCGCACAGCAGAACGAAGGCGTCACGTGGGACTCGAGTAGGCATAGGAGTGGGAATCCTCGCAGATGTCGCACCGGCGTTGAGACTCAGCCCGTGCGCCGTAGCGGTAATCTCTGTTTCTGGCAGGTGACAAGGAGCAAACGTGGCCAACGACGCAGCGTCGTCGATGTCCAACTTGACGGCGATCACTCCCGGACCTGGGGCACCCCCACGTCACGTGGGGCTGCCTGTTCGCGAGACGAGTTCTGGCACCATCATCACAGCGGAGATTCCCGCCGTCCGCGCCGGTCCCTCCTACGGAGTCCTCCTGCCGGACGGCTCGGTGTGGTACCCGGGCTCCCGCAAGCGCCTTCCGGCGCCGCTCCTGCTCCGCGTCGTCGTCTGGATCCTGGCCTTCGCCGTGCTGTTCGCCGCTGCCGGCGACTTCATCATCCGCGACCACCCGAGCTGGGTCGCCCCGCTGCGCCACATCGTGACCCCACAAGCGACAACCGCCTCCGACGCCGGCAAGACGACCAAACTGCCCACGGGCAAGACCGGCGGCTCGACGTCCGCCGTCGCACTGATGAGGCCCCAACCCACCGGGTTGCAGTGGAGTCCCCTGACCGCTTACACGGTGAAGGGGGCCCCCTACACGATCACCGTCACGGCCGGGACACACAGAGTCTGGGTGTCCGGGCAGGCCTACACCGGCGGTCAGCTCACCGGCCCCGTCACGCAGCAGACCCTCGCAACGTCGGGCACCTTCCTCGCCCTGCCGGCCACGGGCGAAATGCTCGTTCACATCGGGGCCAACGGGACGACGATCAAGGTGTACCACGGGTTCACCTTCGTGGCGACGGTCCCGACCCCTGTCGTCTGTCCCTGCTACCTGCTGTTCAAGCCGACACGACGCTGACGCCAGGCCCATCGGGTCACTGAGGCGTCCACTGGACCGGTAGCGTCGGGGCGCTATGGCGATCCCACCACCCACGCCCCTTCCGGCACGACGGAACATCGCGAGACAGCAGCGCTTTTGGACGCGTCAGGCCGTGAGCTGGGATCACGGTGCTGGCAACAACCCCGGGCTCGTCAAGGTCGTCAACACCGTCATCGCCGAAGCCGACCCGAGACCGGAGGACCGGGCGGTGGACCTCGGGTGCGGATCCGGACAGGTCACCTTGGCACTGGCAAGCAAGACGGCATCGGTCCTCGCCATCGACGTCAGCCAGAAGATGATCGACCTCCTCCTGGAGAACGCCCGCCAGGCTGGCGCCCGCAACGTCGAAGGCAAGGCGATCCCGATCGAGCGCCTCGACTTCGCCCCCGGCTCGATCGACCTCGTGGTCTCGAACTACGCCTTCCACCATCTCCGCGACGCCGACAAGGCGACCGTGGTCCGGCACATCTTCACCTGGCTGCGCCCGGGCGGCCGTTTCGTGCTCGGCGACATGATGTTCGGACGCGGAGGCGACGCCCGCGACCGCGAGATCATCGCTTCCAAGCTCTCGCTCCTCGTCCGCAAAGGCCCGGGCGGCTGGTGGCGCATCGTCAAGAACGCCGGCCGTTACCTCTTCCGGACCCAGGAGCGCCCGGTTTCCATGGCGGCGTGGGTGGCAATGCTGGAGGGGGCGGGTTTCGAACAGGTGAAGGCCGTGCCGGTGGTGAACGAGGCCGCCGTCGTGCTCGGGACCCGCCCCGCCTGATCACGCGAAGTTCGTTTCAGGTTCGCCGGACCGACACCTCCAGTTCACCTCGCCCGCCTAGGGTCACACCCGACGACCTACTTCGGACGCTCAGTCACCACGGTTCCGACGGACTTGCCCGCAGTCCGCGATGAACGTGCGTCCGCCTGGCCGGTCGGGACGTTGGACGTGCTCCGGCGGCGCGTGCCATCCCCCCCAATCCCGACCGGTTGGGCGGAGGCACGAAGGCGCCGGCGGCCACGCCACCATGGCAGGTCGAGCAGGGTGAAGAGCACGAGGGCGACCCCGGCCGCCGAGACGAGATACCACGGCCACGGCCCGAGCACGCTGAGCAGGGTCCACTCACCTGGCACGTGACGCAGGTACATGTAGTTACCGCCCGTGACGGCGTCGATGACGCCGACGATGGCCGAGTAGCCGAGCGTGAGGAGCCAGATGCGCAAGACGGCGCGGGGACGAGGTTCGATGCGCTGGCCCACCACGAGGAAGAGGGCGGCGCACACGATGGCGGCGTGCGCCACGACGTACTCGACGAATTCCAGGCTCGGCCAGCCAACCTTCAGATCCGGCGTCAACAAGGACTGCAGGCTGCCGGCGAGGCCCCAGAAGTAGGTGATCTCGACGAGGAGGCGCTGGCGCGTCAGCAGGGCGGCGGCCGCCACGAGGGCGGCCACATCGCAGAGGGCAAAGGGAAGCGACGTCGCCGCCGAGAACGCCTGGTCGCCCAATGTCGTCTGCAGCCAGAGCCCGCTCGTGACGAGGAGGGCGAGGGCGAGAACGGCATTGGCGACGAGGATCCAGCGAGTAGGCCCACCGCCCTGGTGGCGTCGACCGGCCACGCACAGCGCCGTCGCCGTGACGACGGTGACGAGGAGCGTCGTGATGTATGCCGGCGAGAAGACCCGCACACCTCAACGGTACGGCACGACGGCCCACAGTGACGGTGCGCCCCGGAAGGGGGCGCTGGGGCGAGAGAGCGCTCAGCCGGCAGTATCGCCGGGTACCGGCACGCTCGCCGGCACCTCGGACGGTGTCTGCTGCCCGGAGCCACCCGCTCCTTGGCGCTTTCGCAACCCGAGCCGGATGGCCCCTGCCGCCAGTTGCGAGGCACTCATCCGATCGGGCTTCGGGTTGCGCTCGCGCTCGACCTCTCGGGTGAAGCGCCGGCTCGTCGTCGTGATCTGCCACGTCGCCACGGCGAAGGCGAGCGACACGACGGCGAGGACGATGTGGACGGTCTTGAACGACCAGCTGAAGTTGCCGACGACCATGTTGCGGACGAGGACGACCCACACCCAGACCGCCCAGAGGACAGACGCCCGAAGCAGCAAGGCGGCACGGCGGCTCATGCTGCCATCGTAAGGTGCACGAAGCGTCATGAAGATCACCTGCACCGGTCACGCCGGCCTCTACATCGAAACGGCCCACGGCTCCATCCTCTGCGACCCCTGGCGCAGCCCGGCGTACTTCGCATCCTGGTTCGTGTTCCCCGACAACAGCGACGTGGACTTCGCCGCGTACGAACCGGACTTCCTCTACGTCTCGCACCTGCACCGCGACCACTTCGACCCTGACGTGCTCAGTCGCTTCGTGGCGAAGACGACGACGGTGCTGCTCCCGGACTACCCAACGGACGACTTGCGGCAGGCGCTGGAGGACCTGGGGTTTGCCTCGTTCGTGCAGACGAGCAACGGCGAGCCCGTCGAGTTGGACGGATTGCGGATCATGATCTCGGCGATGACATCGCCCGCCGACGGCCCCCTCGGCGATTCCGCCCTCGCCGTCGACGACGGAGCGGTGCGCTTCTTCAACCAGAACGACGCCAGGCCCCGCGACTTCGAGCCGGTGCGGGGTTTCGGGCACTTCGACGGGCACTCGCTGCAGTTCTCCGGAGCCATCTGGTGGCCGGTCGTCTACGACCTCGCACCGGCGACGAAGAGCGCCCTCGGGGAGCGCAAGCGACAGAACGGCATGGCACGGGCGCTGCGTTTCCTGGAGACGGTGGGAGCCACCTTCGCCTTTCCGAACAGCGGGCCACCGGCGCTGCTCGACAGCGACCTCTACGACTACAACGACTTCGAGGCCAGCGCCGACAACCCCTTCCCGGACCAGACGGTCTTCCTCGAGTACCTGGCCGAACACGGGCACGACAACGGCAGGCTGCTGATCCCGGGCAGCACTGCCGAGATCCTCCCGGCGGGAGAGGGCGCCGCCTCCTGCACGGTCACCCACCCCTTGCCCGACGTCGACGTCGAGGCGATCTTCTCCGACAAACGCCGCTACCTCGGGGCCTACGCCACCCGTGAGCGGCCGCGCATCGACGCCGAGCGCGCCTCTTGGCCGCGCTACGAAGGAGATCTCACCGAGGCACTCGCCGCCTGGTGGAACCCCCTCCTCGAGCTCGCAGACCGAATCGGGCCTGGCGTCGGCGTTCCCGTGCTGCTCGAGATTGGCGAAGAGAAAGTGGTCATCGACTTCGGAACCCGTGAGGTCCGCCGCTGGGCCGGCGAGGAGTGCCGCTACCGCTTCGCAATGGCGCATGAGCTCGTCGAAGCGTTGGTGGCGACACACGAGATCGACTGGGTGAACAGCCTGTTTCTCTCGCTTCGCTTTCACGCCTACCGCAAGGGCGCCTACAACGAGTTCATCTACACCTTCTTCAAGTGCCTCGCCCCGGAACGCCTCTCGTACGCCGAGGGCTGGTACGCCGAGCAGGACGAACCAGACGACCTCGTTCGCATCGGGGACTACCTGGTGCAGCGCCGCTGCCCGCACCTGAAGGCGGACCTGGCGCGCTTCGGCGAGGTGCACGACGGGGTGCTGCAGTGCGGGATGCACGGTTGGCGCTTCGAGCTGGCCACCGGACGCTGCCTGACGTCCGACGCCCACCACATCGTGGCGATCCCGGCGACCGACGCCGGCCCACCCAGCCGCGGGCCTACGCCTTCAGGAGCTCCCTCTCACTCGTGAGCCTGTCGAGGGTCGCCGTGTCGACGTCCACACCGAGCCCCGGTCCTGTTGGCACGGCGATCACGCCGTCGGTGAGCAGGAACGGCGCCGTGAGGTCCTCCCGGTAGTACCGTGCCGTCGCCGAGACGTCGCCCGGCAACGAGAAACCCGGCAGGGACGCCAACGCAAGGTTCGCCGCCCGCCCGATCCCCGTTTCGAGCATGCCGCCACACCAGACCGGCACGCCATGGGCGGCGCAGACGTCGTGCACGGCCCGAGCCTCCAGGTAACCGCCGACCCGCCCCGCCTTGACGTTGACGATGGAGCAAGCGCCAAGGGCGATGGCGTCGGCAGCAGACCTCGCCGACACGATGGACTCGTCGAGGCAGATAGGGGTCGTGAGTCTGCGGGCGAGCTGGGCGTGCCCGAGCAGATCCTCCTCGTCGAGCGGCTGCTCGAGGAGGAGGAGGCCGAAAGCATCGAGCTTGGCGAGGTGGCCGATGTCGGAGCGACGGTAGGCGGTGTTGGCATCGACCTGCAGAAGGAGCTCGTCACCGAACCGCCCCCGTACTGCCTCCACGGGGGCGAGGTCCCAGCCGGGCTCGATCTTCAGCTTCACGCGGCAGTAGCCGTCGTCGAGATACCCCGCCACGACCTCGAGGAGCTCGTCGATCGAGTCCGTGATGCCGACCGACACACCCGGCGCGATGACGTCCTTCACGCCGCCGAGAAAAGCGCTGAACGGCACGGCGGCTGCTCGCAGCTCGGCGTCGAGCACCGCCATCTCGAGAGCCGCCTTTGCCATCCGGTGACCCTTCACAGCAGACAGCTCGGGAGCGACGTCGGCTGCTCGCAGCTCTGCCCGAGCGACAAGGCGCCCGAAGAGATGCTGCCGGATGGTCAGCCAGGCGTCGTCGACGAACTCCGAGGAGTAGAGAGGGTCGGATCCTGCCCCGCACTCTCCCCAGCCCTCGCCGGCGTCGGTGAGGACGTGCACGATGAGCGCCTCTCGTGTCGTCTCGGTGCCGAACGACGTCCGGAACGCCCTCACGAGGGGCAGGTGCACCCGCAGGAGCTCGACCGCTTCGATCCTCACGGCACCATCATGACGCCCCGGGCGGCGACACGACGTAGTCGCCCTCCCCACTCAGGCCGGCAATCCGATATCCCGCCTCGAGAGAGCCGCCGAGAACGTCCCGAAGGGCGAAGCGCCAGGCGGTCGCCAGTGCAGGGTCGGTGGAGCGAAGCGTCTCGATGTCCTCCGGGACGCGACAGGTGAAGGCGTGCCCTGGCGGCTCCTCGAGGGGCAGAGCGAGTGGGCGGCCATCCGGCCCGGGTTTCAGTCGCTCGACTGCTTCGGGCGGCACGGTCAGGCGTCGCGGCGTGCCGGCGGCCGCCTCGGCGACTTCAGGGTCGGCAAGCGGCCAGCTGACCCACAACCGGTCGCTCTCGTCGCGTCCGTTGAGCGGGTCGTCCATGTCTCCGTAGACGTCCTCGAGGTACTCCTCGGCCCTTGCCCCGAGGCGGGAAAGGTTGAAGTTGGCGTTACGCAAGATGAGCGGGTCGTAGGTCCAGCTGATGACCGAGAAGCCGCGTTCGAGGGCCCACCAGCGCTGGTGGAGCTTGAGGGCGAGCCCGACGCCCGACCGGCGGTGGCTCGGAGCGACCGCCGTGATGTGGGAATGCACTTCCGGATCGACCTGCAGCGAGGCGAAGGCGACGGAGCCTCCGACCAGTTGGCCCCTCGCCTCGAAGGCGCCGGCCACGTAGTTGCCCGAGAGCTCGAAGGCCCGCAGGATGTGGTCGGCGAAAGGCGTCTGCCAAACGACCGTGAAGAGCTCCGCCGCAGCGGCGAGATCGGCTCCCGTTGTCAGGGTACGGACCTCGACACCGGCGGTGGCGGCCACCGCGGCGGCGGCGGTTTCGGCCCGGGCCGTGACTGCGGCAGTCGGGGTTCCTCTCATAGCCCGCCATTCTGGTCGCCCGCCGAGTCCCCCGGTAGTGTCGGCTCGTGCCCGATCACTCGCAACCCCTCCTCGAAGCAGACGCAGCCGCCAGCCCGTTCGATCAGTTTGCCGTCTGGTACGCGGAGGCATCCGCCGTCGTTCGCGTGCCCGAGGCAATGGCGGTTGCGAGCGCCGACCTCGAGGGGAGGCCGTCGGTCCGGATGGTGTTGATGAAGGGATGGGACGAGGCGGGTTTCGTCTTCTTCACGCAGTACCGGAGCCGAAAGGCCCACGAGCTCGACTCCAATCCTCGAGCCGCCCTGCTCTTCCACTGGGACGAGCTGGGCCGGCAGGTGCGCATCGAGGGCCCGGTTGCACGTGTGAGCGCCGCCGAGTCGGACGACTATTTCGCCACCCGGCCCTTCGGAGCCCAGATCAGCGCTCATGTCTCCCACCAGAGCGAAACCGTCGAAAGCCGCCCGCTTCTCGACGAGGGCGTCCGCCGGCTGAGCGCCTCGTATGCCGGCGCCGTCGTGCCGCGCCCTGACTCGTGGGGCGGCTACCGCGTCGACGCCGAGATCTTCGAGTTCTGGCAGAACCGTGACGATCGTTTGCACGATCGCCTCCGGTACCGGCGCTCCAACGGCGCCTTCATCATCGATCGCCTGCAGCCCTGACGGCCGCCCGGGCGGGCTCCGCCGACGTCGCCGTCAGCTCGCGAAGGGGCGCTCCACGAGCACCCCGAGCGTGGCGAGCTCGGCGTCCGCCGCGTAGGCGATACGCACGCCGTCGAGTCGAGCCTCGGCGAGGGCGGCGAGTGCCTCGGCCGTGACGAGCTCGCCGGGGGCGAGCACGGGAACGCCTGGCGGATACGGCGCCACCAGTTCGGCGCTCACGCGGCCGGCAGCGCGCTCGATCGGGACGGTCTCGCTGAGGCCGAAGAACGCCTCCCGCGGGGGCACGACCATCTGCGGTTCGACGATCCAGGCAGCTGCCGTGGCAAGGGTCCTCGGAGCTCCCCGCCGGCGCTCGATGGAGGCCGTCAGCTCGTCGCTGAACCGCTCGACGGCCTGCGGCTCGTCGCCGACGGTCACGAGGGCGACGATCGTGTCCCGGTCAGCCATCTCGACGGGCAGGCCGGCGGCGATGAGATCCGCCTCGACCTCCACCCCGTGCGCACCCGTGCCGGCAACGGACACCGCCAACTTCGCCGGGTCGACGCCCGGACCGCTCAGGACCCGCACACCCTCCACCTTGCCGAGGCGCTCTCGCGCCTGCGCCACCGTGTCGAGCATCCTCGTGATGAGGCGCTCGCCGTGGTGCTCCATCAAGGCGCGGGCGGCGTCAATGCTGGCGACGATCGCCCCTGCCGGACTCGTGGTGTGAGTGGCTTCGAAGGCCCGCTCGAGACGCGTGGCGTCGATCCGTTGCGTGCGGGCGAGCACCATGGCCGCCTGCGTGTAGGCGGGCAGTGCCTTGTGGGCGCTCGTGACCATGGCGTCGGCGCCGGCGCCGAGGGCGTGCGGTGGCAGATCCGGGTGGAAGCCGAAGTGGGCCGCCCAGGCGGCGTCGACGACGAGGGGCACGTCGGCCTCGTGGGCGACGCGAGCGTGCTCGCTCAGGTCGGAGAAGGTCCCCACGTAGGAGGGCTCGACGAGGAAGACAGCCCGCACATCGGGGTGCTGCTGCAACGCTCGAGCCACGCGGTCTGGCGCCACGCCGGTAGGCAGTCCCGTCACGTCGTCGACTTCGGGGCGGACCCAGATCGGCGTGAGCCCCGCGAGGACGAGCCCGAGCAAGAGGGACCGATGCAACGTGCGGGAGACGATGACCTTGTCGCCTGGTTTGCCGACCGCAAGGGCAAGGGCCTGGTTGCCGTGTGTCGAACCACCGACA
>Ga0181526_10003764_pt1 | contig 12162 bp, 10 predicted proteins | sample PEATcosm2014_Bin_35_FD_119750 | JGI IMG/M metagenome (GOLD analysis project Ga0181526, IMG submission 119750) | Peatland microbial communities from MTU Mesocosm Facility, Houghton, MI, USA - PEATcosm2014_Bin06_30_metaG | ecosystem: Environmental > Terrestrial > Soil > Wetlands > Peat | place...
CGTCGCGGAGTCGCTCGATCGCACAGCGCTAACCTATGCAACGAACGAGGGCGACATCGACCGACGCCACATTTGGCAGGTTGGTACCGATGGACAACCGCGGGCCTTGACTTCCGGAACCGATGACCAATGGTCGCCGACGCCCATGGCGAATGGCGGATTTGCATACGTCAACGCGGGTTATAACGTCCCACCGATAATAACGATCGGGGGGCGTTCGGCAACGGTAATCGTCGGAGAATCCACGCCGGCGAACTTCCCAAGCGGCGATTTCGTCCAGCCGCAACTCGTCACGTTTCGGGCTCCTGACGGTCTCCTGATCCACGCGCAGCTGTTCCTACCCCGCAGCGGCAGCGCCAAGCACGCGGCAATAATTTTCGTGCACGGCGGTCCGGAGCGCCAGATGCTTCCCGGCTTTCACTACTTCGAGGCTTACACGAACCTCTATGAATCCAATCAATATCTCGCCAATCGCGGTTTTATCGTCCTTTCGATCAACTACCGCGGCGGCATTATGTACGGGCATGACTTTCGCGTACCACGCGCGTATTGGAACGCGAGGGGGTATCAAGACGTGCTCGCCGGAGCACATTGGTTGGATCATCGCTCGGACGTCGATCCAAAACGCTTAGGGGTCTACGGTCTTTCCTTTGGCGGTTACTTCACCGCTATGGCTTTAGCCCGAAATTCTGACCTTTTCAAAGCCGGATCGGACTACGCGGGGGTAGACAACCTGGTTGCGTGGATTGACGGCTTCAACGGAGGGATTCCCCTCGGCACCGCGGCACAACGCAAGCAAATGTACGAATGGTCGCCAGTCGCTTCGCTCGACACGTGGCGTTCTCCAGTCTTCTTATCGCAAGGAGACGACGACCGCAACTCTCCGTTTACCCAAGGGGTCGATCTCGCGACGCGGCTGCGTGACCGCGGCGTCCATGTAGAAACCTTGGCGTACCCGAATGAACCGCACGAGAACCAAGTTTGGTCCGAGTTGGTAGAGCAGTATCAGGCTTCTACCGACTTCCTGATCCGTCAACTCAATCCGTAACGAGCTCACATCGCGCCTAAGCGACCATGAAGAGGAAGCCCCGACGCAGGTGCTTCGAGACTAGATGTCTTTTTGTCGAGGTGAGCCAAGGCTGGCGATAAACGGCCAGCCTTTACGCCGCCGGGTGGGCCACAATTGGCCCACATACCCCTGCCTACTGGCGACAACCGGCGACAACACGAAAAGGAGCGCCATCCTTAGGAGCGCCCGTTTTAGTCGTCGTCAGTTGTCTCGGGTTGCTCTACGGTAGCGGATTCGATTCCCGTTGGCGCTAACGAAAAACTGATTACTCTGCTTGCATTTTTCCAGATTCGACTGATCCTCGTCTGACGAGCGTCTTACGGTCGATCGGGAAGGCGCGCTCTGAGACCGCGACCTCAATGCCATTGGAAACGATTTGACGCTAACGGGCGGGCGGCTCACTACACCGTTTACTACACAGAATCAGGCAAAATTGGGCTTCGGCGTTTATTGGTGGGCGAAAGCTCTATGTGCAAAACCGCCAGTACTATCAAGGACCTTCGAGGCCCAGAGGGTAGTGGCGGGGACGCTAGGAGAACCTCCTACACGCTCCCGCCATCTGTGCTAGCGCACCGTCGTCGATTCGAGGGCGCCAATGGGCTGCCTAGATTCGATAGCGCAGACGGATCAAGGCCGAGCGTGCCATCGGGTAAGCTTCGGGTACGTATCCCGAAAGGCCGTACTGCCAAGGTACTGCGGGGGACTGGCCGGTGTTGGTGGGTATGCCGTTACCAAGTGTGTAGAGGCACTTTTTGCAATACTGCGCGCCGTAGGCCCGCTCGTAGTAGATGTCGCCGCCGGTATATCCCGGCGGTCCGATGAGATACGGGTTGCCTTGAAGCTGCGTCGGCGTAGCGGTGCCAAAGAGATTCACGACGTCGAGTATCGCCGTAACGCGTGGCGAGAGATCTTCCTCGACGTTCAGCGACGCGAGCGTTTGCGGCGTCGTACGCAGCGTGTTCGGATCCGCCCCTTCGTCCGTACCCAGATTTGCGATGTACGGGTTCGTTGTGGCGTTGTACGGACGCGACGGATTCCTCAGGAAGTAATAGTTGTACCCTGGGTTGAGGTAGTTGTCGTTGGGAACTTGGACGGGCTTGCCGTTAACGATTTCCCAGACCATCGTGCCGTTGCCGTAAGGATACCCGCCCTCATATGAAAGCAGCGGCGTGACGCGCAAGCGATGGCGCAAGAAGCCGAGCTCGTACGAGGCCGTCGCCGTGAAGTTCGGGATGTAGTTGGCCGGGAAGAGGTGTCCGGCGAGAATCGCCGGCGTGTTGAGGTCGTTGAATGCGAACTGATAGATGCTCGATGAGAGCGTGTGATTGTAGTTGGCGTTGAGCGTAAACCCCCCGTCGTGCACCCAGAGCTCCATCCCGTGAGAGCGCAGCTGGCCGGCGTTCGTGGGAACGCCGATGGCGTTGGGGTTTTCACCGGCATTGAGTGCATTTCGATAGTTGGTCGGGAGCACATCGATGACGTTCTGCTCCAGCTCGACGAAATAAGTAAGGCGCACCTGCGTTCGGCCCCCGTGTTCATAGGAGAAGGCGTAGTCGTCCGAGGTCTCCGGCGCGAGCGGATAACTCGGTACAGCGCCGTTGGCGTCACCCCCGGAATCGTTGCTGCATTGGCTCGCGGGCACGCAGGTGCGCTGAACCTCAAGTGGCGGCGGCGGGACCGAGTTGTGATCGAAGGTCGCGCGAAGTCCGTTGAGCGCCGCAAACGTGTATGCGAGCGCGAGGTGTGGATCGAGCGCACCGTCGCCATAGATAACGGGTGGGTTGTCGCTCGTTTGGGCGTGCTGACCAACGTAACGCAGTGAGCCCATTGCCGAGAAGTTCGGCGTTACGCTCCACGTGTCGTTCATATAGACAAGATATTGATTTAACCGCGGAGCTGCGGTAACGATTTGCGGAACCGTGGGAACGATCTGGTAGAAATTGCTCGTATTAACGTCATATTGCGCGCCGGCTCGAAAGTCCGTCTTGTCGTTGGCTTGGTCCTCAAAGTCGTACCCGATTCCGTCCTCGCGCTGGTATTGCGTCGAGTAGAGTGAAATCACGCCGTCGGGAAATGAGAGGTCGTCCCATTCGGGACCGTTGGCAACGGCACCGATCTGCGATTGGAAGAGTTGAAGCCGCCCGAGTGAGTGCTGCCAATCGTGAACCCACTGGAGCTTCTCGACGCCGTACGTTCCGCGCGCGATCGAAGGCGTATCGACTTGCTGGTTTGGATTTGCCGGTTCGCCTGGGAACGTCGCGCTGGGGCTGTTGAACGTCGACCATTGCAGTCCCTCATACGGGGAGTCGTATTGTTGGTACGCCGCCGCGCCGGTAAGAAAGACGGCCGAGAGATCGTCAATCGGAGTGGCGGCGAAGTGAACGTTGCCGGCGATCGCGTACTGCGCTCGCGTCTGAAAGCCGAGACCGTACGTGCCGCTCTCCGCTGGATAGAACGTGTGACCGTCGCCATAGGCGAAATACTCGCTTCCGGTCGTCGTCGAGAGCGCGTAGCGCCAGCGCAGGTCCGGCGTGGCCTCCTGTGCGGTGAGCTTCACCTCGCCAAGCTGCGCACCGATTCCATCGGCGACTTCGAGAGTTTCCGTTCCCGGATACGTGCCGGTCAGCGGCACTTCGTTCACGACCCCGCCAAGGGCGTTTTGGCTGACGTCGGTGTACCCGCCGAGCGTAACGGTTTCCGAACCGACGCCGGCCGTTCCGAGTTGTGCGCCCACGATGTTGCCTCCGGGTTCGGCGATGAGGCCCTGCGGTACGGGGACAGAATCGTAGTCGTAAACCGTGTCTTGCACTTTTCCGCCGCGCACGATCACGTTTGCAAATGAGTCTTGCTGGATTCCGGGGACGTTCGAGATCGCGCCCTGAATGGAGTCACGCGAATAGTTGGAAAGACCTGACGAGGAGGCTTGCGGCGTCCCGGCTTGAGCCTGTTGGCCCTGCACCGTGAAGACGTCGCTCGTGCTTCCGACTGTGAACGCCGTCCCCTTGGCTTCGACCTTCGCGATTTCTTTAAGCTTGGGGAGTAAGACCACGGCGAGCCGCTCGTGCTCGCCGGGCAGCACGACGACCGTTGCATTGGCCGGTTCAAAACCGGATGCTTCGACGCGAACGATGTACGTATCGGGCGCAATCCCGAGAATCGTGAACCGGCCGCCGGCATCGGTGGTGCCCGTGTAGCGGCCCGATGGCGCGAGCGCCAAGATGCGCGCGTTGGCGATCGGCGCGCGCGTCGTCGTAGAAACCGTTCCCAAGATCGCGCCTGTGACGAGCTCGGCAGCGTCGGCGTGTTGAACTGAAAGCACTGACACGAAAAGAACGCAAAGAAAGCGACTGCTCTTCCACATGGAACTCGCTCCCAAGCGGCGCGTAATGGCACACGCGTCGCGGTTTTGTTGAGTAAGTTAGGCTAGGGCTGGGAGCGCAGGCGGCGGAGCGCGTCGGCCGCGCGACTTAACGAATTCAGGGGCGATGTGAGAACAGGCCATGTCGGGATGGGGCATCGTGGCGTGCTTCGGTGTCGCCGCGCGCGAGTGCGAAATCCGTAGGAACGACGTCAGGAGCGCTGCTGCAAACGTTCCACTGCGCGCGGCAAAACGAATCGCGGCGCCAAGCATCATCCGTACCGCGACTGCGATCGTCAGAAATGCCAAGACGAGAATCGGAGCGTGCGCGATGACGACGGAGGTTGCATCGAATGGTGCTGACCCGCCGAAGCGCGTTTCGTAGCCTTCGATCACAACGACGGTGGCGCACGCTCCTGCGAATGCGGCGACCGCGTCGACCGCGCGGGCGCGCGCATCGTCGAGCTTGCGCACCAGCGGATCGCTGGGTGCGATCCGGGAACCAATGATGTAAGCGGCAAGACAAACGGCCAGCGCCAAGGTAATCGCGAACGCCGGGAGGATGCCCTGTTGGTTAACGTCCTTGGTCATGCTGCCCAACCAGCCAAATAGCGCGGAAAACTCGGTCCCCGCGTCGGCGAGTACACCGGCCAGCAGTCCAATGGTAATTACGGCCCAGATCCGCACCACGGTATACCGCATTGATTTCTGACCTACGACAATGATCTGGCCGGCCCTTGCGCGGGGGCGTTCGCTGCGGACGATTGATGCCGGAGGGCCTTGTGGAGAAGGGCAGTTCCGATCGTCTAAATCAGTTGGCGATCCCGACACGCTGTCGGGCGCACATTAACGCTTTGCAGGATATGAGGCATCTGGACTGCCGGAGGCGGCGGCAGGCGACCGTTCCCGGCATCGACCGGGTGAGCGACGATGCGATAGTCGAGTTTCACGGCACCGGCAGGGCGTTCGGCCGCTCGATATCACGGCGGCTCCGAAGCGCTATCCAAACGTTGTCGCCGGCTGGATAAAATATGCCGGGCATCGAAACGCCGATTTAAGCTGCCGGACCTATCTTTGAGCTAGCAGCGGTATTGTTCAAGGGAGTTCGACGTGGCCGTACAGTCTCCGATTCCGTCGCGCAGACCCTGCGACATTGTTATGAAAGGCGGCGTCACTAGCGGCGTCGTCTATCCCGCCGCCATTTGTGAGATCGCCAAGGCCTTCGATTTGCGCAACATCGGCGGCACGTCGGCCGGTGCCATCGCCGCAGCCCTCGCCGCCGCGGCCCAATACCGGCGCGCGCGCGGCGGACCGCAAGCGGAGAGCGGCTACGAGCAACTTGCGACCATCCCAAAGTGGCTAGCGACGGACGATAATCTATTCAATCTGTTTGCGCCCGACAAGGGCACGCGCAGCCTGTTCGCGATTGTCGTGGCCCTCCTGATGCCCCAGTCGCTGTTTTCCCGAATTGGGCGCGTCGTCCAAGCTTATTGGCTTGCCGCAGCTATCGGCGCAATCCCAGGCATCATGTACCTTTGGGCAGCAACCTACGACTCGCCCGGCGCGGTGATCGAAATCCACACGGTCTTCGCTACCCTAGTGTTAATCGGTGGCGCAGCGCTAGGGGCGCTGGTCAAACTGCTGGATGCGATTTTGCGCTTGGTCCCGGCGAACGGCTATGGCTTGGTCAAGGGTGCCGTAACTGAGGAGCCCGCGCAAGCCGGCCGTCCGGCGCACGCTGCAGCCCTCTGTTCCTGGCTAGCCTGCGAGATGGAACGCATTGCGGGTCTCGATGTTGGAAACGTGCCTCTAACCTTCGGGATGTTGTGGAATCCCGCGTGCGACCCCAGTGCAGTTTATGAGGATGACGTACCAGAGGAGCGGACCATCCAGCTCGAAATGATCACAACTTGTATTACCCAGGGAATGCCGTATCGGTTCCCGTGTTCCACGGCAGGGTTGTATTTTCGCAAGGACGATCTCAAAGGATATTTTCCCGACCACATTGTTCAATGGCTGCTGAATAATCCGCGACCTGGCGCGACGGAAAAAGCAGGCTATAGCGTGTTGCCCGCGATCTCCGACTTACCGGTTATAGTCGCTACGCGCTTGTCGTTATCGTTCCCGTTTCTATTGAGTGCAATTAAGCTATATGCGATCGATCATACCCTTGCCGACGAGCAACAAGTACCGGCGCCATGTTGGTTCTCCGACGGTGGGATCTGCAGCAACTTCCCGATCGCGTTCTTCGATTCTCCGCTGCCGCGCTGGCCGACGCTTGCAATCAGCCTTGGCGGCTTTTCGGCGCGAACCTCGCAAGACGGGGTATATATGCCCGCAACAAATGATCAGGGACGCTTGCGTCCGTTCAGTCCTGTAACCAGCCTGTTTTCATTTTTTGGGTCGATCATTTCGACGATGCAAAACTGGAGCGACGACGAGCAATCGAAACTTCCCAGTTTTCGCGACCGGATAGCCATGGTGGCCCTTCACGCCGATGAGGGAGGGCTTAACCTCCAGATGTCTTCGGAGATCCTTGCAGGTTTGGAGAACCGCGGCGCACGCGCGGGCGAAGAGTTGCGCACGCGCTTCGAAGCACCAAGCAATTTGCAAGGTCCAGATCACGCAATGAACTGGGAGAACCACCGCTGGTTGCGTTTTCGTACCACCATGGACGCCGACTCACACTATCTACACCAATGGAACCGTGGCTGGAGCGAACCCGTCGAAGGCGACGTGAGTTTTGAAGATCTAGCGAAGGCCACCAGCGGTCTACCCGCACATTCGTATCCGATAATTGGAAAGAACCGCGAACTGTATATGAAAAACTTAGGATCGATCGAGGTCTCTGCGACTAGTGTGACAGTTGATCCGGTTTTGGAAGCCGGCGCGCCGAAGCCTGTTCCCGAGCTTGTCTTGAGGCCCAAACAATGAATAGGGATCGGCCTTAGCGGAGAGCCGCGACCCCTACCACACCGGAGAGTACGATCAGCATCGGCGCGTTGATTTTGGTGCGAAGCACCAAGACAATGACCGCGGCGCTGGTCAAGTAGGCCACGACCGACGACGGCGCGCCGCGAGCAATCGTCCAGACGCTCGACCAGACTAGGCCGACTATTGCCGGCGCAAGACCACGCGAGATGATTGCGCGCCAGGGCGAAGCTGAAAAACGCGCCTCGAACGAATCGAAGGCGATCATGATGAGGCTCGACGGTACGAACATAGCCGCCGTCGCGACCGCTGCTCCCAACAACGGATGTTGCGGCACCGCCGCATATCCGATGAGCGCCGCAAAGATCGTCGTCGGGCCCGGCACGAGCTTGCCGATGGTATAGAACTGCGTAAACTGCTCGGAGCTGACCCACCGGTACGTCGTGACGGCGTCGGTATGCATCTGCGGGATGATGCCTTTCCCGCCACCGAAACCAAGAACCGAGAGCTGCGAAAAAACTGCGAGGAGATGGAGCAGCGTTCCCATAGATGCTAGGCTTCGGACCTCTTATGCGTCCGCAGCCATTCGCCAAGGATCCCGCCGCCGCCGAAGACTGCCAAAACCGGCAGCAAGGGCATGTGCAGTAGCGAGACCGCTACCGCGGTCGCGGCAACGAGCGCAACGCTCAGCCAACTCTTGCGTTCGTCCCACGTGAGCTCCAGCGCGTTCCCGAGCGTTAGACCCAACGCCCCCGCCGCGCAACCGCGAAGCGCGCCGTGCACGAACGGATTCGAAGCAAACTTGAAGTAGAGTGCGCCGGCCACAAGCACGATTGCAAAGGGTGGAATGCTGACGCCGGCAAGCGCGGCCACCGCACCGGGAACGCCACGCGCCTTTTGCCCACAATAGATGGCCAAGTTGAGGAGGTTTGGCCCGGGAAGGACCTGCGCGATCTCCAAGCCCGCGAGAAAATCGTCCGAATTAATCCATCCGCGCGCCAGAACTTGCTGACGAATCGAGGCCTTCTGCCCGCCGCCGAACGAAGTTGATGCGATCGTCGCGAAGGTGAGTGCGATGCTTCCCAGAGAGGGGCGCGCCTCAGCCGGCATCCGGCATCGGTCCGTCTACGACCGCGCTGCGGTGCTTACCTGAAAGAATGTGGATATGCACGTGCTCGGTGTGCTGATAGGGCGGTAGCACCCCCATCCGAATCGTGAATCCTTTTTCGTACAGGCCTAGCTCGAGCGCAACCTTTTGAATGCCGCCCAGCAGGCGATGCCAAACCTTAGCGTCGCCGATCGAGAAATCTAATATCGTCGGGATCCATTTTTTCGGAATGATCACGACGTGAATGTCCCACCACTCTTCTTTGCTCGGATCTATGCGGTGGCGAAACGCAAAAACGTCGTCGTCTTCATAGACGACTTCGTCGGCCTGGGCTCTCGTGCAGTCGAGGCGTCCCCGAAAAGTGTGCTCCGGATCCGGCTTCTCCCAGACGCGCTGTTCGGGCCCGCAAATCCGTTGCGAAATCCAAAACGTCATTGCGGCGCTGGCTTCCGGCGCAGCGTGCAGGCGTCCTTTGGGAGGCGCGGAAGCTGCGCGTGATGAGCGCCGATCGGGCTAAGAACAGAGTTGCAGCGGGCGACGTGCTCGGCGCGCCGCCGCAGTGGGCTAAGGAGCGTCGCGCTTGGGCGGGGATCGTCGGCAACAACGAGGTCGTCTACGAAGACCATCACGTTGTGGTCTTTCACGATCCCGTCGACGAAGAGCACGAGTCGGCGCGCACCGCCGGCGAACTCCGCCTTACGCTGCTGTCGAAGAGAGATGGCGTGGATTCGCTGATGGATTTGAGTGTCGCCGACGAAGACTTGAGCGCCGCTATCCTCCACGGGATACAGCAGGCCGCGTTGCGGCTCGGGCTCCAAAACGAGGGTTTCGAGGTGCGCGCCCACATCTATCCGCCCTTGCAGAGCCGGCCCGAGCTGGCCTTTAAGATACGGGCGGGCAAGCCGCCGAAGCGCACCGACGCCGCAGCCGGCTAAACGATCGCAAGCACCGCTCGTGCGTGCGCGCCGCCGTCGTAGCGCAGCGTCACGTTGCAATCTTCCGCAAGCGACCAGACGATGTAGAGCCCGCGGCCTCGCTCGCTGAGCAGATCCAGTGGGAGCTTTGGCGCGAACGTAAAGCCGGGGCCGCGATCGAGCACGTGAAGAACCGGCGCGGCGGCGTGGGTCCAATTGAGGACGATCTCGACCGGTCCGGGAGCAAAGCGCACGACATTGCCCAGCAGTTCGCCGAAGACGAGTTCGGCCGCATCGAGCTGTTTCTGACGCAGGCCGGCGTCGCGCAAGGCCTCGACGAACGAGTGGCGTGCCGCGTGCGCCCGGCGAATATCGTTACTATCGAAGGTCCACCCCTGCGCGCCTTCGCCATTGCCGTCGCGAACGTTGGCCTCAGGTGCCTCGAGCCGTACCGTCAACACGACCACGTCGTCGTTCCCACCGCGCTTGAGCATCGCGCGATAAAGCGCGCCGGCTGGACTCGAGCTGCTCGCAATCTCGGGGCGAGCGAGCGCCGCCATGAGCCGTTCGTAACCGCGCACGACGTTGCGATCTGCCTCGATCAAACCGTCGCTGTAGAAAATCAAAAGGCCCGATCGAGGCAGCGGCGTTGTCGTGGCGATCTCGCCGCGAACCCGCAAACCCAGCGGCAGTCCGGTCGTGCCGAGCGGCGTCACCGCGCCCGCGGCATCGCGCAGGAGCGGTGCCGGATGCCCGGCCGATGCGTGCTCGAACGTCCGAGCAACCGGATCGAGCACGCCCACGAATGCAGTGACGAACATGTCGGGATTCTCGGTTTTCAGCGTGCGATCGGCGGCGTCGAGCATCGCGATCGGGTCGGCGTAGACCTGCGCCACGCCGCGAATGACCTGCCGCATCGAGGCCATGATCACCGCCGCAGACAGACCGCTGCCGGCCACGTCGCCGACGGAAATGACGATGCGCCCGTCGTTGAGACGCAGCGCGTCGTACCAATCGCCGCCAAGCAACTCGCGATCGCTGGCCGGCACGTAGATGCCGTCAAAGCGCAAGCCCCGCACTTGGGGAAGCGAAATCGGCAGCGCCGCACGCTGAAACTCCGCGGCGATCTCACGCTCCCGCTCGAAAAGGCGCGCGTGGGCGATGGAAACGGCTGCGCGTTTCGTCAGTTCTTCGAAAAGCGGTAAATCGGCGACGGCATATCGCCGCGGAGTCTGCGACCAGTACGCGACCAGCGACCCAATCGTTCGTCCGCGCGTGCGTAGCGGAATGGTGACGGCCGAGCGCGGCTCCAGTTCGCGAATTACTTCGAGCAGGTTACGGGTAGCAACTTTTTCGAGGAGCTCGACGTTCACTTCGTGGATGACCATCGGCCGGCCGTTTCGCAGGGCGGCGGCAATCGCGGGTTCGTAGCGCCGAGCGTGCGTGTACCGCCCGACGAGACGCTTTACCAGGAGCGTCTTCTTTGGATCCGCGTGAATGGCCGCGACGGTCTTTAAGCGGTCGCCTTCGTCGAAGAGATCGATTGCGGCCCAATCGCCAAACTCCGGAACGATGATGGCGAGCAAACGGTTGAGCGTGGCTTGCAAATCGAGCGATTCCGCAAGCACTTCACCAGCTTGCGCGAGAAAGGCAAAGATTTGGCCTTGGCGCTTGTAGTCGTCGATATCGGTGCAGATGCCGAGCCAATCCGCTTGGTCATCCTGCACTTCGCGCAACGGCGAGACGAAGAGACGATGCCACCGGTACGTCCCGTCCGCGCGCAACAACCGCAACTCTAGCTCGAAACCCGCGCGGCTTGCAATTCCACTCTGCAATGCCTGCCGGCAGCGAGCCCGGTCGTCGCCATGTACCGCCGCCCACCACTTCTCCTCCAGCGATTCCGGTGTCGCGTTCGAGCGCCGCTTGCGTCCGACGTACTCATGCCACGCGCGATTGAACGATAGCATCCCGGCGCGCGAGGTGGCAGTCCAAGCGATCTGCGGAATATCGTCGATGGCGAGAGGCAGCGAAGCCATTGGTTACCTGGCTTTTCACAGAGACCCGCCCCAACCCCGCACAGCACGCTCAAAGCCAGCACGGCGTTGATCGTAAGCACGCCCACGAGCCTTTCGCGCAGCCTGTCGGCGCAAAGGCTTAAGGCGATAGGTTACTCGGCGTGCAGCGCTTCGATTGGATTGAGGTGGGCCGCCTTGCGCGCCGGATAGAAGCCGAAGCCGACGCCGATCGCCGCCGAAAAGAGCAGCGAGAGCACGATCGTCGGAACCGAAGCGGTGAACGGGAAGTGGCCAATGTGCGCCGCGATTGCCGACGCGCCGACGCCGCAGACGATGCCGATCGCGCCGCCGAGCAGCGAAAGGACGACCGCTTCGACGAGAAACTGCAGTAGGATGGAATCGCCACGGGCTCCCACCGCCATCCGCAAGCCGATTTCGCGCGTGCGCTCCGTTACCGAGACGAGCATGATGTTCATGATGCCGATCCCGCCGACGATGAGTGAAACGGTGGCGATCGAGGCGAGCAGAATCTGCAGCGTTAGGCCTGCGGAGGAAGCGGCTTGTGCGACATCTGCGAGGTCGCGTACTTGGAAGTCGTCGGTCTGTGGTGGAACGATACGGTGGCGCGTGCGCAAGAGCTGCGAGATGTCGCTGATGGTTCGCGCGACGTTCTGGGGTGCGTCGATTGAAACGGCCAAGGCTCCGACGACGTTCGGACCGTTAGCCGACGTAAAAAGCCGTTACATCAAGGCGGCGCAGGGCATAAC
>Ga0181526_10003771_pt1 | contig 12144 bp, 8 predicted proteins | sample PEATcosm2014_Bin_35_FD_119750 | JGI IMG/M metagenome (GOLD analysis project Ga0181526, IMG submission 119750) | Peatland microbial communities from MTU Mesocosm Facility, Houghton, MI, USA - PEATcosm2014_Bin06_30_metaG | ecosystem: Environmental > Terrestrial > Soil > Wetlands > Peat | place...
CAGCGCGAGTAGCGGGAAGTAGTCCTTGTATAGGTGGTAATTCAAGTAGAACACTTTCGGGAAGCCGGTGCCGGTGGCCAGCTTCTCTTCCCAGCTTCCATCGGCGCGCTGGGTTTCCAGGAGATATTCGATGCCGTGGCGCACGCTGAGGCTGGAATCGTCGCCGCCGGCGATCAGCCCGAGAATCGCCCACGCGGTTTGCGAAGGCGTGCTGCGCGCGGCGGTGAAGGCGCCGTTGTCGTAGCTGGCGCAGCTTTCGCCCCACCCGCCATCCGCGTTCTGGATCGAGCGCAGCCATTCGCCGGCGCGCAGGACGTGGGCTTCACGGTCGCTTTCGCCGCTGCCGGCCAGTCCGCGCAGCGCGAAGCAGGTGCCATAAATGTACGCCACTCCCCATCGGCCGTACCAGCTTCCATCGGCTTCCTGGTGGCGCACCAGCCATTCCACGCCGCGGCGCACGGCGCTGTGATCGCGGCCCAACCCGTGCGCCGCCAGCGCCTCCAGTACCCGTCCGGTGATATCGGCGCAGGTGGGGTCGAGCATCGCATTATGATCGGCCACCGGCACCTGGCTCAGAAACTCCCAGTTGTTGTCGGCGTCAAATGCGGCCCAGCCGCCATCGCGCGATTGCATGGCGAGCAGCCAATCGAGCGCGCGCCGGTGCGCCGCCCGCTGCGCCGCCGCGTCCGACCCACGCGCCTGGCTGAGCGCCAGCATCACCATCGCGGTGTCGTCGATATCCGGGTAGAACTCGTTCGCGTATTCGAAGGCCCAGCCGGAGGGTTCGGTGCCGGGACGCTTCCAGCTCCAGTCTCCCTTGCGCCGTACCTCGCGCTCCAGCAGCCAGTCCGCGGCACGCGCCGCCGCGCGAGCCCCGGGCTCGCTCTGCGCCACCGCGTAGGCGCCGATGGCTGTGTCCCACACCGGCGAAAAGCACGGCTGGAAAAAGAAGCGCTCGCCATCGTCCACCATCAAACTGTTGAATTGCCGCAAAGCTTCCACGCGCAACGGATGGTCCGCGTCGTAACCGAGCACATCCAGAGCCATCACCGAGTACATCATCGGCGGATAGATGGCGCCGAAGCCATCGGAGTGCCCGTCTGGTTGATGGAGGCGTTCGATCATCCATTCCGCCGCGCGCTTGACGGCTTTGCGGCGAATCGCATTCACTCCGCTCCGCTCCCACCACTTCAGGAAGCCGTCGGCCGCCAGAAACGTGTTGTGCCAGGAGAACAGCGCTCGGTCGCGATGTAAGGCCGGGCTGACGCCGGCGAGCCACAGCTCATCAAGCTGAAAGCCGGCGGGCACGGGACGCCGCGGGTTGGCGGCGTGCACGATGGAAAGCGAAACCACGATAGCGCGTGTCCACGCCGACATCTGGTAGAGCAAGTGGAACGGCAGCAGCACCAGCTCCGGAGGAATGCTGGGGCAGTACTGCCGCGGATAAAGATTGAACAGGCCGAGGTTGATCTTGACGTAGCTGTTGGCCGCCTGAATGCCGCCCAGTTCGAGAATGCGCCCGCGCAGGCGCGCCATGCGCGCATCGTCGCGAGGCACGCCCGCCAGTTTCAGCGCCACGTAGGCCTTCACCGACGCGCTGACTTCGCTCGGCCCCTCGGCGTAAATATTGAAGCCGCCATCGTCAAGCTGGCGATCGAAGATCGACCGGACGGCCTTGTCGATCAGCGGCCGCGTGGGCGGATCCCAGCGGCCCTCGACGGGAGGATCGAGCCAGAGCTGGAAAAGCACGTAATCGGATTCGAGCGTGGTATCGGCGGTCAGCTCGGCGCACCAGTGGCCGTCGCGCGCCTGCAAATCCACCAGCCTGGCGCACGCGCGGCCGCGGGCGAGCTCGGCGCCCGTCTCGATCGATTTGGCCGTTTCGACTTGTGTATTCATCGAAGACTGACCATCAGCTCGGAGGGCAGCGAGAATCGCACGTCCTCATCCACCATCTCGATTTCTTCCACCTGGCGGAATCCGTCGTTGCGCAGGAAGGCGATCAGTTCCTCCACCAGGTGCTCGGGCGCGGAGGCGCCGGCCGTGACTCCGACGTTGGTGACGCCCGTCAACCACCCGCGATCCACCTCGCCGCGGTCGTTCACCAGGTAGGAGCGGACGCCGAAATTCGTGCCCACCTCCACCAGCCGCTTGGAATTGGAGCTGTTTTCGGAACCCACCACTAGCAGCAGATCCACCACCTCGGCAATCGCCTTCACCGCCATTTGGCGGTTCTCGGTGGCATAGCAGATGTCCTGCGCGGGCGGGCCCTGCACCAGCGGGAAGCGCTGTTTGAGGCGCTCGATGATGTCGCGCGTTTCATCCAGGCTGAGCGTGGTCTGGGTCAGATAGCGGACGCGGCCGGGGTCGGGCAGCTCGAGGCGGTCCACGTCCTCGACGGTTTCCACCAGGTGGCTGGCGTGCGGGACCTCGCCCAGCGTGCCAATCACCTCGTCGTGATCCTTGTGGCCGATGAGGACGATGCTGAAACCGTCGCGCGCGAACCGCGCCGCTTCCAGATGAACCTTGGTGACCAGCGGGCAGGTGGCGTCGATCACGTCCAGGCCCCGCTCCTTGGCCTCTTTGCGAACCGTCGGCGCGACGCCGTGCGCACTGAAAATGGCGCGCCCGCCGGCGGGAACTTCATCCAGCTCTTCGACGAAGATGGCTCCCGCCTGCCGCAGTTCGTCGACCACGTGCTTGTTGTGGACAATTTCCTTGCGGACATAGACCGGCGGGCCGTAGAGGTCGAGAGCAATTTTGACCACATCGATGGCCCTGACGACACCGGCGCAGAAGCCCCGAGGCTTCAGCAGAAAGATCTTCTTCTCCGCGCTAAGATTAGGTGCGAAAGGCTTTAACGGCATAAGGACGCGTGGGTACAATTATAACAAGCGAGTATCAGCTCGCGCAGAAATACATGGCCTGAAACACTTGTGTACTAGCCGTCAAATCGTTCGCCGAGGACTGTTTCCCAACCATGTGTCAGTCAACAGAAGAGATGTTCGCGGGAGACCTGCGGTTGCGTCTGACAGCCGGCGACGCCGGAATTCGGACGATTGAGTTCGAGCCTTTCGCCGAGTCCGGCGCGGCGCCAAACCCCGCCAACCCGCTGCTCACCGAGGCGGTGCGCCAGTTGCACGCCTATTTCGCCGGCCAATTGCGCCGCTTCGAGCTTCCGCTGGACCTGGCGGGTACCGAGTTTCAGAAACGCGTGTGGCAGGAACTGACCCGCATCCCCTATGGCGAAACCCGCACCTACCAGGAAATGGCCCGCGCCATCGGTTCGCCGAAGGCCGTGCGCGCCGTAGGCGCCGCCAATGGCGCCAATCCCGTCGCTATCGTTGTTCCGTGCCACAGAGTGATCGGCGCCAACGGCAAGCTGGTAGGCTACGGCGGCGGCCTTCCCCTCAAACGCCGCCTGCTGACTCTCGAGCGCGGCAGCCCGTGGTAGGGCATGCTTTAGCTTGCCAACGCCCGCTTGCGGGCGCGTTTCTTGCAGAAGACAGGAGTCAGAAGACAGGAGTCAGAAGTCAGGAGTCAGCAGGAATCAGAAGTCAGAATGGCGGCGGCGCGTCGAGCAGTTCCTGCAACCGCCTCCTCTCCTCCGCCTTCCGTCTCCTGTCTTCTGCCTCCTGTCTTCTGACTCCTCCTTCACACCACTTCCAAAATCAGACACTTCAAATAATGCGTTTCCGGCACCGTCAGCAGTATCGGGTGATCCTGGCTCTGCGTTCGCCGCTCCAGCACCCGCAGCGTGCGGCCCGCGTCGAGCGAAGCCGCGGCCACCAGCTCCAGCAGCATGGCTTCGCTGACATGGTGCGAGCACGAACAGGTCGCCAAGATCCCGCCCGGCTCGAGCAGCCGCAGCGCGCGCAGGTTGATTTCCTTGTAGCCTGTGGCCGCCCCATCCAGGCTACGGCGCGACTTGGCGAACGCCGGCGGATCCAGCACCACCGATGAAAACTGGCGCCGCGCCGAAGCGTAACCGGCCAGCAGATCGAACACATCCGCCTGGCGGAACTCGATGTTTCCGATACCGTTGGCTTCCGCGTTGGCGCGTGCCGTCTTGAGCGCGCCCTCCGAGCTGTCCACCGCTTCCACGCTCTCGCAATGCGCGGCCAGATGCAGCGCGAAGCCGCCCGTCGACGTGAAGCAATCGAGCGCCTTGCCTCCCGTCGCATAGCGAGCCGCGGCGCGGTAATTCTCGCGCTGGTCGAGATAAATGCCCGTCTTCTGCCCGTGCATCAAATCGGCGCTCAGCTTCAGGCCGTTCATTTCCACCGCGACCGCCGTGGGAACCGTGCCCGCCAGCACAGCGGTTTCGAGCGGCAGCGCTTCCTTCGCCCGCACCGCGACATCGTTGCGCGCGACCATGCCCAGCGGCGCGAAGATTTCCTCCAGGCAGGAGACAATCAGCGGCTTGGCCGCATCCATCCCCTGGTCGAGCGTCTGCACCACCAGGTATTCGCCGTAGCGGTCGACGATCAGCGCCGGCAGCAGATCGGCTTCGCCATGCACCACGCGGTAGGCATCGCTGTGATGAACCACCCGGCGCCGGTGCGCTTCCGCCGCCCGCAATCGGCGCAGGTAGAAATCGCGGCCAATCTCCTCGGCTTCCCCCGATAGCATCCGCAGGGCGATTTGCGACGTCGAGCTGTAGTGCGCCGTACCCAGCGTCCGCCCGCGTGCATCGGCAACCCGGGCGGCCTCGCCCGGCTGCGCGCCATCGCGCTCCGTAACGTCACTCGAGAAGATCCACGGGTGCCCGGAAGCGACCCGGCCGGCCGCCTTCCGGTTCACGCGGACTTCGTTCATCGCATTTCCTGCAATCGCCGGATGCGGTCCTCAGTGGCGGGATGGGTCGACCACATGCTCTGAAACCACGAGCCGGTGCGTGGCTTGATGATGAACAGGTGCGCCGTGGATGGCGTCGCCGCCATCGGCAGCCGCTTGCTCCAGGTCTCCAGTTTCTGCAAGCCGGAGATCAGCTCGTAGGGCGTGCCGGTGTATTTGGCCGAAGCCGCGTCGGCGTCATACTCGCGCGAGCGCGAGATCGCCATCTGGATCAGCAATGCGGCGATGGGCGCGAGAATCAGCATCAGCAGCGCGCCAATGCCGCCGCCTTCGCGGTCGCGATCGTCGCGGCTGCCGCCAAAAAAGAAACCCAGGCGCGACGCGAACATGATGGCTCCGGCCAGCGTGGCCGCCACCGAGCTGATCAGGATGTCGCGGTGCAGCACGTGTCCGAGCTCGTGCGCCACCACCCCTTCCAGCTCCTGATCCGTCATCAATTGCAAAATGCCCGCGGTGAAAGCGACCGAAGCATGCGCCGGATTGCGGCCGGTGGCGAACGCGTTCGGCGACTGCTCGGCGATCAGATACAGCTTCGGCATCGCGAGGCCCATGCGGTGGGTCAGATTCTCGACGATCGGCGCCACGCGGCGGTAGACATCCGGGTTCTGCTCCGGGCTAACCCGCTGCGCGCCGTAAGTCGCCAGCGCGATCTTATCGGAGAAGAAGTAACTCGAGAAGTTCATCGCCACGGCAAACGCCAGGCCTAGATACAACCCGTTCCGGCCCAAGAATAACTCGCCTCCGTAGATGAGGACGCCGGTTAGCAGACCTAGCAACAGGACGGTCTTGATGCTATTGGTCATTTATCGAATCTCCGGTTGGCGGTAACGCCGGCGGTCTTGCCGCCGGTGATTTGCCAGGATTCCCGGAACCTCGGGCGGTTTTTCGACCCTGTCAACCCGCAGGTCAACCCAGTCTTTTCGCACCTTCTCACGGCTGCGCCTCGACGGGCAGTTCCGCCGGGGTCGCTTTGGTGAAGGACAAGCCCTGCGCGCCGGCCGGCGCGTCCGCCACCACGGTGTCGCCGGGACCGTATGCGCCGTTGAGCAGTTCGAGCGCCAGCGGATCCTGCACCAGCCGCTGTATCGCGCGGCGCATCGGCCGGGCGCCGAACTGCGGATCGAAGCCCTCGCCGATGATGCGGTCCTTGGCCGCCGGCGTGACTTCGAGCTTCATCTTGCGCGCCTCGAAGAGCCGTGCCACGGCGTTCAACTGGATATCCACGATCTGGCTCAGGTGCTCGCGGCTCAAGGCGTTGAACACGATGATATCGTCGATGCGATTCAGAAACTCCGGGCGGAACTGGTGCTTCAAAGCCTCCATCAGCCGCTTGCGGGTCTCGTCGTTGGCGCCGTCCCTGCCGTGCACCGAGAAGCCGATGGTGTTCTTTTCCACCATCCCCGTCCCCAGGTTTGAGGTCATCACGATCACCGTGTTCCGAAAACTGACCGTGCGCCCCTGTCCGTCCGTGAGCCGGCCGTCGTCCAGGATCTGCAGCAGCGTGTTGAACACGTCGGGGTGCGCCTTTTCAATCTCATCGAACAGGATCACCGAATACGGCCGCCTACGCACTTGCTCGGTCAATTGGCCGCCTTCTTCAAAGCCCACATATCCGGGCGGCGAGCCCAGCATGCGCGACACCGAGTGCCGCTCCTGGTATTCGCTCATATCAACGCGGATCATGGCCTTATCGTCGTCGAACAGGTAACCGGCCAGCGCGCGTACCAACTCGGTCTTGCCGACGCCGGTGGGCCCGAGAAAAATGAAGCTGCCGATCGGCCGGTTGGGATCGCTCAGGCCGGCGCGGTTGCGCAGGATCGCGTTCGAGACCAGGCGCACGGCTTCGTCCTGGCCCACCACGCGATCCTTCAGGCGCTCCGGCATCTGCACCAGCTTCTCCACTTCGCCTTCCATCATCTTCGCCACCGGAATGCCGGTCCACTTGGCCACGATGCGCGCAATATCGTCTTCGCCGATCTCTTCCTTGAGCAGCGCGTTTTCCTTCACCGATTCCAGCTCCTGCTCGGCGGCCTGTATGTCCTTTTCGATTTGCCCCAGTCGGCCGTAGCGCAGTTGCGCGGCCTTTTCCCAATCGCCGGCCGCGGAGGCCTTTTCTTCCTGTTGGCGCAGCGAATCCTTCTCTTCCTTGAGCTGGCGCACGCGGCTGATGGCGGACTTCTCGCGGTTCCAGCGTTCCTTGAGCACGGCGGCCTGGCCGCGCAGCCCTTCGAGCTCGTTTTCCACCACCCGCAGGCGGTCGTGCGAAGCGTGGTCGTCTTCCTTCCCGAGCGCCTGCCGTTCGATTTCGAGATGCGAGATCCGCCGGTCCAGATCGTCGATCTCAATCGGCATCGACCCGATCTGCAAACGCAGCGCGGCGCCGGCTTCATCGATCAGATCGATGGCCTTATCCGGCAGGAAGCGGTCGGCAATGTAGCGGTGCGAAAGCACGGCGGCCGCGATAATAGCGGAATCCTTGATGCGCACGCCGTGGTGGATTTCGAATTTCTCCTTGAGGCCGCGCACAATGGCGACCGTGTCATCCACCGTCGGTTCGCTCACCAGCACGGTCTGGAAGCGCCGCGCCAGCGCGGCGTCCTTCTCGACGTGCTTCTTGTATTCGTTGAGCGTGGTGGCGCCGATGCAGCGCAGCTCGCCTCGCGCCAGCGCGGGCTTCAGCAGGTTGGCGGCGTCGATCGCGCCTTCGGCCGAACCGGCGCCCACCAGCGTGTGCAACTCGTCGATAAAGCAAATGATCTCGCCGTTGGAATCGATGATCTCCTTCACCACCGCCTTGAGGCGGTCTTCGAATTCGCCGCGGAACTTGGTGCCGGCGATCATCGAACCCAAATCGATCGCGGCCAGCCGCTTGTTCTTCAACTGGTCCGGAACGTCGCCGCGCACGATGCGCTGCGCTAGCCCCTCCACGATGGCGGTTTTGCCCACCCCGGGCTCGCCGATCAGCACCGGGTTGTTCTTGGTGCGCCGGCTGAGCACCTGCATCACGCGGCGGATTTCCTCTTCGCGCCCGATCACCGGGTCGAGCTTGCCCTTGCGCGCCGAATCGGTGAGATCGTGCGCGTAGCGCTCCAGCGCCTGGTATTTGGATTCGGGATTCTGATCCGTCACGCGCTGCGTGCCGCGCACCGATACCAGCGCGCGCAGCAGGGCGTCGTGGTTGGCGCCGGCGCGGTCGAGAAGCTGGCCCGCCGGGTCGCTGCGCTGCTCGGTCAGCGAGAGCAACAGGTGCTCGGTGGAAACGAACTCGTCCTTGAAATGGCCGGCTTCGTCGAAGGCGCGCTCCAGCACCTGGTTGAGCGGCTGCGAAATGTAGATGCCGGGCTGGCCGCCCGCGGTCTTGGGCAGATTGCCGAGCAGCCGGCGGGCCTCGGCCACAATCGCGGCCGGCTGCACGCCGCATTTTTCCAGCAGCGGCTTGACGATGCCTTCCTTTTCATCGGCCAGCGAAATCAGCAGGTGCAGCGGAAACATCACCTGGCTGTCGCCCGATTCTGCCAGCGCCTGGGACTGCTGCAAAGCCTCCTGCGCTTTCTGCGTCAGTTTGTCTATCCGAAACATAACTTTGTCCCCAAACTTGTCCCTGAATGCAAAACGGGCAGGCGGCCGCCACGCGGCTCCGCCTGCCCTCAACTTACCATTTTTGGTAGGGCATGCTTTAGCTTGCCAACGCCCGCTTGCGGGCGGGTTCTCTGACAGCTTCGTCTGCCCTGCCCCTTTCGTGTAGCCCTCTTACGCGGTGGCTTCGATCTTGATCTGGCGCGGCTTGGCTGCTTCTTTCTTGGGCAGCGAGACGCTCAGCACGCCGTTCTTGAACGATGCGGCGATTTTTTCGGTGTCGAAACTGTTGGGCACCGCGAAGCTGCGCGTGAAGTTGCCGTAGCTGCGCTCGATGCGGTGATAACCCGCCACGTTGTCCTGTTTTTCGAACTTGCGCTCGCCGGCGATGGTGAGCGTCTGGTTCTCCACCCGGACATCGATATCCTTGAGATCGACATCCGGCAGATCGGCTTTCACCACGAGGTCGTTCTCGGTTTCATATATGTCCACCGCGGGCGTCCAGGGCCGGTTGGTCTGCGGCTCGTTGAACATGCGGGTGAAGGCGTCCTCGAAGAGGCGGATATTCGCCAATGGGTCGAAGTGGGTGAGAGACATGGTTTGTAAGCTCCTCATAAAGCTAATATTTTGGATGGTTTTGAAACCTCATCCAGTTATGATAATAAAATATGCGCGCTATATTGTCAAGTTTTTGTTAGCAAATAATTGTGCAGTTCATTGTGACTCTAGTATAACATTGATTATAAAGGCCTTATTGATAATCTACCGCCGCTTGAGCGCTTCCAGCTCCTCGACCGTGCGCGGCCAATCCTCACGCAGCAGCCGCGACAACGCCCGGTCGGCTAGCAACCGCCCGCCCGTCTGGCATTGCGGGCAGTAGTTGGTCTCGTTGGCGCGGTAGCGAATGCGCTGGATCGTAGCGCCGCAGTCGGGACAAGGTTGGCCGTAGCGGCCATGGACGGCCATGCCTTCGCGGAAGGCGGTCACCTTTTCGGGGAATCCGCCCGCGGCTTCGGCGCGAAGCCGGTTGGTCCATTCGGTGAGAACGTCACGGATGGCCTGGTGCAGGCCTCGTACCTCGGCATCGGCGAGCTTGAGCGTCAGCGCCACCGGCGAAAGCCGCGCCCGGTGCAGAATCTCGTCCGAATAGGCGTTGCCAATGCCGCTGAACAGGTGCGGATCGGTGAGCGCGCGCTTGAGCGTGTGATTGGCCGACCGCAGCATCGCGGCGAACGCGGCTTCACTGGCGCCGATCGCATCGATGCCGCCCGCATCGAGCGCCGTCAGTCCCTCCTCGCCCACCGCCACGTGCAAAGCGGCGCGCCGCTCGGATCCGGCCTCGGTCAGCGTGAGGACGCCGATCGAAAACTGAAACAGCGCCAGCACGTTTCTCGGGACAGTCTTGGGCGTGGCCTTGCGCCAGTGCAGGCGGCCGGCGATCATCAAGTGAAGCACCAGCCACAATTCGCCATCCAGACCGATCGCGATGCGCTTGCCAACCCGCCGCACCTCGCGCACTTCCCTGCCCTCGGCCGCTTCGAGCGGCGGAGCCGCCGATCGCAGCAGGAACGGGTTGCGCACCACCACGCGCTCCAGGCGCTCGCCCATCACGCGCTCGCGCAACGCTTCGACATAAATCGCGACGTCGGGCAGTTCCGGCATGCGGCTACACTATCACGGGCAGCGCCCGCCCTACAATGGTTGCTTGGCGCGCAGAAGATTCTTTGTCGATGCGGTGCTCGGCGGCGTGGCCGAACTGGTAGGCGACGCCGCCCGCCGCCTGACGCGCGTGCTGCGCGTCGAACCGGGCCAGCGGTACGAGATCTCCGACGGCCACGCCGCCTGGCTGGCCGAGATCGCCGAAGCGCGTGGCCCGCGCGTGGTGTTTCGCGTGATCGAGCCGGTGGAAACAGCCGAGCTCGCGGTGCGCATCACGCTTTGCGCGGCGCTCATCAAGTTCGACCGCCTGGAATGGATGATCGAAAAAACCACCGAGCTGGGCGTGGAGCGCATCCAGCCGGTGGAAACCGCGCGCAGCGAAAAAGGCCTGCTCGAAGCTTCCGCCAAGCGCGCCGAACGCTGGGCGCGCATTGCGCGCGAAGCCGCCGAGCAGTCGCGTCGCTTGCGCGCACCCGAAATCCTTCCCGCGGTGCGGCTGCAAACTTGTCTGGCCGCCGACACGGGCGTCCGCTGCCGTCTGGAGGAAGACGCGGCGCCACCGCTCGCGCGCCTGCTCGCCGAGGCGCCCGAAGCCGGCCGCGAAGTGCGGTTGCTGGTGGGGCCAGAAGGCGGTTGGACCGAAGACGAGCGCGCAGCCGCGGCGCGCGCCGGCTGGCTGCCAGCGTCGCTGGGGCCGCGCGTGCTGCGCGCGGAAACCGCGGCCATTGCGGCCGTTGCGGTGGTGGCCTCGGCGTTCGCCAGCCTCCAATCGCTACAATGAAGCGGGGCAATCCGGATGTCTTTCCAGTGGCGGCGCGCCAGGGTTACCATCTGGTGATGGCGGGACAGGGACCCACGTGCGTTATCTGGTTCTGAGCGATCTTCATTCCAACTGGCAGGCCCTCGAGGCGGTGATCGCCGCTTCCGACGGCCACTATGACCTCGCCCTCTGCTGCGGCGACCTGATCGGTTACGGCGCCGACCCCAACGCCGTGGTGGATTGGGTGCGCACCAACTGCGCGGCGGTCATCCGCGGCAACCACGACCGGGCATGGAAAGCCGAAGAGGATCTGGGATGGTTCAACCCGGTGGCGCGGCACGCCGCCCTGTGGACGGGGCGCGCTCTCACGCCCGAGAACGCAGCCTACGTGACGGCGCTCGCGAAAGGGCCGCTGCTGGTGGACGGTTTTCAACTGGTCCACGGCACCCCCTATGACGAGGACGAGTACATGATGTCCGCCGGGGAAGCTGAGTTGGCGTTCGAATACCTGGAAACGCGCCTGGCCTTTTTCGGCCACACCCACCTGCAAGGCGGCTTCGTCTGGAATCACGGACGCGTGGAGACGATTGCACCTTTTGGGCAGGGATTCTTTTCGGACGCGATGAAGGTTGACGGGGACTGCGGCTACCTGGTCAATCCCGGCTCGGTCGGCCAGCCGCGCGATGGCGACCCACGCGCCGCTTACCTGATCTACGACTCCGCAACGGCCGAGGTGGAATACTGCCGCGCCAAATACGATGTGGCCACCGCGCAACGGCGCATCCGCGAGGCGAACCTGCCGCCCATCCTCGCCGACCGCCTGTCCGAAGGGCGGTAGGACGGACCATCGCTTTTCGTGGTCTGTCAAGCGCTGGCATCTTGACAGACGACATAAATCGATCGTCCGTCCTACCTCGGGCTCGATCAGCGCGGTTTCACGTCTCCGCAATCCGGGCCAAGGTACCTCGTATTGACGGTCATGTTCATCTTCTGTACGCCGTCCTGGCTCATCTGTATGGTCGCCTTGCCGGACTCCGGGCTGAGCGCTTCGAACGTCATGGTGCCCGTCAGTTTGTTGTTATCCGTGGTGCATTCCATTTCAACCTGCTGGGTGGTCGGGGACGAGCTGACCACTTTGACCTGGCAGTTCTTCCGCTGCTGGGCGCCGAAGTCGAGCGCTCTGCTCATCGAATCCTTCGTCAGGCACACCTTCGTCACCGTGGGCTGACCCCGCCCCGCCAGCATGGCCTCCATCTGCGCACGCCGCGCGGGCGGCATGTTTGCCATGGCGG
>Ga0181526_10003773_pt1 | contig 12139 bp, 8 predicted proteins | sample PEATcosm2014_Bin_35_FD_119750 | JGI IMG/M metagenome (GOLD analysis project Ga0181526, IMG submission 119750) | Peatland microbial communities from MTU Mesocosm Facility, Houghton, MI, USA - PEATcosm2014_Bin06_30_metaG | ecosystem: Environmental > Terrestrial > Soil > Wetlands > Peat | place...
AGCAGCAGGTGACCACCACGGTTTCGGCGGTGCTGAACCTGTACTGGGACCTGGTGGCGTTCAACGAAGACTTGCGCCTGAAGCGGCTGTCGCTGGATGCGGCGCGACAACTTTACGAAGACAACAAGAAGGAATTGGCGGCGGGCGCGATAGCGGCGATCGAATTGACGCGGGCGCAGGCGGAGATTCCGGCTCGCTCGGAGGACGTGCTGATCGCCGAGACCAACCTGCTGCAGCAGGAGATCGTGCTTAAGAACGCGCTCAGCCGGCGCGGCATGGAAGATCCGGCGCTGGAGGAGGCGCACATCGTGACGCTCGATCCGATCCAGGTACCGGAGCAGGAAGGCCTGGCGCCGCTCAAAGACCTGGTGAAACAGGCGCTCGAAAAGCGGCCGGACCTGGAGCAGAATCGCATCAATATCCTGAGCCAGCTCCTGGTGCTGAGCGGAGACCGGAGCGCGCTGAAACCATCGCTGCAAGCCTTCGCCTCCTTCACCAATCAGGCCCAGGTGGGAGCGCCCAACCCGCTCAACACGGGCGATGAGTTTGGCGCGCCCGACCCGTACTACTACGGCGCCTATGGCAGCTTGCTGGCACAGATTTTTCGCCGCAACTTCCCGAATTACACGGTTGGCTTTTCGCTGACGGTTCCGATTCGCAACCGCGCCGCGCAGGCCGATTTCGCGACCGACCAGTTGCAGATGCGGCAGCAGGAGTTGCGCCTGGAAAAAAGCGTCGCCCAGGTGAGCGTGGACGTGAGAAACGCGCTGATCGGCGTAGAGCAGGCCCACTCGCGTTATGAAACCGCTCTGGAAACGCTGAAGCTGGCGCGCGAGACGCTGGAGGCGGAAAAGAAGAAATACGAGTTCGGCAAATCCACCAACGCACTGGTGATCCAGGCGCAGCGCGACGTGGTGGCGGCGGAAAGCGAACAGGTGCAGTCGATGGCGAATTACACGCACGCGCGCATCGCACTGGACCAGGCGGTCGGGATGACGCTCGAGCGCAACGATATCAGCATGGCGGAAGCGGCGAGCGGACAGGTGGAGCGGCATTCCACCCTGCCGGCCACGTTGCCCGAGAAGAAATAGGAGCCGCCATGCGAAAGCTCTCACAAATTCCGCAGCCCTTCGCGAGTGGTCGTTTGTGGGGCAGCTTGGCAAGCTGCGTGCCGATTGGCAATCGGCACGCGCGTCGATTGACAATCGACGCGCAGGATGCCATCCTGCCCCACAGAAAGGCACCCTGTCTTGCGGTCAAGCTGCTGGAACAGTTGCCAGGCGTGGCATGGTTGGCACTGTCGGGCGCGCTGGCCGCGCAGGCGCCGCTGCCGATTGCACCAACCAGGCCGCAGGGGCTGCCGTTCGTCCGCTCCTACAGGCCGGTGACTGTGCCGCCGCTGCGGCTGACTGGGACCGGCCGGCTGAGCGGCATGATTCAAGCGGGCAACCTCCACTTGACCGTGCGCGATGCGATTGCGCTGGCGCTGGAGAGCAGCCTGGATTTGGAGATCGCACGCTACAACCGGGTGATGGCGGATTGGGCGGTGGAGCGAGCGGAATCGGGCGGGGCACTGCGCGGCGTCACCGGAGCCAGTTCGCAATCGGTGACGCTGGGAAGCGGCCAGGGCGTGGCCGGCAGCCAGGGCGGAGGCGGATCGTCGGTCTCGTCCGGGTCGTCCAGCGTGTCGGGCGCCGCATTGATCCAACAGATCGGCCCGGTGACGCCGCAGCTCGACCCGGTGCTTTCCACCACCAACGCATTTTCGCACCAGACCTCGCCCCAATACGAGTTCGTCCAAAGCGGAGTTTATTCGCTGGTGGACAACGCTCGTTCGTACAATTGGCAAGTCTCGGAGGGCCTGCTGACAGGCGGGACGGCGCGCTTCAGTTATAGCGACTCGTATCTGAACGAAGCGGTGCCGACCGACGTCCTCAATCCGACCTCGTTCACGAGCCTGGGAATTTCCGTTTCGCAGAACCTGCTGCGCGGATTTGGCGAGCGCGTGAACGGGCGATTCATCCGCGTCAGCCGGCGGCAGGTGGGCGGCGCGAACGAGACCTTCCGCGTCAGTTTGATGGCGGTGGTGAGCGGCGTCCTGAACGCCTATTGGGACTTGTCGCTGGCCGCCAACGATTTGCAGTTCAAGCAGCGCAATCGCGACGTGGCGGCGCAGTTTCTGGCCGACACGCGTCGGCAGATCGCAGTGGGCGCGGCGCCGGCCGTGGACCGGATCAACGCCGAGAGCGCCGCCGCGGCCGCCGAACAGGCGCTAGCGGTGGCCCGCAACAATGTAGCCGTGCGGCAGAATGCACTGAAGGATTATCTGAGCTTCCGCGCGGTGGCGGACGATCAACTTGCCGGCGCGCAAATCATCGCCGTCGATCCGCTGAACGTGCCGGAAACCGACGACCTGCCCAGCCTCCACGAACTCATCGCGAGTGCAGAACGGCGCCGTCCGGAAGTGGCGCTGGCAAACCTCCAGGTGGAACTGGCGGGAATCACGGCCGAAGGCACCGCCAACGGCGTTCTGCCGAGCCTGGGAGTTTCCGCTTCCACCACCAACTACGGCCAGGCCGGGCAGGCTGTCCCCGGCGCGACGCCCTCACCGTACTTCGTGGGAGGAGTGGGGAACGCGCTGGCGCAGACCTTTCGCCGCAATTTTCCCAATGAAAGCGCGGGAGTCTACTATTCGGCGCATCTCGGGAACACGCAAGCGCAGGCCGACCACGCGATCGACGTTCTGAGCCAGCGGCAGGCTGAACTCGCAGTCGAGCGCACGCGGCACGATCTGGCGGTCAACATCTCGAGCCAGGTGCTGGCGCTCCAGCAGGCGCGCGCGCGCTACAAAGCGGCGACGGAAAGCCGCGCGTTGCTGGAGCGGCTGTTGCAGGGCGAGGAGAAGAGATGGGCGGCCGGTACTTCCACTATCTCGACTGTGGTGGCGGCGCGCCGCGATCTGGCCAACGCGCAATCGGCCGAACTGGCCGCGGCGGCCGCGTATGTGCATGGCCGTATCGCGCTCGACCAGGAACTGGGCCGGACGCTGGAAGTGAATCAGGTGTCGGTGGAGGATGCGCTCGCGAAGTGACGTGGCGGCACGCACTCGTGCGTGCCGCGCCGACATTCTTGCCGACGCCCGGCGTCTCACGCTCAGGCACGTGTCGAGATGAGTCTCGACACGGCACGCGCGAGTGCGCGCGCCACAACAAACCGCATCGGAGCCCCAACCAAAGGGAGCGGTCGGCAGCTAACGAGTCATCGCTCACCGCTCTCATCCCAATCGACCGGCCGTATGTTGCCGACGCCGAAGACGTAGCAGGCGGCTCCGCACAGCGCGACGGCAGCAGCGACCAGGAAAGCCAGGTGGAACTCGCCGGTCCGTTGGACGATCCAGCCGGTGAACCAGGGCGCGGCGACGCCGGACAGATTGCCGAATCCGTTTTGGAAGCTGGTCCACTTGCCTGCCGCGCGCGGGCCGGCGAGCGTTTGCGTAATGGCGTAAATGTTGGAGCTGAACAGGCCATAGCACGCGCAGGTGACCATGAGAATCGTCATCGCGGCGGTCTCGTTGCGTATGATGGCCACCGGCAGAATCAGGGTGGAAAGGGTAAGGCCCAGGCCGGCGAAGGTCTTGCGCACGCGGTTCGGCGTGTGGCCGCGCGCGATCCAGACATCCGACAGGCGGCCGCAAATGACCGCGGAAACGGCGATCAACAGGTAGGCCAGCGAGCCGACGTACGCCATTTTGGTTTTCGAAAAGTGCCGCTCCTTTTCCAGATACGGCGGCAGCCAGGTGAGCAGGAAATACCAGAAGTAGTTGGCGCAGAAAAGCCCCAGCGCGGTGAACAGCGCCGCCCGCCGGCGGATCACGGCGAAAATGGAAGGCGCCGTGCGCGTTTCGTGAATAGCCGCCGTGCCGCGGCCGCGCGGCATCCAAATCAACCAGGGCGCCAGCCAAACCAGGCTGGCCCCGCCCAGCGCCAGGAAGAACGCGCGCCAGCCGTACTGCGCAATCAGCAGGCCGCCGAGCAAGGTGCCGAGCGCGGGGCCGCACTTGGTGCCCGCATCGATCAACGCGTTCGCCAGGCCACGGTGATGCTCGGGATAGTGGTTCGCCAAGATGCGCGAATAGGACGGATAGGCGATGGATTCGCCGGCGCCGAGCAGCAGCCGAAGGGCGAACACAACCGCGAAGGCGTGGGCGGCTCCCGTGATAGCGGTGGCACCGGACCACAGGAAGAAGCCAAAGGCGAGAATCCAGCCCACGTTGAACCGGTCCACCAGCCAGCCGGAAATACCCAGCAATTGGCACGCAGCGTAGGTCCAGAAAAAGGCCGACAACAGAAGGCCAAGTTCGTAGTTGCTGAAGCCGAGGTCGCGCTGGATGTTGGTGGCGCCGGCGGAAAGGTTGGCGCGGTCGAAGTAATTCAAGAAACCCGAAATCACGAGCAAAGCGAGGATGCGCCACTCCTTGTGGGATAACGCCGTGCGCACCGGAGCCGGGATTGCCGTCACAGGACGCTATTCTAACCTTTATAAAAGCGGGCCGAAGCGCGGGCTCCGCCGATCACGATAGAATGGGCGCTCGATGCCGGCCAATGGCACATACCTGGTCCTGCTTACGGCAGCTTCCATCGGGCTGCTGCTGTTCCTGATTCTGGGCGCCAAGCTGCATGCGTTTCTGGCGCTGTTGATTTCGAGCATGGCGCTCGGCCTGGCGGTGGGCATGCCGCCGGAAAAAGTGCTCAAATCCATCCAGACGGGCTTCGGCGATTCGCTGGGGTTCATCGCGGTGGTGGTGGGGCTGGGAGCGATGATCGGCCGCTACCTGGAGGCGTCGGGCGGCGGCGTGGCGCTGGCAGACTGGCTGCTGGAACGTTTTGGGCGCGACCGCGCGGCCTGGGCCATGCTGGTGGCCGCGTTTCTGGTCGGGCTGCCGATTTTCTTCGAGGTAGGCTTCATCATTCTGGTGCCGCTGGTGTGGAACCTGGCACGTGAGACCAAGCGGTCGCTGCTGGTCTACGGCCTGCCCATGGCGGCGGCGCTCACCATCACGCATTCGATGGTGCCGCCGCACCCGGCGCCGGCAGCCGCGGCGCAACTGATGGGAGCCGACATAGGCCGGACGATTCTGTACGGCATCGCCATCTCGATCCCGGTAGCCATAGTCTCGGGCATCTTCTACGGCCAATGGATCGCGAAGCGCATCAACGTGGGAGTGCCGGAGATCGCGTCGGCCGCGCCCCCGACCGAGAAAGGAAACGCGCCGCCGGTGTGGATGGTGATCCTGCTGCTGCTGTTGCCGGTGGGATTGATATTCGGCGCCGCTCTGGCCACCATGGTGAACTTGCCGCTGCGCGGCGTGGCCGTCTTTCTGGGGCACCCGTTCACCGCGCTGACGATTGCCGCGCTGGCGTCGCTATATCTATTCGGCTTGCGGCGCGGCGTTTCGCGCGAGCGGGCGATGACGATGGCGGCCGATTCGCTGGCGCCGATGGGCGCGCTGTTGTGCATCATGGGCGGCGGCGGCGCATTCAAGCAGGTGATCGTGGATTCGGGCGTGGGCGCGGTGGCGGGAAGGCTGCTGGTGACGTCGTCGGTGTCGCCGCTGCTGGTGGTGTTCGCGATCGCGCTGGTATTGCGGGTGGCGATGGGCTCGGCCACGGTCGGCATTATCAGCGCGGCCGGCATCGTGGCGCCGATCGTCAAGGGCATTCCCGGCTACAGCCCGGAGATCATCGTGCTGGCGCTGTGCTGCGGCGGCTCCGGCCCTTCGCATGTCAACGATTCCGGCTTCTGGATCGTGAATCAATACTTCGGAATGACGGTGCCACAAACCCTCCGCTCCTGGACCGCCATGAAGATGGTGGGCGCATTCACGGGCATTCTGATCGTGCTGGCCGCGCACGCGCTGGCGCGGTAACGCCGGCGATCTTGTCGCCGGTGATTTGGCTGGACTCCCGGGTTTTCGAGCCGGTTTTTTCCACCCTCTCACGCCCCCATCCAGCCGCACCCTTGAGAGACGGCCAAAAAGGACAGACGACAAACACCGATCGTCTGCCCTGCCTCTTCTATACTGGTACCTATGCCGATTCCGATTCAAGGCGTGGACCCCACGCAAAACGAATTCCTAGGCCATCTCGAGGGCAGGTCGAAGAAACCCAACGCCTTCTTCCGAGCCATGGCGCACCGGCCGGAAGTGCTGAAGAGTTTCGTGCCGCTGTACGGCGCGATTGTTGGCCCGGGATCGGTAAGCCAGCGAGTGAAAGAGCTGGTCTACCTGACCTGCTCCTACGCCAACCAGTGCGCTTTCTGCACGGCGGCTCACAAAGCCAGCGCTCCCAAGGCCGGCGTCACCGATGACGAGATGCGAGCGCTCCAGGCCGCCGATGAGCAGCCGTTTTCGGCGGCTGAGCGCGCGGCGATTGCCTATGCACGCGACTTGACGCGCACGGCGACAGCCACCGAATCGCGCGAAGCGCTGTTCGCGCATTTCACGCCGGAGCAGATTGTCGAGATCACGCTGGTGGCGGCGATGGCCAACTTCACCAACCGGTTCAATAACGGCTTGCAGATTCTTCCGGGAGCCTGATGCCAATTCTGAGCGGGATTCATCCGGTGGCCGAAGCGCTGCGCGCCAAACATCCGCTGGAGCGGCTGCTGGTGGCGCAAGGCGCGGGCGGCCCGCGTTTGCAGGAACTCATCGACATGGCGCGGCGCGCGGGCGTGCCGGTGCGCTTTGAGCCGCGTTCGGCGCTCGACCGGCTGGCGGCCAGCTCCGCGCACCAGGGCGTGATCGCGATGGGCGCGGCACGCCAATATGCCGAGCTCGAACAAGTGGCGCGGGCCGAGCTGCTGGTGGTGCTCGATGGCGTCGAGGACCCGCACAACCTGGGCGCGGTGATTCGCACGGCACACGCGGCCGGAGCGGGCGGAGTCATCATCCCCGAGCGCCGCGCGGCCAGCCTGACCGACGTGGCGGCAAAAGCCGCGGCCGGCGCCATCGAGCATCTGCCGGTGACGCGCGTCGGCAACATCAACCGCACGCTCGAAGATCTGAAAGAGCGAGGCTACTGGATTTACGGCCTGGACGAGCGCGGCGCGGAATCGTACGATCAAGTGGCGTATTCGCTGCCTACCGTCATCGTCCTCGGCGGCGAAGGCAAGGGCCTCCACGAGCAGGTGAAGAAGCACTGCGACCTGCTGGTGCGGATTCCGCTGGCCGGGAAGATCTCGTCGCTCAACGTCTCCGTCGCAGCCGGCATCGTGCTGTTCGAATGGAAGCGGCGTCGACCGGGGGACTGACAACACTGTCCCAAGGCGCCGCTCTTGCGCCGCGTGGACAGTGCTGTCTGTCCCCCGCACCGCGCCTGTCCCCCGCACCGCGCCGTCCCCCGCACCGCGCCTGTCCCCCGCACCGCGCCGTCCCCCGCACCGCGCATGTCCCCGCGCAACCCGCGCCACACCCGGCGGTCCAAGTTTTACACCAGAAGCTTGCTTTTGGCCTTGCAAAAAGGCGAATAAAAGGCGAATATGAGACATGGCGCTGGTTGGGATTGCCAGAATGGCTGCCGAGAGCACTCTCCTCGAAGCCAAACGGCAGGTGGAGTATCTCGAGATGCCGGCGCGCAGCATCCTCAATCGCTCAAAGCCGGGCATGCCGTTTCAGTGGACCATCAACCCATACCGGGGCTGCGAATTCGGCTGCAAATACTGCTACGCGCGGTACACCTTCGAATTCATGGAGATGCCGGTAACGGATTTCGAGGACCGGATCTTCGCCAAATCGGCGGCGGCGCATCTGCTGGCGCAAGAACTGCGGCACATAGACCGGCGGGAGCAGATCGCCATCGGCACGGCGACCGATCCTTACCAACCGGCGGAGCGGCGGTACGGGCGGACGCGCTCGATCCTGGAGGTGTTTGCTCGCGAAAAAGGCTGGCGGCTGGGGATGGTGACCAAGTCGGACCTGGTGACGCGCGACATCGACCTGCTGCGCGAGGTGGCGCGGCGCAACGTGCTTTCCATCCATATGACCATCACTACGCTCGACGAGAAACTGGCGCGCTTACTGGAGCCGCGCGCGCCGCGTCCCGCGCTGCGCCTGGAAGCGGTGCGTAAACTGAGCGAAGCCTCGCTCGCCGTGGGAGTGACGGCGAAACCGGTGATGCCCGGGCTGACCGATGGCGAACGCGCGCTCGACCGGCTGGGGAAGGCCGCGAAAGACTCGGGAGCGCGCTCGTTCCACGGCGGAGCGGTGTTCCTGACGCCCAGCGCCTTGCAGGTTTTTCTCCCGTTTCTGGAGCGGCATTTCCCGGAGCTGGCGCCGCGGTATCGCGAGCAGTTCGCGCAAAGCGCCTACTTGGGCCGGGCGTACAAGGATGCACTGCAGGTCCGGCTGCAAAAGATTCGCGAGCGTTACGGCCTGGACACGGGGACGCTCGATTACAAGCCCGAGCTGTGGGTGGAGGAGCAGGCCACGCTGTTCTAGGAGCCCGGGGGACAGACAACACTGTCCCAAGGCGCTGCTCTTTGCGCCGCGTGGACAGTGCTGTCTGTCCCCCGCACCGCGCTCTTTGCGCCGCGTGGACAGTGCTGTCTGTCCCCCGCACTACGCTCTTTGCGCCGCGTGGACAGTGCTGTCTGTCCCCCGCACCGCGCTCTGCCCGGTCACGCCAATGTACGATTTAAATCGTTGACATACGTTTTAAATCGTTGTAAGATCCTCGCAGATGACTCTTACCCGCCCAGGTCTTAGTCCAAAGTCTCCGCCGCTTCCGACGGACGCTGAAATCGACATCCTGGCCGTTCTCTGGCGCATGGGACCGGCGACGGTGCGCGAGGTCCACCGCGAACTCGGCAAGGACTGCGGCTACACCACCACGCTGAAGCAGATGCAATTAATGATCGAGAAGGGCCTGCTCATCCGCAGCGAGCGTTTTCGATCGCACGTCTACGAGGCTGGCGTACCCAAGGAACAAACCCGGAAGCAGATCGCCGGCGACATGCTGAAACGTGCGTTTGACGGGTCGGCGAAGAGCCTCGTGATGGGCGCGCTCGCGGCGGAGCCCGCGTCGCGCCAGGAATTAGCCGAGATCCGCAAGATGCTGGAGGAGTTCGCGGAAAAGAAAGGACGGTCCCGATGAACGCCATCGAGTTCCTCTCGTCACAGCCGTGGGTGGAACGCCTCGGCTGGACTCTGGTCCATTTCCTCTGGCAGGGTGCGGCGATTGCGGCGCTCTATGCCGCAGCCCGCCGCGGCATCGGGCGCTCATCCAGCCCGAACCTGCGATATGTGCTCGGCTGCCTGGCACTGGCGGCCATGGTCATGGCCCCCTTGGTGACGTGGTGCCTGATGAGCCCGTCGGATCCCGTTGCAGTGGCGGCCCAACCCGCTGGCCGCGCCGTTTCTGCGGTTCCCGCCGTAATCATCGCTCTGCCAGCCTCCCTCAGTTCGACCATTTCTGACGCGCGGGCGGGACAGTTCCTCTCCTGGGTTGTAGTGATCTGGCTCGCCGGCGCGCTGGCATTCTGGGTACGTCTGATGGGTGGATGGATCGTCGCCGCGCGCATGCGATCCACGCTGGTCCGGCCCGCGCCGCCGGAATGGCGGCGGATCCTCGACCATCTGAGCGCCCGGATTGGCCTATCGCGCCCGGTGCGGTTATTGGTGTCCGCGCTGGTGCAAGTGCCGACCGTGGTCGGCTGGCTGCGTCCCGTGGTGCTGGTTCCGGTTGGGGCGCTGGCCGGCTTACCGGCCGAGCAGATGGAAGCGCTGCTGATTCACGAACTGGCACACATCCGTCGGCACGACTACCTGGTCAATATTCTACAGAGCGTTGCCGAGGCGCTCCTCTTCTATCACCCCGCGGTCTGGTGGGTGTCGGGTCATATTCGCGCCGAGCGGGAGATGTGCTGCGATGACGTGGCGGCACGAACAACCGGCGACGTGCTCGCGTACGCACGCGCTCTGGCGGAGCTGGAATCTTTCCGTCCGGCACACCTCAATGCCGCTATCGCCGCCAACGGCGGTTCGCTCGCCGACCGCATCGCAAGGTTGCTGGGCCAGTCCCGGCCGCCATCGCAAACGCACTCCGGACTGGGAGCCATGGTGACCGCGATTCTCCTGATCGTCACCGCTGCCGGGCTGTTCGGCCAGTCCGACGCCGCGCCGCGATTTGAGGTCGCGTCGGTCAAACCGAATACGTCAGCCCCTAATCACAAGATCGTCAGGCCGCGTCCGGGAGGCGGACTGTTTGTGGAGAACGCACCCCTAATCATGCTGATGCAGAACGCCTATGGCGTGCAGGCTTTTCAGATTTCGGGAGGTCCAGGCTGGATTCAATCCGACGGCTTCGACATCGAGGCCAAGGCGGATGCGAAGGCGAGCCGGGACGAAACCTTTCGCATGCTGCGATCGCTCCTCGAAGACCGGTTCCAGCTCAAGCTCCACCGCGAGACCAAGGAACTGCCGGTCTATGCGCTCACAGTGGCAAAAAGCGGCCTCAAATTGCAGCCCCCGAAGGAAGGCGGTTGCATTGCAATCGACCCGAGCGGGATGTTGCCGCAGCCTTCGAACGCGCCAGGACGGCGGACGCCGGGCTTTCCGTGCGGCAGGGTCGGGGTGCACGGGGAATCGCTTGGGGTGCGGATGGAGGGGGGGAAGGTGGCCATGCCGGAATTCACCAGAATGCTTTCCATGGTGTTAGGCCGCCCCGTCCTTGACAGAACCGGGTTCACCGGAACATTCGACGTTCGCCTGGACTTTGCTCCCGACGAGGCGGCAGCCGGGCTTCCGCGTTCCGCCGGGGCAGGCGATCCCGAAAGCCCCGCGCCCGCGGTCGACCCTGCCGCCCCGCCGACGATCTTCGCCGCCATCCAGGAACAGCTTGGGCTGAAGATCGAATCGGTCAAGGGGCCGGTGGAAGTCCTGGTGATCGATCATGTGGAGAGACCGTCTCAGAACTGATCCCGGTCGGCAGGCGAAATCCGCTTCGGACCCGTAAACCGGGCCGGCTGCCCTGCGTGGCGCACGCACTCACTGGGTGCCGTGTCGAGACTTTTCTCGACACGTCTTTTTTCCACCGGCGCCCTGCGTCGGCACGAATGCCGGCGCGGCGCCGACGAGTGCGTGCGCCACGCCGAAATGACAACTATGCCTGCACGGTCACGGGCTCAGGCTGCGGGCGGCGCTGCGCGCGGCGCGCCGTCCACCATAGCTTGGCGGCGGACAGGCCGACCATCATGGCGGTCAACAACAGGGTCGCGAAGACTGTTTGCGGAATGGTCAGGTTGCGGCGCAAGGGTCGCGTCCAGCCGCCGTAGACGATCACCACGTGCACCCAGTAGACCAGGAGTGAAGTCTTGCCCAGCGACTGCATCCAGCTCCAGGCGGGGCGCGCGCCATACTCGGTCCAAAGGTAAGAGCCGGCCAGGAACGTCAGAATGATGCCGCTGCGAATCAAAACCAGCGTCGGGCTATTGGTCCAGAAACTGGAGTTCGGGTAAATCGAGTAGGGGTTATTGGAAAAATACTGGTTGGTGAAGATCAGCGCGAAGCCGATCAGCACCGACCATTGCATCAGCCGGTCCATGCGGTCTTCGGCGGTGCGTTTGACGGCCAGCCCGGCGGCAATACCGAATCCAACATACGAGGCGCACGGAAAGAACGGGAAACGGCCGCGCCCGACGCCTGGCACCAGGTACTCGCGCAACAGCGCGGGCACACCATCCCAGGGAAGGTTCGCCATCAACGGCGACAGCATGGCTATGGCCGCCGCGCCGAGCACGGCGAAACGGAGGCGGCCTTCGGCGCCGAACGCGGCCGCAGCCGCAAACACCGCCAGCCCCACTGCCATGCAATTGAGGATATCCACCTTGGTCAGCTCTTGCAGGCTGCCGCCGGGGTAACCGCCCAACCAATTGGTGAAGCGGAACAATACCGCGATCCCCATGATGTATGCGGCGCGCCGCAGCGCCACTGCCCAACGGCGCCACGGGCTCGGTTCGCGCCGCGCCAGGCTTTCCATCTGGAAGGCGGTCGTCATGCCCGCCATGAACAGGAACAGGGGCGCGGCCATGCCGCCGACAAACTGCGAGAGCACGTAAGGGCCGCCGTCGCGCAGGTCCATGCGCA
>Ga0181526_10003775_pt1 | contig 12136 bp, 9 predicted proteins | sample PEATcosm2014_Bin_35_FD_119750 | JGI IMG/M metagenome (GOLD analysis project Ga0181526, IMG submission 119750) | Peatland microbial communities from MTU Mesocosm Facility, Houghton, MI, USA - PEATcosm2014_Bin06_30_metaG | ecosystem: Environmental > Terrestrial > Soil > Wetlands > Peat | place...
GCGCTTGCTCAGTTGAAGGCAGCCGAGGCAAGCAACGGCGCCTTGATCGCTCAAAAGGAGGAGCAAGCGAAGCAATGAGCTCCCCAGCTCAGGTTGCCGGTCCGCCGAAAACGGTGTCGCGGTTGCGATTGCATCTGCCCACAGTGCCGGAGGCATTTGCTTCATTGCTCCGCACCGTGGTCGTCGCGCTGTTTCTTCTCACGTTTGTGCTTCAGCCATTTCTCATTCCATCGGAAAGTATGGAGCACACATTGCTCGTCGGCGACTTTCTGCTGGTAAACAAACAAATCTTTGCGCCGCCAAGCTCGCGGCAGGGATTGATTCATTGGTTGATGCCCTACCGCGATGTCGAGCGCGGCGACATTGCCGTCTTCCACCACCCCGATCCGCCCTATCTGGTCAAGCGTGTCGTGGGGATTCCTGGCGACCGCATCCGCATTGAAGATGGCAGAGTCACCGTAAACGGCGAGAACCTCGATGAGCCCTACGCCGCTTTTGAACCTGCTGCACCCAATCCGTTTCGCGACAATTTCCCCGCCAGGATCTACACGGACCCGAACATAGACCCGACATGGTGGAGGCAGATGCAGAGCCTCACGCGCGACGGAGAGCTCGTCGTTCCTCCCGGTGAATATTTCATGCTCGGCGACAATCGCAACCACAGCAAAGACTCCCGCTTTTGGGGATTGGTTCCGCGCGAGGCAATCATTGCGCGCCCCCTGGTGATTTACTTCTCGGTGCGGCGGCCCTCGACAACAGATATACAACAGGCATCGGATGATAGACTTGGGCACGACAGGGAGCTCGCCGCGCGCCTGACCGGCTTTGCGCGCTGGAAGCGGATTTTCAGAGTGGTGCACTAAAAGCAGGGATCAGTGAACAGTGATCAGTTTGGCCTCGCTGACTCAAACTAATTCAGCCTACCCCAAAGGAATTCCTGACTTAATGGCGAAAGGCGCAAGTGGTTTATTCGACGACCCAACAGTGTTCCCTGACCACTGACAACTGATCACTATTCACTGATTTACGAGCGACCGGATGACGACAAAAAATATCGCGCCAGCCAGGATTCAAGCCCAGCCTGCTGTGATTCAGGAGAAGGTCGAAGAGACGCCCTTCGAGGCGGCAGCCAGCATTTGTTCGGTGCTGGTGGTGGGCTTATTCATTCTCACCTTTCTCGCGCAAAATTTTGTCATTCCGTCGGGCTCGATGGAAGAGACTTTGCTTGTGGGCGATCATCTTGTCGTAGATAGGATCATCCTCGCCCCCCCCGCAAAGTGGATGCCACTGGTTCACTATCGGGAGCCACAGCGCGGGGATGTCGTGGTGTTCCTGAAGCCGGGCTATCCCGATCTTTTCCTGGTGAAGCGCTTGATCGCCGTGCCGGGAGACCATCTCCAATTGCGCAACGGCATCGTCATCATCAATGGAGTTGCCCAGGCGCAGCCCCACGCCGAGCCGACGACCCCGGAGAATTATTCCGAATTCCTCGACGAGTTTCCATCTGAGCTGCCTTCGGAGGAACGGGGTGCCACGGAATCTTGGGCCGTTGATTTTCCGAATTACGTGAAAGACGGCGATCTCGTCGTGCCTCCCGGCAAGTTTTTCATGATGGGCGATAATCGCCACGACAGCCTTGACTCGCGCTATTGGGGCTTCGTCCCCAGGGAAAACATTGTGGGGCGGCCCCTCTTCAACTATTGGTCCTTCGAAACACCAGAGCGTCAGTACGAGGAGACCGGCCTCGGCAGCAACGTGGCCTGGATGGCGCACGTCGCCCTCCATTTTTTCACCGAGACTCGCTGGAGCCGGACGCTGCACATCATTCGCTGAGATCTCTCTCGGCGAAGGAAGTAACAACACAGACATGACAGAAGAGGTCGAGGGCGGCAGCCGTAAGAGATATCGACTCGTGCTGGCCCTGGCGGCCGTCATTGTATTGCTCGCCATCGTATTCGTGCCTCCGCTGCTGAGCATCGGCCGATACAGGAGCCGGATCACACAGGTCATCTCCGCGTCGCTCGGACGGAACGTGCGCCTTTCGTCGGTAGAGCTGCGATTGCTTCCTCGGCCGGGATTCGTGATCACCGATCTCACCGTCGAGGAAGATCCCGCATTTGGAGCGGAACCGGTTCTGCACGCCAACACGGTGGTTGCTGCCATTCGGCTCCTATCGCTTTGGCGAGGGCGTCTCGAAGTCAGTCGCCTCAGTGTCGACGAAGCGAGCCTCAATCTGGTTCGGAACAATGCGGGCCATTGGAATCTGGACCCTTTTTTTCGCACAGCAACGGCTCGCAACACCGATGTCTTACAAGGCATAGCGCCGCCACTTCCGTATCTCGAAGCAACAAACTCCCGCATCAATATAAAAAAGGGAATTGAGAAACTACCATTTTCGCTCGTGAATTCCGATATCGCCTTTTGGCAGGAAAGTGCCGGCGACTGGCGCGTGCGGCTGCGTGGCCAACCTGCGCGCACTGACGTGAGTCTCGATCAGGCTGATACGGGAATTGTGCGCCTGGAGGCGCGACTCCGCCATGGTTCCGATTTCAGACAGATGCCGATTCATCTTGAACTGGATTGGCGGGAAGCGCAGCTTGGCCAGCTCAGCCGGCTGATTGTTGGCTCCGACCCCGGCTGGCGGGGCGACCTTACGGGAGAGATGCAACTGGACGGCACGGCAGAATCCGCGCAGGTGAAAGCCCGCCTTACGGCCACCGGCGTCCATCGCGCAGAGTTTGCTCCTGCCGAGGCGCTCGATTTCGACGCCAATTGCAGCCTTATCTATCACTATCGTGCCAGTGCGGTCGAGAAGCTTTCCTGCGATTCGCCGTTGGGAGACGGACGCATCACGCTAGCGGGTGATTTGCCTGAAAACGCTCCGCCGAAACTGTCGGTGGAAGTTCAGCGCATCCCGGTGAGCGCGGGCCTGGGGGCATTGCGAACCCTGCGCAGCGGCTTCAATTCAGACCTTGAGGCTGGCGGCACGATCAGTGGCAAAATCACATACGATGCAGGAGTCCCGGTTTCAGATGCGAGGCTGCTGATCGCACCCCATGTCCACTCATCGAAGAGGCCAAGCACAAAGACTCTCGCGACGGCTCCACCAAGTCCGCTCACGGGCAGCTTTATCGTCGATGATTTGCGGCTGAGTGGAGGTGGTCTCGGCCAGCCGATCCTGATCCCCAAAACAACTGTGCAGCCGACTGCTGTTGCGTCCGGTGACGCGCAAGCCCTCACGGCCACATTTTCCGTTCCGGCAGGCGCACCTGCGCCGATGTCCATTGGCGTTCAATTTTCAGTTTCTGGGTACCAGGCGAGCGTCCGCGGACCAGCCTCGCTGCCGCGCATTCGAGAGCTTGCGCATCTGGCGGGCGTTGGCGACATCTCTGCTTTGGATGGCATTGCGGGCGATCCGGCAACACTCGATTTGAGTGCCGAGGGCCCATGGTTGCCCACGCCAAGAACTCCCGAGACCTTGCCCGCGGACATTGGAAGCAGTCTCGACAATGCTCTGGTTCTCAGAGACGCCGACGCCGATCAGCTGACCGGAACTATTACCGTTCACAATGCGAATTGGAAATCGGGTGCGCTCGCCAATCATTTGGTAATTGCAGAGGCGGTGCTTCACCTGGGCGGTGAAGCGATCGTGTGGGACCCGGTCGAGTTTTCCGATGGGCCGGTGAAGGGAACTGCCAGTCTTCAGTCGCCCCTCCAGTGCGAAGTTGGCCAGGACTGTTTTCCTCAGCTCGATCTGCGTTTCGCCGAACTCGATGCCGCTGAATTACAGGCAACGCTTCTCGGAGCGCAACAGAAGAGCACCGTGCTTTCCACGCTGATCGCGCGTTTCAGCTCGTCCTCTGCGCCTGCGTGGCCTCGTGTCAATGGAACAGTTGAGGCCGATTCGCTGAAGCTGGGTCCCCTCACGTTGGAAAACGCAGCAATATCGTTACGCGTGCTCTCAACGGGCGCCGAATTTACGAGCATTGAAGGCGATCTACTAGGTGGCAACATCCACGGCACCGGAAAGCTAACCCAAGGAGACAAGCCGGCCTATGTCTTCGAAGGAGAGCTTAAAAGCTTGAGTGGCCACGCGGTATGCGAATTGCTGGTGCTTCGTTGCGCAGGCGGTCTGCTGAATGGCAAAGGAAAAGTTGAGCTCTCCGGCTTTACCGACAGCGAACTTGCCGCGTCGGCCAAGGGCACTCTGCATTTTGAATGGCGACACGGAGCGATCGAAGAAAACTCCGCGGCGCAGATCGAGATCCCCAAGGCGCTTATGCACTTCGACCGCTGGAGTGCCGATGCGACGATCGCTAACAATGCGGTCAGCCTTGCGTCAAGCGAGGTTCAGCAGAGTAGCCGCAGGGCGAGTGTGGGCGCGACAATGACATTCGCCAACCCTCCCGAAGTCAGCTTCGCAGAGCCGAAGCCGGTCCAGTCCGCAAAGCGATAAACGAATTTTCGAGCCCGTTACAATGAAAGAATGGCCTCATCCATCGTTGCTTCCCCCATTCAAATCTTCTGCAAAGGCATTCTTTTCGACATGGACGGCATCCTCATTTCTTCCATAGGCTCGGTCGAGCGCAGCTGGACAAAGTGGGCCACGATGCGCGGAGTCGATCCCGCGTACGCAATCCGGATCGCGCACGGCTGCCGCAGCATCGAGACGGTCGCGAAACTGAGGCCTGACCTCGACGCACAGGCGGAGAACGATCTGATTGAACAATTGGAGATGGACGACACAGAAGGAGTGACAGCGCTGCCCGGCGTGATCGATCTGCTTTCATCGCTTCCGCCGGATCGCTGGACGGTCGTAACCAGCGCCACCGACCCGCTGGCGCGCGTCCGCCTTCGTGCCGGTGGCATTCCCGTCCCAAATCAAATCATCACGGCGGGGAACGTCGCGCAGGGCAAGCCTCACCCGGAACCTTATCTCGCAGGGGCGGCGCTGCTTGGCTTCGCACCCGTCGAGTGCGTTGTTTTCGAGGATGCGGCTTCCGGAGCCAATGCAGGCCGGGCAGCCGGCTGCACCGTGATCGCTTCCACTTTTTCTCATCCAATCGACGCACTACGTGCAGCCCACTACCTGATTCCTGATCTGACTGGCGTAACTGCGCAGATTCACGAAGGCGGGAGTGCCATCGCGCTCAAGTTTGTCCCGCTGACTGTGTAGGTCCCGAAGCGTTCAATTCAATGGTTCAGAGACAGTGCCGGCTTTCCCGCCAATCGCTGGCTGATGTGTCGGCCAAGATTTTCGACAAAGGAGCCGTTCACTCCGGGCGAACCGTTGAGCAGAACGACAGCCGCATAGTCGCCCTTGCGGTTGAAAAACGCATACGAACTGTAGGCCGCGGTGGCGCCGTTGTGCCAGAAATTGCCGGTGTCGGCCTGATAGAGCCATCCCGTTGTGATCTGCATTCCAGAAGGAAGTTCGCCATGCAGCTCAAGCGACTTGCGAATTGCTGCTGGCAGAGTGACGTTTGCGCCTGAATCGCCCTTCGCTGCGAGGTGTTCCGGATGCAGATTTGCAAGGAGGAAATCCAGCATGTCGCCGGCCGTCGATCGCAGCCCGATTGCACCCGCAAAAACATCGGAATCCCACGCCTTCGCGGGTCCGTGGAACTGGTCATGACCGGGCAGAAGCCGGAGTTGTTGCTCTGGAGAAAGCGCGAAGACGGTGTCCTTCATGCCTAGCGGGCCGGTAATCTCTTGTTCGATGAGTTGCCCATAGGATGTTTGCGCGCGATCGGCAAGCGCCGTGCCAAGCAATGCACACCCGAGACTGCCAAAATTAGATGCTGCGTCTGTCAGGTTCGCAACGCCGTGTCGGCCGAGATAAGCGTAGAGTTCGGCCGGATGATAGTCGGCGTAGGGCTGGTCCATGTTTGCGACGCTGATGTTATCCGGCATCGCCGGCAACCCAGAGCGCTGGGCTGCAAGATCAAGCAGAGTGATCTCCTTGCTTTGTGGCTTAGCAACAGTTCCTGCCGGGAGCAATGCGCGCACAGGTTCATCCAGACTGACCCTCTGCTGCGCCGCCATTTGCGAAAGCAAAAGGCCAGTGAACGTCTTGGTGAGCGAGCCGATTTCGAAGATCGAGTCCGGCTTGGCCGTTCCATAAGTGAAAACGCGGCTGACACCGCGCGCATAAACACCGATGGAAACACCGGCGCCCGTCGATGGCGCGAGTTCCCCGTTCTTTAATGCGTCGGCCAGATCTCCATCAAGCACGGATTCGAGATCCTGCGCCGCTACAGGCGGCATAGCCGCATCGTATGCGGGGCCCGGTCGCGGCTTTTCCGCGGCGAGAGCAGCCTGCCGCGTGAAATTCAAAGGCGAAACCAGGTCGTGCGTCGAGTTTCCTTCAACTAGCTTCGCGCTCGTATTCCCGCTGAGCGAATTCCGATCGGCGCCAAGCTTGCCGCTCCAATGAATTCCTGCAACAGGGACATCGAACGACAGGTCGTCCCCTTGAGATGCGACATTCGCGCATTCCATATCCATGGTGTAGAGGTCGAGGTCGTCCACGGTGCAATATTCACGGCCACCTGCGTCGCTCCGAAACATAATCTGAATACGCGCCGACGAGGTAGCGGTGATTTGCAGAGATCCCATCCAGATGCCGTCAACTGCCGACGGCTTGAGCGCGGGAGCGAATCCATGACGAGTAAATGTGATGAGCCACGAGCTCCCCTTTTGCGTCCAGAGGCCCGATACTTCTGTTCCATCGGATGTGAATGTACCCTTCCACGAGGCCCCGATCGACGGTACCGTGAAGCTGAGGGTCTGTCCTTCGACGCGCAGATCCGCGCACGTGAACATCCATGGTGCACTCGGATCAAGATGATCGAGAGTCGCGCTCAGCGTCCCGTCGGCACGAACCCGCACGTGCAGGTTCGCTTGCTTCGCGCCGATCTCTCCCGTGTAGTCGCCTGCAACGCTCGGGTTCTTCTGCGCGGAAGCGCTTGCGAAAACAAGGATAGATACGAGGAACAGAAGGCCCATTTCCCAACCGGGCGAACAGCGGGCCTTGACGGTCTTGACCCATTCGGCAAAGCGCATCGTTCGGCCTCTTACTCGTTGGCCTCAATCCGCCGGCCGTGGGTATCCTGCAGCGGCCGCGAGTTCATGGGGAAGATCGCTGTGAAGGCCCGCAACTGCGCGCGACTCACGCTGAGCACATCTTCGAAGACAAACCAGCGCACGCCCTCGGTACACGGCGGAGCAGTCAGGGAGCCCGTGTACGTCCAATAGCCGCGATCCGCCGGCAGAAAGCCCCCAGGGTTGATCATGTCCTCGACTTTCTCTGTTTGCCCCGTGCGCGTCGGCAAATGCGGCCACAGCGCCGCCATCACAGCATTCGAGTCGCCGCGATCCATCGTGAACCGCACGGCGATCACAGCCATTTTGCCATCGGCGCTTTTGTGAACGATGTGCACCACCATGTCCGTCAGTTTGCCTTTCACCGCCTCCTCGCTGGGATGGTGAAAATGAAACTGCTGCAGATCGTAGCGCACGCCATCGTAAACGATGTAGCTGCCCGGATCGACATAGACGCGCACGGTGTTGCCCGTGTTCTCCAGTTTGACCGGACCTGAAATGTAGTGGAATTCGATTGGCTGCAACGCCTTGTTGAGGTGTGCGCCCCGAATGTCGATCGGCGACTGCTCATGGCCCTGTGAACAGGCTTTATACGTCGGGTCCAGCTTGCCCCAATCGAGCGGTCCGGTTTTCCCCTGATAACTCCACGGTGCGGTGGTTTGCGCGGCGGCAATCGATGCCACACCGAACACCAGCGCGGCGACTTGATGAAAGCGCATGAACATCTCCTCTTTCAAAGGACGAGCAGCAGAGCGGTTCCACAATCAACCTGCCCTTTCAAGGAGGGTGCAGGGTGGCATTCTCTTAAGGAAAATGCCGCTTGAGGGAGGTGCTTTCGGGGTGCAGCAATTGTGGAACCGCTCCATCCCGAGAAATTCTATTGCATGGACGTTGAAGAGCCCAAAAAGAATGGGACCCTTCGGCTGGAAGGGTCCCGTTCTTTACCAATCGAACTGAGCGGGCAATCCGAGCGGCCTACTTCTTGGCCGCGACCGCCACTCCCGCCTGTTCAGCCAATTTGGCAGCCTTGTCGGTTGCTTCCCACGTGAATTCCGGCTCCGTCCGACCAAAATGCCCGTAAGCCGCGGTCTTTTGATAGATCGGCCTGCGCAGGTTCAAGCTCTCGATAATCCCCTTCGGCGTGAGCGAGAAGTTCTTGCGCACCAATTCGGTCAACCTGGCCTGGCTTACCTTCGAAGTGCCGAAAGTATCCACCAGCACGCTTACCGGCTCCGCGACACCGATCGCATAAGCCAGCTGCACTTCAGCCTTTTCCGCGAGTCCCGCCGCAACAATGTTCTTCGCGATGTAACGCGCGATATATGCCGCCGAACGATCGACCTTGGTCGGATCTTTGCCGCTGAAGGCGCCGCCGCCGTGCCGGCCCATTCCGCCATAGGTGTCCACGATGATCTTGCGCCCCGTCAGGCCGGTGTCGCCCATCGGGCCGCCAATCACAAAACGCCCCGTCGGATTAATGTGATACTTCGTATGCTCATCGAGCCACTTTGCCGGCAGCACAGCCTGAATCACATGCTTCAGGATGTCCGCATGCAACTCATCGTTGCCTACGGTTTCGGCGTGCTGGCTTGAAATCACCACTGCGTCGATGCGCGCAGGCTTGCCGTTCTCGTCGTATTCAACGGTCACCTGGCTCTTGCCATCAGGCCGCAGATACGGCAGCTTGCCGTTTTTGCGCATCTTGCTCAATTGACGCGTGAGCTTGTGGGCCAGCGAAATCGGAGCCGGCATCAGCTCTGGCGTTTCGTTGGACGCGTAGCCGAACATCATGCCCTGGTCGCCCGCGCCACCGGTGTCGACGCCCTGCGCAATGTCGCCCGATTGCTTGTTGATCGTCGAGATCACGGCGCAGGTGTTCGAGTCGAACCCATACGAAGCGTTGTCGTAGCCGATTGAAGCCACCACGCCCCGTACCAGCGACTGGAAATCTACATATGCCTTCGTCGTGATCTCGCCTGCAATCACGACCAGGCCAGTGGCTGTCAGCGTCTCTGCTGCCACGCGGCTATACGGATCCTGTTCAAGACATGCGTCGAGAATGGCATCGGATACCTGGTCGGCAATTTTGTCGGGATGACCTTCAGTCACAGATTCAGATGTAAACAAAAAGCGGTCGCTCAACTTCGCATTCCTCCCTGTACGGTAATTTCTAGTAAATGGCTCGGCGCGAGCTATTCCGGTGTTCAGCGGTCCAGTGCGGTTAGCCTTGGCAATCCATCCCGGTCGGGGAGAAAAGCCCCACACCGGCATCGGATACGGGGGTGTACCGTTCCATGGTAATCGCGTAGTGCGGTTGCAAGCAAAAGCTATCAGTGAACGGCGAAGATCGAGGATTCAAACCGGCCCAGGGCGTGGTGAAGCGCGACCAGGCTTCGTCCGATTTCGGCGTTTGGACGGAGTTTCGGGGTCGCACGCCGACTATCGTTGAAATAGGGTGATTCCGTGCAGGATAAACGCGTGTGTCTTAGCGGAAACGCTTTGCACCGGGAGCAGCGTGCTCCACCACCCTGCGCGCACTCCATAGTAGCGGACGGTCAAGAAGCCCGCGACCACTGCAGCCACCATCAGGACGATTGCTCCCGCCCAGCGAAGGCGCATCTCAGCGGCTTCGCGCCTCTCCAAGCGCACTCTTCCCACATTTGAGGCGAATTCTGTCCACCCTTGATCGGGCACGGTGACAACGCCGGATTCGGCCGACGCTTTAACAAATCGGTCGGTCCAATCCTGGACGTCGAGGCCCACCGCGCCGACGTAGCCGCGCACGATTCCTTTGCTCAGAATTCCCCCAGGAAGCAGCCGGTACCTGTCCTGCTCTAGAGCAACCAGATGGCGCTGGCTGATCTTTGTCACCTCGGTGATGTCTTCTAACGCGACGCCTCTAGAAAGCCGTGCAGCGCGTAGATCTTCTCCGAAACTGCCCATAAGTAACCACTTGAAGGGTTTAAACCCTCTTGGATTTCCACAACTACAATAAACCCCGAAATTCGCGGAGTCAAAACTTTTTGAGGACTTCCCCTTTATTTTCACCAACCTGAAGTAACCAGACAGTCCTAACCGCTATTGTCGAACTGTACAATGGAAATTTGGCAATCAAAGTGAGATTTGGCACATCAGGTAACTCAACAGCTCTGGGCAACCTGTCCAAAATGCCCATATTTACCAGCAACTTCTTGCCAGGCTCATCGTTGCTGGTAGGCTTGAAATGAGGGTAGCAGAAACCGCACTGGTTGACACCTGCGCCCTGCCAAAAACATGAACAAGCTGGTTTTTGCCAATCTCCTGCATCGGCCCCTGCGCTCGCTTATCAGTGTCTTCGCCGTTGCCATCGAAGTCATCATGATGCTGACCATTATCGCCATCATGATGGGCCAGCTCACAGGCCAGAAGCGCATGAACAACGGCATCGGTGCTGACCTGATCGTCCGCGCCAGCAACGCGATGATTTTCAACGGGATCAACGGCGCGGTCATTCCAGTAAAGCTGGGGGGAATTCTGCTGGGGCTGCCCCACGTCACCGTGGCCACCCCGGTGAATCAAAAGCTCTCCATGGTCGATGGCCTGGAGGTGCTCTGGGGAATCGACTATCCGACTTACAGCCAACTGAGCCCCTTCGTGTTTGTATCGGGGAGGCCGCTCGAGAAGCCGGACGAGGTGATTGTGGATGATATCTTCGCAGCCACGGGCAATGGACATCGCGTTGGAGAGACGATTCTCATCGAAAAGCGCCCCTTCCGCATTACGGGCGTCTTCGAGCACGGCAAAGGCGGCCGCAAGCTGATCTCCATTGACGCAATGGATGACATAACCGGTACGCCAGGAAAGGCCTCGGCCTTTTATCTAAAAGTCGACCAGCCGGAAAATATCCCTCTTGTCACCAAGGAAATTCATGCCGTACACGGCCTGGGAGACTACCAGGTGATGACCATGGAAGAGTGGTATTCGCTGATGACGCCGGACCATATTCCTGCCCTCAACACCGCAATGCGCGTGGTCATCTGGATTGCGATCATCATCGGCTTCATGGTGATTTTCCAGTCGATGTACACGTCGGTGCTGGAGCGGACCCGCGAGATCGGCATTCTCAAGTCGTTGGGCGCTTCCGACCTGACCATTGTCACCGGGGTGCTGCGCGAAACCGCTGTGCTGGCGGCCGCCGGCGTTCTATTGGGCGTCGCTGTTTCGTTGGCAGTAAAGGCAGTCCTGGCCTACAAACTGCCTTTTATGTATCTGGATATGAATGCGGCCTGGGTCGCTCGGGGAGCGGTTATCGGCTTTGCCGGCTCTGTCTGTGGCGCGCTTTATCCGGCGTGGATGGCGGCGCGCAAGGATCCGATCGACGCGCTCGCCTACGAATAGGATCGATTTCTGAATCCATCACTTCTCCGAATAGAAGGCTTGTCGCCGATGCTCTGCCCGAGTCGTCGGGGATGCTCAGCAGATAGACATTCCATCTTAGGATTCGTCTCGGCTGTAATCCAGGTGCGTGATCTGAAGTTATTTTCGTTTTCCAAAGTATTCAAGCAAATGCTCCAGCAGGCCCTAACATACCCTTTCAGAGTTGTCATCGTCCCCGAACCTCAACAAAGGTGCCATAGATGGCATTCTTGGATGACCTATCGGAGGAAGGAATGGCTTTCCATCCATAGGGAGTCCTGTCGTACACAACCAGGAGCTTGCCGGGCTCTACTTCGATCAGGTCAGTGTATTGGGTGCTCATACCGTGAGAGATTGGCGTGACATTCGTCCACTTCTTTCCTTCGTCGGAGCTGAACATGATCGTTACGGGGCCCGGTCGACCGTACGTGCACGCCAACAGCCCGTCGCTCATTAACCTGAGGTGGGGTGCGACACCCTTGAAGCCGCTTGAAACAGGCGCGGTCCACGTCTTACCGTCGTCCACGGACCACGCCTCTCCCATGTAATCACCGCCGCCAGTTCGAAAAAGGCAGTACAAGCGGTCTTTCGACAACCGAACCAGTGCTGCTTCATTCGGTCCCTCTTTTCCCATCCA
>Ga0181526_10003779_pt1 | contig 12127 bp, 10 predicted proteins | sample PEATcosm2014_Bin_35_FD_119750 | JGI IMG/M metagenome (GOLD analysis project Ga0181526, IMG submission 119750) | Peatland microbial communities from MTU Mesocosm Facility, Houghton, MI, USA - PEATcosm2014_Bin06_30_metaG | ecosystem: Environmental > Terrestrial > Soil > Wetlands > Peat | place...
CCACGCCGTCGCCGCAGCCCGCCGCTCACTCCGCACTCAGCACCGTCTCGAACAGCAGCAGGCACACCAGCGTGAAGATGATGTTGTACGCCACCAGCAGCCGTATCCAGGGGTCTGGCGCGAACTCGCCCGTCAGGATCGCCGTCGTCGCCTGCATCATTCCCAGCAGCGCGGGGATGGAGATGGGAAACAGGATCAGCGGAAGCATCAACTCGCGGTTCCGCGTCCGCAAGCCGAGCGCCGCAAAAAATGTCCCATTGCAAACCAGCGCCCATGTGCCCAGCGGCATAATCACCAGGATGAGCCATCCTTGCCCGAGTGCGTGAAGGTTATAAAAGAAGAGAAATGGCAGCGCCATCACCAGTTCCACAATCACCACGAACAGAAAGTTCGACAGCGCCTTGCCCAGGAACATCGCCGATGGCGGTGCCGGCGACATCCGCTGCGCGTCCAGAACGCGATTGCGCAGCTCGCGCGTCCAGGCCTGGTTCAGCGCGGTGATGGAGGCGAACAGCAGCGCAACCCACAGGATTCCGCCCGCGATCTGCCTGGACATGGCCGCCGTGGGATCGAACGCAATCGAGAAGACGACGACCACCAGAAGCGAAAAAAACAGCATCCCGTTGATTGAGTCGCGCGAGCGCCACTCCAGTCGCAGGTCCTTCTGCAGATGGCACCACACGCAGCCGAAGTAGCTCCTCAGCCCTCGCATTTCGTCGCCCAACTCTGTTTGCACGCGGCTCATCCGCCCGCCTCCGCGCTGCGCAGAATCTTAGTCAAGTCGGCCAGCGTCGCACTCGTCGCGCGCAGGTAATCCGCCGGCTTCATCAGCAACTGCACCCCGCGCAGTCCCGCCGAGATCGACACCACATCGAACAGCTCGATCGTCTCGTCCACATAAGCAGGGAACTCCGTCTTCGCGGCCATCACCGTCACCCCGCCGCGCACATAGCCGGTCAGCGGTTCCACCTCCTTCAGCGACGCCAGCTCGACCCGCTTCACATCCGCCGCTGCCGCCAGTTTCTTCAGGTCCAGTTCGCAGTCGCCGGGAATCACCGCAAACAAATATTCCCCGCTCGACGTACGCGTCAGCAGCGTCTTGAACACCTGTTCCGCCGGCAGCCCAACCTTGCGCGCCACCGCAATCGCGCTCAGGTCCTCGGGATCGACCTTGTATGCCCGCGCCTCGTACGCAATCCCCAGCCGGTCCAGCAGCCGTGCCGCATTTGTCTTCGCCGTCTTCACAGCCTTCATAGCGCCTCCTCCCGCGCCGCGCCAACGATAGACAAAATCGTCCCCGCCCGCATGGTCAGCGTCGTCTCGGCCAGCGGCTCGGCCAGATGCGCCTGGTGTGTAGTCAAAATGATTGTCCTCCCGCGCGCGTCCTGCCCGGTTGAAGCTGCACTCACCGGCCGCGTGCGAAACTCCATCAGCAGCTCCACCATGTGCCTCGCCGAATCCACATCCAGATTGGAGAACGGCTCATCCAGCAGCAGTAGCTCGGGGTCGGTCTGCAACACCCGAGCCAGCGATGCCCGCTGCCTCATCCCCTGCGAGTACTGCCCAACGGGCCGTGTCAGCGCCGGGTCCAGCCCCACCGCGACGAGCGCCTGCTCCGGCCCGCAGCCTTCCTCGCCGTGCAGCCGTCCAAAGTAGCGCAGGTTCTCCATCGCCGTCAGCTCGTCGTAAAGCATCGCCTCGTGGCTCATATACGCGATGCGCCGCCGTTGCCAGCGTGGTTCGTCGCCGAAGACATGTACCGTGCCGCGCGTCGGCGCAATCAGCCCCGCAACCAGCCGCAGCAGCGTCGATTTGCCCGCCCCATTGTCTCCCAGCACCACGGTGGACGAGCCCGCCGCGAACTCCACCGTCACCTTGCGCAGCGCCGCAAATCTCCCATACAGCTTCGACACCGCATCCAGCCGCGCCGCCGCTGCCAACCCGGTCGTGTGCGCCGATTCATCCGCATGTCGAGCTTCGTTCATCTATCCGAGTATAGAGCGCAGGGAAGGCTCACTTCGCCGGCGCAAGCATTGCGGTATTGCCCGCCGGTGCCTCACCCGCCTTCGCCGGAGCGTACTTCGACGCGCACTTGGCCTGCAACTGCGTCGCGTGGAAGACGCCATCCCGCCCATACGTCCCCACGGCTAGGGCCTGCGCGTCGTCCTTGAATGTGTCCGGCGGCGGCTCTGCCCCCTGATAGTTCACCTGCAAGGTCAACCCCTGCTCCAGCAGCACAAACCGCGCGTTCGTTCCCGACCGCTGAATGCTTCCCGGCTGCACATTGCCCGCAACCCGCAGGTTGCGCGTGTACGCCTTCTTGCCCATCGCGTTCAGCTCGGCGATGGTGCAGTAGTAGCTCTTGGTGTCGCGCACGCCGGTATAGGCCAGCCAGCCCACCGTTGCCAGCACCAACACCGCAGCCGCAATAATCTTGATCGGAGCCATCCCGCGCATAGCCTGAGTCTAGCAGGAAATCCCCGCGAAAAGCCCACTCAGATTCAAAGAATGTGACATCCATCACTTCCATCCCTGCCTCTTGTCACTAACGTCAATGCAGGCATACGAGTAGGATCGTTGGGGCGTAAAAAAAGGAGTAGGCAACAGCATGAATAGCAATCGAGAAATAAGCGCAGCAAGTAAAACCGGAACAGCCAGCAGAGTGCGTCTCGGCGCTTCCATCGTAGGTTTTGCCGCTCTCGTCTGGTTTCTCCTGCGCGTCATTCCCAAGCCCAGCCGCGCCACATATCCCTGCCAGCGCGCGGCGTTTCCCGTCGCCAGCGCCTTCGTCCTTTGGGTCTGCGGATCCACGGCTGGCCTCTGCTCTGTGGCCGGGCTGCGCCGCTTTGTGCATCGCTATCGCTGGGCCGCTGTCAGCGTCTGCGCAATCACTCTCGTCGTCGGCGGCCTCTGGTTCGCCCACTTCCGCGCCGTCGATGCCGCGGCCATCGTCACCCGCTACGACTTCCAGCCCAAACAGCGCAACGTCCCCCTCGGAGTCGCTCGCGGCATCTTTCCCGGACGCGTCGTCTGGGCGCGCGATCCCAGGGCCGCGCACTGGTCCGGCGACATCAAGTCCAAGACCGACCAGTGGTGGATGGACAGCAACAACGACCAGGCCCGCGTTGACGCCATGCTCTCCACCACTCTACGCAAGCTCACCGGCACAGCCACCGACGACCAGGCCTGGACCGCCATCTTCACCTATTACAACAGCCAGAAGCGAGGCCTGAAGAAGACCGGATACCGCCCCGGAGAGATCGTCGCCGTCAAGGTGAACCTCAACAACAGCAGCGTCAAAGGCCCGGACAACATCGTCAACGTCTCGCCGCAGGTGGCGCTGGCCATGGTGCGCCAGCTCGTCAACCACGCGCATGTCCCGGCCAGCGACATCGTCGTCTACGACGCGAAGCGAGACATCTACCCCGGCCTGCTCACCAAGATCTGGACCGAGTTCAAGGATGTCCGCTTTGTGCAGGCCGACGCGCCCGACCCCGCCCAGCCCAAGAATCCCGGCTACGGCGATTACCATGGCCTGGAGGCCGCGCATTGGGTCGATGGCGTCAGCTACTCAACCAACACCTACAAAGAAGCCAGGCTCATCCCCCAGCAGATCAAGGACGCCACCTATCTGGTGAATCTCGCCCTGCTCAAGGCCCATTCCTATCCCTACGCGGCCTCCGAAGGCGGCGACGAGGGACAGACCGCCATCACCATGACCGGCAAGAACCACTTCGGCTCCATCAAGGGCACCCCCGAGCTGCACTATGCCATCAATACCAACCAGGGTGCCACGCCGCATGCCTACTCGCCCATCGTCGATCTGGCGGCGTCGCCCAACCTCGGCGCCAAGACCATCCTCTATGTGCTCGACGGCCTTTATTGCGGCCGCCGCCACCAGTCTTACCCCCTCCACTTCCCCAACGCGCCGTTCAGCAACCGCGTCGAGCCGTATGCCAACCCCGATTGGCCCTCCAGCATTCTCGCTTCGCTCGACGGCGTCGCGCTGGACTCGGTCGGCCTGGATATTCTGCTGTCGCAAACCAAGAACAACCTAGACGAGAACGGTCACGAGCGTATCCTGATCCGCGAAAACGCCGACGATTATCTCCAGGAAGAGGCTCTGGCCGATCATCCGCCCTCGGGAACGGCCTATCGACAGAATGGCAAGCCGGTAGCCAGCCTGGGCGTCACCGAGCACTGGGACAGCGACCTCAGCCGTCAGTACTCACGCAACAAGGATCCGAAGGCGGGCCAGGGCATCGAACTGGTTTATTTGCCAATGAACTGAAAGCAGAAGAGGCCCCGACTCCGGGGCCTCTTTGCGAATCCGCTGACTTGCCGACCTGCTAACTTGCCGGCGCGATGGCCTTGCGCTCGCCCCCGAACCATGCATAGAGCGCCACCCCGGCAAAGCAGACCACCGGCACCATGTAGGCCGCCTGCAATGGCAGCATCCCCATTACCTTGGTCAATGCGGCCCCGCCCAGAATCGCCATCACCAGCAGCGATCCTGCCGTCTTGGTTTTTTCGCCCATCCCCTTCAACCCCAAAGCGAAGATGGTGGGGAACATGATCGACATGAAGAGGCTGGTAAACAGCAGGCAGATCGCTCCCAGCCAGCCCGGCCGCGTGACAGCGACCAGGCCAAGGACAACGTTCACCACTGCGTAGACTCCCAGCATCGTCCGCGCCTGGAAGTGCCGCATCAGCCATGCGGAGCTGAAGCGCCCCACTGCAAACGCCGCAAGCGTGCCGGTCAGCATGTACCCTGCGGCCTTATCCCCCACTCCGGTTGCAGACTCCACGTACTGGATGAAGTAGCTCCAGGTGCCCACCTGCGCGCCGACGTAAAGGAATTGTGCCAGCACGGCAAAAACAAAGTGCCGCTGAAGCAACTTCACCGGCGCCGACTTGGCTTCCGGGTTGTGCGAATCGCGCTCTCCGCCCAGAACCGGGAACTTGGTCAGCATCACCATGATGGCCCAGATGAAGGCAATCGCCCCCAGCACCAGGTATGGCGCAACCACGCGCAGCAACTCTGTGTGCAGGTAAGCCTGGTAAGTTCCGGCGGCCTGTTTCGCGGCAACCTCGGCATCGGTCAGCTTGACGCCGGAAAAGATGAAGACGGTCCCGATCAGGCCCGCGGTGATCGACCCCAGGGGATTGAAGGCCTGCGAGAAGTTCAGTCTCCGCTCGCTCGACCCCGACGGCCCCAACTGGGCGATGAACGGATTAGAAGCGGTCTCAAGAAACGAAAGCCCGCTGGCAATCACGAATAGCGCCACAAGAAAGAAGGCGTACAGCCCGGCTTGGGCAGCGGGATAAAACATGAGGCACCCGGTGCCAAGCAAGACCAGCCCCGTCACGATTCCGGTCTTGTAGCCGAACCGCCTCATCAGTTGCCCAGCGGGTATGGCCAGCAGAAAATAGCCCAGATAAAACCAGATCTGCACGCCCGCAGCGCTCGAACGGTCGATGTTGAACGACTTCATGAACTGCCGGATAAGAATGTCGTTCAGGTTATTGGGGATGGCCCAGAGAAAAAACAGCGCCGTCACCACGATGAAGGGCAGCATTCTGCCCGCTGGAATCAGCGGAGCCTCAATCCCTTCATCCATCAGCGGTTCGCGCTCCGATCCGGCGGTTCCAATCGATCCAGTCGAGATGCTCAAAGTGAATTCACCCTCCAAAAAACGCGTTGGCCCCATGCGTTTGTGAGCCTTGCCGCCGAAGGCGATTTCATTCCGGCGCGGCTCCCTTAATCGTTTACTGGCACCATCCTTTCTATCCAATCCGCATGGCTGCTGGCAAGTCGGGATGCGAATGCATCCGCTTGCGGAATACCGGGATAGAGCTTTTTGGAAACTTTGCGCCAATGCGAGCCGTGCGCCCAGCATCCCGCCAACCACAAAGAGCCCCCCTTCACCACTCATCTGCAGGATTTGTGCTCGCGCAGCGGGCTATCGCGTCGCGGGCCGCGCCGCGGACTCTCCACCAGCCGCCAGCGCCGATGTGCCCGTGACAACTTCAAAGGGGAACGCCGGCAGCAACTCGGTTTGCGGGTTGTTCTTGCCCTTATTTTGCGCGGGTGGACGCTCGATGGTCGCCATCACAATCAAGTTTCCTCGCAGGCCAGCCGAGGCTTTTACGCCGTCCGCTTTGACATAGGCGACGATTCCGCCCTCATAGGGCGCAATCTTCTCAATCGCGACTCCATCCGGTGGATTGCTCAAGGAGATCTGCACGCGGTTGGCCAGCTTCTGTGGCAGGGCAAACTTCACCGCGACGCTACGCCCCGCTGGCAGCGAAAGCGGCTTATCCGCGCGCCACGACCAGTCCACCTGCGGCAATTGCCGCCCATTCACGGCTATCAGCAAATCGTTGGTTGCAATCAGGTGATGGTAAGAAAAGGCCTGCGTCCATTCGTCCGCGGCAAGGCAGTCGCGACGCAGTTGCTTGTCTCCCACAGTCGCCGCGCCTTCGAGCGCAAGATGGAACAATTGCTTGTTTCCATTTTCCGGCACGCGCAGGGTAACTCGCTCCTTCGACTTGCCGGCGGGAATAACTCCGCCATTCAGTTGGAAACCCGGCGGCGCATCCTTCAAGTTCACTTGAATGTCACCGGCAAAGCCGCCGCGACGCTGAGCGTGGATGGTAACAGGCACAATCGATCCGGCCTTTGCGTTCACGCTCGAAGGCACGACGCGCAGGTCGATGTCCGGCTCCGGATGGCTCACTCGCAGGCGGTAGGCAAACTCCGGGCCGCCGTTTCTCTGCGTATCGCACAGGCGCAAATAGTAAGAACCATTGGAGGGCAGCTTGGCTCGCAGCAGCGAATCCGCCTGATCGGTGAGCAAGCCGGCGCTTTCGTCCGGGAAGTCGTCGTTTTCCGCCAGTGTCTTGCCTTTTGAGTCCATGAGCGTAAGCAACGAATCGAGGGGGGAATCCAGCCGCCGGGCATGGACCTCGGCCTCGATCGCTTCTCCCGCTTTGCCTTTCATCTGAAAGAACTCGCACTCGTCCTTGCGCTCCACCCGTCCATTCACAATCACCGGCAGGGAGAGTTTTTGCGCTTTTTCCCGCGCATGAATCTCTTCTTTCGCCAGCGTCTCCGGCAGCGTATCGAGAGCGAAGGGCCGTGCGTTGAACTCTTCTTCTCCCAGCGAGAGCATGACCAAGCCCTTGTCCTTGCCGCGCGATCTTTCCTTCAGCTGCGCCTGCGGCAGGTTCCATCCGGAGAATTCAACGTTCGTCTTGGCGCCGGCTTTGCCGCCCAAGGGAAACATCGCGGTTATGAACGGAACCTCGCCCAGCAGGATGCGATAGACGAAATCCTCCCGTCCACGATAGATGGAATCGTGAATCGCTACCGTGTATTCGCCGTCTGCCGGAATCTCATAGAGCAGCACGGGATCGGGATGGAAGGCGTAATGATCGGCATATTGCACTTCCTTGCCGCTGGCATCGTGAAGAGTCAGCGACGCCTGAAACCATCCTGGAACGGCATCGGCAATGTAGGGAATCAATTCGCGGGCGCTGGCCGCCACCACCAGATGCTCTCCCTTGCGCGCCATGAAGCGGTAGCGATCCACACCGCCGGCCGCCATCTGTCCATTGACGATCGACGGCGGAGTTACCTCCACCACCGGCGTGGGCGCGGGGTTTTCCACGCGCTTGCGCAGATAGCCCTGCTCGTTCACTTCCTCTTCGCTCACAGTGCCCGCCGGCGCCTTGCTCCACTCCGGCAGCCGCCCCACGTAGAAGTAAACAGGGTTCGTAACTCCATTGGGCGTCAAAAGGCGCAATTCGCGCTTGCCGGCAGCCGCCCCCGCATCGATGGAAACCTGCAAGCGCACCCTCTCGGCAATGGCGACATTGGTTGAACGCTTTTGAAACTGAGCCAGCTTCAAGCGAAGCTCGCGAAGTTCCTCCTCGTCGCCGCTTGTCCACACTGCCGGCGGAATGTCCGCCGTCGCCGAAGCATTCGCGGCAAGCGAAGAACCGCCGACCGCCGATTTGTCCGGGACGGGCGTAACATTCGCCGGTGGCGATTTGTCCGTGGTTCCGGAGGTGTTTGGGGCTGCCGGAATACCGGTGTTTGTCGAAGCGGCCGCGACTGTAGATTTGTCCGCGGCCACCGTCTTGTTCGTTGCTGGCGGAGTGTTTGCGGCCCGCCGTTTCTCATTCAGCTCCTTGAGCCGATCGCGCAGCATCCCGGCCTGTACCGGCTGCATTGGCTTGATGTACTCCAGCACGGAGAGACGCACGCCGTCGCCGCCGATCAGCGCGCCGCTGACTCCGTTCAGAGACTGCCCGCCCACGGTAACTTCAAAGCTCGCGCCCTGCCGCCCGCCCGCCGGATACACATAGCCGGCATGAGGCGAGTTCTGCTGCGCCGCCAACTGCGCGCAGGCCAGCACCATGGCCGCGATCAGTCTTCCGCGTCTCCGTCTCACACCAGTTCCTTCAGCAAGCCTGCCGTCGGCAAGCCTTCTGCCAGCGCGGGAATGGCAGTGATATCCAATCCTTCGGGATGGGGCAGCCGCGCGTCGGCGGGAATACCCATTTGCTTGTAAATGCTGCCGATCAGATCCAGCGGATATACCGGCCTGCTGGTCACTTCTTCGCCGCGCGCATCCGACAAGCCAACCAGCAGGCCGCCCTTGAATCCTCCGCCGGCAACCAGCGCGGAGAAGACCTGTCCCCAATGCCCTCGTCCGCCGTTCCACGGAGCCTCCCAAGCCACCTTGGGCGTGCGTCCAAACTCACCGCAACACCAGACCACTGTGCTCTCCAACAGCCCGCGATCCGACAGATCTTCAAGCAATGTAGCCAGACCCTTATCCAGCTCCGGAAGCCTGCGCCGCATGGTCTGGAAGTTCTGCTTGTGGGTGTCCCAATCGCCGCGGTAATTGATGGTGACGTAAGGGACGCCATCTTCCACCAGGCGGCGAGCCGCCAGGCACGACTGCCCGAAAGTAGTGCGCCCATAGCGATCGCGCAGCGTATCCTTTTCCACCGACAGGTCGAAGACCTTCCCCGCCTCGCCCAGAATTAGTTCATAGGCCTGCTTTTCGGTTGTGTTCAGCGTGGCAACCTGCGGATCGTTTTTCAACGCGTGCCCTAAAGTGTCCATCTGATGGAGCAGTTCGCGCCGATCCTTTTGCCTTTGATCGGAGATGCCGGGCACAACCACGCCCTCCACGGCAAAACGCTGTTGCGCGGGATCGCCTCCGGTGGCGAATGGCTTGTACTGCTGGCCCAGGAATCCAGCCTCGGAGAAACGTCCCTGCGGCTCTGTCAGGACGATATAGGGAGGAATCAGCCCCTTGTAGCCCGCGCGGTATCCCTTGAAGAGCGACACTACCGCGCCCACATTCGGAAAGACATCGTGCCCGCCGCTCAAACGCCCTGTCTGCACCGTATAAGCGGCCGTTTCGTGCGCGTTCAATCCATGCGTCATGCTGCGAATCAGCGAATACTTGTCCGCCTGTTTGGCCAGTTGCGGCAACAGTTCGCCAATCTGGATGCCGTTGGCGTTGGTCGCGATCGGATGGTTCAAGGGGCCGCTATAGTCCGAGCCGGCTTCGGGCTTCGGGTCAAAGGTATCCAAGTGCGCGGGGCCGCCCCACATCCAAACCTGAATCACGGACTTGGCTTTGCCGTTGGTCGAAACAGGAGCCGGGGTTGCGCTCCAGGCAGGAAGGCTGAAGCCTCGCGCCATCAGCGCCGCCGCGCTCAAAAAGCCGGCCCGCAAAGCATCGCGCCGCGTCATCGTCGCATTTTCCGGTTCCAGAGACTTCATTGCATCGCTCCTTGCCCTGCCGGCATCAATGCCGGAAGAGAAATTCCGTGCTGTTGACCATCGCCCACGCCAGATCCGTAATCGCATCGCGGCGCGGCCCATTCTGAAGACGCTTCAAGGCCAGACTGCGCTCGTCGGCCGAGGGGTATCGGGAGAGAATCGTCAGGTATAGCGAGGTTACCAGTTCGTCGTTGTTCTTTGCCGCGCGCGCCAAGTCCTGCAGTGCCGGACCCTGTTGAAGCTTCTTCTGGATGTGCGACGAATTCAGCATATGCAGGCGCTGCGCATCGGTTGGCGTATTGTTGCGCTCGGTTACGGCTCCCGTGTCGCGCGCGGGCTTGCCGAATTCCTCAAGAAATGCGCTCGATATGCTGCCATCGGGCAGGCCGGTGGCTCGCTGCCCCTCGGGCATATAGGTGTAAGGCTCGGGAATTGCGCTGGAATACTGCTCGCTGGTTCCCGTTACCTGGCAAATCGCGTCGATCAGCACCTCGGCATCCAGCCGTCGCGGCAGATACGCAGCGCCGCTTTCCCGGCTCCTGGCCGCATCGCCTCGCGGCAGCGATGATAGCTGATAGGCCTCCGACGTCAAGATCAAACGGTAAAGAGATCTCAGGTTATAGTGCGAGCGAACGAACTCCCGCGCCAGGTAATCCATCAGCTCCGCGTCTTCCGGAGTAGCCTTCGAGTCAAGGTCGTCAGGATCCTGCGTCAAGCCGCGCCCCATCAGCCAGAACCACACGCGGTTCACAAGCGCCCGGCTGAACCACGGATTCTCAGGCGCGGTCAGCCAGCCGGCAAATGCCTGGCGAGGGTCCGCATCGGCGGTCAGCCTGACTTTCTTGCCGTCGGGCAGCACGGCGTCCTGAGGCAGAGCGGCTGCAGCAATCTGTTCCGCGGTGCGCTTGGTTCCGCCGGAGCTTCCTTCCGGATCGAAGAAGACGATCTCTTCCTTCCACTCCCGCGTAGGTTTATAGCCCACATGAGAAAAGAAGAGCGCCATCTGCGCCAGTTTCTCCGGCGGCCACTTTTCGGCCCTTGCGCCCATAAAGGTGAGCGCCACAGTCTGAGCGACCATCTGCGGATCGCGGCTCTCGACCGCGCGGTAAAAGTTCACGGGAGGCACAAGAAAGTTGCTGCCGCTTGAGGTCAGCAGCTCCCTGGCAAACTCATCGTATGGTTTGTCCTCGTGCAGCGACTCGCGAATCCAATGATGGTAGCTCTGCGCCGCATTCGGCCACAGGTCAATGGGAAACTCGGCCTTGACGCGCAGCGCGTCGCTCCAGCGCAACGCCCAATAATCGGCAAACTCCTCGCGCTCCAGCAGCGTGTCGATCAGCAGGCTGCGTTTGTGCGGGTCTGTGCTATCCAGAAAAGCGCGCGCTTCCTCTTGCGTCGGCAGGGTGCCGATCACATCCAGATAGGCGCGCCGCACAAACACCGCATCGGAGCTAAGATTCGCCGGCTCGACGCCAAGCTGCTTCCAGCGCGCAAAGAGCAACTCGTCAATATGATTCTGGGAAGCAAGCGCCGAACGGCTCTCATAAATGGGATTGATCGCCGCGGGGGCGCTTTTTTGAGCGTGGCCGGCGCCAGCCAGCAGAAAGGCCCCAATCGTTCCCGCGGTCCAGAACCTCTTCGCAGCGCTCCGGCGCAGCACATCGCACACCCTGGACGCCTTTGTTTGGCCGGACCGGCCGTCACGCCAATCGGATCTGACCATTCCCTGACCACGCCTCTCTGGAAACGTCGTCCGCCATACAGTCTGCCGCACAGCCCACGGTTGTCCCCGCGGGGACCAGTACATTGAAACCCGCCGGAAAGAGGAAAGTTGCCCTCCACGCGAGATTATCGTCCTTATTGGAAGGGCGTGACAGGGCTACCCATTACGCATCCGATCGCCGGCGAGAAGCACTGAGCTTCACAGCACGGCAAAACTCAGAGCCAGCCACCAGTCTCCGGGGGCTTGCTCCACCCATGCCGCGCAAAGGCGATGGAGCGGATACTCCGCCTGGCTGGCGGCGCAGAGGTTCCCGCACAGGTGCGGCGTGACGGCCTTAACCGAGCCGGTTCCGGCATCGATGCCGAGAGGCAGGGGTTCCATCTCCATCCTCTCGCCAGCCGCTCTAATGGGCCGCATAAAGCGGCGCGATCGAAACCACCCCCAGGCCGGTGAGAAAGAGCACAAACATCAGCACCAGGAGCCGGTTCACCCGCGCGCCGCCTCCCGCGAACTCCCTCCACACCAGGACGCCCCAAAGCGCCCCCACCATGGTGGCGCCTTGCCCGATGGCGTAACTGATCGCCGGTCCCACCTGC
>Ga0181526_10003780_pt1 | contig 12127 bp, 6 predicted proteins | sample PEATcosm2014_Bin_35_FD_119750 | JGI IMG/M metagenome (GOLD analysis project Ga0181526, IMG submission 119750) | Peatland microbial communities from MTU Mesocosm Facility, Houghton, MI, USA - PEATcosm2014_Bin06_30_metaG | ecosystem: Environmental > Terrestrial > Soil > Wetlands > Peat | place...
TACCTAAATGCTTCAGAATCAAGCTCCCGGTTTCCCGGAAATCTTCGCTTGGCCAAGTAGAGTCTTACGACCGAAGAAAAACACAAAATCAATCAAGAAATCACTCTTCGTGAATAAAGCAGGTTAGTAAAGCAGTTCGGGAGGTTGCAGCAAGCCAAGAACCGCGGATTCCATCGCCGTATAAACGGCACCCCACAATACGGCCGCAGAACCAAGCGCACCAAGGCCTACGCGTACCACGGCAAACTCACTTCCCTTCAGTAATGACTTTACCGCTTGCAGGAGGCGTGGGTGACAGCCCACTTCTCCCCCAAGCAGAATCACGCTTGGATTGAGGATGAGGGCCAAGTCTAAAACAATATCCGACAGAATCGTGGCGCGCTGAAAAAGAATTTTCTTGGCTTGTGCATTTCCGGCTGCGGCTAAATCGAAAACCTCCGCCGCGCGGCTCACACTGGGATGCGTTCGGCTACGTTTGCGGCTGGCGCGCCAACTTCTCAGAATTCCAGGCGCGCCCAGCACTTTTTCAAGCCTTCCATATCCATGGATGGTGGGGTGTTCTCTTGAAATATTGGGTACTCGCAGGTACCCAATTTCTCCAGCGGACCACTGGGAACCGCGATAAATGTTTCCGTCCAGGAAAATACCGGCACCGACACCCTCGCCGATGGTGATGAAAACAAAATTTCGTTCTCCCTGGGACGCGCCGCGGAAGTGTTCACCTTGCGCCGCGAGGTTAGTGTCATTTTCGACGACGACTCGGCACGCAAGCTCGCGGGCAAGCATTGGGCCCAGGGGTACGCTGCTCCACCCCTTCAAAGTGCTCAGCGAGAAAACGACGCCTCGTTTTACATCAACAATCGCCGGTACGCCAACAACAGCCCCCAACAATTGATCTTCAGCCAGTTTCTGTTTGCGGAGCAGATTCCGAACTTCCTTGGCGATCTGAGCGCAGACCGTTGCCGGTTTCGATGAATGGCGTGCAAGGGAGGCTTTAGCTCTTCCCACTTCGCGCCCATCCAAATCAGCGAGGAGGAAACGGAGAGTGTTGGGGCCAATTTCGACGCCGACCACAAAACCTCGTTCCGCCCTAAAGCGAATAATGTCCGGCGGCCTACCGCCGGTGGAGTCTCCTTCGCCAATGGGTTCGACCAATCCGGCGGAAGCGAGGTGAGCCACCACATTCGTTACCGTAGGCGCGCTCAAGCCGGAAGCTCGAACCAGATCGGCCTTGGAGCATGGACCGGCCTCCCGGAGCAGCCTCAGTAGAAGTTGCGCATTCGTTTGACGGAGGAGAGGAGGCCTTGCGACCAAAACTGGTTCTTTTTTCACCGTGAAGCCACCACCGCAATTTCGCTTGCGAGCCGATTGGGATGCTCATCATGTTACGGCAATTCCGAATAATTGAGAAAATTTCCGTCAAAACCGCTTCCTGCTTGAATACGACCCCGAGCCAACCAGTGCATTTGCTAAAGCGCCTTTTCCGGAGGCACTGTTGAAATCCGTGCTATGGGGAAGCGGGACTCGTCATTTCCATGGCCCAAATTGCGGCTGGCCTCATGTACATGGATGCACGGAAATTTCCCGTATCGTCCCATGCTTCGGGCGTGCGGAACCAGTAGCCTTCGCTTTCATAGATGACGTGATAAAGGCCCCAAGCGGTATGAAATCCCTCTTCCTTGAATCCCTCGCTCAGCAACAACGCCGCCAAACCAAAGCTCGTTCCAACCCACACTTCTTCTCCCTGTTCATTGCCGCGCATAATACTGCCGTCTGCGTTCATGCCATTCGCGGCGCCCATTTCTCCGTTACCAAACTTCATCACGTTATTTGCGTAGATCTTCTTCAGGGCAGAACGCTGCATCGTTTGCGGAACCAAGTCACCCAATCCGGTCATATTTGCGTACCACTGCCCGGCCAATTGATCGGCCTGAATGGCGTCGCGGTATTCGCTTTCCATGTCATAGCGGAAGTATTCCCCGTTCCAGAGCTTGTCGATATAGGTTTTCTGGGCTTTCAGGAAAAGGTCGTGATACTTCACCGCGGAATTGGTCTCGCCGAGCACCGTCGCGGTCTCCTCGGAAGCACGCAGTGCCGCGAGCCACAACCCACCACAATAGGCGCTTACGCCGCGCACGACCCATGAATCATAGGTCTGATCCGGGTAACCACTGTTCTCGGGTATCCCTGTACCGTGATCGAACTGTTGTAGGTAGACCATGGCTGCTTGCATTGCTGGCCACATTTCGCGCAGAAAGGCCTTGTCCTGCTTTCCAGTCAGGACGTAATCGCGATAAACCATCAGCACAAATTTGGAATTCAGATCCTTCCAATCATTTGTGTCTTGCCAGCCCGGCTCGTTCACGGACACGAACGGATCGCCTTCCGGAACACCTAAATCATGCGGCACGGCCCCGATCTTCTTTCGCTTGTGCAACACCGGAACGCCCGTTTGCTGCGTCTTCCATACCCACAAGCCGAGCTCGGGATATTCGCGCGGGACGGTTTCCGCAAATTCGCGCAGCACCTGTTTATCGATGGCCGGCCAGAATTTTAGTAGCGGCATAGAAGCATAGAATCGGACGTCCAATGTTCCGTAGTAGGCGTAGTCAAAACTTTCAAGAAGAGCAAAGGTGGCCGGTGCCTTTGGCTCGGATCCCGTCTGGCGACCCCAAAACGTTCCGCCATCGGTGAGCGTGTAAAGCTCATTGAAGAGCATGCCGCGGTACCAGGCGGGTTTGCTTTCGTCATTTGCGTAGGGGGCTTGCCAGAGATCGATCTCATCGCTCCATTCCGTGGCATGCAGCAAACCATCCCGGGCGATAGCCCAAGAGTTTCGCCCACTCGTGCCATAGAAATCGGTGTACCGCCGGTTCCATTTGCGGCCTTGGCCAAACTCCACGACCGGAAAATCCCATGCGATAGCCATGGGGACAACCTTCTTTTCACCCGGTTGCAAGGTGAAACGGATGGCCACGGCACCGGCCAGCTTTTCACTCGCGCTTACCCAGGACGTGGTGCTGTTTCCTAACCTACCATCCTTGGAAAAGGGCACCCATACAGCTTTGCCGTCGCCATCAGCGAGAAATTCTGCTTGATAGGTCACTTCCACGCCGGGCGATTCCAGCGCGGCGATCGAAAACTCGCCGTCCCATTCATTTCCTGCGTCTTGGGCTCGATTACGATCAAACACAACGCCTTTCATTGTTTGAGATTGTCCAGCGGATTCCATTCTGAATTGGTTATGATTGCCTTGATTCAGCGCGCCTTGGAAATCCTGGGTATACGATCGAAACCATCCGTCCATGTTTGTCCATGAAAAAAGAACAGAGACGGTCACGGTGTGATTCGTCGGATTTTCTGCGTGCCAACGATAGATCGCGACGGGATAGCTGGATTCGCGATAGTTGTTCGGCAAAACGGGAGAGAACTGTTCCAACACCACGTGAGCAGGAAATTTCTCCCACTTGTAGTCAAACCAGGACTTCGGGTACAGAGCGGCATATTCGCCCGCTCCCTCTGGATAGTCCCACTGCCAACTTGAAAGTTCGCCGTTCTTGGGGTGGTCCGTCACCAGCACGCGTGCAATTCCTGCTGGCTCGCCCTCCACTTGCTGGAACATGGCGAACTGGTTCGCGTAGACTGGTGCGTATTTGTGGACCCCGCTTTTGATATGCCAGCGCGCAAAGTCGCCGCGATAGGTCCGTGAGAATGTACCCGCGCCAAAGCCGCCAACGGGAGCACCTTGCCAGTAGCCATCGTCAATATCGGAATTGTTTTTACGGGTGCCGGGTTTCGCGAGAGGCGAGCCGAGAGGCCTTTTCCATGCGATCTTAGGAATTTCGTCCCCGGCGAGGACAGCAGGCGTCAGCTCGTAAAGAAAAGAGATCGCAGCCACCAGTAAAAAGAAATATTTTTTCATGTGCTCTCCGCGAGAAATTCACGCCAGGCGCAACTTCGAGGCGCCACAATGTTTACGTTCCTAGGAATATCCTGCAGGAATGGGGAGCACCACCCTTGCCTCTATCGGCCACTGTAACGCATTTGGATGGAATATAACGAACTTCGCGCGGCAATGAACAATGTTCTCTTGTCGGCTCCTCCGAAAAGCAATTGCGAAGGCCGTTCAGGAACGTCGATTGTTCCGATGGACTTTCCGGCTGAATTGTAAATGTAGATTTGGCCTGCGGCAATGTAGACGTTTCCCTCAGCATCTTCCGTGACGCTCTCGCCTCCTACATCGGCGAAGAGGTTGGGATTCGTTAGCAGGTCATCTTCTCCAACGGTAGTCCGGTAAGTTTTCTCTTCCGATTCATCGCTTACATAAAAAGCATGCCCGGGAGTGGCAGGGGCCAATCCGAACGCTCGCAGAACGTCATGCATCTTGGATCCGTAGTAGAGCTGGCCAGTGACAAAATCTTCGCCAGCGGGAATGAAAGTACTGTGATCGGGTGAAATGAACTGGTAGGGCCTCTTCCTCACAATCGCTTCAGGGAAATCATTCTCGTTGCCCCAATAATCCACAGGAAAAACCGGTGTGATTCCAGGACGCGGTGCGCTTGCTTCTGGCTGCAAAAGTGTAACCTGGCCAAAATCGCTGTCCTGCTTGATGGAGTAAACGGTGCCTTTGCCTTGATACGAAATGACAATTAAATTGCCGGATTTATCGAATGCAAGTTGGACTGGGTCGAGTGGATTGTCCCTTACAATAGAGAGCTGATGGTTTGTAGTTGACCAGCGATAAATCATTTGCCATTTAGCGTCGACGAAATAGAAATCGCCTGAACTATCGACCGCGCCTCCAGAAATATTGAAGAAACCGCCAGCCAATTTCTCCACTTTCGCGCCTTCCGCCAGAACCGGAGCTGGTGGAACCGAATGAGTTGGCGGCGCATTACCAGACAAATTGAGCCACGCAAATTCGCGCTGACGAATCTCCACACTGTGGGTTTGATCGTAGATGGCATTATCAAAGGAGACCTTGCTATCGCTGTAGCAATGAACATTTCGGAAGCGGATATTTTTCGAGTTCGTGATTTTTACAGCATAGAGAAATGGCTGAAAGCTGCTTACGACGCGGTACATGTGCAGGTTTGCCACAGTTATTTCGCTCGAGTCGCGCATTTCCAGCGGTAAGGCGAATCCTCCTTCGCCCCGCTCCTCTTCCGTCTGCAAGGCGTAGATCTGCCAATTCGAAGCATTGTGGAGCACGACTTCGTTTCGCACATGATGTTCGCTGGACAGTTCGTAGACGCGACCACTGGTGGAAGTGTTGGAAATGTAGAGGCCGGCCTGAGCAAACGGACTGGGGGTCCAGATGTTGGCAAACGTGCCGCCACCGCCATCGGTTACCCATAAGCTCGGATATTGGCCGTCCCAGCGCCGCTTGGTGTTGGAATCGGCGGTGTTGTTATTGTTGTAGATCTGCTCCCAGAAGTTGCGCCTCTCCTCCGGGGTGGCGTCCGGATCTACGCTCCCGTGGCCGCCGAGGAAACGTACGTCATAGACCATGGAATCCTTACCGGCTTTCCACTTGAGGGCCACCGCGCGCGGGTTGATTCCGTTCGTGTACAAACCGATCCCCGTGACAATGTTCGTGCCGCCCTTGGGGGCCTCAAGAAGCGGCTTTGGGCTGCCGACTCCCTGGAACGCCGGCGTTCCATCTGCGAGTAGGATGCGCGTGGTGCTCGGATGCAACCCGATCAGAATCGTATCCGGTCGAAGCTCAATGGTGTCCGTGACGAGATAGTGGCCGGAAGGGAAATAAATGGTTTTGTGTTCTGCAATCGCTTTTCTCAACGCTGCTGTGTCGTCCGTTGAGCCGTTACCCGTAACGCCAAGTCTGCGAATGTTGACCCAAGTGTTCATGGGGGGCAGTTCGCGGATATCTGATTCGACCGAGGGTGGAAACGCGGCCAACGGAGCAGCGTCGAAGACATCCTGTATGGCCGGAGTCGCTCCGATATCGTCGAAATGGAGCCCATGCGAAAAAGTCTTGACCTGGTACATTTCCTGCGGGCCACTGACTTGCTTGCCGCTTTCGCGATAAGAGGCGAAAACAGGCACGCCATGACACATGACGTTTTCCATATTGATTTCGGTGCGTGGACTGTTCTCGTTGCTGATAATCACAGCGGGGCCCGAGATGTTTTCAAGACGAGCATCCTTAACCCACAGCTCGTCGGAGTATTTCGCGTCAATCGAAATTGCGGTCGGGACGTTCTTGAAATGCGGGCGGATGAGCGTCAGTCCTGCTTCATGTTCACGAATAGCGGCTTCGGTTTGATCTTCGAATACGCTGTCGATCACGGTGAACTGCCACCCGGGGGATGGCTTGCGCGTCCAGATTCCATACTTGCCGCCGTAAAAATGTAAATCCTCCGCAACATTGCCGCCATCATGAACTCCAGCAAGCGCAGAACCCAAGTGAAAATCCATATGCGCCAAAAAGCAATGTTGGGCGTAATGCGCACGGACTCCGACCGCGCCGGGATTGCCCTCCTGGATTTCCATATCAATGTTACTGATGGCGGAATAAAAGGTCCCGGGACTCGCGTCGGGAGGTGCGGCATTCGCCTTCTCCTCCGAGCCATGGGGCGATTGTCCTGACCCTGGCCGGCCTCCCGCAAAAAAGATCATGTACGCAGGACCCTGCTGGTAGCCCGGCGTGTTCGCACCTAAGACGAATACGGGCCTGGTCTCGCCGTATCCAATCACGCGGATACCCGGCCAAATATAGATGGTCTTGGAGATGCGATAGCGGCCTGAGGGCACAAAGAGAATTCCTTGCCTGTGAGTTTCCTGAACTTCGTTGATGGCGCCCTGCAGGGCTTCCGAATCGTTAGCAATGCCGTCGCCGCGGACAGAGAATCTTTCACGCGTGAAGTAGACCGCCCTTGCATCGTCTATTCGGCCCGTGTAGTAAGAGTTGGCCAGCAGAGGAACGCACGAAAACAGAACAGCCGCCAATACAAGGAGTCTTTTCATGTCGGATGAATCTCCGTAACTGATTCTGGGTGGTGGTGATTCTGGTCTCCGAAACAGTCGATCAAGGCCGCACCTGGTAGCCCTGGCAACAACAACGCGCGGCGCTCATCGGAACCGATACCCCGCCTTGAGCTCACATCGATAATCCTTTCCTTGGTTTTTTTGAACGTGGACTTCGCAATTGGCCCAACTCAGGACGGGGGACGGTCCCAAGGGAAACTCAATGCGAACTCCGTTCATTTCCGCTTCGATCGTGGGGCCTTCCGCCGTGGACGGCAATGTGAAATTCATCGCGCGCCCAAATATCACGGGGAAGGACCTGCGGATAACAGCGTCGAGCTGAGTACGAAATACCTCGGCTTGAAACAAAAATGTGGTTGTGTCAGACCAATCCCGGACGGAAACCTTAATGACACGACCGCCGCGGGAAAAATCGTCGGTGTCAACCCGAGTAAATGGACAAGGCCCCGCAATGCAAGTCACCCGCGCATCCCGGAATACATTTCCTTCTCCTGCATCGAGAGCTGCATAGCCCACTTGAGCCTTCCACTTCTCGTCAGGCGAACACGGTATGCGTCGAGAGCAGGGAACGTTTCCCGAATTCACCACTTGAAATGTTTTCACCGCGCTGCCGATGTTCTCCGTTTTCGTTGTCTCCGTGGAGTACCGCACCAAAACATTCCCTACCACAACTTCGGCCTGATTGAGCTGGGCCTCCACCTCGCCATGGAGTGGGGTCATGCGAACAACGTATAACTTATCGCTGGGCATTTCAGTCCGGTCGAGGGGCTGGAAATCTGGGTGTCGAAAGGCTAGCCGGATAGGTTGTCCCAGTTTCACGTCGGGACGCAGGGTAAGTCTAAAGGACCCTGAGAAATCAGATTTTGCATCGCGGACAATCGATCCATCGGGCGAACTTATTTCCACATTAGCGATGGGGGATTGCTTGCGCGGATCATTGTCTTGTTTGATGACTGCGCCGCGGAGAATGATGGGTCGATGTTTGCGGTAGATACGAACCGCGATCCGCCCCGTTGCCAAAATGCCACCAAGGCCCAAGATCACGATGGCCCAAATGGCGACTTTACGGTTGCCGGTCATGACTCCTTCTCAACCTACCTCTGGAACAGTTTGAATTCAAGGCAGATTCGTTTACGTATTTTTTTCTGCCAGGAGCCAATGACCGACGCAACACAAACGCTCTATTCGCCTGGCTCCCACTTTAGATAGACTTCACCCACTGCAAGGAGCGTATATAATTAATCAAAATGAGCGAGAGAGATATCAGCCCGGTCAGACTATCGCGCCGGGAATTGTTAAAGCAGATTGCCCGCGCTGGGGCCGGCGTCTCAGTCCTAGGCTTGAGCCCCTTGTCCTATCTGCAAGCGCGGAGAGAACAGACCGCTCCAACTGAACCGGTGCTGAACGGGAAGAATTTCTCCACCAGCGACGATGATTTGCTGGACGAGTTGGAGAAGGCTAGTTTCCGATACTTTTGGGGACAGGCGCACCCGGAAACGGGTATTGTGCTGGACCGCAATCACGCTCGCGACCCCATTACAAACGACGTGGGGAGTATCGCAGCTACCGGCTTCGGGCTGACCGCACTTTGCATCGGAGAAAAGCGCAAATTTGTTTTGCGTCGCGAAGCCGAAACGCGCGCGCTCAATACTTTGCGCTTCCTATGGAAGGGATTGCCCAACCATCGAGGCTTCTTCTACCACTTCGCCAACTTTACGACCGGCGAGAGACTTTGGGATTCGGAAGTTTCTTCCGTAGACACCGCCATCCTCCTATGCGGAGTTCTCACCTGCAGGGAACACTTCATGCATACGGAGATCAGCGAATTGGCTCTGGAAATCTTCAACCGGGTGGATTGGAATTGGCTCTCCGAGGACACACCGATCCTGCCTCACGGATGGACGCCGGAAAGTGGCTTTCTGCAGTACCGCTGGGGTGATTACAGCGAAATGATGATGATGTACCTTCTGGGACTAGGATCTGCTTCGCATGCGTTGCCGCCGGAAGCATGGGACGCCTGGAAACGAACCACATTCGAATACGATGGCATTCGCTTTATCGGATCCTTCGCTCCCCTTTTCATTCATCAATATTCGCAGGCCTGGTTTGATTTCCGAGGCAAACGGGACAAGTACACCGATTATTTTCAGAATTCGATTATTGCCACAGACGTGCACCGGCGTTTCTGTTTAGACATGTCTGCCCAGTTCCCTGACTATAGCGACGACTTGTGGGGTATCACCGCTTCCGACTCTGAGAAGGGGTATGTGGCATGGGGTGGCCCACCGGCGACAGGACCAATCAATGGGACCGTTGTTCCCTGCGCAGCGGCAGGTTCACTACCCTTCATGCCGGAGGCGACGATGCGTGTCTTGCGAACGATTAAGAATCGCTATGGCACGAACGCTTGGACCCAATTCGGGTTCGTGGATGCGTTCAATCCGCTGAACAACTGGTATGACACCGACGTAGTCGGAATCGATATAGGGATTTCGATGGTCATGGCAGAGAACGCGCGTAGTTCCTTCATATGGGACACGTTCATGAGGAATCCGGAGGCGCAGCGCGGGATGGAACGCGCGGGATTCAAGCCCGATCCATCCTCGCCAGGGCATCAGGCTAAAGCAGCATTGGCAGGCAAGTCTCGCTAATTCACGGCGTCCATTTGAGGTTGATCTATTGCTCCTCGTCCACCCAAGTCCACCTGACCGAGTTCCGTTAACCCTTGTTTTTTCATCAGGTTGAGATCAGATAAGCTCCTGCAAGTGAGCCTGGACGTTGCAAAGAAAAACTGCGTCGCGGCGAAGCTGGTTCAGACAAAAAGAGAAATCCTTCGAAAGGGCGTGGAATAGGGGATATCGCCGCGCTGTGCGATATAGTACAGCGGAAACAGACAAAGTACGTTAAGTTGCAATATATGAATAATTTACACGGTTTTGCAAGATTTTGCATCGGTTCCATACCAACATTTATCCCTAAGTGCAAGCATTGCAATGGGTAAACCGATGGCATTTATTTTGCTATGAACTCTTGAGAGGAAGCACTTCGATGCGAATTCTAACTACGGCTGCAATCATTGCCATGGCCCTGCTAGGGATGACTCAATTGTTCACGACGACCGTGATTTCCATGCTTGCGCGTACGTTCTGCTTGGTTGCGGTTCTGGTTTTCGCGGTAGTCGCACTGTTCGGGTTGGCGACGAAGCTTCGCGCCTAAGCTCACTACTGTATTGTTCGCTTGACAGGTTCATACTACCGTATCTTGTCTTGGTGCGCCGTTAAAGTGTTTTCAGACGGGCGCACGCCCGGTAGGGTCCGGCAAAGTGATGGAGACAGCAAGTCCAGCCACACGCCACAAGTTCGAGGAAGCTTGGGCGAAACGATTGAACGCGCTGCGGAATGTGCCCTCCGTCATGGGGATTGTGTGGCAATCGGGACCGAGCGTGGTCTTGTGGGGCTTAATTCTTCGCCTAATGACCGCCTTGAGCCCCATCGGCCTTCTGGCGGTCGCACGCATCATTTTAGACTCGATCGTCGGGTATCTTTCGCCCCAACACCATCTCCGCCCTCACTTCTGGTGGTGGGTCGGCTTGGAATTTGCCATCGCCGGTGTAAGCACTTTCCTCAACCGAGCCATAGACTTCTCCGATTCTCTGCTTGCTGACAAGTATGTGAAGTACATCAGCGTGCGCATCATGAAGCACGCGTCTTCGCTCGACCTGGCCACCTACGAAGATCCTAGTTTCCAGGACAAACTGGAGCGCGCTCGCGTTCAGGCCACGGATCGTCTGGGCATGATCCAGCAGATGGGCCGGTTACTGCAGCAGATAATCGCCACCATCGCGTTGGCGGCTGGCATCGTCTGGTTCTCGCCATGGCTCTTCCTCCTGCTGATTATCTGCGTGGTTCCAGCCTTCCTAGGAGAGAGTCACTTCGCGTTTCTTGGTTATAGCCAAGCGTTCCGGCAAACTCCCGTCAAGCGGCAAATGGACTACTTGCGGTATCTGGGAGTCAGCAAAGAAAGCGCGAAGGAATTAAAAGTTTTCGGGCTTAATCTCCACCTAATCGACCGTTTCACCAACTTCGCCGACCACATCTACGATGAGAATGTAAGCCTTGCGAAACGTCGCTTCTTGGCCAGTTCCTTCCTGACCTTATTGACTACCGCCGGCTATTACGGTGGCTACGTCTACATTATTTATCAAACTCTGGCCGGCCGCTTGTCGGTCGGCACTCTGCAATTCCTGGCCGGAGCGATTGCCGGTGCCAGTATAAATTTGCAGTCCATCTTCTCCACTTTTTCCAGCATCGCGGATCAATCTCTGTTCCTCAGCGACTTGTTGAGTTTCCTTGAATTGCGCCCCACAGTTCGCTCAAAGGCAAACGGTCTACCCTGCCCCCGCCCGATCCGGAAGGGTATTGAATTCCAAAACGTCTCGTTCGCCTATCCCGGAACGTCGCGCCTGGTGCTAAAAAATCTCAATCTGCGCTTGGACCACGGAGAACGTATCGCGTTGATTGGCGAGAACGGCGAAGGCAAGACCACGATCGTTAAACTATTGACGCGTCTTTACGATCCAACCGAAGGGGCCATCCTGGTCGATGGGGTCGATCTGCGGGAATACGATTTGGAGGATTATACCAGCCAAATTGCGGTCATCTTTCAGGATTTTATGCGTTATGACATGACTGCCCGCGAAAATATCGCCATCGGACGAATCGCCGAAAAAGACAATTTTCCCGGCATCGTGGCGGCGGCACGCAAGAGCATGGCTGAAGACGTGATCCGTAAACTCCCTGCTGGCTACGAGCAAATGCTCGGCCGGCGATTTGACGGAGGCGTAGACCTTTCCGGGGGAGAATGGCAGAAGGTGGCGTTGGCGCGTGCGTACCTCCGCGACGCACAAGTCCTGATTCTCGATGAGCCCACCGCCTCTCTCGATGCACGCTCCGAGCATGAAGTGTTCAAGCGCTTTGCCGAACTTACGGAAGGCAAGCTGTCCCTGCTGATCTCTCACCGCTTTTCCACGGTGAAAATGGCCGACCGGATTATCGTTCTTGAAAATGGCCAGATTTCGGAGCAAGGCACACACGAGCAGTTAATCACCCGTGGTGCGAGA
>Ga0181526_10003781_pt1 | contig 12125 bp, 10 predicted proteins | sample PEATcosm2014_Bin_35_FD_119750 | JGI IMG/M metagenome (GOLD analysis project Ga0181526, IMG submission 119750) | Peatland microbial communities from MTU Mesocosm Facility, Houghton, MI, USA - PEATcosm2014_Bin06_30_metaG | ecosystem: Environmental > Terrestrial > Soil > Wetlands > Peat | place...
AGAAGAGCACGCGCATGATCACCGATCCGGTCGTGGTCGAGTACGTCAACCGCATCGGCCAGAACATCGTCAAGAACTCCGACTGCAAGGTGCCCTTCACCATCAAGGTCATCGACTCGGACGAGATCAACGCCATGGCTTTGCCCGGCGGCTTCTTCTACGTCAACTCAGGCCTGATCCTCAATGCCGACGAAGAGGCAGAGCTGGCCGGTGTGATGGCCCACGAAACGGCGCACGTGTGCGCTCACCACGCGGCGCGCGAGATGACCCGCATGAACTACGCGCAGCTGGGCACCATCCCGCTCATCATGCTCACCGGCTATACCTGGACCGGATACGGCATCTACGAGGCAGTGCAGCTCGCCGTGCCCATGACCTTCCTCATGTTCTCGCGTGAGTTCGAGGCGCAGGCCGACTACCTCGGCGTCCAGTACATGTACCGTGCCGGCTACGACCCGCAGGCATTCATCACCTTCTTTGAGAAAGTCCAGGCGCTCGAAAAGCGCAAACCCGGCCTCGTTTCCAAGGCCTTCTCGGACCATCCGCAGACGCCGGACCGCATCCTGCACTCGCAGGAAGAGATCGCCCGCATCCTGCCCGCCAAGGATGAATACACGGTCACTACGTCGGAGTTCGACGAGGTAAAGGCCCGTCTGGCTCGGATCGAGAATAAGCGCCGCCTGCTCGACAACAAGGATGGCAAGAAGCCCTCGCTACGTCGCGCCAGCAATGCGCCCGACGACAACGGCAATACCCAGGCCAGCGACGGAAGCTCGAACGGAGATGACCGTCCGACCCTCCATCGCCGCGACGATCAGAACCTTAACTAAGCTCGGATTCTGTGGATAGCCCTCGTTCAGCCTGAGCGGGGGCCTTTCTTTGCGATTTCCACAGCCTGGACTGCCTCTCTCCAACCGCCTGCACCATCCGCTTCAACTACCCAAGCCCTTGGGCCAGCCCGATTTAGCCACCCCAACCGGCAGGGCTCGGCTCTACATCGGGCCATCTTCTATGAACATCGTGTGACCGAAAAGCCCGTAAATTTCCGTTAACTTCCGGAAAAACCTTGAAGCCGCAGGTGAAACCGCGCTATATACAGGAGTACCGGCCTCTGCCCAAGCCGGAATTCCACTCTGCGCCCTACCTCGCAGGGGAGGGTTTTATGCGCAACGCCGCCGCCCGCTCCAATCTGCTTGTTCCTGAAGTGCGCGAGGTCATGGACATCCGCCAGGCCTCCGACTACCTTGGTATCTCTCCCGACACCCTCTACAAGTACGCCTCCGAAGGCTTCGTGCCGGCATTCAAGCTGGGCAATCGCTGGCGCTTCAAGCGCTCGCGTCTCGACGAGTGGATGGACCGCCAGTCGGACCTCCAGGCAGCGAACCCCGAGATCGATCCTCTCGCCAAGAAGCCAGTCCGATCAGCGATGTAGAAACTGCTGCAGCTTGCCGTCGGAGCCGTCCGCGTCAGCCACGACGCTAAATTTCAACAGGCCGCCGGTCTTCCCTGACTCGAAGACTGGGCGACCGATCTCTGATCCTCCGGCCCCAGCGCTACTCAATCCGTAGCGCCTTCACCGGGTCGATCGAAGCCGCTCTTCGCGCCGGAATCATCCCGGCGATCGCCGCCGCAATCGCCAGTGTTCCGATCGCCCCCAGCATCACCGGCAGATTCACACTCGTGATCTCGTAGAGTTGCGATTTCACGTAGCGCACGCAAAGCACCGCAATCGGCGCTCCGAGCGCCAACCCGATCACCGCCTGAAACATCGCTCCACGCATGACCATGCCGATCACGCGGCTTCGTTCGGCTCCCAATGCCATGCGGATGCCGATCTCCGGTGTGCGGCGCACCACCGTGTACGCCGTTACGCCGTAGAGCCCCAACGCGGCTAGCAGCAGCGCCAGCGCTCCAAAAAGGGAAGTGAGCCGGGCGATCATGCGTTCCTCGGTAAACTGCCCGTCGATCTGCTGCTGAAACGTCTGAAACTTCACGATCGTCAGGTTTGGATTGACCGACGCCAGTGTCTCCCCGGCCAGCTTCTCCATGTCCGGAACCGGGCGTTCCGTCTGAATCACCATCGCTCCGGCATACAGCGACATGTCCTTCTCGACCGGATCGGGCTTGGCGACCGCCCCGCGCTGCGTCAGCGGGACAAAGTACATGGAGTGATCCTTCCAGTAGACACTGGTGTACGTCGTATCCTCCACCACGCCGACAATCTCATAGGCGCCATCGTCGCCCGGCCCCGGGAAGCCGAGGCGATGCCCGATCGGATTGCGCTTGCCGAAGAACTGCTTCACAAATTCCTGGTTGACCACTGCCACCGGCGGAGCGTTCATCGTGTCCTGGGTAGTGAATCCGCGCCCCATCACGACGTGCGTGCCAACCGCATCGAAGTAATCCGGCGTGGCCTTTACCCAGGAAGCGCTCTTCTGCAGATCGGGCTCTCCCTGAATCTTGGTGCTTGAGCTCCAGTTGTTATCCTCCATCGGCGTATAGGTCGCCAGTCCCACCTTCAGCACTCCAGGCAGCGCGTGGAAGCGGTCGACGACTGTGCGATAGAGCGCCTCCACTTGTGTGGTTGCGTAGCCCGCGGCCTGCGGATTGATGTGAATGATATAGCGGTTCGTGGGATCCAGCTTCATGTCCGAGTTTTCGAGCTTGCCCAGACTTTGAGCAAACAATCCCGCCGCCACCAGAAGCACCAGCGACAGCGCCGCCTGCAGCACCACCAGTCCGCGCTGTAGAAGGGAAGCACCCTGCGCCGTCGTGCGTGTATTCGAGCGCAGCGCATCTGCCGGCTGCGCGCTTGCGGCCAGCCATGCCGGAGCGATCCCGAACAGGAAGCCCGTTACCAGCGAGAGCGCAAGGGCGAACCCAATCACGATGGGCGACGGAGCGGCGTTGATCGGAACTCCTTGCTCACCCGGAAATGCGAGCAAGAGCAACATGCGAGCGCCCAGGAACGACACAACGAGTCCCAGCAGACCTCCGAAACCTGCCAGCAGCACGCTCTCCGTGAGCAACTGGCGCAGGATGCGGCTGCGTTGCGCGCCCAGAGCCGTGCGGATCGACATTTCTGCCCGCCGGCTCATACCCCGTACCAGCAGCAAGTTCGCGATATTGGCGCAGGCAACCAGCAGCACCAGCCCGGCGATCCACGTCAGCAATTGGAGATGATCCTTATATTGATCCTGCAGCGCCTGGATGCCCCCGCCGCCCGGAGTGAGCACCACGTGCACGAGCGACAAAGGCTTCTTGTTGCGTGCATCCTGGAACATCTTGAGCGTCGCGAAGTGCTGCCGCAGCATCGTACTGATCTTCTGCTCGAACGCAGGCAGAGAAACCCCGGGCCTGACGCGTCCGATCAAATAAGCCCACGACACCTGCGGGTCGTGCAAATACGGCGCGCCGATCACTGCATCCATCGATTCGAGGGGCATGTAGTACTTCGGAGGCCGGCTCGAGACGCGATCGCCGTAGAACCCCTTTGGTGCAACGCCGATCACCGTGACGCCCTTGGTGTTGATCCAGAATGTGCTCCCGACAACCGAAGGATCACCCGCATAATCCTGCTGCCATGCTTCATAGCTCATTACGGCAGTGATCGGCGCGCCCTTCTGGTCGTCCCCATCGGAGAAGAACCGTCCCACTGCAGGCCTCAGCCCGAAGACACGGAAATAGTTCCCTGAAATAAACGTCCCCATCGCCGACTGCGCCACCGCCGTCGGTCCCTCGCGTCGCACCGTGACAGGCCGGTACGCGTAACCAGACTCCATCGCCGCCAGATCCTCAAACTCCGGCAGGTTCTTCTTGAACAGGGCATAGGCTTCGGTCGAGAACAGGGAATAGTCGCCGCTGTCGTGCACACCGCTGTTGACACAGCAGTCGTCCTTGTCGCCAATCCGGACCAGCATCTTCGGATCGCTCACTGGCAGATTCCGCAGCATCACAGCATGCACGAGAGTAAAGATCGCGGCATTGGCGCCGATACCCAACGCCAGTGTCAACAGCACAGTGATCGTGAATGCCGGCGTCTTGCGCAACTGGCGCAACGCATACCCCAGATCCTGCAACAGAACCCTCATTCCGTCCTCCTGACACAACTCAAGTTGTCCTCCAGGAAGAGCACGTTCAATGCCAGTCAACTGTTACAATCTGTCACACATAAATAACCACTTAGATCGGCGATCTCGGAAACCTCTCGGCCCGACTCGTCCACATCCGCAAATCGATGTCCGAAAACGAACGGCCCTCCCGCCAGTCCGAATCCCGCTTGTTCCCTCAGTCCCTTGGTCCCTGATTTATCCTGTCCCGAATGGACCATAACCGCCGTATCGGTCTGGTAAGACGTCGCATCACTCGCGCAGGCCTGCACGGCCTCCTTGTCACCCACCTCCCCGACATTCGGTATCTCTGCGGATTCACTGGATCGAGTGCTGCACTCGCAGTTTCGCGCCGCGCCGCGCGTCTCTTTACGGATGGGCGGTACACAGCTCAGGCTGCCGAAGAGGTCGCCGCCGCCAAAGTACACATCGTCTCTGGCCCTCCCGCCAACAATGCCGCTGTCTGGCTTGCTGCACAAAGCGGCGTCGAGTTTGTCGGATTCGATGCCACACATACCACCGTCGCGGATCTCACACGCATTCGAACTGCTCTGCCCTCGCACCTCCGCCGGACGTTCCTCGTACCGCTCGCCGCACCGCTGGTCGAGCCGCTTCGTTGGGTCAAGGACGACGACGAACTCGCGATCATGAGTGAAGCCGCACTGATCGGCTGCAGGCTCTTCGACAATCTGCTGACCTTCCTCCGCCCCGGCCTTGCCGAATTCGAAGTCGCCGCCGAACTCGAATATCAGGCCCGCCAGTTAGGTGCCGAAGGCATGTCTTTCGAGACCATTGTGGCCTCGGGTCCGCGCTCCGCTCTCCCTCATGGCCGCGCCTCCATCGCCCCATTGCCTCGCAGAGGCTTCGTGACTCTGGACTTCGGTATAATCCGGGAGGGTTACTGCTCCGATATGACGCGTACCGTCCACCTGGGGAAACCAGGGGCCAAAGAACGTGCGACCTATCACGCAGTGCTCGAAGCCCAGGAATCGGCCGTCGCGGCAGTCAGCGGCGGAGCACGCTGCGGTGATGTCGATGAGGCGGCTCGTTCCGTCCTCCGCAACGCAGGTCTTGTCGAGGCGTTTTCCCATTCCACCGGGCACGGAGTCGGTTTGGAGATTCATGAATCGCCGCGCATCGGGGCAGGGCAGACAGCGCGCCTCGTCCCCGGCATGGTCATCACCATCGAACCGGGCGTCTACCTGCCGGGCGAGTTCGGCATTCGCATCGAGGACATGGTGGCAGTCACGCGTTCCGGAGGAGAAGTGCTCACCCCAGCGCCGAAGGCCCTCATCGAGCTTTGAACAGACTTTGAACGACGATCTTGCCAGTGCAGCAAGAGACAAGGAACGAATGAAACCAGAAGATATCCAGGATCTGAAAGAGCTAATCGAGTTCCTGAAGCAGCATGGAGTTGCCGAGTTCGATGTGGATCGCGGCGACCTCAAACTCCGCCTCAAGTTCAATCAGCCCGCGCCGCAGCTCTCGGAACTCGCCCGTGCATGGGCTACTGCTCCTGCCGGTCCGGTGCCACAAACCCAGCCTGTCGCGCCCACCTCTCAAGTTCCCGCACCCACGGTGCCTGGATCCGCTCCCACGCCCGCCGAAGATCTGCACCTCGTCAAATCGCCCATCGTCGGCACCTACTATGGTTCGCCCTCGCCCGGTGCTCCCTCGTTCGTCTCTTCGGGCGACCACGTCGAAAAAGGCCAGGTCATCTGCATTGTCGAGGCCATGAAGCTCATGAACGAGATTGAAGCCGATGCCGCCGGCGAGATCGTCAAGTGCCTCGTCACCAACGGCCAGCCGATCGAATTCGGCCAACCGTTGTTTTCCATCCGGGTGAACTAACTTCCCTATGTTTCGTAAAGTCATGATCGCCAACCGCGGCGAAATTGCGCTGCGCGTCATCAATGCCTGTCGCGAACTCGGCATTCGTACCGTCGCCGTCTACAGCGAAGCCGATCGCAACTCGCTGCACGTGCGCTTTGCCGACGAGGCCATCTGCATCGGCCCACCACGCGCTGCCGACAGCTATCTCAATGTCCCCGCCGTCATCTCCGCGGCCGAAATTGCCAACGTCGATGCCATCCATCCCGGCTACGGCCTGCTGAGCGAAAACGCCAATTTTGCCGAGGTCTGCCGCGCCTCGAACATCAAATTCATCGGACCGCCCCCCGAAGTCACCCGCCTCATGGGTGAAAAAGAAAAAGCCCGCCAGACCATGAAGGACGCGAAGGTTCCGATTCTTCCGGGCTCCGACGGCGTGCTGGGCGACGAAAGCGAAGCGCTCACGGTCGCCAAGACCATCGGCTATCCCGTCATCCTCAAAGCCAAGGCGGGCGGTGGTGGCAGGGGCATGCGCATTGTGCGCAGTGGGGAGGAGCTCCCCAACCTCTTCCAGGCCGCATCCACTGAAGCGGCCAACGCCTTCGGCAATGGCGAACTCTACATGGAGAAGTTCATCGAGCAGCCGCGCCACATCGAGTTCCAGGTTCTCGCCGATGAGCACGGCAACGTCGCCACACTCTTCGAGCGCGAGTGCTCCATCCAGCGCCGCCATCAAAAACTCATCGAAGAAGCGCCGTCGCTTCAGGTCACGCCGCAGATGCGCGAGGAGGTCGGCAAGACTCTCGTTCGCTGCCTCACCCATATCGGCTACCAGAACGCCGGAACGGTCGAGTTCCTGATGGACGAGGACGGCAAGCTCTACTTCATTGAGATGAATACGCGCATCCAGGTCGAGCACCCGGTCACCGAAGCCATCACCGGGGTCGACCTCGTCAAAGCACAGCTCCGCATCGCCTCCGGCGAAAAGCTCAGTGACATTCTTCCGCCTAAGCTCGAAATCCGCGGCCACGCCATCGAGTGCCGCATCAACGCCGAGCACCCGCGCAAATTCACTCCATCGGCGGGAAAGATTACAGCCTTCAATGTGCCCGGTGGCAACGGCGTCCGCGTCGACACGGCGCAGTACTCCGAAGGCGTCGTCCCGCCCTACTACGACTCGCTCATCGCCAAGCTCATCTGCTACGGCGTCGATCGCGAGGAGGCCATGGTCCGTACCGAACGCGCTCTTTCGCAGTTCATCGTGCAGGGCATCGACACTTCGATCCCGCTTCACCAGGCCATCTTCCGCGACGAAGACTTCCGTGCCGGCAAGTTCGACACCAAGTTCATGGAGCGCTTCCTGGCCAGACAGACCGAGTAGTCGAAGGCCCGTGCGAGCAGAGACCTTTTGGCTCCTGACCGAGTGGTTCCAGATCAGCATCTCGGCTCCACTTCCTGCTGCGACTCCCGTCGCCGCCTGTAAGTGAGCAACAACGCCCGGTGGTTTCCATGCCTCTGGCGCCGAGCGCTAGAGGCATGGAAAGCGCTGGGCCCGCATTCCTCCGGTTCGATCCTTTCGCTCTCCGCGCAGCAATCAGACCGCATCTGATGCTGTATGAGTGCAAATCCGAAGCCCACCCACCAGCAGCCCGGCAGATCCATCGACCAAAACCCAAAACCAGACGACGGTATCGTGAACGACTCGCTCGGCACCATCGACATCGCCGACTCCACTGGCTCGGACGAAACGAAAGAGACCGGCGACGCCAAGGTTCGGAACAAAAACACGCGGGAGGATTGAGGCCGCCACCTCGGGCGTTTCGCAAACCGGGCCCACCTTGTCCGGGCCGCACTATTCTTCCCGCAATGCGACCATCGGGTCCACGCGCATCGCCCGCCTCGCCGGAAAATAGCAGGCGGAGAGGGCCGCAATCGTGAGGAGAAGGACGACTCCCACAAAAGTGATGGGGTCGGTTGCGCACACCCCAAAGAGCAAGCCGCGCATCAATCGCGTCAGCATGAAGGCTCCGATCAACCCCGCTGCGATCCCGATCAATGCGAGAGCCATGCCCTGCTGAAAAACAAGCGAGAGGATGGTGTTCCGTTGCGCGCCCAATGCCATACGGATAGCAATGTCCGGAGTCCCCTGTGTCACCAGGAACGACATCACACCGTAAACGCCGACGGCCGCAAGGATCATGGCGAAACCGGCGAAGGCGCCAAGCATGGTCATCGCAAATCGCTGGCGAGCCACGGATTCGTGTACGCGCTGCAGCATGGTCGCGATGTCGTAAACCGGCACATCCGGATCGATGGCCTGAACCTGCTGATCGATGGCATCGGTCAGGGCTGCAGGATCTCCGGTTGTGCGAGCAACCAGGAACATCGAGCCTCCGGGGTGCTGCGAATGAGCATAATAGACAACCATGCGCGTATCGGTGTCGAGGCCATATTGCTTCACCACTCCCACTACGCCTGCGATGGTGAGCCAGGGCGACTTTTGATTGTGACGGATGCGCCTTCCCACCGCATCTCCATGTGGCCAGAATCGCTCCGCCATCTTCTGATCGACGAGCACGACTGGCTGTGACTTGTCGGTGTCGCTGCTGGAGAACAGCCGGCCTTGAATCAGAGGAATACTCATAGCCGTGAAATAGTCCGGCGTGGCGATCCGTTGGTCCACTTGAAGCTCGGGTTGATTCGGAGGCGGAACAAATCCTTCGATCTCCATCTCTCCCCATCCGACGGAGGGAGTCAACGGAAGCACAGAAACCGCGCCTTGCCCAGTGACGCCGGGCAAGCTCCGCACCCGCTTGCCAAGCTCCTCCCAGAACTGTGATCTTTCCGGAGGTTGGTCATATTTGGGACCGTAGGCGGCCACGTGCATTGAAATCACGTGTTCTGGATTGAATCCAGGCGCCACGTTCAGCAGCCGTACAAAGCTGCGCACCAGCAGACCTGCGCCGGCGAGCAGAGTGAGCGAAACCGCGAGCTCGGCAATCGCCAATGCCCCACGAAGTTTGTCGCGCCTGACATTCAGCCCGCCGCTACGGGAGCTTCTTCCGCCCGCTTTCAGGGTTGCGTTCAGGTCGACACGCGAGGCGCGAAATGCCGGCGCAAGTCCGAAGACAATTCCGGTCAGGATGGAGATCGCGAAGGTAAACGCCAGAACTTGGAAGTCTAGTCCGAGTTCATCCAGTCGCGGAATGTTGCCCGGATGCATCTGCCGCACCGCGAACAGGCAGCCTGCAGCAATCGCCAGCCCTGCCGTGCCGCCCAGCAGACCCAGCAGCACGCTTTCGGTCAACAGTTGCATCACAACGCGCCTTCGCCCTGCGCCCAGGGCGGCGCGAATGGCAATCTCCTTCTGCCGGACGGTGGCGCGCGAGAGCAACAGGTTTGCCACATTCGTACAGGCGATCAACAGCACGAGGCCCACGGCTCCGAAAAGGATCAGCACCGCGGTTCTCACATTGCCTACGACCTGCTCGATGAGCGGAACCACGCTGATCGTAAACGACGGATCGCGGTGCTTCTCCTCTCGAATCCGAGCGGCGATGATCGCAACGTCTGCCTGTGCCTGCTGCATGGTTACGCCGGGCTTGAGCCGCGCCAGAATGTTGAAATTCTCGGGGCCGTAGTCCTGTTCCTCCTTCGCATCCAGAGGCAAGGGAAGAAAGATGTCCGGCTTGTCGATGCCTCCCACAGTGGGCACCACCTCGTGGTTCAGCCTGAAGTCCCGTGGCAATACGCCGACGATGGTACGTGTCTTTCCATCGAGCGTGATGCTTCGCCCGAGGATATTCGGGTCGCCCCCGAACGTCTGATTCCACAGAGCGTAAGTCAGCACCACAGTTCGTGGTTTTCCCGGTTTGTCTTCATTGGGCAGAAAAATCCTTCCCAAGAAGGGCTTCGCGCCGAGCATCGTCAGCAGGCTCGAAGAAGCAGAAATGCCATCCAGCTTGATGGCCTTGGGAAGGCCGCTCAGTATGTAATCGTCGCCAATCGCAATTGCGGTCTCGTCGAAAACATGGTTCTTCGTTTTGATGTCGTGGTACTGGCCCGGAGACGGCCAGTCCTGGGGGATTCCGATTCCCGGTGAACGAAGCCAGAGAATTGTGAGCCGGTCCGCGTTAGGGTAGGGCAACGGTTTCAACAGCAACGTGTTGGTTACGCTGAAGATCGCTGTGTTGGCGCCAATTCCGATCGCCAGGGACAGAACGATCATCAATGTGACGCGCAGATTCGCTTTGAGCGTTCGCACGCCGTAGCGCAAATCCTGAATCAGGTTCTCAATGAATTTGGTACCCCGCGCTTCTCTGCATTCCTGCCGGATCTGCTCCGGGCCGCCGAGCGCCAACCTGGCACGGCGGGCCGCCTCTTCAGGGGACGCGCCCATCTGGCGATACTTCTCCGCTTCGCGCTCCAGGTGATAGCGCAACTCTTCGTCCAGTTCGACTTCCACAGTCTTCCGGCGAAAGAGCGCACGGAGCCGGATGAATATGTCGTTCAGCATCTCTCGCTCCTCAAGCCATGTCGAGGACATGGCCGACAGCTGCAGCCAGCTTGCGCCAGGCCTCCGCTTCAACCTCAAGCTGCTTCCGGCCTTGGCGAGTCAACTCGTAATACTTGGCGCGACGATTGTTCTCGCTGATGGCCCAATGGGCTTTGATCCAGCCGCGGCGTTCCAGTCGGTGAAGAGCAGGGTAGAGCGAGCCCTGCTGAACTTGCAATGCATCGCGCGAAATCTGTTGTAGGCGTTCGGAAATCGCCCATCCATGGAGCGATTCCAACGCCAGCGCCTTCAAGATCAGAAGATCCAGAGTTCCTTGAGGAAGGTCCAATCGCTGGTCCGGCATGAGGCTTACCCTCTTACTTCTACACAAGAGCATAGTGCAAGGTGATGTCGAAGCACAAGGGGAACAGCGATCACGAATGTTCTCGGGCACGCTGGGCCGCCCTGGCCCTGCTCGTGCCTAGTTGTTCTGACGGATCAGAATGGATGCGGGGAAATTCGCACTTGACTCGTCTTCTGATTAGTATCACAATGTAATTCTAATCATGCTTGGCGAATTTGAATACGTCTTGATCACCACCGCTGCCGCACTCGGGGAACAGGCTTACGGTGCTGCGATTCGGGAAGAGATTGCGCGCACAACCGGCCGCAGGTGTTCCCTGGGTGCGCTCTACACCACGATCGATCGGCTGGAAACGAAGGGTCTATTGAAGACCTGGATGGGCGATGCCACGCCCCAGCGGGGCGGCCGAGCCAAGCGCATGATTCGTGTGACGGCAAAGGGAGTCCAGGCTGCCAAAGACTTCTACGACGCGGTGACACGCGTCAGCCGTGGCGCATCGTGGGTGGTGAACCGGACAGGAAGATCCTCCGTATGAGCCTCAGCTGGTCGTTGACAGAGGTTGCCGCGCATCTGCTGCGCCAGGAGGAACGTGAAGTCGTGCTGGGCGATCTATCCGAAGCGCAGGAGAGCCCGTGGCGCGGTTTATTGAATGTGCTGGGTCTGGTGACGCGCCGGCAACTTCTCCTGTGGAAGAGCTGGCGACCCTGGCTGTCGGGGTTTGGCTTGGCGTTGCCGTGCAGTTTTCTCCTGATGGGAGCTTCGATCGGGGTGAGCCAGGCATATCAACATCTTGGCCTCCCAGGTACCTTCAATCAGCAGCCGTTGTTTCTTTGCGAGGTCCTTCTGCTCGCTCTGTGGTCCTGGAGCGGCGGCTTTGTTGTGGGGAGGCTTTCACGGTCCACTCTTTGGATCAGCGTCCTTCTCTGTTTTTCACCATGTCTGTTCTGCCTTGCCAGATTCCGCATTCCGTCCCTGTCCAGAGCGAGCCTGTTTCTGTTTCTGCTCCCTGCGGCAGTGGGAGTTTTTCAAAGTATGCGGGGAGTTCAAATCCGCTTGAAAGCGGCGTTCGCTCTTGCCGTCTCTATAACGGCCTTGATGGTCTACATGGGGAGCCGCAACCGGCTGGGGTTCTTGAACTGGTCGCTGCTTTGGCCGGTCTGGTACATCGTTGCAACCACACGGCACCCAAGCGAAGAACCTGAATGAAATTGAAAGAGCACCCGAAGGAGATAGCTTCCCCATGCTTTCAAGACTCGTACGCGGAACGGCCGGCTTGCTGCTCGCCTTGATTCTTGCTGCTTTCAGTGCGCTCTGGTCTCCTGCTGAA
>Ga0181526_10003782_pt1 | contig 12124 bp, 13 predicted proteins | sample PEATcosm2014_Bin_35_FD_119750 | JGI IMG/M metagenome (GOLD analysis project Ga0181526, IMG submission 119750) | Peatland microbial communities from MTU Mesocosm Facility, Houghton, MI, USA - PEATcosm2014_Bin06_30_metaG | ecosystem: Environmental > Terrestrial > Soil > Wetlands > Peat | place...
CCACATCGCCGAGGTGGGCCTCAAGAAACTCGGCGGCGGCATCACCATGTTCACGGTGGACGCCGTGCTCGAGAACATGGCGGAGGGGACGGAGTTCTTCACGGTCGGGAGCCACTCCGGAAAGGCGGTGGAGGTCACGCCGCTGCGGTGCTCCTGTGGCGTCGAGCAGATCACGGCGGAGTCGGACGACGAAGAGGACGACAACCTGGACGGCCTGCCCGAATGCCCGCAGTAGGGACGGCACTCCCCCGCTGAAGGTGGCGACTCGAAGCGGCGACCGGACGCCGGGCACCGTGGTGGCGGGCATCGACGGCTGCAAGGGCGGATGGCTCGTCGTGACGGTCCCCGCCGAAGGCAGCGGGCCCGTCGTGATCGGATGCGTGCCCGACTTGGGCGGCGTCATCGCCGGCCTCGAGTCCGGCCGCTTGGCGGCGGCGGCCATCGACATCCCGATCGGGCTGCCCGAAGCCGGCCCACGCTGGTGCGACACGGAGGCTCGCAAGCGCATCGGGGCGCGCAGGAGCTCCGTCTTTCCGGCGCCGGCGCGGGCCGTGCTCGGAGCCACGAGCTACGCCGACGCACTCTTCAGGAGCCGGGCGGCTTCGGGCCAAGGACTCTCGAGGCAGACCTTCGCCCTCTTGCCGAAGATCGCCGCCGTCGATGCGGTGATCACCCCACAACGGCAGCGACGCCTCTTCGAGGTGCATCCCGAAGTCAGCTTCCGCGTTCTCGCCGGCGGCGCCATGGCGTACTGGAAGCGGACACCGCACGGTCGTGCCGAACGCCTGGCGGCCTTGCGAGGGCCTTTCCCGGACATCGACGCCCGGTCGCTGCTCCGCCCGGTGGGGGCGGCCCCGGACGACGTCCTCGACGCCTTTGCGGCCGCCTGGAGCGCACGGCGATGGACGGCCGGACGTCACGAGCGGCTCGGTGGGGACCTCGACCAGCGTGGGCTTCGCATGGAGATGATCGCCTAGATGGCGCCACCTCGCCGGCGCGGCTCAGATGAGATTGCGCAGCGTCGCCATGGTGTACATGCGGACGTCGTGGCGCGAGATCTCGCCGACCTGCAGGCTCCACAGCAACGAGAGCACGGCCTTCACGTAGCCCCAGGCCGCCAACTTGTCGTCGTCGATGCGGGTGATGTCCGACATGGCGTCGAGGCGCCGGCGAACGAGCGCCTCCATGTCTCCGAGGCCGAGGGGGAAGGGCATCGGGTTGTAGAACATGGCCGCGACGTCGTAACCGGGGTCCCCGAAGAAGCCCTTCGGGTCGATGACCAGCCAACCCTTCGCCTCGTCCTCGAGAACGTTGTCGTGGTGGAGATCGCCGTGGACAAGGACGCTCGCCGCCCGGTCGGCCAGCAACTCCTCGAGGACGCGGCGAGCCGTCACGGCGGCCGCCCGCAGCTCGCGCACCCCACTGTCGATCTCGCCCAGGGTGGCAGCGAGGTCGCGGCCCCGGTAGCTCGCCCCGTGCGGTCCGCGATCGAACTCCTCGAAGGTGTCCTCCAGCCTGCTGAGGGGAGGCAGGCCGCTCTCGGGCCCGGCGGCGACCCAGAAACCCAACATGGCGTGCGCTAGGATCTCGGTGGCGCTCCCGTCGTCGCGTTCGCACATCGCCGAGAGCGGCCCGCCGGTCGCCCGCTGCAGCAGGAGGGCGCCGGCGTCGTCGTCCTCCTCGAGCACGCTCACAGCCGACTGCCCGGCGAGCCGGAGTGCGAGACCCTCCCGCACGGTGCCCTCGTCCTCGTCGCCCACGGGGGGCCCGATCTTGAGGACGCACTCGTCACCGGATTCACGCCTGGCGGCCACGACGTAGCTCCACGAGAGGGGGAAGCGCTCGCCGACCCGCAGCTCCCACCGCTCGGCCAAGGTGGCGACGACGTCGGGAAGGTCGCGCAGCCAGCGCGCCCGCTCGCTGCGGTCGCCGGAGGCGAGGATTCGCAATCGGAAGGACTCGGGCAGATCCAGCTCGGTGACCACGCAAGCGAACGCTAACGAGGCAGCCCGTCGCTGCCTCCGGAGCGCCGATAGTGTCGAGACAGTGGATTCGCTCACCCTCATGGCCGTGCACGCCCACCCGGACGACGAGGCCTCCTCGACGGGCGGCATCCTGGCCAAGTACGTCGGCGAAGGCGTCAAGACCGTCCTCGTCACGTGCACCAACGGCGAGCTCGGCAACGCCCCCGACGGCTCCGCACCCGGTGAGCCCGGTCATGACGAGGAGCTCGTAAGGGCCCACCGCCGTGAGGAGCTCGAAAACAGCCGCCGCCTCCTCGGCATCACCGACCTCGAGCTCCTCGGGTACCACGACTCCGGCATGATGGGCTGGCCGCAGAACGACGAGCCCGGCGCCTTCTGGCAGACACCGGTCGAAGATGCGGCCGCCCGGCTCGCCGGCCTCATGGACAAGTACCAGCCGGACGTCGTGGTGACCTACGACGAGAACGGCTTCTACGGCCACCCCGACCACATCCAGGCGCACCGCATCACCGTGGCGGCCACGGCGGCCACCGGCATCCCGAAGAAGCTCTACTACCCCGTGATCCCCTTGTCGGCCATGGAGGGTTTCGTCGAGGCCTTGCGCAGCGCCGGCGTGGAACCGCCCCAGGAGGCCACTGACAGCATCGACTTCGGCACCCCCGACGAGCTCATCGCCGCCTACATCGACGTCTCGGCCTTCGCCGAGACGAAGTTCCGGGCGCTCGAGGCCCACTCGAGCCAGACCGACAATTCGTTCTTCCTCGACCTCGGCTTGGACCTGTTCACTCGGCTCTTCTCGATCGAGGCCTACGTGCGCGCCCACGACACGACGGGCCATCCGACGCCCGAGGACGATCTCTTCGCCGGGCTTCGCTGAAGCCGCCGCCGCCGTGCGCGTCTTTCTCTCCTGCGACATGGAAGGCACGGCCGGCATCGTCGATTGGTCGCAGTGCCGCGGCCCCGGTCCCGAGTACGAGCTCGGACGCCGCTTGCTCCTCGCCGAGGTGAACGCCGCCATCGACGGTGCGATCGACGGCGGCGCCACCGAGGTGCTCGTCAACGACTCGCACGGCGCCATGGCCAACCTCCCGCCCGCCGAGCTGCACGGCGAGGCCGGCTATCTCTCCGGTCGGCACAAGCCGCTCTACATGATGCAGGGGCTCGACGACTCCTTCGACGCCATCTTCTTCGTTTCCTACCACGGCTCGATGGGCTCGAGCGGCGTCCTCTCGCACACCTACAACCCGCGGGCAGTCGCCGAGGTCCGCCTCAACGGCACCGTCGTCGGCGAAGCGGGCATCAACGCCCTCGTCGCCCGCCGCTACGGCGTCCCCGTGGCGCTCGTGACGGGCGACGACGTCACCGTCGAGGAGACGAAGGCCGTGCTGCCCGACGTCGTCGCGGTACAGGTGAAGGTGGCGACGACGCGCTTTGCGGCCTCGAGCCTGCACCCCGCTCGTGCCTGCGCCGCCATCCGCTCCGGCGCCAGGGCCGCCGCCGAGGCGGCCAGCGGCCTCGGCCCACCGCCCATCGCGCTGCCCGCACGGCTCGAGGTCGACTGGCTCACGGCCGACGTGGCGGAGATGGCGACCTGGGTGGGCGGCATCGCCCGCACGGCTGCGCGCACCTGCGAGATCGAGGGAGACGACCCGCTCGAGATCTTCCGGCGTTTCGTCGCCGCCGTCGCCATGACCCGTTCGATCGTCGAAACCTGAGCCATGTTCGAGGTCTCGGAGGAGCGCTTCGGCGAGATGGTCGAGACAGCCCTCACGACGATCCCCCCGCAGCTGGCAGGCCACATGGACAACGTCGCCATCTTCGTGGAGGACGAGGCACCGAGCAGGCGGCTGCTCGGCCTCTACGAGGGCATACCGCTCACGAAACGCTCCGGTGGGTACGGGAGCGGCGTCGTCATGCCCGACAAGATCACCTTGTACCGCAAGACGATCTGCTCGGTCTGTGCCACCGAGACCGAGGTCGCCGAGCAGGTGCGCACGACACTCGTCCACGAGGTCGCCCACCACTTCGGCATCAGCGACCCGCGTCTCGAAGAGCTCGGCTGGTAGCTCTCCCTCGTCGCCGGCGACCGGGACGCGGTCGCCGCCCGCTGCACCGGGAGCCCTCTCAGCCGGAGGGCGGGCTCGCCCGGGTCACCATGACGTGCGGGTTCGCCCGCAGCGTCTGGACGTCGTCCACGAGCACGCCGGGGGCGCTCTCGCCGCCGACGACGAAGGCCGTGGCGCCGATGACGGTGACGCCGGCAAAGGCGACGGCGGCGTCCATCTTCCCGGCCACGACGGGCGTCTCGCTGGCGGCCAACCATGCCCAGACCGTGCGAAGGACGGCGGGCGTCCCCCCGCTGGCCGACGCCGTCTCGCCACCGGCCACGTAGATGACCCCGCCGAGAGTGACGGCCGCCGACCCGGCGACGGGCTCGGGCAGCGAGCCCACGATCGTGGCGGCATGGGTGGCCGGGTCGACGACTTGCACGGTGGCGACCGGATCCCCGGCATGCGGCCCGGAGGAGGCGTCGCCGCCGAAGACGTAGATGCGACCGCCGAGGGCGGCGACGGCGGCGAAACGCACCGGCACCGGGAGGTTGGCCACCGTCGAGAAGTGCACGCCGTCGCTGGTGGCGAGCACGCCCGCTTCGGCGCTCGTCCCGTTGTCACCGCCGACGACGTAGGCCGTCTTCCCGATCGTGACGGCGGCATCGCCGGCGCGAGCCAGCGGCAACGACCCGAGGAGCGTCGCCGCCGCCGTCGTCGGCTGGCTGGAGCCGAGATCGGCGAGGCGCTGCACGGTCGAGACGGCGACGCCCGAGGTGCCCCCGAAGAGGTAGCCATCGCCCGACAGGACGACGCCGGCGGCGTCGTGCAGCGGTGACTGCAGGTTGCCCACCTGAGTGGCCGCCCCGTCGGAGCTGCTCACCTCGTAGACGCCCTGGGCGGAGGCGCCGCCCGTCTCGAGGCCGCCCGCCACGATGAGCGAGCCGGCCGCCGACCCCGGGAGCACGACGCTGCGGCTGAGGGGCGCGTTGAGGTGCCAGGACGCCAGGGCGGCCTCGATCGCCGGAGCGCCCGTGGCGGGCCGGGTGGCCGTGGTCGATGTCGTGCTGGTCCCGGCGCCGTGACCGCCCGAGTGCTTCGCCGGCGGCGGGGAGCCCGTCAGGACCAGGACGAGGACGATCACGAGGACGATGACGGCGACGAGGACGCCGAGGCGGATGTGGCCCGCCCGCCGCGCAGCACGCCGGCGCGCTTCGTAGCTCCGGGCGCGGGGCAGGTGGGACGCCACGAGCGAAACGATAGGTCTCCGCAGGTCACCCGGCACGATTGATGCTCCGAGAGCGCCGCCGAAGTGCGACAATCCCGGGCGTGGCTGACGACACCGACCCGGGCATCACCGTCTACGGCACGCAGTGGTGCGGAGACTGCAAGCGAGCCAAGCAGTTCTTCGGCGAGCAGCGTGCCCACTACCGCTTCGTCGACGTCGACCTCGACGACGCCGGGCTCGCCTTCGTCGAGGAGGCGAGCGGCGGCAGGCGCGTCATACCCGTCATCGTCTTTCCCGACGGATCCAAGCTCGTGGAGCCCTCCAACGCCCAGCTCGCCGAGAAGCTGGGGATCGTCACGACGGCCTCCCGCTCCTTCTACGACCTCATCGTCGTCGGGAGCGGGCCGGCCGGCCTCACGGCCGCCCTCTACGCCGCCCGCGAAGGCATCGAGACGCTCGTCATCGAGCGCGCCGGGATCGGCGGCCAGGCGGGCGTCACGGAGCGCCTGGACAACTTCCCCGGCTTTCCCGAGGGCGTCAGCGGTGAGGAGTTCGCCGCGCGGCTGCGGGCGCAGGCAGAGCGCTTCGGCGTCGAGATCCTGGCGGCCACGGAGGTGACGGGTCTCTCGAGCGACGGCAGCTATCGCTGCGTGGCGACGGCCTCCGGCCCGCTCTACAGCGCCTATGCGGTCCTGCTCTGCCTCGGATCCACCTACCGTCGCCTCGGCGTGCCGGGCGAGGAGGACTTCATCGGCGCCGGTGTCCACTTCTGTGCGACCTGCGACGGGCCCTTCTACCGCGGCGAGGACGTGCTCGTGGTCGGGGGCGGCAACTCGGCCGGCGAGGAGGCGCTCTTCCTCACCAAGTTCGCCCGCCACGTCACCATCGCCACCCGCGACCCCGAGCTGACGGCATCGAGGATCGTCGTCGAGAAGATCGCCGAGCAGCCCGACGTCGACGTCGTCTGCAACGCCGAGACGGTGGAGCTACGCGGGCACGGCCGTCTCGAGACGGTCGTGATGCGGGACACCGTCACGGGCGAGGAGAGCGAGCGTCACCCGGGCGCCATGTTCGTGTTCATCGGCCTGTCTCCCAACACCGGGCTCGTCCGAGAGCTCGTGCTGCTCGACGAGCAGGGCTTCGTCGCCACCGACTCCGGGCTGCAGACGAGCGCGCCCGGCTTCTTCGCCGCCGGCGACTGCCGCGCCGGGAGCACCAAGCAAGCCGCCTCGGCAGCCGGCGAAGGTGCCGCCGCCGCCATCGCCATCCGCCGCTACGTGCAGCCGTTCGCCGGTGGCATGCCCGAGGTCGAGACGACGGGCGCTCCCATGACGACCGTGTGAGGCGGGCCGTCCCTCAGCCGGCAAAGGCGATGCGCTCCGGGTGGGCATAGACCGTGCAGCGCTCCCCCCGCAGGAAGCCCACGAGCGTCATCCCCTCCTCGTCCGCCAGGCGGGCGGCCAGGCTGCTGGCGGCCGAGATGCCGGCCACGATGGCGATGCCGGCCCGCAGCGCCTTTTGCACGATCTCGAATGACGTCCGGCCGCTCACGATCAGCAACGCCTGAGAGAGCGGAAAACGCGACTCCAGCAACGACCAGCCGATCACCTTGTCGACGGCGTTGTGCCGGCCGATGTCCTCCCGCACCACGAGCACTTCGCCCTCGAGGCTGACGAGGCCGGCGGCGTGCAAGCCCCCCGTCGAGCGGAACTGGCTCTGGGCAGCCGACAGTGCGCCCGGCAGATCGACGAGGGTCTTCCAGGCGACCGTGGCGCCCGCCCCGAGCGGCGGGTGCCCGAGCTCGCGGAGGGCGTCGATCGATGCCGACCCGCAGATGCCGCACGACGACGACGTCAGCATGAGCCGTTCCACCATGCGGCCGGGGGGCACGGCGAGATCGGCCGTCACGACGTTGTACCGCTGGTCGCCGTCGACGTCCGGATCGGTGCAGTAGCGGATGGCGCGGATGGCGGCCGGCCCGTCGATGACGCCCTCGGCCAGCAACCAGCCGGCCGCCAGCTCGAAGTCGTGGCCCGGGGTGCGCATCGTGACCGTGAGGGTGCGACGGGAGTATTCCGGCGAGAGGCGCAACTCGAGCGGCTCCTCGACGGCGAGCTGATCGGGCCGCCGAACAAGGGCACCGTCCTTCGGTTCCCAGACGAGGCGGGCGGCGGGCACCACAACACGGTACGCCGCCCTCTCGGCCGGTCGGGCCGCGCCGCAATGTAGGGTGACCGGCGGTGTCCAGCTCCCTGTCGCCGGCCGCGGCCGCGGCGGATGCCCCGCCGGACACCGCGACGCCATGAACGAGCGGCGCGAGGTCGTGCGTCGACGGGTCGTCATCGACGGCCGCGTGCAGGGGGTGTGGTTCCGCGAGTCCTGCCGCACGGAGGCGGCGTCGCGCTCAATCGGCGGTTTCGTACGCAACTGCGACGACGGCACGGTCGAGGCGGTCTTCGAGGGATCGCCGGCGGCCGTGGAGGCGATGATCGCCTGGTGCCGCCGCGGACCGCCTCACGCCTCGGTGACGTCCGTCGTGAGCACCCCGGAGACGCCGATCGGCGAGGCCGCCTTCCGCGTCCGCTGAGCCCGGCTCGGCGCCGAACGCAGCACGGCCGCCACGCCGATGGCCGCCGCCAGCAGACAGGCGCCGGCCCCGACGGCAAGGCCGACGCGGGCGTTGCTCGTGGCGATGATCCAACCGAGGAGCGGCCCCCCGAGCGGCGTCGTGCCGAGGAAGGCGACGGCCCAGAGCGACATGACACGCCCGCGCATGTTCGGCTCCGACTCGAGCTGCAACGTCGTGTTGCCCGTCGCCAGGAACGAGACGCTGGCGTAGCCGACGACGGCGAGGGCGACGAGCTCGACGGCGAGCAGGGGCGAGAAGGCCGCCAGCGCCATGGCGAGACCGAGGCCGGCGGCGGCGACGGTGAAGGGCCGGAGACCCGTCTTGCCGCGGGCGGCCGTGATGAGGCCGCCCACGACAGCCCCGATGCCCATGGCGGCCGTCATGAAGCCGTAGTCCTCGGCGCCCCCGTGGAACGTCCCTTTCGCCACGACCGGGAGCACGACCTGGAACTCGTAGGCGAGCGTCCCGACGATCGCCATCATGATGAGCGGCACGAGCAGGCGGGGGGCGTGCGCTACGTAACGGAAGCCTTCTCTCACCTGTCCCTTCGCCCTGCCCGCCGGAGGGCTCGGCTGCAGCTTGGCGGGATCCATCGTGACGAGCGAGAACACGACGGCGACGAAGCTGGCGGCGTTCAGGAGGAAGCAGATGCCGACGCCGACGGTGGCGATGAGCACGCCGGCGACGGCCGGCCCGACGGCACGGGCGGCGTTGAAGAGCGTGGAGTTGAGACTGACGGCGTTGCGCACCTCGTGCGGCCCCACCATCTCGAGGACGAAGGACTGCCGGGTCGGGTTCTCAAAGGTGTTGTTGAGCCCGAGGATGACGGCGAGAACGAGTATCTCCCAGAAGCGCACCAGCCCGGTCACCGTGAGGACGCCGAGCACGAGCGCCTGCACGCCCATGGCCGACTGCAGTACGACCATGAGCCGGCGCTTGTCGACGCGGTCGGCGATGACCCCCCCGTAGGGCCCGAGGACGAGCACGGGAAGCGTCTGGAGGGCGACGGCCAGCCCGAGGTCGGTGGCCGAGTGCGTGAGCACGTAGACGAGCCACGACTGGGCGACCGACTGCATCCAGGTGCCGACGAGTGAGATCGCCTGGCCCGCGTAGTAGCGCCGGAAGTTCGGGACGCTGAGCGCCGAGAACGTGCGCCGGCCGATCGAGAAGAGCCGGCTCACGTGGCGCCGGGCTCCCGCCCGGTGGGGACCGGGCGCTGCAGCAGCCGCTCGGCGAGCCGCTCGAGGGCAGAGAGCGCCGCCAGCAGGGCGGCCCGCTCATCGGCCGACAAGGCGTCGAGCTCGTGGGACAGCACGTCGGTCCGCTCGTTGCGCACACGGTCGCGCAGATCCCTGCCCGCGGCGGTGACCTCGACGCGGCAGACCCGCCCGTCTGTTTCGTCGGCGAGCCGTGTCAGCAGATCTCGTTCCTCCAGCTTGGCGACGACCCGCGAGAGCATCGTTGGGTTGAGGCCGACCTCTCCGGCGAGATTCGAGAGCCTGATGGGGCCGACACGGGCGACCGTCTGCAGGACGTCGACCTCCGTCGTGGTGAGCGAGCCGGCCGCAGCCGTCGACTTCAGGCGCTTCGAGAGGCGGGCGACGACGATGCGCAGGCGAGCGGGCGCTTCGGCCTGTACCTCGTCGACGGTTGCGGCTGGCATCTCTTCCTCCTGCTGCCGGCCCAGTCGCCGGAGCCATTTACTTGCTTGCCAGCAAGCATATTAGCAGCGGCGGCGCCGGTCGTGCGCGCCCTCGCCGACCCCAGGTGGGTAACAGTGGTGGCGGGTTGCAACCTTTCTCCCCCCAACGGGGTGTGGAGAGGTAGACGAGTGAGAGAGCGGCGTGGCCAGAGCTGAGGAGTTCGCCGAGCTGTACGAGTCGAGCCGGGACCGGCTCGCCGGGCAGCTCTACGCGCTCACCGGCGACGAGCACGGCGCCGTCGACCTCGTCGAGGAAGCGTTCGTCCGGACCTGGGCGAAGTGGGACCGGATCGCCGGCTACGACGATCCGGAGGCGTTTGTCCGCCGAGTGGCGTTCAACCTGGCAAAGAACCAGTGGCGCCGGGTGAAGCGGACGCTGCTGCGCAGCTCGCCGCCGGATCGGGCGCAGGTGGTCGCCGACCCCTCCGAGCACCAGGATCTCGTCGCAGCGCTCATGACCCTGTCCACCAAGGAGCGAGAGGCGATCGTGCTGCACTACCTCGCCGGACGACCCGTCGAGGTGATCGCTGCCGAGATGCGAGTCCCGAGCGGCACGGTCAAGTCGTGGCTGTCGCGGGGGCGATCACACCTCGCCGAACGACTCCGCGTGGACGACGCCGAGGAGATGACGCATCGTGGATGAGCACAACGACTGGCTCGACAACGCTTTCGAGCCCTTCCGTCACGAGAACCGCCCGCGCGACTGGGCGGGAATCGAGGAGGTGCAGCGGCGGAGCACCCGCCGGCGCCGGCGCCGCCTGGCCGCCACCTCGGGCGGTGTCAGCGTGGCGCTGGCAGCAGTGCTCGTCGTCGGCTTCGTCTCCTTCGGCAGCAGGGGGCGGACACCGGGATCGCTGCCGGAATCCTCCGGCGCCATCCAACGCCTCGCCGGACCTAACGGATCCGTCCACCTCGTTGCCGACGTGAAGGTGAGCGCCGTGCTCGGCACGCGGGCGAGCGAAGAGGCGCTGGCCGCCGCCGAGGAGCGCTTCGCCCTCCAACTCACGCGAGCCGAGGCCTCGGGCACCCCGACAGGCAACGTGCTCCTCTCCCCCATGAGTGCCCACATCGACCTCGCCATGCTCGAGCTGGGAGCGGCCGGGGCGACGGCGCAAGAGATCGCCACCGCCCTGCAGAGCTCCGGGCTCTCGGCCGACACGCAGGCGGCCGCCTGGAACGGCCTTTTGCAGAGCCTCCTCGCCGGCGAGACGGCCGGCGAGCTGCATGTCGCCAACTCCATCTGGGTGAGAGACGGCCTCAGCGTCGAGGCGCGTTTCCTCCGTGAGACGGCCGAGACCTTCGGCAACAACACCTACGAGGCAGACTTCGAGTCGAACTCGGCGGAGCAGGCGATCAACGCCTGGGTCGCCGAAGAGACGGCCGGCCGCATCAAGGTGCTCTACCAGCCGGGCGACCTCGCCGCCAGCACCGAGGTCGTGCTCGCCAACGCCCTCCACTTCCACGCCGCCTGGCAAAAGGGCCTCTTCGGGCAAGCCGTCGTCGAGCACCAGCCCTTCTACCCGTCCTCCGGCAGCAGCGTCTCCGTCCCGATGGTCGTCGACTCCCAAGACGCCTTGTCCTTCGCCCAGGGAACCGGGTACGACGCCGTGCAACTGCCGTACACGAACGGTCGTTTCGCCGCCCTGTTGATCGAGCCGACGGGCGGCTCGATCGGCTCCCTACTGGCGACGCTCGACCCGGCGGGGCTGTCGGGCATCGTGCGGGCGCTTCACAGCGGATTCATCAGCTTCTCGATGCCGGAGCTCACGCTCTCGGCGCGGCGGAGCCTCGACGAGCCCCTCTCGAGCATGGGGATGGCGCAGGCGTTCAATTCGGCTGACTTCTCGCCCATGCTGGGGCAGCTGCTCGGCGCCACGAATCAGCAGGTGGGCGGTGTCGAGCAGGCCGTCACGCTCGACGTCAACAAGTGGGGCACGGACGCCGCTGCCGCCACGGGCGTTTCCGTGCAACCGAGTGACGCCCACAGCACGACGGCCACCATCGCCTTCGACCACCCGTACCTCTTCCTCATCCGGGACACGGTGACGGGCACGATCCTGTTCTCGAGCGTCGTGAACAACCCCGCCGGCGCCTGACCCGAGTTGGGCGCCTGCTCGCCCGCTGAGATCGAGCAGGCGCCCGCACGCGATTTTTCCTAAGGTCTCGGGCAACTGGCGTACAGTTGCAGGGGGACTGGGGAAGCAAGACGCGTGGGCTTACTACGAGTGACGTGCACCGCAGCCAACCAGGGTGGCGACGTGTCACGTGCTGAGTCGGCGGACGAGCAACGGTGAAGCGCTTTCGGCGCGGGGCTACAACCGGGTCGGCGACGCCGGCGGAGGCGACGCCTGAGGAGGAGCCGGCCGGCGAGCAAGGAGAGGAAACCTTCACGGCCGAGATGCCGGAGCCGGCAGCAGCCGAGTCCGAGGCCGGCGAGCCAGAGCCGGAGCCGGATGATGTGGCCCTTGACACGGACCAGTCGGCAACCTCCGAGACGGTCGAGTCAGCAGCGGCTTCGGCAGCGGTGGCTGC
>Ga0181526_10003788_pt1 | contig 12111 bp, 6 predicted proteins | sample PEATcosm2014_Bin_35_FD_119750 | JGI IMG/M metagenome (GOLD analysis project Ga0181526, IMG submission 119750) | Peatland microbial communities from MTU Mesocosm Facility, Houghton, MI, USA - PEATcosm2014_Bin06_30_metaG | ecosystem: Environmental > Terrestrial > Soil > Wetlands > Peat | place...
AACTCAAAGGCTGCAGCCACTGCGGTAAGTTCGATGGCTTCCTCATCGCTGTAGTGGAGCTGGATGGCCTCCCATGCGGCGTCGTCAATGCCATGTGCTGAGGCGTGCAGCAGGTCTGCGTAACGAAATCCGGCCCTTTCTTTTTCGGTGAAGGGACCGCTCTCGTAACTGTCCACGGCGGCAATCTGCTCCGGCGACGCCCCACGCAGCTTGGCCAGATAGCTGTGCGATGAGACGCAATATTCGCAGGTATTCAGTGAAGCAACGCGAATGGAAATCAGTTCCTTATACCAAGACACAAGGTGGCCATTGCCCATCAAGGGTCCTAATAGAGCCGCAAATCCCTGCGCCAGTGCAGGCACCCGCGCTACAGTCTTGAACATATTAGGCACGAGGCCGCGATCGGCGAGTAGTTTGTCATAGAGCGCGCCTACCTCTTTCGTGACCTGGTCGCGCTCCAGCATGGTGATTCTTCCTTGATTATCGTGACAGCTCATTAGAATGAAATCCTTCCTGCGAATTGGATCAACCGAGGCGATCCTTGTGTGCTGGTGATTTGTCCGAAGTTGTTTGGGCTTTCAATGTCCACGAAGGACGGGCTTGAAAACACAGGATGATTCCAGAGATTGAAGAAGTCGGTGCTGAACTCGAAGCGCTGTTGTTCGTGAATCGCAAAGCTCTTGCGCAGAGTAAGGTCCCAGTTTTGTTGGAATGGCCCGCGATAGGTGTTTCTGCCGAGGTTGCCAAAGCCTGTCGAATTATCGGACCCCGCGGAGGGAGCAAACGTAAAATTGTCGAGGTCTAAGTAATGGTTCAATCGGTTGTGCAGGCTTCCGTGAGTAACTCCCTGTCCAACTGTTCCAACCAGTTCCGGCGTGGTTGGCGTGCCGGTCCCACCGAGTCCGAAAGCAACACCGGCTCCTGAGTCGAGTACCGTGATTGGGATTCCTGACTGGAAGGTTGTGATTCCGCTCGCAACCCATCCGGCCCCGGCTGCTTTGAGCAGTCCATGTGCCGAGCGTAGAAACGGAAGTTCATATACATATTCCAGTGTCAGCCTATGCGCGCGATCGAAGTCGGAGAGGCCATAGGAGTCCTTGAGGCTTGTTTGATCGTTTACAGCAGTGTTGAAGGCAGTGTTGCCGGTGGAAGTTTCGTCGATGGTCTTAGACCAGGTATAGGCAGCTTCGACCTGGAGACCGTTTGCATAGCGGTGGGTGAGCGTGGATTGCAGTGCGTGGTAGTTGGAATTGGCATCGTCGGCGAAGAGCTGGTAACCGCTCACACCAAGTCCCATGGCCCGGCTGCGGGCATTCACATTGGCGGCGGTATTCTGCGTGATGGTGTAAGTAGTTCCGCCAGCTCCAGTCACGATGATCGGGTTTTGGCGAACATCGTAGGCCTGAATCGCATCGCGAGTCTCGCGAAGGTGTGTTCCTTTGGTCCCGATGTAGCCGAGCTCGAGCAGCCAGCCATGCCTCAGGTTTTGCTGGACGGTCAGATTCCATTGCTGTGTGCTGGGCGAAACAAAGTGGCGCGGAACTTCAAGAGAGAGGAAATTGATGCTGTTGTTATTGAAGTTTGGCGACTGAGTTGTGTCGTTGTTCGGGAAGTCTGTGATCTGCGAAAGAACCGGGATGTAATTCGGATCGAGCACTCCGCCGACGGGCAGCTGTCCGCCGCCGGTGGAGAAGAGTGTGCTGAGCGAGCCGGGCGTGCCGCCGGGAAAGGTCATGGGCAAGATGGGCGGGACATAGGAGAGCTGATCGACATTGCCTACGTCTTCGCGCACATAGTAGATTCCGTAGCCGCCGCGGATGGAGGTGTGGCTGCGGCCGCCGAGGTCGTAGGCAAAGCCGAAGCGCGGGCCCCAGTCGCTGGCGAAATTGTTGTCGAGCGTTGTGGCACTGGTGGTTCCAACCAACCCAGGCACCTTGTAGCGATTGATTCCCCGAGGATAAACGTAAGGTTCCTTGCCTGCTCTAGCCAGATCGGCGTGGGTGTTGCCGATGTGATAGAGCTGGTCATAGTAGGCTCCAACCAACTCCCAGCGTATGCCGAAGTTGAGGGTGAGAGCATGCGTGAGCTTGAGGTCGTCCTGGGCAAACAGTGCGTAATCCTGGGCGCGGTATTGATGGTTGTAGACGCCGCTGCCTCCGTAGGAAAAGGCGGGATTGCCGAGCAGAAAATTCTGAAAATCGGTGTAGCCGGAGGAGGGACTGAAGAAAAGCTGCCCGTTGAACTCCTGCGGAAAGGACTTATCCAGGTTGATGCTATCGAATTCTCCGCCGAACCGGATTAATTGCCGGCCGCGACTGAAACTGGCTGTATCGGAGGCCACCAGATTGTTTTGTAACTGATTCTGGTCGGCACCGGGCGTAGGGCCGATGTTGATGCCGAGGCTGTTGAATGTGAACTTGTAAGAGAGATTGTCCATGTTGGAATTTGGACGGACGATTCCCAGGTCGCTTGCAGTAAGGATGGGAGTATTGATCGAGGCATTATGAATGCGCACATAGCCGAAGCGGGCCTCATTGACCAGAGCAGGTGAAAAGACGTGGGTCTCCCGGAAGATCAGCAGACGGTCATGTACCGGAAGATCGAGAGGGAAGTTCAGATCAGTGCGAGCGATGCTGCCGCCCAGCGAGGCTGTCAAGCCGCCGGCCCCGAAAGGAAGCAGAGACTCGAAGTTTGTAAAAAAGTAGCGCGCTGAGAGGGTGTCTGCGCCGTTGCGAATTGACTTATCCAAGGATGCCGTCACCTGGTCATCGCGATAGGTTCCTGGACGGCTGTATTCAAAGGTTCCTGGTTCACTAACGGAGGGAATCAGAAGATTGCTTCCGAACTGATTGCTTTTGAAGTTGAGCAGTTTGAGGGCGACGGGATCGATCTGCGCGGCAGTAACCGGGGCATAATCCAGCGAGGCGGGAAAGAAAGTATCCACCAGCGATTGCGCTGAGCGGTCGATAGGAAGCACCGGGATCGAGGACTGAATGATTGTCCCATTTGAGAGACCGCTGGTCTGGCGGGTTCCCTGGTAGTTCAGATAGAAGAAGCCAAGTTTTCCCTTGGGAGAGACCGGGCCGCCGATACCGCCGCCGAAGATATTCTGCTTCACGTCAGGCCTTGGCTGCCCCGCAGACTTGAGGAACCACTCGTTGGCGTCGAGTGCGGTATTGCGCAAGAACTCGAACGCGGAGCCGTGGAACTGGAGCGTTCCTGTCTTCAAAATGGCGTTGATGTTGCCGCCGCCGTTGCGTCCCTGGGTGGCGTCGTAGAGGCTGGTCTGGACGCGGAATTCGCCGATGGCGTCGGGACTGGGAAGCGGTGTGTTGGTTAGCTCGGCCACGTTGTAATCGGTAGCAGTGATGCCGTCGATGAGGTAGTTGTTGTTGTCCTCGCGCTGGCCGTTTACCTCGATGCGCACATCTCCACGCCCCAGCGAAGCATTCTGGTTGAGCGAAGCCGCGGTTCCGGTGGACAGTGTGAGCAGTTGCTGGAAGTTCCGTGTCGCGAGCGGAAGATTCTCAATGGTGCCGGAACCGATTGCCTCGCCGGTTGAAGCATCGGAGGTGTTTACGGCGGCCACTTGCGCATCCACGCTGACTTCGGTGGCCACTGCTCCCGGCTTAAGGGCCAGTGACAGACGCGTGGTTTCAGTCACACGCACTACGATGCTGTCCGCGACCTCGGGTGCAAATCCAGCGGCTTTAACCTCGACGCGATAACTCCCAGGCGGCAGCAAGGTCGCGGCGAAGGAGCCTTCGCCGTTAGTACGAACCAGGCGCACACTGCCTCCACCAGCACCTGTTAATGTTACTTCGGCTCCGGCTATCAAAGCTCCAGATGAATCGCGAACCTCGCCTTGAACCGCACCGCTGGCACCGCCCTGCGCAAATCCCTTCACGCAGAATGTCAGAAGAAGCAACGCAAGAAAGGCGAATGCACGACGAAGAAAGAACCCTGGATGGGCACTCACAAAGCCTCCTATTGGATTGTGTTGAATGAATGGAGATTTGGGGGACCGTCAGATACTACAAACAGGAACTACCGACAGTTGATTGCCGGGCGGCAACAACAACAGGGCGTAAACACTGAACGAGAGGTCGATGTCCTTGACATGGCAATAATTCAATTCTCCCGGATTTCGTCTTGAAATGTCAACAGGTTGCACCGGCAAATTGGGCAGCCTTGTGTGCTTGCGTGGCTTTCTGTGTTTTTTGTGAATCTCCGATCTGTTCCCGAATCACTCTGCGCGGGTCCAAAGCGGGTGCTTCGGTCCACCTTCGCAAGGTAGGGCAATTCAATCTTCCGTACCATTCCTTCGATCCGGCGGATCTGCATATAGCTTTCGCATGAACCACAGGATGGGAAGGCCAAGAAGGATCAGGCCAGAGCCCATCCGTGATCCTCTCAATTCGTTTGTATTGCTGGAGACCAAGAAAACGGCGGCCCAGACCACGAAGAGAGCCGGTAGCCATGGGTAATCCCAGATTCCGCATCGGTGCCGATGAGGTCAAGAAGAAACAAAGGCCTTCGGATTCTCAAATGTCGTGCAAAGACTAACTCAGACGTCGCTGTTTGTGCTCTCGGCCGATGATGGTCTGGCTCCCGATGCGGATGGGTTCGCGAAGGCTATCGAAGACAATGGCAGCAAGCGGGCGACCTCTATCCACGTAAGGACCGACCATGGCTGGCCTGATCACCGGATTGCTGGAAAGCACGATTATCAATTGGCTTGACGGACTGAAATAGGCGGCTGAGGGCTGGTCTCCACATTCGTAACCGACCATAAATGGATACTAGATTTATGCTCCTTTGCCGAGTCGCTCCGTGAGGTCTCCCGTGGAGAGTGAGAGTCCCTGAACCGCGATACGGAAATTCAATCTTGCATCCGACGAGATCGCGGAGATGTGAATCACTCAAACTGAAGCGCCCAGCTTACAACCCAAACACGGTCCTTCCACCCACCACTGTCCGCAGCACACGAGTTCCCAGAATATCGCGAGGTTGTACCTTAGTAATGTCGCGGTCGAGCACGATGAAATCCGCGAACATTCCAGGCTGAAGCAAGCCCTTTTCGCGATTGGCAAACTCGGCATAGGCCGCCCCTGTTGTATACGCCGCAATTGCCTCATCAATCGTCAGCTTCTGTTCGGTGTGGTTCTCTTTGGTTCCTGCTTCGTTCTTGCGTGTCACCGCCGCATACAGGCCGCGAAAGGGCGTCAGCGGCTCGACCGGATAGTCCGTTCCAAACGCCAATGGGACGTTGGCGTCGAGGAACGCTCTCCAGGCATAGGAGTATTTTGCCCGCTCCAATCCTATTCGGGATTCTTCCCAGTTCATGTCGGTGAGCAGGTGATTCGGCTGCATCGAAGCGATTACGCCCAATTCATGAAATTGGGCAAACTGGTTGGGAGAGAGCACTTGCGCATCTTCAACGCGGAACCGAAAGTCTATCCGGTTCGAAGTCGTTGCCGGAGGCAGATCTGTATGTTCTGCGGCGCTAAAGGCCTGCAAAGCCATCTCCACAGCTCCATCCCCGATAGCATGGAATCCAATCTGAAACCCCGCCGCGGCGCGTTCCCGGGTCAGTTGGTTCAGACGTGCTTGCGTGAATTGCAGGAGGCCGGTGTTTGTTGGTTCGTCTGAGTATGGCGCAAGCAAAGCCGCTGTGTGTGAACCCAGCGAGCCATCCAGGAAGCCTTTCAATTGTCCAGTGTGTAGCATCGGATCGAACTGCGAGTGGTGTGCGCGCATCTGCTTGAGTTCGTCAAGTGACGCGGTAAATGGCAGCCATTCTGAAATTCGCAGCGTCAGCTTTCCTTCCCGCTCCAAATCCTCGTAGATCAGAAAGTCTTCCCACTCTGAATTGTCCTGCACTGAGGTCAAACCCCACTGTGCAGCTTCGGATAGCACCCTTTCAATAGCCTGCTGCCGTTTCGCTTGTGTCGGCTTAGGGACTTTGGCAAGAAGGATCTCTCGTGCGCTCTCCCTCAGTATCCCCGTTGGCTCCCCCTTGGCATCATGATCGATTTTCCCGCCTTCAGGATCGACGGTATCTGCCGTGATCGCGGCTGCATGCAAAGCTGCCGTATTTGCAACAACAATATGCCCATCGATTCGCGAAAAGAACGCAGGATGGCCACCGGTGATCGCATCCAAATCCTGCCGCGTAGGAAGCTTCTGCTCAGCCCAAAGAGTATGGTCCCATCCACCGCCTTGAAGCCATTCCCCAGAGGCGGCGGGCGTGGCCTGGGTCGAAATGCGCTCTTGCATCTCGCGCAGCGACTTGACTCCCACCAGATCGACGTTGAGCTCTTCCATGCCTCCAATCGCCAGGTGAAGATGCGAGTCATTGATGCCTGGCAAGACAAAATGCCCGCCCAGATCGACGCTGACCGTGTGGCTGCCTCTGAATCGCTCGATCTCCTGATTGGTGCCCGCTGCAAGGATTCGGTCACCTTTGACTGCTAGCGCTTGGACACGAGGTTCCACAACGATCTTCCGTCGTTCGCGGTCTTCGATACGATCACTCACAGCGCGAGCACCGGTATAGATGTTGCCGTTGAGGTAAATCTGATCGGCCGTTTGAGTGGGAGCGACAGATGTCCCCTGCGCGAAAGAACGCACTGAAAACAAAAGGAGGAGCAATAATCGACGCATCGTTGTTTGCACAAAAATAACCCTCTACCTTTCATCATTTGTATCAGCATTGTTCAAATTCAGGATGCCATCGGCAGTGCCGTTCGACGACTAGCGCATTCAATCAGAACTGAAGGCGCGCGCCGAGTTGCAGAACGCGAGGTCCACCGCCGCCCAGTCCAGGGTTTCCCTGCGCCACATCGGGAGTCTGAGAGATCGCTCCCATCGGCAGAGTATGTCCGGAAGAATCTTGACCGAAGGCAAGCGAGCCATTGGGTAGCGCGAAGTTCGGATGATTGAAGAGGTTGAAAACCTCGGCACGCAGTTGCAGTTCCAGGTCCTTGCGCAGCGTGGTGGACTTCTCCAGCGAGAAATCGGTATTCCAGAAGCCGGCACTATAGATCTGATTGCGCCCAAGATTTCCGAATGTTCCCCAGTCAGGCTGTGTGAACGCTTCAGGATTCAGGTAGCCGGTTGCAGGCGACCAGTGAGCCAGGACCGGGTTCTTGCCCGCAACAAGATTTGGACGCTGACGATAGTTATATCGTCCACTGGTGTCATTGGAAGTCACGATCGGAATCGGACGTCCGCTTTGCACGGTGGATATGGTATTCAACTGCCAGCCTTTGCTGAGCCACTCCGGGCCCAGCGTGAGCCGCGGCGCCTGATAGTTGAGAGCTACTGTGAAGCGCTGGCGCGTGTCGAAGGTGGAGTTGCCGCGCTCGGCAGCGAGATTGAACGAGTCCTGCGGCATAGCCGCGCCGGCGGTGAAGTCAATGCCATCGCTCGCATCGTCGATGGAGTGCGACCAGTTGTAGGTGGAGAATCCAGTCAATCCATGCAGATTGCGAATGCGCAGCGTCGCCTGCAGCGCGTTGTACTTTGAAGCCGCTTCGGTTGAAAGAATTGCGATCTGAGCGTAGTCGCTGTTTGGATAGTTTCCATCCGCATCGGTCTGGTTGGCATCGTAGAGGCGCGTCAGATGCGAACCTTTGGAGCCCACATAGCCAACCTCAAACGAGGCGGCGCGCCCAAGTTCGCGTTGCAGGTTAAGGTTCCAGCTTTGCGTGTAAGGCACTCTGAAGTTCTTGTCCGTTCCAAAGATGCTGTAAGAGCCATCGTAAGTAACATAGGCCGCGCCGCTTCCCGTCGCCCATGCGGTGCTATCAAAGCCCAGCGGCACAACTGGCTTGGAGCCAATGGGATTGGTGGTAATGCCGGCAGCATTGGTGTAGTTGGCAATCAGCAGGTTCTGCGGAATGTAGTCGTAGTAGAGCCCATATCCGCCGCGCACAACAAGCTGCTTTCCCGCGCTGTACGCAAAGCCGAGACGCGGCGAGAAGTTGGTGAGGGTGCGATCATAGCTGCGGCCTTGCACCAGCTTCTCGTTCTTGAAGTCGTAGTTGGAGATCAGTCCGTCTGATTCACCGAGCGGTCCGAAGTATTCCCAACGCAAACCGGCATTCAGTGTAAGTTGACCTGTGATGCGGTAATCGTCCTGCGCAAAAGCACCGAAACTATTGTTGGTAGTGGTGCGCTGCGTATTGCCAGTATTAATACCGGTGTAAATATCGCCGAGATAAAAGCTGGTCAGAAGGTTGACCACAGAATCAGGAGAGTATAGGTTCTCACCTGTATTTGGGTCGGTTTCAAAGTTCACGTCGAGCAGGCCGCGCTCAAGATTGTCATTGTACGAATCTATAAGTGCCCGTCGATACTCTGCGCCGAGTTTGATGGCGTGTTTCCTTTTGGTCACGGAGTAGTCATCCAGCAATTGCAAAGTGTTGCTGGTGCGGCCGCGGGGAATGCTATATGCCGATGCGCCCAGATTCTCAATGGTTCCGTTGAAGTCGATCTCCGGCAATCCGGTCTTTCCCGTTCCCAGATTCAAACCAATGGAAGCAGGATCGAAGTTGGCATCCGCACCGGCAAAGGATGTCTTATAGCGCGAATATCCAAAGCGAAGTTCATTCAGTCTATTGCCGCCGAGAACGGAAAGAAGGCCGAGCGAGGCGACTTGCACCGTGGTTGGCGATACCTGTGCAAACTGAGCAATTCGCGAGCCGGCGCCGTAGCCGAGGCCACCTAGCGGAAATTTCTGATCGCTGGAGCTATAGACGTAATTTGCGTACAGGCTCTGATTGGGGCGCAATTGATGATCGACCTTGGCGATGATGCTGTTCAGGTCGTTCTTGTCGCTCACTACTCCGTTGACCGACCCCGTTGAGGAGGAGGGGAAGAAGGCCAGTACTTTATCGAGCGCGGGGTTGATAGTGGCGCCTTGCACATCGGTCGCGATGGCTTTGGCAGAAGCGATCTGTGCAGTAGTGGGAACATTCAACGCAAAGTCACTGGTGACGCGCTCGCGCTGTCCTTCATACGCTGCGAAGAAGAAGGTGCGGTTCTTCACCAGTGGACCGCCAAGCGAGGCGCCAAATTGATTGTTCCTGAAAGGACTCTGAGGGCTTGCGCTGCCGTCTGAATTAAAGCGTTTGTTGAAGTAGTTGCGCGCGTCGAAAGCCGAATTGCGCACGTATTCAAACAGTGTTCCGTGGAATTGGTTCGTGCCTGATTTGGTGAGGATGTTCACCGTAGCGCCGCTGTTGCGGCCGTATTCCGCAGGAGCCTGCGTTTCCAGGTTGAACTCCTGGATGGCGTCAATCGGCAACAGCGACGCGGGTGCGCCGGTAATTCCTACCTGATTCAACGCGGAGTTATTGAAGAAGGGGTCGTTATTGTCTGTTCCGTCCAGCAGGTAATTGTTCGAGCGATCGCGATTGCCATTGATGTTGAACTGACCAAATCCCTTCTCAGTCCCTGCGACCCCCGATCCCTCCACAGTAACTCCAGGAGTGAGAGCGATCAGTTTTCCGAAGTCGCGGCCATTCAGAGGAAAGTCGACGACAAGGCGGTTTTCCACCACCTGAGAAAGAGTGTCGCGCGTGGATTCGATCAATGGCGCAACATCGCTGACCTGCACCTGTTGCACGACCTGCTTAACCTGGCTGAGTTCAAAATCGACGGTTGTGTCCAGACCTACACTGACCCTTACCTGTTTCGTGACGGGTTGCAGGCCTGAACTCTCTGCAGACACTTCATAATCTCCGGCCGGGAGTTCGCGCAGCAGAAAGCTCCCGTCGCTGCCCACTTGAATCGTCCGAGTTGCTCCAGTGGCGAGGTTGCGGGTACTGACATTTCCCTGAACCAGATTGGCCCCCGATGAGTCGCGAAGCTGTCCGCTGATGCCTCCGCGAAACGACTGGGCGCCGGCAACAAGCGCGGCAAGAAAGACGAGAAGCAGTATCAGAATATTCTTTCGCATGTGTGTCCCCTCTTCTGGTTGGTCTTACCTGGCTGCTGTTTTCTGAGAGATGGCAATAGGCGCTGGAATCTTCACCGGATAACGGGCAGCAAAGCTTCCCTGGTTGACGGCTAAACCGAGACGGCCGCGTGAATCGATATAGAACAATGGCGATCCTACCGGCACATCGCTGAAGGTCTTCACAAATGGAATTTCGAAGCTCTTTCCGTCGATCGATGCCTCTACCTTGTCTCCCAGCGCGTATCCAAGCTTGGCAAAGTCGTCTTTGGCCGCGTTGGTCACAAGGTTTCCAAACGGTCCATCGGTGCCAATCACCGTAGCTGCAAGTTCTGTTCCATCCAAAAGGCAGCCGGAACATTCAGGCGCACAAGGGAGGACACAGCGAGTTCCGGCCCGACTTCGGTCCAGTCTTCACCGTGTGCGATGTGCGCCGCAACTGGAGAGAAGATATCGCGGCCATGAAAAGTGGAGGAGAGCTTGGCGCCAATCATCCATTTGATATTGGTGATTTCATGCGCTGCTACAATTTCGTCCTGATTGGTCACCAATGTGAGAAGGCCATTGTCCGGCACTACAAAATAGAGGCCGCGCCGGGTGAGGGCGACGATCGCCTTGCGGGTGCTGCCCACTCCGGGATCGACAACACCGGCAAAGACCGTTCCTTTCGGAAAGTAGGGAGCCGTTCCAGCCAGAAATCGCGCACCTTCGAGAATGCTGAATGGAGTTACATCATGTGTGAGGTCGACGAGGCGAAGATCGGGCTCAATCGTCAGCATCACTCCCTTGCAGATGGGAACGGAATCGTCCACATGGCCAAAATCCGTCATGAAGACAACCGTTGGGTGGGTCGGCTTGGCCGTCTGCGCTTGCGTTGTCAAGACCGTCAATGCCATCGCCAGGAGAGCAGCTAATTTCATCATGCCCAAGCCTGCGTTTGTTTTCCTCTGCATAACCGGTGTCCTTTCCTGCGGAGACGTCACCATTAACACAAAACCCACGCACTCATTGAGCGCGTGGGCTGTCTCGAATTCAATCTTCTGATACGAATCGGGGGCGAACTCACGCGCAGGGAATGGAATGTACGCAACAGCAGCAGTACATTCGACACATCCAAAGCATGGAATTCATAGACCTATCCTGGAGTTTAGGCTTGTCTCTGCCGCTCCTTCTATTTAAGCACACTCTCGGCGAAGGGATGCAATTGACCTCGTCATGAATCAGAACTGAAGGGACAATCCATCGGTACTCTTCTCTGAGATTATTTGGCACGAGCGCTCGATACCAGTGTATGTATCGACTACTGAGGCGTCACAAATAATTGTCGTTAGTGCAGGGTTCTGATGCGCGCATAAGGCGCTCGTGGTAAGCGCGAAGGTTAGAAGTAGTCTCTCCACGTGTCCTCCACATGTATAGGCAGCGTGATAACCCTTAGGCTTGAATCAGCATCATTTGAATGTAATCTCTGCCGCGGCCAGTCCCTGCTCACCGCAGATTGAATAGACGAGGTAAACCCTGCCGTTATCTTCAAAGATTCCCGGGTCGCGAAGCTGATGTACGGGAATTTCAACGTCCCCAGCTTTGGAAGGCGCGGACGCAAGATCAGAGCACTCATAGTTCGCCTGGGACGTGAGCACATCGACGGGTGGAGCGGCTTTCCATTCTGCCCAATCCTTCCTCAGGTCCACCTTGGTTACCAAGATATGCTCGGGCACGTCACCGATTGCGGAGAAGAACACGTAAAGAGTGTCTCCTCTTAGCAAAACAGCGGTATGCCGGACTCGTCCCGCATAGGGAGAATCGCGAAATAGGTCGCTCCCTGGTTCGAACTCGGCAAAGGGGTCCTTTGAACGAAAGAGTTTTCCGCCGCGGGCAACGCCGTAAAACGACCCACGATAAGTGAAGACTCGAAGATAGCTATGCTTGGTGATTGCCGGGTGAGACACAAAGTGAAGGCCGTCGCTTGATTCGAAGGATTGTGTGTACTGCTCATAGTGATTTGACATCAGCCATTGCCGTTCATCGGCCTGATCACTACTCTTTGCTGCCGGCCATGCTTTACCGTCCGTCCACATTCCGTGTGCCCAAAGAATGATTTTTCGCTTTTCCTGATCGATGTATATCTCCGGGGAGGCCACATGCGTATA
>Ga0181526_10003789_pt1 | contig 12109 bp, 12 predicted proteins | sample PEATcosm2014_Bin_35_FD_119750 | JGI IMG/M metagenome (GOLD analysis project Ga0181526, IMG submission 119750) | Peatland microbial communities from MTU Mesocosm Facility, Houghton, MI, USA - PEATcosm2014_Bin06_30_metaG | ecosystem: Environmental > Terrestrial > Soil > Wetlands > Peat | place...
CTAACACGCGCCATCCTGCCGCAATACGAAAAAATCCAGTTCGCGCCGGTTATGCCGCCCGCGAACGAGGTCGTCACGCTGGACCAGGCGCTCAAGGCTTACACCCTCGACTCCGCGTATGTGTTGGACCTCGAGAAGCAGATCGGCTCCCTCGAAGTTGGCAAGCTGGCCGACATCGTCGTGCTACAGAAAGACCTGCATAAGATTCCCCCCAGCGATATCAGCACGACAAAAGTGAAACTGACCATGATGAACGGAAATGTCACTTATAAGGCCGAATAAAGAATGAGGCAGACGACCTGTCTTTCGCTGCGGCCTCGGGACCGATCCTTGCACTTCGACCTGCGCCACAGCGAAGTCTATGGAATCACGCAAAGGAGTGAGAGATGAGGAATTCAAAGGAACTGACAGTCAATGCAGGAAACATGCAAATCGATAGGCGGAGTTTTACGTCTTGGCTGCTTGCCGCGCCCATCGTGATGAAGGCGAGCCTCGCGTCGGCGCTTGCTTCTCCAGCCGCCTGGGCTGAGTCAGACGATCCGCTCTGCTACGCGTCGGTCGACGATCTCATCGCCATGTTCAAGGCGCGGAAGGCTTCTCCGTCCGATCTGCTGAAGGCCCAAATCAAGCGCATCGAAGCGCTCAATCCAAAGGTCAATTGCATCACCTTCGAGCATTTCGACCAGGCGCTGAAGCAAACCGAACAGTCTGAAGATCGCTACCGGCGCGGCGACGCGAGACCGCTCGAGGGAATTACGGTCGCCATTAAAGATGAATTCAGCCGGCCGGGCTGGCGGACTACGCAGGGCTCGCTCATCTTGAAGGACTCGCCGCTCGCAACGGAAAACGCAGCCATCATCGACTCCCTCGAGGCGGCCGGCGCCATCATGCCGATCCAGACAACGGTGCCGGAATTCTACCTCTTCCTCGGCGCCTCGACCCGCGCCTGGGGCACGACCCATAATCCGTGGAACCTCGAATACTCCCCTGGCGGGTCATCCGCGGGATCGGGGGCGGCGCTGGCGGCCGGCTTCTCGACGCTCGCCTTGGGCTCGGACATGGGCGGCTCGATCCGAATTCCCGCCTCGCAAAACGGTGTATACGGCTTCCGACCGCCGTTCGGGCGGGTCGCAGGTGGGGAAATCCCCTTCTCAACCTCGGGCCCGATGGCGAGACGCTTCGACGACCTTGTCCATCTTCAGAACGCGATCGTCGGCCCTTCCGAGAAGATCATGGCGGCAATCCGGCCCCCCCTCGACTATCCCTCCCAATACCCGGATATTTCGGGGTGGCGCATCGCCTTGGATTGGGGTGCCGGCCTTGCCGACACCATTCCGTCGGTGAAGAACGCGATGCTGAAAGGGATCGAGACGCTGCGCGGTGCCGGTTGCGTCGTGGACGAGGTCGACTGCGGCTTCTCGAAGAAAGACAAATTTGTCTTCTTGCGCGGACTGATGTCGACGTCTATAGGCAGTTTGATCGAGTTAGCAAATTCCCATCGCGATCAGCTCTCGCCCTATATGACGGAGATGCTCGGCATGGTCGGAGCCGTCGGGCCGCGTCAGGCCGAGGAGGCGGACGAGTTGCTGGAACGCTGGCATCGACAGGTCCAGCAGCGCGTCTTTGGGAAGGGCTACCGCATCCTGCTCATGCCGACGATGGCGACTCCTCTTGTTGGCGCCGATATGTTCAAGAGCAAGGAGAAGGGACTAGATCCATGGACGGGCACCGGACTGGGTTTCGCGCTGACGTGGGAGTGGAACCTCCTCAACCGTTATCCGATCGTGGACGTACCACTCGGCGTGGTCGAAGAGCGGATGCCCGCGGGCATGCAGGTGATTGGGCAGACGTTCACTGACCTCGACACCTTCCAGTTCGCGTACAACTGGTCTCGGCTTGGGCCGTCCCTCTTCGCCGACGGGCGATTCCCGACCTTCGCCTGACGTGCCGGCGGCAGCATTCCGAGGCTTCGATGCCGCCGGCAGACATCAGCACCACGAAGGTGAAGCTGACCATGATGAACGGAAATGTAACCTATCGCGCGCAGTGAGGATGTTGTGAGTCCACTCAATCGAAGGCAACGATGGTTCCTATCAGATTCGCTTCAATATACGAACGAAATGGAGCAAGACCAATGAGAATGGCTATGAAGTCGGCGATCTTACTTAGCTTGTACCTCCTGCTTGTACTTGGGCTGGCGGCAAGCGCCATCGCAGCCGATCAGGCGGATTACGTCTTCAAGAACGGGGCGATCTATACGATTGACAGCAAGAATCCCACGGCGCAGGCCATTGCGATCTCGGGCAAATACATAATCTACGTAGGAACAGACGAAGGCGTAGCGCAGTTCGTGGGTGACAAGACGCAGGTCATCGATCTCAAAGGGCAGATGCTGCTGCCCGGATTCGTTGAATCGCACAGCCACCCCACATTGGCGCTGGCAGTAGAAGGTGCCGATTTGCAGTTCGACTCCATGGAGGAGGTGCTGGCAGCCGTGAAGAAGTGGGCTGACGCTCATCCCGATGCCAAGGTGATTCGCGGCTTTGGCTGGCGCTATTCCCTGTTTCCCACCACCGGCCCGACGAAAGCAGAATTGGACAAGATGTTCCCCGACCGACCTGTGTTTCTGATGGCGATTGATGTCCACAGCGGATGGGTCAACAGCAAGACACTCGAACTTGCGGGCGTGAACGCCAAGACTCCGGACCCGGTACCCGGCTTCAGCTTTTACCAGCGTGACGCCAAGACGGGCGAGCCTACCGGTTGGCTGGTTGAGGGTCCAGCGGAACAAGCCGTGTTATTCAAGTTGCAGCCACCTTCTGAAGACGCAGTTATATCTGCCATGACAGAGAGGTTGCCGGACTTCTCGGCGGCGGGCATTACAGCCGTGTTTGATGCTGGAATCGTAACCATGCCGACGGAGAGCGCCTTCGACGCATACCAAAAGCTGGAGAAAGAAAACAAGCTGCCCGTGCGAGTGGTAGGCAGCTACTACTGGAACAATCCCAATTTAAAAGACCCTGTGGCGCTGTTGCTGCCGCTGCGGGACAAGTATCATTCGGAACTGGTTCAAGCCAAGACGCTGAAGGTCAGCTTCGATGGCGGCGAGTCGCAACACACGGCCGTGATGTTGAAGCCCTACTTTGACCGACCCGGCTTCCATGGCGACTACCTGCTCGATCCCAAACTGGTTGAGGCAGCAGTCCTGAAGGCGCAGCAGAACGGTGTGGATACCCACTGTCATTGCTACGGCGACGCCGCCAACCGTAAGTACCTGGACATCGTGGCCGAAGCCGAGAGGCAATACCCCAACAGCCCTTCGCGGCACACGATTGCTCATGCGACGTTCTTGACCGATGAAGACGTGCCGCGTTTCGCGAAACTGAACGTCACGATGCAGGCGTCCACGAATTGGTTCGATCCCAATCCAACGATGCAACTGATGACGGAAATACTCGGCAAGGACCTGGTCTTTGCGGAGTATGGCCGCATCAACTCCGTGCTTAAGGCCGGGGGCCGTCTGGCGCTCGGCACCGACTGGCCTGCGTCGGGGTATGTTTCCACCTATCGTCCGCTGGATCTCATCCAGGTAGCCATAACCCGCGCCATCCTGCCGCAGTACGGAAAGAAACAAATCATGCCGGTGTTGCCCCCGCTTGACGAGCGCATCACGCTTGACCAGGCGCTCAAGGCGTACACCCTCGACTCGGCGTATGTGCTGGACCTGGAGAAGCAGATCGGCTCTCTCGAAGTCGGCAAGCTGGCCGACATCGTCGTGCTGGAGAAGGATCTCTACAAGATTCCGGCAAGCGACATCAGCACCACCAAGGTGAAGCTGACCATGATGAACGGCAAAGTAACCTACAGCACCCAATAGCCAGTTGAATCAGCAGAAAGTGGCCAATTCTGTATGCGCCTACGCACAAGAGGATCGCCACTGCTCGCCCGCACTGTCTTTAGTTTTGTTGCAGCTTTGGTTTTCCTGATCTTCACTTCATCTATTTCGGCGCAATCGGCAACCGATTCTGAATCGGCTGCTGTGTCCGAGACCAGCGGCGAATCCTCCGAAGACTTACTCAAAGCGGCGGAAAACCCGGTAGCAGATCTATTCAGCATTCCCATTCAAAACACGACGAACTTTAACATCGGTCCGTACCGTCGTACCCAGAACGTAGTTACGCTTGAACCCATCATTCCGCTAAGTCTTAGCGAGAACTGGATGCTGGTCAGCCGTATTATCCAGCCCATCATCTGGCAGCCTTATCCCGATCAGAGGACAGGCGGAGTGTTTGGTTTGGGAGACATGACGCCATCTTTTTTCATAGCGCCTGAAAACCCCGGGAGCATGATTTGGGGAGTCGGCACTGCGACGGTTATCCCCGTCGCAACCAGCAACGTTCTGGGCCAAGGGAAACTGGGTCTCGGTCCATCCGCGGTTCTGCTCGCGCAACCAGGTCAGTGGACGGTGGGTGCATTGGTAAGCAACGCGTGGTCAATCGCAGGATCAGGTGGGCGTCCGCCCGTCAATCGAATGGCGCTGGAGTATTTCGTGTCTTACAACCTACGGCATGAGTGGTACCTGACATCGTCTCCTACGATAACCGCCGATTGGCGGGCTTCGCCCGGAAATGTGTGGACTCTGCCGATTGGAGGGGGCATCGGAAAACTCGTGAATTTCCGAGACCGGGTGGTTGATTTCTCCGGAGCCTTTTACAGGAATGCGAAAACGCCAGCTGTGATGCCGACATGGTCCATGAGCTTGCAGGCAACTTTGTTGCTGCCGAAGCAAAAATAGGTTGATGATGCCTCCCAAAAAGGTCGGGCGCCTTCACCGACGGGTACCTCTCGGGTGGCAGCAAGAAGTGTCTCTTCGAGGCAGCGCCTGCGCGAAGAAACCTTCTCCTGCGCCGCGTCACTCAGGTCCACGGACACCACAATGGTTTGTCATTTAGCAGTGAGCCTTTGGAAACATCGCTGATCTTCGGAGAGCAATCCGTTGACAACGATCGGCAGGATGGTAAGTGAGTTGCATGAAAAGTTAGGCTAAAGGAAGACTAGGATGAAAAGTTCAGTGCCCGTACTTCTGACTATTCTCCTGGTGGGATTTATCTCTCCCGCGCACCCCCAAGGCAACACTGCGGACACGAATTTCCTCGGCACTTACGAGGAATTGCAGCCCGCACAAAAGAAATTAGTGGATGAATGGTACGCCGAATATAACAGGGTCGCCGGTGATCATCTAAGTTCCACGGACTACAACCATCTGCCTGTTTCGACCCGCACGACGTTTGAAGCCGTTACGCACGCCCTCCTTACGACGAACTTGACCGACAACTCAGGGAACGGGCTTGGCAAGGCTCTTGACTTTGTACAGGCGATCGAGACGGTCAGCGGCAAAGTGCCGAAAGCCAGAGGTGACCTGCAGTTCCGGGTTTACGTTTTGCTTACTTCGGCCGCGCTCGACACCTTGAAACAATGCAACGAGTTCTATCGCGATCACGACAATACCGTGTTCCACCGCGGATACCCCATCAATTACCGTCAGGGGGGTGGCGAGCCCTCCATACAAGTATCCATCAGTAAGGACAGCCGGCACGCAGATATCGACGTGGACTACCGTTCCTCGAAGTTTCCCATGGCCCTTTTCAATGGCCATCTCAGGGCCGCCAATTCCGATGTGCGCGCCGGAAACAACACGCAACGCCATATCCGCCGATGGATCGGATTGTCAGACTGGTGGCGGGATCTTTTCGGTCTGCCAAGCGCTCAAGAAACAGTCTCAGCAACGCAGGAAGGCGAAATACCCGCCAAGCCACGAAAGGGCACGGCAAAGTTGGATGTCGCGGTAGAGGATTTTCTCAGTGCCTGGCTTACGGAAAAAAAGCCAGAGCGCGCCGCCGCTTACCTCTCTTCGCGTTCCTTCCCTTGCCTCGAAGAATACGGACCCCAAGCCGGCACTCAACTGAACTTCGGGCTGGCTCGTTACGCCGCAGCGAAAGACATGGCGGCAACCCTCGCCCTGACCGGTAAGGCCGACGAGCTTCAGGACGTTGTCACCGCATTTCAAATTCAGAACGATTCCTTCAGGACCATGAAGCAGCCGAGCGACGCAACGTTTTCCCTGGCCCAGGTTACAAATCGTGCGGCGGCGGAACTCGAGTGCGATCCCCAAAGGGCCTACGAAGAGTTCGACCGCTTCAGATCAGCGGGAAGCTTAGGCAAATTTGGCGGGTACTATACTTCCACGTTTCGCCTGCGCGCCCCGAATGAGTCCAGCGATGGGATTACATTGCTGTGGGCGAAGGAAAGCAAGAACTGGAGGATTGTTGCCTGGAATATCGAACCGGAAGAGCAAAAGCCAGATCGGTTGCCGGATACCAGGTCTCCCAAGTCGCCTGCCACCGGCGCAACCTTTACGGCTGGCCGGTTCCAGTATGATCCTGGATTTCAGCTTGCTGTGTCGGATTTCTTTCGCACATGGCTGATCCGGGACGACTTCGCGAAAGCGGCAACATACTTCTCGCCGCGTTGCTATGGGTGCGTAGAACTGTACTTAGACGATGGTCAAACGCCGCCTTTTTTGCCAGAAGATCAGGCTCGCTACATACAAAATTCCCTCGCTGCTGTAGGTAACGAGATCGGTCTCATCACCCGCCTGGAGGAGGCACTGGAGCCGGTGCCTCCCGAGGGCGATGACTTGAAACTTATGTCTCATGCTGACAAAGGCGCCTATTCGCTCGTTGCCCTCCCTGATTACCTCGCCGACTCCTTCCTGTGCACGAAGCATTCAAAGAAGAGTCCATACCAGGCCGCTGCCAGCGGCTCAGCTACCTACGGTAACTACTACGCTGCGATATTCGAATTGCGCACGCCCGGTGACCATGCCTCCGCAGTGACCCTCCTCTGGCAGAAACAGGATTCTGTGTGGCGAATCGTCGCTTATGAATTAATGGATTAAGATCGAACAAAAATAATTATGGTAGAGCGTGAACTTGGACTGACTGCCAGTCCGTTGGGCGCTGCCTTCCGTTATGGTTTGAGCGCTGATGTCTGTTTCGCGAGCACAGCGCGAATGCGGGAAGAAAGTGTCTCGATCGTAAAAGGTTTGGTGACAATCATTGCTTCGGCATCCTGAACGCTCTCGCGGAGGATCTCGTCGTCGATGTAACCGGAGATGTACAGCACCGGCAAATCCGGGCGTTTCTGCCTCAGTTCGTCGGCCAGCATGAGGCCGTTCATCTCTGGCATCGCGACATCCGTGAGCAGGAGACTGATGTCCTTGGCGTTCTGGTCGCACACACGAATCGCCTCGGACAGACATGCGGTTCCGATCACCTTGTACCCCAGCTGGCCCAGACGTTCGCAAGTGACGTCGCGCAATGCGGCTTCGTCTTAAACAAACAGAATTGTCTCCCCCCAGCCAAACTCCGTGGAGATCTTTTTTTGCTGGGTGCTGGGGAGTGATTTCACGACCGGCAGGTAAATGTCAAATGCCGTGCCCAATCCTGGCTGGCTAGTGACGGCGAGGTATCCATCTGCTTGTTTGACGATCCTGTAAACAGTGCTCCCGCAGTGTCTGAACGAATTCTGGAAAGTGGACTCACTGAGGAACTTCATTCCCCGCATAATGCTTTGAAAATGAAGCATATCCGCAGTGGTCATTAGCTTGCATGACTCCACGCCGACGACCATTCGCTCACCGCTACAGGGTAGGCCCTTGCGTGTCTGCCCAGGTTATTCGCCAGCAGCCAGTTTGTGGGCATGCCGACCAAGTACGTCGCGCTGTCGCTTCAGACGGTCGTTGTTTTCACGAATTTAAATTAAGGGAGGTGTATATGGCTATTTCTGGCGCTCTAAAAGGCTCACTCAGTTACTCGATAAGGGCATTTCTCGCTTTGACGATCCTTACGCTTTTCAGCATCCCCTGCTTGGCGCAGTACAACTTCGAGATTCAGCCCTTCTCCGGCTATAAGTACGGTGGTGGGGTGAATGTGGGTGCCAACATACTCGGCGTCAGTAGGATTAACGTCGATAGCAGCATCTCTTACGGCGCCACCGCAACATACAATTTCGCAGAGCACCTAGGCGTGGAATTCCTGTGGGACCGTCAACCGACGAACGCTTCTGCGAATTACGCTGGCGGCGGCTCTTTGCCCACGAAAGTGGGCTTAAAGATGGATCAATATCAAGCCAACTTCTTGATGTCTCTGACCGGACACGGCAGCAAGCTTGAGCCGTTTGTATTGCTTGGCGCCGGTGCTTCCAATATGCGAGGCGCGGGTTCATCGACTACTAAATTCTCTTCTGGCTTGGGTGGAGGGGTCAAGTATTTCATGACTCCGCATGTGGGGCTTCGCTTGCAAGCTCGCTATACACCGACTTACGCCTATACATCCAGAGGAGGGATTTGGTGCAACTGGTGGGGCGTCTGCTGGTCTGTTCCGAACAACCATTTCATTAATCAGGGTGAAGTTACCGGGGGCGTTATTTTTCGCTTCTGAGCGACAAAATGCTGGAGAAGAATATTGGCTCACTGGAAGTTGGCAAACTGGCCGACATTGTTGCGCTGCAGAAAGACCTGTACAAGATTCCTGCCAGCGACATCAGCACCACGAAGGTGAAGCTGACCATGATGAACGGCATCGTTACATTTCGCAAAAGGTAAAGGACTTCACACACGGAAGCAGTGGTTATTCTGGTTAAGAATTTGAAGGAGCGAAAAATGAAGAAGCTTTTGTTTCTCGTCTTTGCTTTGCTGGTCGTCGCAGTGGGCGCCGCAGTCGCACAGGATGTGCGCTATGACTACGACAAGGATAAGGACTTCAGTAAATATCACACCTATAAGTGGGTCACCATCAAAGGAGCCGACCAGGCTGATGAATTGGCTGCGAAGCGGATTATCGCCGCTGTCGATGCGGAGCTGGCGGCGAAAGGGTTCGCGAAGACCGATGGCGACAACGCCGACTTTTATATTGGCTACCAGACCGCGCTCAGCAAGGAGAAGCAGTTTACCTCTTACAACACCGGTTGGAATTACGGCCCGGGGTGGGGCGCTGGCTGGTACGGGCATAACGGAGGCATGGCGACCAGTTCGACCTATGGCTCAACCTCGACGGTTTATGTCGGTGAGTTGGACATCAGCATTTACGACCCGGCGACGAAGCAGCTGGTCTGGCGCGGCGAGGCTTCCAAGACCTTGGATCCCCAGGCAAAACCGGAAAAAACAGAGAAAGAAATCAACAAGGCCGTGCAGAAGCTACTGAAGACCTTTCCGCCTAAGCCGAAGAAGTAGCTTTGTTACATCACCAACGCAATCACGTTCCGCGACAGACACACGCCGGCGCCGCAGGAGACAGAGCGACCCATGTTTTCAACAACGGTGCGTTCCGAGAATTCGAATGTGCGGGAAACTTCAGAGCGAAATGCCTATGCGAAAAGGCTATTCAGGGTAGCGCCGGGATTGGCCGCCCTGTGGCCTTACGAACCCCGAAATTTACCTTTCGACCTCAGAGCGGGTCTCTCTGTCGCGGCTGTGGCGGTGCCGGTCGGTGTGGCATACGCGGAATTGGCCGGTTTCAATCCCGTGATGGGACTCTATTCGAGCATTCTCCCGCTTGCGGCTTACGCTGTCTTTGGGACCTCCCGCCAACTAATCATTGGCCCTGATGCAGCTACTTGCGCCTTGGTCGCGGCCGCAGTTACTCCGCTTGCCGCTGGTGACCAACTTCTTTACGCGTCTCTCTCCGTCAGTTTGGCTTTCCTCGCAGGTCTTTTTTGTATTGGCGCTCGATTTTTGCGCTTAGGTGCCCTAGCCGATTTTCTTTCTAAGCCCATTCTTGTGGGCTTCCTGAACGGGATTGCCTTGAGCGTCATTTTTGGTCAACTCGGCAAAGTCTTTGGCACTTCTATTAAGGCATGCGGAATCGTACCAGAGCTGATTGAGTTCGGGTCGAAATTGGGCCTTACACATTGGCCGTCGCTCGCCGTGGGACTTGGCACTTTCCTCGTCCTTTTTGTTGCGCCTCGATGGCTGAAGAAAGTACCTGCAGCCTTGTTAGCCATGGTGTTGGCGGCATTTGCGGTCCGCCTGTTCGGCCTCGAACAACTCGGGGTCAAGATCATCGGCCATGTCCCAGCCGGCCTTCCGCCCATCCGTGCGCCGCACTTCTCTTTGGACCTGACAGCAACATTATTTGCGGACGCCGCTGGTTTGGCGTTGGTCACTTTTTGCAGCATGATGCTCACTTCGCGCAGTTTCGCGTCGAAGAATGGGTATGACGTGGACGCGGATCAGGAATTTGCCGCTTTGGGAGCGGCCAACATCGTTTCCGCATTGTCTCAAGGTTTTGCGGTGAGCGGGGCCGATTCCCGCACGGCCATGAGCGATACCTGCGGTGGACGCACACAAGCCACCGGTCTAGTCGCTGCAGCGACAATCACCGTGATTTTGCTCTTCTTTACCGGTCCACTCCGCTACGTTCCGATTCCTGCTCTCGGCGCTGTGCTTATCAAAGCTGGATTCTCTCTCATTGACACGGATGCCTTGAAGTTGATTTATAAAATTGACCGCAAGGAATTTGTCTTATCTATCGTGGCCGTGCTGGGCGTCATCGTCGTTGGCGCGATTCATGCAATCCTGTTTGCGGTGGCATTGGCGATCTTGCAGTTTGTACGTCTAACGGCACGTCCAAAGGTCGAAATCCTGGGACGAATCCAAGGAGTACCAGGCTTTCATTCCGTTGAACGCCATCAAGGCGCCGCAACAACTCCGGGTCTACTCCTATTTCGCTTTAATGCGCCCATCGTTTTTTTCAACGCCCCTCACTTCAAGCGTCAGTTGATTGCAGCGGTGAATGCTGCAGGCCCCGAGCTGAAATGGGTGGTGGTTGATTTGCTCCCCGTGACCATGATTGATGCCACTGGCCTTTACACCACCTACGAACTTGCAGAGGAGTTAGAAAACCGTGGTGTTGTACTTGCTGCCGCAGGGCGACAAACCGAATGGCACGATTGGACCGAAGCGAGGAGATCTCTTCCCCGATCGGCCCAACTCTTTCCCACATTGCGCGCCGCCTTGGAAAGCTACCTAACTCGGCGAGAAGCCTAAAGATATCTCTCAAGCAATGAGTTGTGTCTCTCGGCCGACCAGGTCCGCACATTCATTCTGGCGGGGCTTGTCTCGCACACGTAGTATAATCGCATGTTTGATCGGCCATTTTTTTCCAGGCATGGTTCCCCGCAATCCGTCTAGGTGTTAGTGGGGGAACGTTCCGAAGCCTAACATGTGCCTACATTGGCAGGTTCTTCAGCCTGTAGGAGGTACTCCGGCCTCTGGCATCCTCTTGTTCAAGGATGCCCAATCTGTTTCCCGAATCGAGTGCAGCAACAATCCGGCAGGTCTCCGAACCATTGAGGAAAGGAAGAGAGCCTTGGACGACGAGATCGTTGCTGTGCGAAAGGAATTCAGTGAGCACCCGATCAAAGTGCTTTCAATATCGAAACCGATGCAGGTCGGAACGGGCTTCCTGATGTACCAAGCTGACGTTGACCTCGAAAGAGACTCTGACTTTCCCCTGCCTGAAGGTGTTGAGGTCAAACTAAAATGGCCCCGGCCCATACAACCCACAAACTCGCAAGCAACCCTTCTAATAAGTCGTTGTTCAACCGTCGCTTAGGGTAGCCATTCTTCTCCCCTAAAGGCTCCGAAGTCGTTCCACAATCAGTCCAGCCATGCTAATGGCTTGTTGTGAGGGCTAGTCTAGCGATGCACGATAGAAGATGGTGAGACGTAATGGAATGGGCTTCGACATACCTGCTTCATTCGTTTCAATCGAACAGAACTTGAGCCTAAGGGGAGCCTCCTCGACCTGCATGACCGGTTCCGCCGGTTCAATGCTTCCATCCCAATTGTGACGAGGTCGCGGCAACGACGGTACAACCACCCAAGTGCAACGACGTTATGGAATCACAAAAGTGGGTTGGCCTGGCATTACCAAGTGCCGATGCGAACGACGGCTTGGGTGGAGATCTTGAGACCTTCCTGAGGGTGAATCTGAGCGACGTCGTTCATCCACGAACGGGTGTACTCGACATTCAGGATGCGCCAGGC
>Ga0181526_10003793_pt1 | contig 12101 bp, 8 predicted proteins | sample PEATcosm2014_Bin_35_FD_119750 | JGI IMG/M metagenome (GOLD analysis project Ga0181526, IMG submission 119750) | Peatland microbial communities from MTU Mesocosm Facility, Houghton, MI, USA - PEATcosm2014_Bin06_30_metaG | ecosystem: Environmental > Terrestrial > Soil > Wetlands > Peat | place...
CCAGATTGTCGTGAATCGAGTGTGCCGCAGCCTCCGCACCCAGCACCCGGTGGGGCGTTCGAGCCTCAACGGCAGACGGCAATTCTTCTCCGTCGGGAATCAAGATGGGCTGCGTCATCCGTTCGTCGAAAGGCACAACCGAATGTCCCTGCGCACGATCGGACCGCGCATAGTGAAAAACACCCACCACCGTAGGATTGCGCCGTTCCAGCACGCGAACAATGCGCCCCATTTGCCGCCCATCGGCCTTTGGCGGCTCCACTTCCACCAGCACTTGGTCGCCCTGCATCGCCCCATTGATCTCATTCGGCGGGATAAAAATATCTTCGGTGCCTGAAGCCTGCCTGGCATTGAGCCGCACAAATCCGTAGCCGTCTCGATGCAGATCAAGCCTGCCGGCAGCGAGGTTGTCGCGCGTTCCCGCCGGCTTGGGAATGCTCCAGTGTTCGCGGTCTAGCTTTAGCAGTTCCCCGCGCGCGGTAAGCCGCGCCAGTTGCTCCAGCAGCAGCCGCCGCTCTCGGCCGCCACCTAGGCTCAACTCGCGAACCAGTTGCTTGTACCCGGCCTTTTGCCCTGCGGGGCGAGCGATCCGCTCCATCAATTCACGATCGGTCATAAATAGAGAGTAGGGCATTGACGCGGTGAGATTAAATCGCCAAAGCTTGTTTTCGCACAACACTCCGTGCCCCATCCTTTCGCCTTTTTTGGGCGAAAGGGTGGGAAACTACGAACCTCAATCAGTTTGGCTTATTGAGAGACGGTTTTGCGGGATTTGCTCTGAGCTTTGGATCTTTTCATTGGCCCATAAACCGTCAGGGTAATTTGTGCATTAAGTTCGGATGCGGCCTTCAGTGCCTCTGGCGAGATTGACGACCAATAACAACTGCCCGGGCCCGGCGCTTCAATGCCAATATCGAATTCGCGAGACCTGGCGTCATCCCAGAGGTTTCTTGCGTCCGGCGGGAGATCGCGAATCAGTTCGCAAAACCATCGTATTTCCGACTCCGGGCTGTGGCGACTCCGCCACGGTGCCGCGAGACGCGCTTTGTAGGCTCGCCTCTCGCGTCCTACGTAATAGACTTTGATTTTCTTGCCCATTGCGGCAACCAATGGCATTAAATCAGATTTTGAGTAAATGCAAAGTGGAGCATTCAGGAAATGCGTTTTGTCCATAACACTTTGGCTCATCGGCATTTGCGCCCTTGGAAAGAATCTAACACGTCCAAGACGTTACCTAGTTCGAGGTATCCCACTCTAGGCTGTGCCGAGATGGGCATGAAATCCGGCTTTACCCTCCGCCACTCCGCCGGAAATCTATCAACTTTGGTTCCGGATAGCCGTTGCTTCCCCCGCCTTTTCCCTAAACCGGCGGAGGGGCTTAGAATGACCGTAACGCGGTATTCTGGGGAACTGCGAAGACGTACCATCGAAGGTGTAACCGTCCGTGGCTGCCGTAGCATGATCATCCGGCAGCCCGAAAGTAAAGATACTTGAATCCCAGGCAGTTTTATTGCCTTTTTACCCCAGTCCCTTCAGGACAGAAAAGGAATCTCATCTTGAGCGCAATGTGGAAACCCACCCAGCCCCAACCGACTCACCCCGCCCCTACACCGGAACCGTACCGCCCCGCGCCAGTCGCCACCGTCGTTGATTCCACGAGTCGCGCCCCAGCCGTGAATGGTGAGCAGGCCACCATCGGTAAGGGACTGCTCGTCAAGGGCGAAATCAGCGGCTCGGAGTCGCTGTATATCGATGGCAAAGTCGAGGGCAGCATCAACCTCCCCGGCAACCGCATCACCGTGGGCCGCAATGGTCAGGTAGCGGCCAGCATCACCGCTCGCGAGATCGTGATTCTAGGCAAAATTCGCGGCAACATCTCCGCGACGGACCGCGTGGAAATTCGCGCCGAAGGTTCACTCACCGGCGATGTCGCCGCTGCCCGCATCAGCATTGAAGACGGCGCATTCTTCAAGGGTGGAATCGACATTCGCAAGCCGGAAGGCAAGTCTTCAGCAATCCAGGCTGTGCCTGAGGCGCCCAAGGCAGTCCAGGCCTAACTGCGTTTCAGCTATCGCTCCGGCACACAAGCTCCCGCATCGGTGGGGGCTTGTGTGTTTTCACCCCGGTGTACCGCCGGTATTCTCGAAATTGGATTCGTCTGAGGCCAAGAGCAGAAATATCAGCAAGTTCCACGGACGCAAGGTGGGAATAAAATACATCCGAGCTTTTGTAAAAGATAGAAATTAATGTTGGCGGAAAAACGAGCCGGAAACCGTCTGGAAGCCCCTCACACCAGCCCCAGCCGCTTCATCATCACCCTGGGCAGCGCCGAACCCGCTTTCTCCAGAACCCACAATGAGGCTACCGTCCAAACAGCGGTTCCGGCCACAATCTGGCCCAGGTCAATCCAACGAATCTGCGCGTTCACATGCGGGTGAACCAGGTAGCCCAGCAAGCTCCCCACGCCCAGGATGACCAACCAGGCAACTGTGCCGCCGGCCAGTCCGGCTAGCAGGCAGCGGCCCAATTCGGCAAAGTCCAGGCTGGCCAGCGAAACCATGTGCCGCTTATGCAGCAGCACAGCGAGGCTAACGGCCTGGAGCGCAATGCCGACGTCGGACGCCAGCGCCAGACCGGCGGCTCCGCGCCAGCCATAGCCGAATCCGTAGAGCGGGAAGGCGGCCAGGGTAATGATGGTGCTGGCCAGCATGGGCAGCCATGTGATTCCAGCGGCGTAGAAGGAACGAGCATAAATTGACTGTGCCGACCAAAGGAAGAGCGAGAGCGTGTAGAGGGCAAAAAAGAGAGCGGTCTGGCGCACATCGAATGGAGTGAATCGGCCCCCGCCGAAGATCAAGCCGACGATGGGCTGCGCCAGCGCGATCAAGGCCGAGGCTGCCAGTAGTCCCAGCGCGACAACACGGGAGACGGAGTCCGCAACACCGACCGCAAACTCATAGTGTTTGCCCCTGGCCCAGAGCTGGGCAAAGAAGGGTAGCGAGGCGACTCCCGCGGCCTGCGCCAGCATGGTCATGGGCGCGGAGAAAAGCTGTTTGGCGTTGGCCAGACGCGTAATGTCGCCGGCTACGTTCGAGGCGTAGTAGCCCGCGAAGTACTGATCTAGAAAGGGGAGCGTGAAGCCGAACATGAGTGGCAGTGTCATCTGCAGCCACAAGCGCAGGCCAGGATGGCGAAGGTCGATGCCCAGGCGGTAGCGAACGCCGGCGCGGGCTGCGCCCAGCGCGTTGAGGGCGAACGATCCCAGGAGGAATCCCGTGGTTGCGCCGATTGCCAGGGATGAAACCCCGAACCGGCGGTGCAGAAACACGCCTCCGCCGATGATGCACAGGTTGTAGATAAGGGGAGTAATCGCCTGATAGAGAAACTGCTTGCGCACCAGCAACGTGGCTCCCAGCACGCTGCCGATAAAGAGGAAAATCTGCGCGGGAAGCAGAATCCGCGTCATGTGAGCGCAAAGCGCAACCTGCTCCGCGCTGAAGCCGTGGTTGGTAAAGCGAATGAAGGGCTCGGCGAGGAACATGAGCACGATGGTGGCTGCGGTGAGCACCGACGCCATAAGGTTGAGCACGATAAACAGAACACGCTCTCCCTCGGCCTCTTCATCGCGCTCACGATAGCGGTTCAGGATAGTGACAAATGTGATGGAGACAGCTCCGCCAACCAGGAAGTTGTTCATCAGGTCGGGCAAGCGAAAAGCGGCAACGTACGCATCGGTCTGTGGCCCCGCGCCGAAGAGCCATGCGATGAATTTGCCGCGCGCGAGTCCGATAATGCTGGAGAGAAAAGAAGAAGACGCCAGCAGGATGCTCGCAGTAAACGCCGTATGCGCATGCGATGGGCGCAGCATTCCCAAACCGCGCGCCCACCGTGAAGGCGCGTTGAGCGAAGGTTGAGTCTGGTGCGATTCTTCCACTTCAGTCGATTCTAATGGTCTTCAGCGCCGCCGGATGGTTCTCTTCTGAACTGAATCTGAAAGAGCAAGCCACCGGCCCATATCTTCCAAGTAGACTGTCCGCAGGGGGCATTGCGTGCAGCGAACGATTGGATTTGCGCTTGGAGTGGTTCTTGGGGTAAATGCGATTGCACAAACGATTCATGGCCGGGAGGGAATCACCTTGCCGCCGCCGCCCGCCGTTGAGGTTGTCCCGGTCACCGACGATTACTTCGGAACCAAAATCACTGACGATTATCGATGGCTTGAAGACGCAAAGAGTCCCGCCACGCGCGCCTTTATCGACGCGCAAAACGCCTACACCGCGCAATATTTCAAGCAGACGAGCATCCGCCCGCAAGCCGTCGAAGGACTGACCGCTCTCGAAAACATATCCGAGACCAGTGCGCCCTTCGAGCGGGCAAACAATTATTTTTTCGGCCGCCGTCTGGCCGGCGAGCAGCAGTTCTCCATCTATGTCCGCCACGGCTGGAAAGGACAGGACCAGCGCCTGCTTAACCCGGCCAAGCTGAGCAGCGACTCCAATACTTCAATCTTCATGACGGATGTTTCCCGCGATGGAACGCTCCTGGCCTACGGGATCAGGATCGGCGGAGCGGACGAAACCGGCATCCATCTCTTAAATGTCAAGACTGGCCAGAGTCTCCCGGATGAGTTGCCCAGGGCCCGCTACTTCGGCGCCAGCTTTTCGCCAGATGGAACCAGCCTCTATTACGCGCGTAACGACAAAGATGGAACGCTGCTTTACCGGCACGCACTGGGCACGCCTCTCTCCGCCGATACGCTGATACTCGGCCACGAGTTTCACGGTGAGCCGCTCGCCGGCAACGACCTTTTCTCTGGCGCAGTGACCGACGACGGCCGCTACCTGGTGGTGACAATCAGCCGCGGCGTGCCGCCCCGCCGCGTGGATATTGTCTTTCGCGACCTCTCCAAACCCGATTCGCCTTTTCAAATTCTGGTCTGGGGCATCGAATCGCGCTTTGCAGCCATCTACGCAAAGAATGCATGGTACGTGAAGACGGACCTGAATGCTCCCAATGGCCGCATCCTCAAGGCAGTTCCCGGCACCCCGCCCGATGCATGGAAGAACATCGTACCCGAGGGGCCGGATGTGCTCGATAACTGGTCGATCGTGGGTGGAAAGCTCTACGCAAACCGGCTGAAGGACGTGAAATCAGAGACCACTGTCTACTCCCTCGACGGAAAGCCAGCAGGAAAGATCGAATACGACGGAATCGGCTCTGCCTCAGGAGTCTCCGGCCTGACGACGGACCGCTACGGCTACTTCAGCTTTGAGTCGTTCATCGTGCCGTGGACCATCTACCGTCTGGATACCAAAGCGGGAAAGCGCGAAGTCTTTTTCCAGCCCAAAATCCCCTTCGATTCCAGCCAGTATGAGCTGAAGCAGGTCTTTTTCAAGTCGAAGGATGGGACGCAGGTGCCCATGTTCATCGCCGGCAAAAAAGGCCTGAAGATGGACGGGACTGAACGGCTGCTGATGACCGGATATGGCGGCTTCAACATCAGCCTTACCCCCGATTGGAGCTCCCGCGCGGCCTGGTGGCTTGAGCAGGGCGGATGGTTTGCGGTTCCTAATCTGCGTGGCGGCGGCGAATATGGCGAGAGCTGGCACGAGCAGGGAATGTTTGAGCGCAAGCAAAACGTATTCGACGATTGGTTTGCGGCAGCCGAATACCTGATTGCCAACAAATACACTTCCCCTGAGCACTTTGCCATCACCGGCCGCTCCAACGGCGGACTGCTCATGGGCGCGTCCATCGCCCAGCATCCTGAGCTGTTTTCAGCCGTGATGTGCGGTTACCCGCTGCTCGATATGCTGCGCTTCCATAAGTTCCTGGTGGGTGGATACTGGACCACAGAGTACGGCTCCGCGGAAAACGAAAAACAGTTCCCCTATCTGCTCAAGTACTCTCCTTACCAGAACTTGAAAGCGGGCGCCGCCTACCCTGCGGTTATGTTCTTTACCGGCGACAGCGACACACGCGTTGATCCGCTGCATGCCCGAAAGATGACAGCCCTCTTGCAGTCGGCCAACACCAGCGGCCGTCCCATTCTGCTGCACTATAGTCTGGCCGGAGGTCACAGCAATGGCGTGGGCGTGAACCAGCAGGTCCAGGACGATGCTGACCAGTTAACTTTCCTGTGGACTGAAACCGGTCAGCCTTAGGTACGTAAGTAGCTGGTGGTTCATTGGACAGGTACTCAACCGAATCGCTCCGCCGTAACCTCATGCCCTCGGGTTGCCCTTCCGATAAGGAATGTGCGTGACCTACGCAGCACGTTCCGATGGGCGGTAATTCATTGGCAGCAGCCGCGGGAATTGAACGCCATGCCGCAAGTGAGGCCGCTCTCGGTCCGATGCAAAGCCGGTTTGCCGTTGGGTGGCTGGCTGTTCCCGGCTCGATTCAGGCCGCCGGGATGCCGCTGGGCGCGGAGCCAAGATGCCACTAGTCGAGACCGAGACCGGCAAAATCGAACGGCAGGAGGAGGAAGCCCGGCTGGCCGCGCTAGGGGCGCTCGGGATTCTCGATACTCCCTCCGAATCCAGCTACGACACTGTTACGCGGCTAGCTGCTGAATATTTCCAGGCAGATTCAGCCGGGCTCGGCTTTGCCGACGATAGCCGCATCTGGATCAAGTCGAACTATGGCGACCATGTGCGCGAGTTGCCCCGGAATAACTCCATCTTCGATATGGTGCTTGCGAACAACGGGCCGGTAATGATGACGGATAGTTACGCGCAATCCAGACTGGAAGAGCAAGCGCCACGTCTAAGGCAGCTCGGATCGAGTTTCTTCGCCGCCGCTCCCGTCCGATCATTCGACGACAGAATCCTTGGAGTATTAAGCATCTTCTGGCGTGAACCTCGTCCCAGCCTGACGCCCGACGAACTGCGCATGCTTGCCAGCCTTGCCGATATGATTTCCAGCCAGTTGGAATTGCGCAGACTGCGCAGATCGTTCGCAGGAAACGGCACGCGCAAATCTCGCGCTGCAACCGCAGCACCTGGCTGGCCGCGCAGATCTGACCTGCGCCGCGCCCTCGATGATCGCCAGTTCGTCCTCTACTACCAGCCCGAGGTCGAACTCTCCACCCGCAAGATCGTTGGCCTTGAGGCGCTTATTCGCTGGGCCCATCCCGAGCGGGGTCTCATTCCGCCCATGGACTTAATCCCGCTGGCCGAGAAGAGCGGTTTGATTCTGCCCATCGGTGACTGGGGACTCGCCGAGACCTGCAAGCAAATCCAGACTTGGTGCCGCGAAGATTCCCGCCACGGCTCTCTTCGGGTCTGCGTCAATCTCTCCGCCCGCCAGTTCTCCCGCGAGGGTCTGGCCGACCACGTTGAGGCGCTGCTGCTTCAATCCGGCATCTCCAGCCGGCAACTCGGCCTCGAGATGACCGAGTCAAGCCTGATTCCCAACATACAAATCGCCCTGGAGGTGCTGGGCAGCCTGCGCAAGCTGGGCGTCTCCCTGCTCATGGACGACTTCGGCACCGGTTACAGCTCGCTCAACCATCTGCATTCCTTCCCTTTTGACGTGCTCAAGATCGACCGCTCATTTGTGGGCCGGATGACCGAGGGCGATCAGCCGCTGCAAATCGTGCGCACCATCATCGAGCTGGCCCGTGTGCTGGGCATGGACGTAGTCGCTGAGGGAATCGAGACCTATGAGCAATATCGCCTACTACGGCAGTTGGGTTGCCGCTTCGGCCAGGGCTTCCTCTTCGCCCGCCCTTTGAGCGTCGAGGCTATCACTCAACTCCTGCGTCTCCCAGGACGCATCCTCCCCGAACCTGCAGCATGTGAATTCGTTCCCGCCTGACCGAGCGCGGCTTTGGATCCGCAACCGGTAAGCAGTTTCAATTTGGAACACGTGAGGCACCGCTCCTGATTAGGAATTTCCTCGCCCATTCACATCGGAATTTCCTCAAGCTCGCACCCCATCCCCGCAGTATGCTCCATCCCATGCAGCAATCCGTAGAGTCTTCGCCCTCGCTCTCCCCCTCCAGCTTTGCCAATTTGCTGGCAGCGCTGGCTGCGCCCGAAGCAGCCGCGACCATCCGCGATCCCGCCTGGAACGATGATGCCCTTGAAGACGATGTTGCGTCTCTCAGTTACGAGCGTGCCTTGCGCACTCATGCGCGCTACCGCCCTGGCGACTCCAGCGACTGTTCGCTCACCCAGCCCGCAAATGCCACGCCAGTCGATAGCGATGAAGCCGCCGCGCCCCCGGCCAGGCTTTCAACCGCGCCGGCTGAATCCTGGACCGCAAGCAATCCCGCCGCATCGCTTGACCGCAATCTGAAGTCCGCCAGCATTACCATCCGCATGAGCACGTCAGAGTGCGAGCAACTCCGCAAGCGCGCCGCCGAAGCCGGGCTCACCGTCTCCGCCTACCTGCGTTCCTGCACCTTCGAGGCTGAATCCCTGCGTGCACTGGTCAAAGAAACGCTGGCCCAATTGCGGCCTGAAGCGCAGAAAAAAAGGCTGGCCGCCTCCGCCCGGCTCCGCCGGTCCTGGTTTAGCTGGTTGCTCCGGCTCCTGCCGCGCTGGCCCGCCAATCAGCGCGTTGCCCAGGCCTGATCACTCCGCTTCCAGCACCAAACACTTCAGGTACTCAGTCTCCGGCAAATTCAGCACCACCGGATGATCGGGAGCGGCGCCGCGCCGTTCCAGCAGTCGCACGCGCCTTCCAGCATCGGCTGCGGCTGAGGCCACACTTCCCTCGAGATCGCTCCAGCTCACGTGGTGCGAGCAGGAACAGGTCACCAGGAGTCCGCCGGAGCGCAGCATCTTCAGCGCACGCAGATTCAGTTCCTTGTAGCCGCGCAGCGCTCCCTCAACCGCCCGCTTGGTCTTGGCAAATGCTGGCGGATCGAGCACGATAGCGTCAAATTTCTCTTTTTCAGACCAGTCGCGCAAAATCTCAAACGCATCTCCCACAACCCAATCCACCTGCGCCGTAATCCGGTCGCGATTGGCATCCAGATTCCTTTCCGCCACTTCGAGAGAAGCGCGCGAAGAGTCGACTCCAGTAACCTGTTTCGAAACCTGGGCCAGATGCAGCGCAAACCCTCCCTGGTAGCAGCAAACGTCGAGCGCACGCCCAGCCGCTCCGCCCAGTTTCCGCGCCCACTCCGCCGTGGCAGCGTAGTTAGCCCGCTGGTCCAGAAATGCCCCCGTCTTCTGTCCCGCATTGGCGTCGTAATGAAACTTGAGCCCATTGAGCAGAAATTGTGTGCTGAAGACTTGAGTCCCAGCATCAGCAACAAACAACGGCTCCGAACTCGGCGCCGCCAGCCCTTCCAATTCCCGCATCCGCGGATCAGGCCGCTCCAGAATCGCCGTCGGCTCCAGTTCCTTTTGCATCACGCGCACGCAAGTCTCTCTCACCGCTGCCGAGTCCAGCCCTTTGGTAAGCAATTGCAGAATCACCAGTTCGCCGTACTTATCCGCCACCAGCCCTGGCAACTCATCCGCCTCACTGAAGCACAGCCGGCATGCATTATTCCGCTCGTCGAGCAGAGATTTCCGCCGGTCAATCGACGCCCGCAACCGATTCGCCATCAACTCAAGCCAACCAGCCTCATCCAGACCCGAGCGCGAAACCATCCGCAGCGCAATCTGCGACGAAGGGCTATAAAGCGCCGTACCCAGCAGCAGGCCCCGGCTATCGGCCACCGGCAAAAGCGCCGGTGGGTCGCCCTCAGGCAACTCCATGCTCTCGATATCTGAGGCATAAACCCACAGATGGCCGCTGCGCAGCCGGTCAGCGGCACGCCGGTTCACCTTGGCGCCATATGCCGAGCGAGGCTTCTCGTGAATCGGTTCAACAGGCCCCGTTGGCGTGTCAGCTTTCAGCGTTTTTCGGGCCACAGCAACTTTGGATGTACGCGGTTCGGTCATAAGCTCCCATTGAAGTGTAGATTGACCACGTCCGGAAAGATACTAACTCACATCGCCCAGAACTTAGCCTCTTCCGCTTCAACACGCATATCGAACGAATGCGGCCTATAATAAAGCATGGCGACAGTCCGGCAGCCCATACCGGCAGACGTTCCCAGCGCGTCCTCATCTCCCGCGGTGGAAGTGCAGGCTGCTGTGCCCGGTGCCGTCCGACGCGCCCTCGACCAGCGTTTTGAAGCGCTACTTAAGCAGGTCCAGGCCAACCGCCCCAGTGAAGATGTCACCCTTATCCGCAAGGCATGGGAGTTCTGCGTCAAGCACCACGAGGGGCAGATGCGCGCCTCCGGCGAGCCCTACATCGTACACCCGCTCGAGGTGGCCGAGGTGCTGGCGGAGATGAAGATGGACTCGACCGCCATCGCAGCCGGCCTGCTGCACGACTCCGTTGAAGACACGCCCGCCACCAACGAAGAAATCCGGGCCAAATTTGGCGACCAAGTGGCTCACATCGTCGAGGGCGTCACCAAAATCGACAAAATCCAGTTTGCGAATCGCGAAGACCGCCAGGCTGAAAACGTGCGCAAGATGCTGCTGGCCATGGTGGAAGATGTGCGCGTGGTGCTCATCAAGCTGGCTGACCGCCTCCACAACATGCGCACCCTCGAGCACCTCAAGCCCGACCGTCAGGAGGCCATCGCCCGCGAAACCCAGGAGATTTACGCTCCGCTGGCCCACCGTCTGGGCATGGGCAAAGTGCGCGGCGAACTTGAGGACCTGGCCTTTCGCTACACTGACCCCGTCAGCTACGAGAAAGTATCTGCCGCCGTTGAAGCCCGCCGCATTGAGGGCGAGCAGTTTTTGCGCGGAGTCGAAGATACGTTGGTCGAGCAACTTCGCGAGAACAGCATCGAGGCCCGCGTCGAGTGGCGCATCAAGCGGCTCTACTCCATTTACCAGAAGATCGAGCGCTCCAAGGTCTCCTTTGACCAGGTCTACGATCTGCTCGCAATCCGCGTCATCACCCAGGACGTAGCCTCCTGCTATGCCGTCTTCGGGCTCATTCACACTATCTGGCGACCGGTACCGGGTCGCATCAAAGACTTCATCGCCAGCCCCCGCGCCAACCGCTACCAGTCGCTGCACACCACAGTCATGGGCGCCAGCGGCCATCAATTCGAAGTGCAGATCCGTACTGAAGAGATGCATCGCATCGCAGAGGAAGGCATCGCCGCCCACTGGAAGTACAAATCCGGTGGAGCGATTATGACGGCCCGCGACGAGGAGCGGCTCAACTGGATCAGGCAACTCGTCGAGTGGCAAAAGGAGATGACCGACCCCAACGAATTCCTTTCCAGCCTGAAGATGGACCTTTATCCCGACGAGGTCTATACCTTCACGCCCAAAGGGAAAGTCGTTGTGGTTCCCGCCGACGCCACTCCGGTGGACTTTGCCTACACCATTCACACTGAGGTCGGCCACACCTGCGTAGGCGCCAAGGTCAATAGCCGCATGGCGCCCCTGCGCACCAAGTTGCGTACCGGCGACATCGTCGAAATCATCACCCAGAAAGATCACAAGCCAAGCCGCGACTGGCTCACCTTCGTCAAGAGCCCCCGCGCCCGCAACAAAATCAAGCATTGGCTCAATGAAGACCAGCGCCGCCGCGCCGTCGAAATCGGCCGCAAGTTGCTGGAGCGCGAAGCCCGCAAATATAAAGTCCCGATGAGCCAGATCGTCGATCAGGACCTCAGCCGCATCGCCAATGAATACGGCGTTGCCACCGCTGCCGATCTGCTGGCCACTCTGGGCCAGGGCAAAAACTCCGCCCGCCACGTGCTCAACAAGCTGTCTCCCGGCAGCACCAACCTGCCCACCGAACCCGTTCCTGAAACCAAGCCCGGCAGCGGCGAGTCGGCCATGTCCGATGCCGTGCGCAAGCTCCATCTCACCGGCTCTGACTCGCTCCAGGTCGAGGGCCAGAACGACCTGCTCGTCTATCGTGCCCGCTGTTGCAACCCCATTCGCGGCGAAGAGATCGTGGGTTACGTCACCCGCGGCAAAGGCGTCGCCGTCCACGCCCGCAGTTGCTCCAATGTGCAGAATCTGCTCTACGAGAGCGACCGCCGCATCGCCGTCGAGTGGTCCCGTGTCGGCGACCAGGCCGGCCGTCCCCAGCGTTATCCAGTCAAAATCACC
>Ga0181526_10003796_pt1 | contig 12097 bp, 6 predicted proteins | sample PEATcosm2014_Bin_35_FD_119750 | JGI IMG/M metagenome (GOLD analysis project Ga0181526, IMG submission 119750) | Peatland microbial communities from MTU Mesocosm Facility, Houghton, MI, USA - PEATcosm2014_Bin06_30_metaG | ecosystem: Environmental > Terrestrial > Soil > Wetlands > Peat | place...
AACTGCGTCACGTTGTTCTGCCCCTCGCTTGCTTCGAGATGCCGAGCCTGCGAACCTACATATCCGGCTTCAACAGAATCATGCTGGGTGAGTTGGTACTGCAGTGTCCCGTTGAACCCTTCCGTATACGGCGTCTGGTAGTGGAGTTGGATCCCGCGCAGGGCCAGTCCGCTGTAACTGACCTTCAAAGGATCGAGTGGAATTCCTGACATCCCGTTCTCGAGCGTCCCCGTCGTCCCATCGGTGTAGGTGACCGGCGTTACTGTCGAGATTCCTCCATTCGAAGCATCTGTCAGACCGACCTCAAATTGGAATGGGTAGTTGTAGCCCAGGCTCGGATACCCGCCTCGATTTTCAAATGCGCCATAGAAGATGCCATACCCGCCACGGATCACCCACTTCGGTGTCAAGGAATAGGCGAAGCCAATGCGCGGCGAGAAGTTCATCTTCTGGATCACGCCCATACCGGTTCCGTACTTGTTCGTGTAGAGCAGCGAGATCCCATCGCGCTGCAGCGCGTCCGAAAAGCTGGTTGAGAGGCCCGGTGAAGTTTTATGACCGGCCGTCATGATGAACTCCGCTCCGGCGTTAGATGTAAGCGAGGGCTGAATGAAATTCGCTTGCGCTCCGCCCGCTTCTCCCGTCAAACCGAAATGCTCCCATCGCAGCCCGAGGTTCAAGGTAAGTTTCCGCGTGACAGACCAGTCGTCCTGGAAGTAAGTGCCAAAGTAATTGCGATTCGCACGCACTTCTCCAAAGTTCGATGCGTCGATCTGATCCATTCCGCCCGACAAATTGACTCCGTTGGGAACAGTCGCATTTTGTGGCGTAATCAGGAACTGCGCTCGACCCGTCGTTCCGTCAGCCTGCAGTGGAATCGAAGTATAGTTGCCATCGAAGTAGAACGTGCCTTTGGAAGCTGGCGGTGCAATCCAAGGGAAGTAGATGTATTGGAACTCGGCGCCACCCTTGAATGTGTGTTTCTTGTAAACCTTCGTCAAATTCTCTGTCATCTGCTCGGTATCGCTGAAGCGATTACCCGGCAGCCAGCCCGCGCCGCCCAAACCGCTGAGCGTTCCAATTCCTAGGTAAGGCAATCCGCCATTGAGCGGCACCTGCGGAACGCCGCTGATTCCGTATTGGGCCGGAATCCCCATCGTGCTGTCGCCGGAGGGATTGCGCGTGTCGTGTCCGCGCGTGTAACCAAGACGCGCTTCGTTAATAAGAGTGGGAGAAAAGGTGTGCGTGTAGCCCAGTGCGAATCCCCGAACGTTATAGATCTCGGTCCCGTTTGAGTATCCGCCACCATCGGCCACACCTTCAAAGGGAGGCGGCAAAACACGAACACTGCTGATGTAATCGTAGTGGAAGAATACCTGGTCCTGGTCGCGGAAGTGTTCATCGATACGCATGTCCGCCGTGTTCGTATCGATGCTGTCCACCTTAATGATGTTGTAGTTGTACAGGACTCCCGATGAAGTCGGCGTCGGATAGAGTTGCATTAACTTGACGGCATTCGAGTCAAGCCTATTCGCAGGAATCTGATTGTTCGTGAATGGGTCGCGAACATAGCCAGTGGCCGTCGCCGCCAATCCAGTTACTGGATCGACCGTCCCAGCCGTGACCGCACGCGTGGTGGCGGGATCGAAAATCTGCCCGTTCTGAAACGATCTTCCTAGCAGATCCGTCCTCGTAAATGTTCCGGTGGAATTGATCAAGTCCGAGAAGTCCGTGTACCCGCTGTTGATCTCGGCCTTCGTGGGCACTGTGGGAGAGAGTCCTGCGCCCAGGTTCGCGCTGGCTTGACTCGATGCTTGCACTCCATTCAGAATCTTCGTTCCTTCATAGTCGGCAAACCAGAACGTCTTGTCCTTCCAGATGCGTCCACCCGCAGTCGCGCCAAATTGGTTCTGCCTCAACTCGGGCTTCTTGCTAGCCGTCGCATTGGGCACAAAATAGTCGTTGTATGCATCGAATGCATCATTGCGGAAGAATTCCCACACGGACCCGTGAAACTTATTCGAGCCCGATTTCAATGTCGCGTTGACGATCGCCCCGCCGGCTCTCCCAAACTCCGCAGGAAAGTCGCTCGTCATGATTTTGAACTCTGCGATTGCGTCCACCGGAGGCTTGATCACATCAGCCTTCCCGTCCAGGTAATCGACGCTGTTGCTGTTGTTGTCGATGCCATCAAGCAGATAATCGTTTTGCGCCACGCGCGCGCCGTTCGCTACAAACTGGTTAGACGCCCGAGCTCCTTGTTGCGGAAGAGTCACACCGGGAGTTACCAGCACTAGCATCGTATAGTCGCGTCCGTTCAAGGGCAGATCTACAATCGATTTCTCATCGATCACCTGACCAACCGAGCTGCTCTCGGTCTGCATCAGTTCCGGCGCCTCCGTCACTTCTACATTCTCGGTAACTGCACCCGGCTGAAGAACGACGTTCACTGCTGCCTGCTGCTGGATATCCAGGCGCACACTTTCAACTGTTGCTTTCTTGAAGCTGGGAGATTCAACCACGACGGTATAAGTACCAATCGGCAGAGGAGTGAATTCGAACCTGCCATCCACATTCGTCTTGTCGGTCTGCCGCGCGGCCGTCGCCTGGTTCGAGATCGTCACTGTAGCACCCGGAACGATCGCGCCCGTGGTGTCCGTGACCGTGCCAAGAATTGTGCCTGTGTCGACCTGTGCCTTGGCTGTCAGTGCAAGCAGCAAGACCGTGAGCCACACGAGAGACATGCGCCTTCGACTTATGAACCTCTCTGATTTCATTTCCCTATCCCTCCAGCCTCGCGGCACCTTGTAGCCCCTATCAAGAACGCGTGCGTATCCGTCTCTTGCAATTCACCGTGTACGTTCCCGGAACGCCGTGCACAAATATAGAGAGCAGCCTATGGGCTGTCAAGAGGTTTTTCGTGTACGTAACCGAGAAATCGTTGAGCGCGCGAGAATCGTCCGTGTAAGCACCAGTAAGGTCCGTATTTAAAGTGCCCTATTCGAGACCGAATTGATTGAGCGAGACGGCACAGCGGCGGATTCGGCAGGTTCGGTACAATGGCACCACCCGTGAACGATGAGCCTCCCAGGTCCGTTGGCATTAAGGAGATTGCCGCCGAAGCAGGTATCTCCATTGGTACCGTAGATCGCGCGCTGCACAATCGGCCGGGGGTCAATCCCAAGACGCGCACCCGTGTCCTCAAAATCGCTGAAAGCCTCGGTTATAAACCCAATCTCGCCGCTCGCAACCTGAAACTCAATCGAAGGCTTCGCGTCGCCGTTCATCTTCCCCGTCACATCGCCTCCTTTTTTGATCCCTTGAGAGAAGGCATACGAGAGGCGGCCGCAAGTATGCACGGGGTCACCGTCGACCTTAGCTTTCGCACGTATCCGCACCTCGGTGAAGGTGACGTGAAGCTTTTGGAAGAGGACCTCGAACGTGAATTTGACGGCATTCTGATCACTCCAGGAAATCCGATCCGCGTCGAATCGGCGATCCGGCGGTTCAACGAACGGGGCACAGCGGTTGTGTGCGTTGCCAGCGATGCTCCTCGCACCAATCGACTCGCATCCATCTCAGTCGATGCGTCAATCAGCGGCAGCATCGCGGCTGAACTGCTCGGCAGAGTCCTCCAAACAGAAGGAACCGTTGCCACCATCACCGGCGATCTCAATACTTTTGACCACGGTGAGAAGCTGCGCGGATTTGCAGCAACTCTGGCCACCATGGCGCCGCACCTGACGTTGATTCCCGCGATTGAATCGCACGAACGCGCGAAGGAGGCCTATCAAGTTACGCTCACTCTCCTTAAGCGCAAGCCAAGGCCGGTCGGGATCTATGTCAACACCGCGAACAGCATCCCCGTTCTGCGCGCCCTGGAAGAGAACGGAATGTGTGGGCGCATTCGTCTGATCACGACTGACCTTTTCGCCGAACTCGTCCCGTTGATCGAATCAGGCCAGATCCTTGCTACCCTGTACCAACGACCCTTTACGCAGGGCAAACTCGCCTTTGAAGCCCTTTGTCGATTTCTCGTGGAAGGCATCCAGCCGGAATCGGTCACGCGCCTCGCGCCGCACATTATCTTGCGCAGCAATCTTCCGCTCTTCCTCGAGCGCCTTCCTTCAAAGTTCGATATGAACCACGACGTTGCGGCTTCCGTCTGAATTATCGAGATTATTCAATTATTCACTAATTCCCGTTATCGTACACGCCAACTCCGCCACACACTCGCTTGGCTGCTCTTCTTAAGCCCTTAATACGGCCGGCAACTGAGGGCAATTGCTCGCTCAAGACGCGAGAAAGCCCTTCAAAAAAGCGAAAGGGATTCTCCCCAGGAATTCTCGGCCTCCGGATGGCTAAGCGCAAAGTTGTAAAGCAGATGAGACCTTCCATCGCAAAGTCGCAGATAAGTCTCTTGCACAAGATCGGCGGCTACTTCATCCGGCGCTTCTCCCCATTGCTTTGCCGTGCGGATCACTGAAAGACTGATGGGCCGCTCAAATCGAGCCACAAAACTTTCCCGCGCACGGGAATCGTTGGACTCAGCACAAGCCCGAATCAACTCCCGGACGCCGACGGAAGACACAACGCTCAATTGAACCTCGGCTGCGGTATGCTCGGCGGCCTTGCCCCAAGCAAGCCCAGATGCATTTTCTCGAATCTTGCCGGAGATGGCTGGACTCTACACCCCAAAAAATAATAGTTGTTTCGACTGGAGACAGGCTGCGGCGCAGTGTGACAAGACGTCAAAACGTCTGCTCCGACTGCGACTTAGACTGGTCTCCTCTGCCCCCACCCGCCTCCGCCCGGCGATTCAATCCGCAGCATGGCCCCCGCCCGCAGCTCACGCGTACATTTGCCGGGCAACTTCTCTTCTTTCCCATTCTGAATTACCAACGACACGCCGCGCGCACCATCTTCTCCGCCCGCGAGCCCCCAAGGCGGCGTCTCGCGACGGTCCGCCAACAGCGTCACCTGCGCATCGCCCAGCAATTCAATCTCGCGCACCAGCCCATTGCCGCCTCGATGCAGTCCCGCCCCACCCGAACCTCTCCTTAATGCGTAACGAACCATTCGAAACGGGTAGGCATATTCAAGGGCTTCCACAGGCGTGTTCAGCGAATTCGTCATGTGCGCGTGATGCCCACTCGCACCATCTCTTTGAGGCGAGCCACCCAACCCTCCGGCAATCGTCTCGTAATATGTGTACGGCACCCCGAACCGTACATCGATTCCGCCGATCGTCAGATTGTTCATCGTCCCCGCGCTCGCCGCAGGAATCCGCCCCGGAATTGCCTGTGCCAGCGCCAAAAGCAACGTGTCCACAATGCGCTGCGAGGTCTCCACATTCCCGCCCGCTACCGCAGCGGGAGCCACTGCATTTACGACCGTTCCCTCCGGCGCAATCACCCGCACCGGTCGCATCAGACCTGCAGTGGCTAGAGCATCCGCAGGCAGCAGGCACCGGAATACATAAAACACCGCCGACCAGGTGATCGCATAAACCGCATTGATGTTCCCCGCAACTTGTGCGTCCGTTCCCGTAAAATCAACCACCGCGCGCTTGTTCTTTGCGTCGTTGCGTATCGAAACGCGAATCCCAATCCGTCCAGGCCGCACCCCGTCATCGTCAAGAAAATCCTCGGCGCTCCATTCGCCGGCAGGCAGCCGAGCCAGCACGCTCTGCATGACGCACTCCGAGCCCTCCAGCATCGCGACCACGCCGCGCAGTAGGCGCGCATGGCCAAAGCGCCCGACCAATTCCTGCATCCGGGCAATCCCAATCCGGCAAGCACCCAGCTGCGCCGTCAGGTCGCCTTCGCGTTCGGCAGGTGTGCGCACATTCGCCAGCAAAATCGCCAGCACCTGCGCGTCCATCTTTCCCCCCCGCATCAGCTTCACGGGAGGAATCCGAATCCCCTCCTGTGCAATCTCGCGGCACGGCCCCATCGATCCCGGATGCATGCCACCGACATCTGCATGGTGCGCCCGATTGGCGACATAGAATGTAGGCCGCGCCCGCCCCTTCACGAATACCGGCGCCACCATCGTCAGATCCGGAAGATGCGTGCCACCGCGGAAGGGATCGTTCAGCAGCGCCACGTCGCCCGGCGCAAAACTCATCGCTTGCAACGCCGCACTGACGGACATCGGCATCGAGCCCAGATGCACGGGCATGTCATCGCCCATGGCGATCAAATCGCCTTCCGCAGAGAAAACCGCCGAGGAATAATCGCGCCGCTCCTTGATATTCGGCGAAAACGCCGTCCTTCGCAGGGCCGCCCCCATCTCTGCCGCCACCGAATGCAGCGCGTGTCCCACCACCGCAATCTCCGCCGAATCGATCCCATGCCGTTTCATTGCCGGCCTCCCGTTTTCGTTTTTGCATGCGCCGCGCGTGCAAGCACAAGGTTGCCGAACGCATCCACCGTCGCCGTCCATCCCATCGCCAAATAAGTTGTCGCACTCAACTCCACAACTACCGCCGGCCCCGCAATCCGGTCCCCCGCTTCCATGCGCGATCTTTCATATACCGCAGCACGCCGCCACCCGCCATTTTCGAAAACCTGATGCACCTCAATCCGAGCCGCCCAGCCATCGCCGCGCCTGCTCGTCTTGGCATTCATCCGCGGCTTCTGTCCTCGCACCACCGCCTGCACCCGCAGCGTCACAACCTCCACCGTGCGCGCCAGATCGGCATACCCATAAGCTTGCGCATGCAGCCGATGGAAGCGCGCCACAGCATCGCCGCCCCAATCCACGCGCAATTCGAAGCCCTGTCCGCGATAACGCAGATCGGCAGACCGCGTCAGCACTGGCCGCAATCCCTCCGCGCGAAAAACCTCCTGCGCCTCTGCCTCCACTTCCCGAAACACGCCCGTGATTTTCTTGTCCTCCGGCGCCATCATCACCGTGCGCGAAAACTCCCGCCGCAAATCCGCATCGAGAATTCCCAGAGCCGACAGCGCACCAGGCGCTGCCGGAATGACAACCTGCCGCATGCCCAACGAACTCGCCAGCGCGCACGCATGCAGAGGCCCCGCTCCTCCAAATGCCAGCAACGAAAATCCTCGCGGATCGAATCCACGCTCCACTGACACCCGCCGCAAAGCGCTTTCCATGCGCACATTCGCCACGCGCACAATGCCCTCGGCCACAGCTTCCACACTGCCAAATCCCGTCGCCGCTCGACGAACGCTCTCAATCGCCTTCCGCGCGCGCTTCGCATCCAGCTGCATCGCCCCCCCCAGAAAATGCTCTGGATGCAATCGCCCTAGAACCAGATTCGCATCCGTCACCGTCGCCCCTTCGCCGCGTCCATAGCATGCAGGCCCCGGGTCAGCGCCAGCCGATTGCGGTCCGACCTGCAACGCGCCTGCTTCATCGATACGCGCCAGCGATCCGCCTCCAGCCCCAGCCGTATGAATGTCCAGCATCGGCACGCGCACCGGCACACCCGCCACTTCTCCTTCAATGGTCGTCGTGGGTTCGCGCGTCGCATCCAGCAGTGCCACATCTGTCGACGTCCCGCCCATATCGAAGCTCAGTACCCGCGCGATTCCAGCTCTTCGCGCCACACTCAGCGCCCCGATCACACCGCCCGCAGGTCCGGACAAAATCGTGCGCACTGGCTCCTGCACCGCTGCCTGCGCCGAAAGAATCCCGCCCGACGACTGCATGATCTTCAGCGCAGCCCCGGACGCCACCAATTTCCTCTCAAGCACGCCAAGGTAACCCTGCATCCGCGGGGCAAGATACGCATTCAGCGTCACTGTCGCCGCCCGCTCGTACTCGCGAAACTCCGGCAGAATCTGATGCGACAACGACAGCGGCAATCCGAGCGGCCGCAGCGCCTCCGCAATCATTCGTTCGTGTTCAGGATGCGCAAACGAAAACAGCAGGGACACCGCCACCGACTCCGCACCCGAATCCTTCACCCGCCGCCGCAACTCGGCCAAATCTTCAGCCCGCGGCACGCGCAAAACACCGCCATCCGCGCCCACGCGCTCCGCCACACCGAAGCAAACCTCCGCCAACGGCGCAGGCCGGTGCACATTCCAGTCATAGAGACTCGGCCGCGCTTGCCGCCCAATCGCCAACGTGTCTTCAAATCCCTCGGTCGTCACAAACGCAACGCGCGCCCCCTTCCGTTCCAGCAGCGCATTCGTAGCCACCGTAGTTCCGTGACGCACCTCAATCTCCGTTCCGCCCAAGCGCGCCACAATCTGCGCCACCCCTTCGAGAATCGCGCACCCCGGGTCTTCGGGCGTCGACGGCAACTTCAAGACTTCGATCCGTCCACCGTCGCGATATACGCAATCGGTGAAAGTCCCGCCCGTATCGATCGCAAGCGTGAGTCGTTTTGTTTTGCCCTGTGCCATTGCAAGTCACCATATCAGTTGCGATCCAAGTGAGCTGCCGGCAATCATCCATGGACCCTTCGCCACGCCAAATGAGGGAGCCGTTCTTCGCTCATGGATGGAGAGTCGTGTACTGCCTGGGTTTGAGGGGCGGGTCTTGGCCATCAATGTAGCAATTGCGAGAAAAATGGCGGCCGTGCAGGTACCCAATCCCTGCTCACATCGCGATGCCATGATCGCTGCGACTGCGCTGGTCCATGGGATGACGGTCGTGACGCGGAATGTGACGGATTTTGAGGCTACCGGTGTCGCGCTTATCAATCCGTGGCTGGAGTATGGGCCACTCGATCGACGCTTGAAGCAGCCTGCTCGGCCGTAGCTTCTGGATCGTCAAGAAGAGTGCCTTTGGTCCACGGACGGGGCACCCATGGTCGTGTGGCTGGCGGGATGATACGACAAACGCAGATCCGAATTAGATTTTTTGGGTTCGTTGGACGTCTCTTACGCCGCTTATGCGCCGCAAGCTAAGGACCATGCGATTCAGGTGGCGGAGGTCTTCGGCTTCTACGATGAACTCGATGATGGCTTCGCCGGTGTCGTCGTGGCGAATGTCGATGTTGCGGATGTTGGTATCGTTGTCGGAGATGACTGCGGTAAGTTCCTTCAACATGCCGGTGCGGTCGTCGCAGTAGATGGTGATTTTGACGGGATAGCGCTGCGCGCGGCCTGCGGTCTCGTCGCCAACGCGCGCCCACTCGACGGCGATGCGGCGGTCGCTCTCGTAGAGAAGGTTTTGCACGTTGGGACAACTGCGCGCGTGGACAGCGACACCCTTGCCGCGAGTGACGTAGCCGATGATTTCTTCGCCGCGAATGGGATTGCAACATCGCGCGCGGTAGACGAGTAGATCGTTCTGGCCCTCGACTTCAAGCGAGTCGGAGCCGGTGAGGTGCAGTTTGCGCACCGCGTCGGACATGGGCGTTTCGCCGGAGCCGGCAGGCTTGGCTTCCGGGCCCTGGTCGATGTCCGCCGGAGTGGCAATACCAGGCGAGAGCTTGTTGAGGACCTGATGGGCGGAGTGTTTGCCCTGGCCGAGGGTGGCAAGCAAATCTGCAGCGGTCGCGACGCCGTATTCATTGGCGATACGGCCGAGGTCCTGATCGGAGATCTGGCTCTGTGGGACTTTGAATTTGCGCGCTTCGCGCTCCAGGAGCTTGCGGCCGATCTCGACAGCGCGGCGGCGCTGATCTTCATTGAGCCAATGCTTGATCTTGTTGCGGGCGCGTGGACTCTTGACGAAGGTGAGCCAGTCGCGGCTTGGCTTGTGGTCTTTCTGGGTGACGATTTCAACGATGTCGCCGGTGCGCAGCTTGGTGCGCAGGGGAACCATGCGACCGTTGACTTTGGCGCCGACGCAGGTGTGGCCGACTTCGGTATGAATGGTGTAGGCGAAGTCGACGGGGGTGCCGTCGGCGGGGACCACGACGACTTTTCCCTTGGGCGTGAAGGTGTAGACCTCGTCGGGATAGAGATCCATCTTCAGGCTGGAGAGGAATTCGTTGGGGTCGGTCATCTCCTTTTGCCACTCGACGAGTTGACGAATCCAGTTGAGGCGCTCTTCGTCGCGGGCGTTGACGGTGCCGGAACCGGCCTTGTATTTCCAGTGCGCGGCGATGCCTTCTTCGGCGATGCGATGCATCTCTTCGGTGCGGATTTGCACTTCGAATTGATGGCCGCCCTCGCCTATTACCGTTGTGTGGAGGGATTGATAGCGGTTGGCACGGGGGATAGCGATGAAGTCCTTGATGCGGCCGGGAACGGGACGCCAGAGGGTGTGGATGAGGCCGAAGACCGCGTAACAGGAGGCGACGTCCTCAGTGATAACGCGGAGGGCGAGGAGATCGTAAACCTGATCGAAAGAAATCTTGGATCGCTGCAGCTTTTGATAGATGGAGTAGAGGCGCTTGATGCGCCATTCGACGCGAGCTTCGATGTTGTTTTCGCGTAGCTGTTCGACGAGGGTGTCTTCGACGCCCTTGAGGAACTGCTCGCCCTCAATGCGGCGGGCTTCGACAGAGGCGGAGACTTGCTCGAAGCCGACAGGATCGGTGTAACGGAAGGCCAGGTCCTCGAGCTCGCCGCGTACCTTGCCCATGCCGAGGCGGTGGGCGAGTGGGGCATAGATGTCGAGGGTCTCGCGGGCGATGGCTTCCTGGCGGTCGGGCTGCAGGTGCTCGAGGGTGCGCATGTTGTGGAGGCGGTCAGCGAGCTTGATGAGGACGACGCGGATGTCGGTGACCATGGCCAGCAGCATCTTGCGGACGTTTTCGGCTTGGCGGTCTTCGCGATTGGCGAACTGGATTTTGTCGATCTTGGTGACGCCCTCGACGATGTGGGCGACCTGATCCCCGAAGCCGGCTTCGATCTCTTCGCTGGTGGCGGGCGTGTCTTCGACGGAGTCGTGGAGGAGGCCAGCGGCGATGGCGGTCGAGTCCATCTTCATCTCAGCCAGAACTTCAGCCACTTCAAGCGGATGGATGATGTAGGGCTCGCCGGAGGCGCGCATCTGCCCCTTGTGGTGCTGGACACAGAAATCCCAAGCTTTGCGTATGAGATTTACATCGTCGTTGGGGCGATTGGCCTGTACTTGGCGGAGGAGGGCTTCAAAGCGGGCCTCGATGGTGCTGGGATCGTCAGGTGGCGAGTTATGCGCGGACGTCAAATGTTGTGTCGGACCCTCACCGGGGTCGGGGAGATCGGCCGGGATTTGCTGGCGCGCAGTCGCCATGCTTCATTATAGGCCGATTGTATTGATCGGTGATTAGTTGAGCTGGTCCGGCGTGGGAAAGAATAGGACTATTAAATCAAAGTATCTTAACTGCGATTTGCAATTACTACTTTAGCGTCATTGAAATGGCCACTCGAACATTTGACAATGATGGCAAAGTCAACTGCCCGCGCATGTAGGCACCGCGCCTTCCTCTGCCGGTTGACTGCTAGGAAGAGGTGTGCGCAGTGCTAAAGAACAGGTCTTCGTTTTCTTATAATACATTTGCGGGCTTTCAAAAGACTTTTCAAGATAAATCTTTCCGTATTCTTTTCGTCATCAGCCTGTTCACAGCTATCTGTTACATCACTGGCTGCGGCGGCGGCTCTAGTGCCTCCACAACTCCACCCGCGCTCGCGATCACGACCTCATCCTTGCCGAACGGCCAGGTAGGTTCCACGTACAGCGCTGCGCTTGCGGCGACGGGCGGCACTGCGCCATATTCTTGGGCCTTAGTCTCCGGCACTCTGCCTGCCGGCCTTTCCCTCAGCTCCTCCTCGGGTGCAATTACGGGCACACCCACAGCAACTGCCAGCGCGATTGCGCTTACATTTAAGGTGACCGATTCGAGCACCCCCACACAGTCTCAAACGGTCAACCTGGCGCAGACGATCAATGCCTCGGGCGTCGCCTCATTGGCCATCACGACAACTTCTTTGCCGGCCGGAGTCGTCGGCACTGCCTACAGCGCCACACTTGCGGCGACCGGTGGAACATCTCCATATACATGGTCTCTCACTTCGGGAACGCTTCCGGCCGGCCTATCGCTGAACGCATCCACGGGTGCGATTACGGGCACGCCCACAGCAACTGCGAGCGCAATCGCACTCACCTTTAAGGTGACCGATTCCGGCAGTCCGGCACAGTCTCAAACAGTCAATCTGACGCTGACGATCGGCGCAGC
>Ga0181526_10003799_pt1 | contig 12094 bp, 9 predicted proteins | sample PEATcosm2014_Bin_35_FD_119750 | JGI IMG/M metagenome (GOLD analysis project Ga0181526, IMG submission 119750) | Peatland microbial communities from MTU Mesocosm Facility, Houghton, MI, USA - PEATcosm2014_Bin06_30_metaG | ecosystem: Environmental > Terrestrial > Soil > Wetlands > Peat | place...
TATCCCAATGTTTATGGAATCGATATGCCGGACGCCTCCGAGTTGGTGGCTGCGGGCCACAGCAGCGACGAGGTTCGCGACATCATCGGCGCCGATTGGCTGATCTATCAGGATTTGGAGGACCTGGTGCATGCCGTCCGCCATGACAACGCGAAGATCAAGGATTTCGATACCTCGTGCTTCTCGGGCGAGTACGTCACCGGGGATGTGACCTTCGAATACCTCGATCGGCTGCAGCGGGCGCGCTCGGATGAGGCGAAGGTCCGCCGTCGCCTGGCGCGCGGCGGGCTCAAGGCCGTCGGCGAGCCCTGACACGGCCGCCGCACCCCAATCGCGCATGCGGCTGCTGCTGGTCGAGGAGGATCCCAAGGTACGCTCGCTGCTGCGGCACCATTTGAGTTGCCGCTGGCCGGAGGTACAGATCAGCGCGCATCCGCCGCTGCAGCGCGGACCCCTGCCGCCGGAATTTCTGGCGCAGGGCTACGATGCCGTGCTGCTCTCCCCGCCCAACGATGAGGATGACGGCATCGCGATGCTGCACGATCTGTGCTCGCGCGCCGGCTTCGCACCCGTGATCTTCATGATGCCGCGCGAGCAGCCGCATCTGCGCGAGCGCGCCATGGAGGCCGGCGCCTACGGCGTCGTGGTCCGCAGCCGCATCGATCACGAGGGCTTCCTGAAGATGCTCGAGGCCGCCGGGCGCGAGCATCGCCGCGCACTGGCCGACTGGCGCATCTCGCCGGAGGCGGTCGACTCACGGCGCTTCGGCGAGGCGCGCATTCCCGAATATCGCCGCGCACGGCTGCTCGCGCGCGGCTCGGTCTCGCAGCTGTACGTGGCCGAAAGCGAGAAGGCCGGCACGCTGGTGGTGCTGAAAGTGACGCCTTCGCGGCGTGACGAGTCGGGCATCGATCAGGTGTTCGCGCGCTTCCTGCAGGAGTACGAGATCGCGCAGCGCGTGCGCCATCCGAACATCGTGCGGCTCTACGAGCTCGGTGTCGCGGACGATCACGCCTACCTGGCCATGGAGTACTTCCAGCGGGGCGACCTGCGCCGGCGCATGAAGGGCGGGATCTCGCCCTCGGAGGCGCTGGGCTTTGCCTCGCAGATCGCCCGGGCGCTCGGGGCGCTGCACGGGGCGGGGATCCTGCACCGGGATCTGAAGCCCGGGAACGTCATGCTGCGCATGGATGGCCAGGTGGCGCTCATCGATTTCGGTCTCGCCAAGCACGAGGCGCTCGACTACGACATCACCGACACCGGCATGATCTTCGGTACGCCGCACTACATGAGCCCGGAGCAGGGCCATGGCCAGGATCTCGATCCGCGCAGCGATCTCTACAGCCTCGGCGTCATGCTGTTCGAGATGCTCACGGGCCGAAAGCCCTACACGGCCGACAATCCGATGGCCATCATCTACATGCATCGCAATGCGCCGACACCGCGACTGCCCGAGTCGCTCATCGACCTGCAGCCGCTGCTCGACCGATTGATGAGCAAGGATGTTGGCGAGCGCTTCAAGAATGCCGCCGAAGCCATGCGGGCCATCGATGGCGCGCGCGCCGCCTGGCTCACCAAGGGAGCGCTCGTGTGAGCGATGCCAGCGGCGTGCTTGCGGCGGCGACCGGATCCGATTGGGTGGAGGCGGCGTGCGAGCACTGGCAGACGCTGCTGGTTGATCACGCCAACTGCGAGAAGAAGGCGGCCTCGAGCGCGCTGGCGCTGATCTTTGCCTACCCGGAGGACACCGAGCTCGGCCTTTCGCTATCGCGCCTCGCGCGCGAGGAGCTGCGGCACTTCGAGCAGGTGGCGCAGCTCATGCGGCGGCTTGCGGTGCCCTTCGAGCGGCAGCGCCCGGGGCGCTATGCGGCCGGCCTGCGCTCGGCGCTGCACTCGCGCGAGCCGCTGCGCAAGCTCGACCTGATGCTCTCGAGCGCGCTGATCGAGGCCCGCTCCTGCGAGCGCTTTGCGCTGCTCGCGCCACGCCTGCCGGCGCCGCTCGGCGGCTTCTACGAGGCGCTGTGCCGCTCGGAGGCGCGCCACTACGAGCTCTATCTGCGTCTCGCACGCCGCACGGCCGAGGATCCTGCGTTGCTTGCGCGGCGGCTGCGCGAGCTCGCGCTGGTGGAGGCGCAGCTGATCACGGCGGCGGATGAGGTGCTGCGCTTTCATTCGGGCCCGCTGGCGCGGCAGGCGCACCTGGCTCCGCCGGCCGCGGCAGCTCTTCCAGCCTGAGCCCGCTCTCATCCCACGACAGGCAGCTGCCGTGGCTGTGCCACGCGCCCAGCACGATACGCCGCGCCGGTGCGCCGTCGAGATCGAACTCGTGCACGCCCGGGCGATGCGTGTGGCCGTGAATCAGCAGTCGCACGCCGCAGGCGCGCATGGCGGCCGTCACCGCGGCGGGCTCGACGTCCATGATGTAGGCGGCGGTGCTGCCGGTGTGGCGACGGCTGCCGTCGCGGGCCCGCTGCGCGAGACTGCGCCGCACGCTCAAGGGCAGTTTGAGGAAGCGCCGCTGCCAGCGCGGATTCCGCACCAGGGCGCGCAGCATCTGGTAGGAGCGATCGGCCGTGCAGAGCGCATCACCGTGCGTGAGCAGGGCGCGCTCGCCGTAGAGATCGATGAGCACCGGATCGATGAGCAGTCGCGCGCCGCTGCGCGCCTCGAAGCCCCGTTGCAGCAGGAAATCGCGATTGCCATGCATGACATAGCAGGGCACACCGCGCGCCGCGAGCCGACGCAGCGCATCGCAGATCAGCGCCCCGCAGGGCTCCGGGTCATCATCGCCGATCCACGACTCGAACAGATCGCCGAGAATGTAGAGCGATTCGGCGCTCGCCGCACGCTGCTCGAGAAAGGCGATGAACTGCGCGCCAGCGGCGGGCTCGAGCGCATCCAGGTGCAGATCGGAGACGAACAGGGTGGTCACGCGTATCGCTCGGCCCTTGCGATTTAGGCTACATTGTAGCCATGCAGGCCAGTTTCGTCGTGACACGCTTTGCGCCGAGCCCCACCGGGGAGCTTCATCTCGGCAATGCGCGCACGGCATTGTTCAATTGCCTGCTGGCGCGCGCCCATGGCGGCCGCTTCGTGCTGCGCATCGAGGACACGGACCTCGAGCGCACCCAGGAACGCCATGTCGAGGCGCTGTGCGCGGATCTCGAATGGCTGGAGCTGCGCTGGGATGAGGTGCCGTATCGCCAGTCGCAGCGTGGCGCCATCTATGCGCGCTACTTCGAGCAGCTCGAGCAGGCGCAGCGCGTGTATCCGTGCTTCTGCACGCCGCTCGAGCTGGATCTTGCGCGCCGCAGCCAGCTCAGCGCAGGCCGCCCGCCGCGCTACGCCGGCACCTGCCGGGAGCTCACGCCGGCGCAGATCGCGCACAAGCGCGCGGAGGGACGGCGGGCGAGCCTGCGCTTCCGCGTGCCGCTCGGGGAGCGCCTCGAATTCGAGGACCTGGTGCACGGCCCGCAGAGCTTCCTGTCCGACGACATCGGCGATTTCATCGTGCGCCGGGAGGACGGCAGCGCGGCATTCTTCTTCAGCAATGCGGTCGACGATGCGCTCATGCATGTGAGCCACGTGCTGCGCGGGGAGGATCACCTCAGCAACACGCCGCGCCAGCGCTTGCTGCTCGAGGCGCTCGCGCTGCCCGTGCCGCGCTACGGACACGTCTCGCTGCTGATCGGCCCGGACGGCGCGCCGCTGTCCAAACGGCATGGCGCCACGAGCGTGCGCGCGCTGCGCGAGGATGGCTATGCGGCCGAGGCGATCTGCAACCAGCTGTTCCGGCTCGGTCACAGCAGCCCGCGCAACGAGTTCCTGAGTCTCGAACAGATGGCGCAGAATTTCGAGATCACGCACCTGCAGCGTGCGAGCGCGCATTTTGATCCCGCGCACCTGATCCACTGGCAGCGCGAGTGGGTGCACGCGCTCTCGCCCGAACAGGCGCGTGCCTGGCTGGCCCCCACGCTGCCGCGTGGGCTCGATGAGGCACGCGCGCGTGCCTTTATCAGCGCCGTGCTGCCGAACGTGGTGCTGCCCGAGGATGCACGCATCTGGCAGCAGATCGTCTTCGGCGAGGGTCTGTCGTTCGAGGAGCCCGCGCTGCGCGCGGCGCAGGAGGCGGGCCCGGAATTCTTCTCCGCCGCCGCCGGGGCGGTTCACGAGCAGGCGGATCTGGGCGCGCTGCGCGGTGCCACCGGTCGCAAGGGCGCGGCCTTCTTCATGCCGCTGCGCGCGGCGCTCACCGGTCGGCTGCACGGCCCGGAGCTTGCGCCGCTGCTCGCCGCGATGCCGGCCGAGCGCGTGCGCGAGCGCCTGTTGCAGTTTGCCCGCGCGCGCTCCTAGGCTCGCGGCGCGACGACGGCTGCGATCTGCATCGTGATCACGATTCACAACTCGCTCGGCGGCCGTGAGGAGGCGTTGCGGCCGATCCACGCCAATCGCGTGGGACTGTACGTCTGCGGTGTCACCGTCTACGACTTCTGCCACGTCGGGCACGCGCGCTGCTATGTGGCGTTCGATGTGATCCAGCGCTGGCTGCGCCATCGCGGCTACGCCGTCACCTACGTGCGCAACATCACCGACATTGACGACAAGATCATCCAGCGCGCGGCCGAGAACGGCGAGCCCGTGGAGGCGCTGACGACACGGTTCATCGCCGCCATGCGCGAGGACTTTGCTGCGCTCGCAATCCAGCCACCCGACCACGAGCCGCGCGCCACCGAGTACCTGCCCGGCATCATCGCGCTGATCGAACGGCTGATCGAGAGGGGCTTTGCCTACGTCGGCGCGAGCGGCGATGTGCTCTACGCCGTCGCGCGGTTTGCCGACTATGGCCGACTCTCGGGCAAGCGCCTCGCGGACCTGCGCGCGGGGGCGCGCGTGGAGATCGATGCCGGCAAACGCGATCCGCTCGATTTCGTGCTCTGGAAGCCCGCCAAGCCCGATGAGCCCAGCTGGCCCTCGCCCTGGGGCGCGGGTCGCCCGGGCTGGCATATCGAGTGCTCGGCGATGGCCACGGCGCTGCTGGGCACGCATTTCGATCTGCACGGCGGCGGCATGGACCTGAAATTCCCGCACCACGAGAATGAGATCGCGCAGTCCTGCGCCGCGCACGAGGGCGGCTTCGTCAACATCTGGATCCACAACGGCTTCGTGAACGTCGACAACGAGAAGATGTCGAAGTCGCTCGGCAATTTCTTCACGATCCGCGACGTGGTGCCGCGGCTGCGCCATCCGGAGGTGCTGCGCGCGTTCCTGCTCGGGAGCCACTACCGCGGGCCGATCCAATACAGCGCCGTGCAGCTCGAGCAGGCCGATGCGGCGCTGACGCGGCTCTACACGGCATTGCGCGGGGTGGAGCTTGCGCCGCTGAGCGCAGCCGGCGTCGATCGGCCCAGCGAATACCGGGAGCAATTCGAGGCCGCGCTCGATCACGACTTCAACACGCCCGAGGCACTGGCCGCGCTGCAGGGACTGGCGCGCGAGCTCAATTCACGCCGTGCGGCGGGCGATGCGGCGCGCGCCGCGACGCTGGCTGCGGAGCTCAAGGCGCTCGCGGGGTTGCTGGGACTGCTGCAACTTCCTCCCGAGGAGTGGTTCCGGCGCAGCGCTTCGCTGCCGCTGTCGGGCCAGGAGGCGCGCGCCGCGGCCGAGACACTCGATGAGGCCGCCATCGAAGCGCTGATCGCCGCACGGCGCGCTGCGCGGCAGGCGCGTGACTTTGCCGAGGCGGATCGGATTCGCGAGCAACTCGCGCGCGCGGGGGTCCTGCTCGAGGATCTGCCGGACGGGCGTACGCTCTGGAAGCGTCAATAACGCGCCGCGCACTGTGCGTCCGCGGCGGCGCGCTCATCAATCAGGGATTGATAGGCCGCGAGGGTCTGTCGCGCGACGGTGTCGATGTGATAGTCGGACAGGTCGACCTCGACACGCGGGGTGCGTGCAGCGTAGTGATGCCGCAGGCGCGCGGCGAGTGCCTCGATGTCGCCCACCGGCACCAGATCCCCACCGTGACGCGCGAGCAGTTCCGATGGCCCATCGGTGGCGGTAGCGAGCACGGGGGTGCCGGCATCGAGCGCCTCCAGCACCACGCGACCGAGCGGCTCACGGCGCGAGGGACAGACGAACAGATCGAAGGCTTGATAGCACTCCTTGACGTCGTCGCGGAAGCCCGCGAGGCGCACGCGCGCGCCGCTCGCATTCGCGAGGCGCTCCAGGCGCGCTCGCTCGCGACCGTCGCCAAGAATCACCAGGCGCGCCTGCGGCAGGGCGGCGCGCCCAAAGGCCTTGATGAGCAGATCAAAGCCCTTGCTGCGCGCCAGTCGCCCGACCCCGCCGATCAGGTAATCGCCCGCCACGGCGCCGAGCTCGGCGCGCCGGGTGGCGATCTCGGCCGCGCTCAGTCGGCGCGCCGGGATCATCGATTCGTTGATGTGGAACACGCGGCCGGGATAGTTCATCGGGATGTCGCGCTGCTGCCAGGCCGCGATGCAGATCAGCGCGTCCATGGCCGCGAAATGCGGTCCGTTCACGGTCAGGTGCAGTGTCGCGATGGTCGGCGGGCGCGGCACGATGCTGGCGAGCAGACGCGTGGCGCGCCGCAGGTGCGCGTGCACGATGTCGGGGGCGAATGCCCGCAGTGCCCCGGCGAGCGCGCGGCGCTGCCACCAGCGGCCGATCTCGATGACCTCAACGGCCGGATCGAGCCGGTCGCGAATGCTCGCGCCGCCCGCGCCGCGATGCTCACGGCGCAGGATCGCCAGCACGGTATGAGCGTGCGCGTGCGCATTGCACATCTCGGCCGTGGCCCGCTCGGTGCCCGCAAAGCCGCGGGATAACAGCAAATGAGCGATGCGCATCCAAGTATGATAGCGGGCGCATGAAAGTTCGGCTCATCGGCAAGGCCAACGGCGTTGGCCTGTCGCGCGACTTCGAGCTGCTCTCCGCGGCACTGCGCGAGTGCGGCTGCGAGGTCACGCAGCGCGGCTGCGAGCGACGCGACCGCAAGCGCCGGCGCAGCATTTTTACGCGCGCGGCGGCGCGCGCGCGCGCTCTGCGCGGCGCGCTCGGCGGCACGCGGCGCGGCGCCCTCTTTGAGGTGAATCTGATGCTCGAGCACGTCTGGCCGCAGTTCCTGCACGAGGCCGACTGCAACGTGCTGGTGCCGAACCCCGAGTGGTTCGATCGGCGCGACCTCGCCTTTCTGGGTGCCGCGCAGCGAGTCTGGGCGAAGACCGCGCTGGCCGAGCGCTTGTTCGCCGCGCGCGGCTGCCGCGTGGCGCGCATTGGCTTCGACAGCTGCGATCGTCTGCAGGCTGGCGTCGAGCGGGAGGCAAAGTTCCTGCACCTGGCGGGACGCAGCCCGCTCAAGGGCACGGCGCGGCTGCTCGCGCTCTGGCGGCGCCATCCCGAATGGCCGAGCCTCACGATCGTGCAGGATGCACCGCTGGGGTCGGACGGCGCGGCCAACATCCGGCTGCACGGGGAATACTTAAGCGATGAGGCGCTGCGCACGCTGCAGAACTCGCATCGCTTCCATCTTTGCACCTCCGAGGCCGAAGGGTGGGGGCACTACATTGCCGAGGCGATGAGCGTCGGGGCGGTCACCTTCACCTGCGATGCCCCTCCCATGAACGAGCTGGTCACCGCCGAGCGCGGCGTGCTGCTCGCGGCCCGCAGCGGCGAGCGTCACAATCTCGTGACCTTGAGCCACTTCGAGGAGGCGGCGCTCGAGGCGGCCATCGGCCGCGTGCTGGCGATGAGCCGTGCGCAATGGGATGCGATCGGGGAGCGCGCGCGCGCATGGTTTCTGGAAAACAAGCGCGGCTTCACGGGGCGCGTGCAACAAGCCCTCGACGAGTTGCGCGCATGAGCGCCCAGCCGACGCTGCCCGTGAGCCTGCTGGTGCTGACCTACAACGAGGCCGCGAACATTGCGCGCTGCCTGGACAGCGTCCCGTTTGCAGAGGAGAAGCTGGTCATCGACTGCGGCAGCACCGATGCCACCGTGCAGATCGCGGCCGCCCACGGCGCGCGCGTGGTGCATCAGCCCTGGCTCGGGTTCGGGCTGCAGCGCCGCGCCGCCACCGCCCTTGCCAGCCACGCGTGGATCCTGTTCCTGGACGCCGACGAATGGCTCTCGCCCTCGCTCGCGGCCGAGATGCTCGCGCGCCTGCCGGCGCTGCTGCGATCCGGGCAGGCCGGCGCGTTCCTGCGCCGCTCAGCCTGGTTCATGGGCGCGCGCATGCGCTGGTATCGGCCGCTGGCGCGCGAGCGCATCGAGCGGTTCTATCACCGTGATCGCGCGCAGTGGACCGACGCGCCGGTGCACGAGGCGCTGCGGTTCCAAGGTGCCGCCATCGAGCTGCACGCGCCGCTGCTGCATGCGTACACCCCGAGCCTGGCACAGCGCGCGCTCAAGGACCTCTACTATGCCGAGCTGCGGGCGCGCGCGTGGCACGCGCAAGGCAGGCCGAGCAGGCTTTGGCTGGCGCCGCTGGTGTTCATGGCGACATTCCTGAAGGACTATGTGCTGCGTCTTGCGGCGCTCGATGGCGCGCGCGGCTACATCGCCGCCCACCTGGCGGCGAGCTACGCGGTGTACAAGCGCCTGCGCCGCTACGAAATGGCGGTCCATCCGGAGTCGATCGAGCTTGCGCGCGCCGCACTGATCCGCCACGGCCTCGAGCGCGAGCAACCCTGATGGCCCCGGCCGCCGGGTCGGCCGCTATAATTGCCGGACCATGCGGCAGGCGATCGCAGATTCGATGACTGAGTGCCAGGTGTGAGGCTGCGTGCGCGCCGTACGGCGCTGCCTGCCTTGATGGCGGCCGCAACGGGCCTCGCCTGCGCACTCGCGGCGCCCGAGGCGACGGCGAGCGGCGCCAGCCCGTACATGCCGCTGAATCTGTCACCGGAAATCGAGCGTCAGGTCGAGCGAGTGCTGGTGCTGGGCGGGCACCCGGTCATGACGCGGCCGGTGTCGATCGCCGCCGTTCTCGAGGCGTTACCGGCGGCCTGCCAGCGCGACCGGGCACTCTGCCGGCGGGTCAAGCATTACCTCGATCGCTATTTTGGCGAGTACGGGGTCACGGAGGCCAGTGCTGCGGTTGCGGCCGCCTCGCACTCAACCACGACGATGCCCGACGCGCGTGGCGAGCGTCTGGACTCGCCCTTCGACGCCTCGGCGCAGGCGTTCTTCCGTCCCTCCGATCATCTGCTGCTATCGGTCGGCGGGGACGGTTACGCCGGTACCGATGGCCGCTTCGTTCCGGACGGCACCATGCTCAGTGCGGGCGATGAATACCTGCAGATCGATGCCGGGTATCGCAGCCAATGGCTCTCGCCGATGACCGACAGCAGCATGCTGATCAGCACCGAGGCGCCGACGATGCCCTCGCTCTCGATCTCGAGCCAGCGGCCGATCGGGCCCCTGGGCGTGCAGTACGAACTGTTCGCCGCGCGCATGAGTCACTCGGATGACATCCTCTGGAATGGTGTCGATACGGCCGGCTATCCGCGGTTCGCCGGCGCGCATCTGGGTATCGAGCCCGTGACCGGCTGGGCGTTTGCGGGCAATGCGGTCTGGCAATTCGGCGGCGGCGGCCGCCCCGGGTCGTTCTCGGATTTCTTCCGCAACATCATCCAGTCCACCAACTTCGGTGGCAGTGCGACCCCGAACCTCGACGAGCGTTTCAGCAACCGTGCCGTCTCGTTCACGAGCGCCTACACCTTTCCCACGCGCACGCCCATCGAGACCTACCTCGAATATGCCGGTCGTGACACCTTTCACGGGCAGGCCTATCGATTCCGGGAGACCGATCTGTCGGCGGGCATTCACGTGCCGGAGTTTCTGGGCCACCTCGACCTGACGATCGAAGCGTCCGAATGGCAGAACGCATGGTACACGGACTATGTCTGGCTCGACGGCATGACCAACAACGGCTACGTCACGGGCAACTGGGGTGCGGATTGGCGCCTGCCCGGAGACGATATCGGCTCGCGCACGGAGATGATCGCGCTCGGCTGGCCGCTGGGCTCGGGTGATGAGGTCTACGGGCGGCTGCGCGCGTTGCAGAACGAGCACTACCTGGCATCGCTTGGGCCGGAGAACTTAGGCGTCGTCGTGCCCTACGACAATGCCTATATGCTGACACTCGAGTACGACCAGCCGCGCAACGGCTACACGCGCGGGTTGCAACTCGATACCGGCCGCGATGAGTTCGGCAGTGGCTTCGCGCGCCTCGCCGCGTTCGTGCGTTTCGATGGCGGTAGTGCCGATGCCGGAGGCCGGTTCAGCGAGGACGACAGCGATGAGGATGAGGATCAGGACGAGGCGCCGGCCGGCAAGTACGAGCGCTTCGTGGACCTAGGAGTTAGCGGCGGGCGGCTTGGGTTGGATCTCGGCGGGTTCACGCCGGCCGAGGAACATGCCCCGAACACCTTTCAGAGCGAGATTTCCCCGCACCTGGGAGTGGGCGTGCGCCGGGCGGTGACCACCAACGGCGACCTGGGCGTGCGGGCCGAGTTCGACGACTTCCACGGCGCGATGATCGCGCTGCGCGCACTCGACTATCGCTATCGGCTGGACGAGCACTTCGCGCTCGGAGCCTATTTTGGCTTTGCGCGCTACTCGGCGCCGACGCCGGCACAGGGGTACTACGCGGGCCTGGGGCTGACCTGGCGGAATCTGCTGCCGAAGTGGGACCTGTCGCTGGACTGGCGGCAATTCGATCATGTGCAGCGCAACAAAGTGCTGCCCAGCGACCCCCAGAATGGCGATACCGTGGAGTGGTATACGATGCAGGCCGCGAGCCTGTACCTGAGCCGGCAGTTCTGAGTCCCGCGTGGCTGGCGCGGCGACGGGCGGTTCCGTATGATGCCCGGCCCGCCGTGCACGTACGGCGGGGACGCCTCGGACGGTTTGAGAGCGAGCGGGGCATGGCGCAGTCTGGTAGCGCATCTGCTTTGGGAGCAGAGGGTCGGGGGTTCAAATCCCTCTGCCCCGACCAGCTCAAGCGGCCGTGCGCCCGTAGCTCAGCTGGATAGAGCACCGGCCTTCTAAGCCGGTGGTCGCAGGTTCGAGTCCTGCCGGGCGCGCCAACAATCGACGGTGGACGTAGCTCAGTTGGTAGAGTCCCGGATTGTGATTCCGGTCGTCGCGGGTTCGAGTCCCGTCGTCCACCCCATCCTCTTTGAACCGGACGCGTCGCTGCCGGCTGTACTCAGGTCAAAGCACCAAAACAAATTCCCAGGTTTCAATTCTGGCAATTCTTGATCAACAATTTACTCAGAATCGAATCACAAGTCGGCTTTCGCCTTGTTTAGCGCAGTGAATTTGGTAGACATCAGCTTTCATACGGCCTCGGGCAGGAGCGGACACCGGCGCGTGGTTACGGCCGTTTGATAGGATCAGAGAGGCGGTCGCGGACGCATCCACTGCTGCTGCAGAAAATCTACGAAGGCGCGCACCTTCGGTAGAAGCAGGCGGTTGCGCAGGGTGAGCACGCTCAATGGCGTGGGCGGTCGCTGATAGGCTTCGAGCACAATCTTAAGCCGTCCGTCAGCGAGACAATGCGCAACCTGCCAGGATGGCACTCGGACGAGACCGGCTCCTGCCAGAGCCGCGCTGACCAACGTATCAAAATCATTGGCGCAAAGCCGAGTTGGAATGCGCAAGGATCTGCGCGCTGCGCCGTCTTGGAAGCTCCATTCCGCCACGCCTGGTACATCGCCGAAGGCCAGGCAGTCCTGCTCGAGGAGGTCGTCCGGCGTCGCCGGCTCGCCGCGCCGGCGCAGATATTCCGGCGCGGCGCAGACAACAAGCTGGATGTCGTCGAGCTTGCGGACGATGAGGCCTGAGTCTTCCAGCGGTCCAATGCGAAGGCCAACATCGATTCCTTCCTCGGCAAGACTTACCGGTCGATCCACCAGCATCAGATCGACCGAGACCCGGGTCTGCTCCGCCAGAAAGCCGGGCAGAATGGGCGCCAACCGCAACCGACCGAGGAGCGAGGGAGCGCTCACATGCAAGCGGCCGGACGCGACTCCCGACTGCATTGTCAGGCCGCGTTCCATCTCGGCGA
>Ga0181526_10003800_pt1 | contig 12090 bp, 13 predicted proteins | sample PEATcosm2014_Bin_35_FD_119750 | JGI IMG/M metagenome (GOLD analysis project Ga0181526, IMG submission 119750) | Peatland microbial communities from MTU Mesocosm Facility, Houghton, MI, USA - PEATcosm2014_Bin06_30_metaG | ecosystem: Environmental > Terrestrial > Soil > Wetlands > Peat | place...
CACCGAGGACAAAGATGGCCTGGTGGAGATGGCGTGGGACCCGATCACCCGCATTGTGGGCAGCCTCGGCATCTACACCAAGATCGACTTCGGGAAGGGAAAGGTGGCCGAGTGCCACAGCACTTCTTCCATCTTCCGCGGCTACAGCATCTTCATGAAGGGCAAGGACCCGAGGGACGCGCACTTCATCACGAGCCGTATCTGCGGCATCTGCGGCGACAATCACGCCACGTGCTCCTGCTATACGCAGAACATGGCCTACGGAGTCCACCCGCCGGCACTCGGAGAGCAGATAGTGAACCTGGGCGAGGCCGCCGAGTACATGTTCGACCACAACATCTTCCAGGAGAACCTCGTTGGAGTGGACTTCTGCGAGAAGATGGTCGCCGAGACCAACCCAGGCGTACTGGAACAGGCCAACAAGACCGAAGCCGTCCACGGCGCGGAGCATGGGTACAAGACGATCGGCGACATCATGCGGTCGCTGAACCCGTTCTCGGGTGAGTTCTATCGCGAGGCGCTCCAGGTCAGCCGGTCCACGCGCGAGATGTTCTGCCTCATGGAGGGTCGGCACGTGCACCCCTCCACGCTGTACCCCGGGGGCGTCGGCACCACGGCGACCATTCAGCTCTTCACCGACTACTACGCACGCCTGATGCGCTACGTGGAATTCATGAAAAAGGTCGTGCCGATGCACGATGACCTCTTCGACTTCTTCTACGAGGCTCTCCCCGGCTACGAGGAAGTCGGTCGCCGGCGCATCCTGCTGAATTGCTGGGGTGCCTTCCAGGACCCCGACGTGTGCAACTTCAAGTACGAGGACATGACCAAGTGGGGCCGGGCCATGGGGGTCACCCCGGGCATCGTGGTCGACGGCAAGCTGGTGACCAACGACCTGGTCGAGATCAACCTCGGCATCCGGATTCTGCTCGGTCACTCCTTCTACGACGACTGGGAGGACCAGGAGATGTTCGTCACAAGGGACCCCCTGGGCAACCCCGTCGATCGCCGTCATCCCTGGAACCAGCACACCAACCCCCAGCCGCAGAAGCGGGACTTCGACGGCAACTACAGCTGGGTGATGGCGCCACGGTGGTTCGACGGCACGGATCACCTGGCTCTCGACACCGGCGGCGGACCCCTGGCCCGGCTGTGGTCCACCGCGCTGTCGGGGCTGGTGAACACCGACCACATCAAAGCAACGGGGACCACGGTCCAGATCCACCTGCCCAAGACCGCACTGAAGGGGCCCGTCGACCTGGAGTGGAAGATCCCCCAGTGGTCCAACACGATTGAGCGGGACCGGGCCCGGACCTACTTCCAGGCCTACGCCGCGGCGGCCGCCCTCGACTTCATTGAACTCGCGCTCAAGGACGTGCGAGCAGGTAACACGAAGACATGGGAGCCTTTCGAGGTGCCCGACGAAGCGATCGGGTGTGGCTTCACCGAGGCGGTCCGGGGCGTGCTCTCCCACCACATGGTGATCAAGGGCGGGAAGATCGCCAACTACCACCCCTACCCCCCGACGCCGTGGAATGCCAACCCGCGCGACAGCTACGGGACACCCGGGCCCTACGAGGACGCCGTGATCGACACGCCCATCTTCGAGGAGAACACCCGGGAGAACTTCAAGGGCATCGACATCATGAGGGCGGTGCGCAGCTTCGACCCGTGCCTGCCTTGCGGTGTCCACATGTATCTGGGCAAAGGCAAGGTACTCCGGAAGATGCACTCCCCCTCCCAGGTCGCCAATGCCGACGACCTGAACTGCTGAGCACAGGGGAGAGATGCCTGAACCACAGAACCTCCGGGCAACCGGCGATCGGATCGAGCAGGCACTCACGGAGCTGCACGCGAGCGGCGACCAGCGGACGATCAACCTGGCCGAAGAACTGCTCCGACTGGTCTCCGAGCTCTACGGCACCGGATTCGCCCGCGCGGTGGAACTGGCGCGGGAGAACGACCCGTCACTCATGGAGGCCTTCGTGGCGGACGAGCTCATCGCGAGCCTGCTCTTGGTCCAAGGCCTTCACCCCCAGTCATTGGACAGCCGAGTGGAGGCAGCGCTCGTCTCGGTGCGCCCCTTTCTGGCCCAGCACGGTGGCGACGTCGAGCTCCTGGGCATCGACGATGAGCTCGGCGCGGTCAAGCTCCGACTCCTCGGCAGTTGCGACGGCTGTCCGTCCTCCTCGAGCACCCTGAAGGGCGCAGTCGAGGTTGCCATCCTCGAAGCGGCGCCCGAGATTCTCCACATCGTCGTTGACGAGCCGACCCCGCCGGTCGCCGCCATCCCAATCTCCCTGAGCACGAAGCCGGTGTACGAGACATGCCCCGCCGAGGTATCGGGGCTGTGAGCGATCCGTTAGCCGTGCTGCAGCGCATCCGCGAGACGCGGCCCAGCGACCTCCCGCGCGCGGGTGAAGAGTGCGAGCTGTGCATGGTGCCGATCCCCGACGAGCACAGTCACCTGGTCGACCTGAAGGGGCGGAACCTCCTGTGCGCCTGCCGGGGGTGCTATCTCCTGTTCTCGGCGAAAGGCTCCGGTGGCGGGCACTTCCGGAGCGTTCCTGACCGCTACGTCGCGTTCTCGGACTTCGAGTTGTCCCCGGCACAGTGGGACAGCCTCCAGATCCCGGTCAGCGTGGCGTTCTTCTTCCTCAACTCGGGTCTGGGCCGGATCGCCGCCTTCTATCCCGGCCCGGCCGGGGCCACCGAGTCCGAGCTGCCCCTCGAGACCTGGGCCGAGGTCGTCGACGCCAATCCTCAACTGGCGACGATGCAGCCAGATGTCGAAGCCTTCCTCGTGCGTTCCCGGAGGGGTCAGGGGGGGGCCGATTGCTACATCGTCCCGATCGATGCGTGTTACGAGCTCGTCGGTCACTTGCGCATGCTGTGGCGAGGCTTCGACGGCGGGCAGGAGGCAAACGCCAAGCTCGATGCATTCTTCGACGAAGTCGAACGCAAGGCGACATGACGAACCTCTCCTTTGAGGTGACCGGGGCCCGGGCCGAAGCGCACGCGGCGGTCCCAACGATCATGTTCCGGCTGCGGGTCGAGGAGGCAGACCGCTTCGGGGTGCACGCGCTGGCGCTGCGGAGCCAGATACGGATCGAGCCGCAGCGGCGCCGCTACTCGCTCGATGAGGAGGAGCGGCTCTACGAGCTGTTCGGGGACACCCCCCAATGGGGCGATTCGCTGCGGCCGTTCCTGTGGACGCATGTCGCGACGACCATCGGGGGCTTCGACGGTGCCACGGAGTTCGATCTGCCCGTCGAGTGCACCTACGACTTCGACGTGGCCGGTTCCAAGTACCTGCATGCGCTGGCCGAGGGCGACATCCCCTTGATCTTCTTGTTCTCGGGCACGGTGTTCACGCGCGGCGAGTCCGGCTTCTCGGCCCAGCCGCTGTCGTGGTCGTCCGAGGCGTCCTACCGGATGCCGGTGTCAGTGTGGCGTTCGATGATGGACCTCTACTTCCCCAACAGCAGCTGGATCCGGATCCGCCGCGACACGCTTGACGGACTGCAGCGGTTCCGGGCCCGGCGAGGACTCCCGACCTGGGACCAGGCGTTCGAGCAGCTGCTCAAGGAAGCAGAGCGGGACGAGCCGTGATCGCCCGCACGAACCCGACGGATCGCTTCGCGGCCGCCCGTTCCGTCGCCGACGCGGTGCTCTACGAGGGCTATGTGCTCTATCCCTACCGGGCATCGTCCCGGAAGAACCAGGCGCGGTTCCAGTGGGGCGTGCTGACACCGCGGGCGTTCAGCGAGCTCGAGGGCTCCGAACGCTCTTCGATGCGGACCGAGTGCCTGCTCGACGCCGGGACAGATCCGCTGCTCTCCGTCCGTGTCCGCTGCCTCCAGGTGCAGCACCGCAGCGTCGAGGCCCTGACCGTCGCCGCGAGCCTCGGGAGTGGGAGCCCCCAGGTGTTCGAGCCAGTGGACTCCCTTGAGGTCGAGGGGACGCCGCATGCGCCGTGGGACGAGGCTGTCGATCGGGTGATCGATCTCGGCCCGCTCACCGTCCCGCTCTTCGCGGACGTCACCCGCACCTCGGCGTTCACCGTGGGTGGCGGCATCTCCTACGAGGTGCTCCGATGGGCGGAGCGAGACGTGGCCGGGCGCTTCGTGCGACGGCGCCAGCAGTTGGAGGGGGCGGTCCGTGTGGCCACCGAGCGACCCGACCCGCGCCATCCCTACGTGAAGGTCACGATCGCCGTCGAGAACACGACGCCGTGGACCGGGACGACCCGGCGCCGCGACGACGTGATGGGCCACAGCCTGGTGGCGGTCCACATCATGCTGGCCGTCGACGGCGGCCGGTTCGTCTCCCTGCTCGATCCTCCCGACGACGCCACCGGCGTCGTGGCGGGGTGCCACAGCGACGGCGCGTACCCCGTGCTGATCGGCGACGAGGACGACGTGGTGCTCGCCTCGCCGATCATCCTCTACGACCACCCCGAGGTCGCACCCCAGAGCCCCGGTGACCTCTACGACTCGCTCGAGATCGACGAGATCCTCGCCTTGCGGGTCATGACCCTCACCGACGACGAGAAGTCCGAGGCCCGGGGCACCGACTCCCGGGCAGCCGCCATCATCGACCGCTGCGACGACATGTCGGCCGAGACCCTCCATCGGCTGCACGGCCAGATGAGGCCCGTCTCCCCCGTCGCCGCCGAACCGGACCTCGACGACGGGTCGCCCCAGGCCCCGTGGTGGGATCCGGCCGTCGATGCAGCGGTCGACCCCTGGACCGACACCGTCGTCCTGTCCGGCGTGACGGTCACCAAGGGGACGCCCGTCCGCCTCCGGCCGTCGCAGCGCTCGGACGCCCAGGACATGTTCTTCGAGGGGCTGTGCGCCACGGTGGCCGGCGTCTTCCAGGACGTGGACGGCGAGACCCACGTGGCGGTGACACTCGACGACGATCCCGCTCGCGCAGATCTGGTCTGGCAGGGCCGGTACCTCTTTTTCCACCCTGACGAGGTCGAGCCTCTCGTGGGGCAGGGGCAACGGCCGTGACGGGTGGGGTCCTGGTGGCCGGCATCGGCAACGTCTTCCAGAGCGACGACGGCTTCGGGGTCGAGGTTGCCGTCCGGCTCGCCACACGCGAGCTCGCAGCGGGCGTCCGGGTGGAGGACTTCGGTATCCGGAGCGTCCACCTCGCCTATGAGCTCCTCGAGGGGTACGACGCGCTGATCCTCGTGGACGCCGTGCCCATGGGGGACGCCCCGGGCACCTTGGCGGTGATCGAGCCCGAGACGGCAGCCGGCGCCGAGGCCGCGGGCGTCGAGGTCCTGGCGGTCGACGCCCATACGATGAGCCCCGATGTGGTGCTGGCGACACTGGGGCGGCTCGGGGGTTCGGTCGAGCGGATCCGCATCGTCGGCTGCCAACCGGCCGACCTCCGGGGCGGGATGGGCCTGACGCCGGCGGTCGATGCCGCTGTGGACCGTGCGGTGGACTTGTGCATCGAACTCGCTGCTGACATCGTCCTATCAACCGGAAAGGGGAACTCCTCGTGATCCGTCGCCTCTTCGCATCGCTGCTCCTGGCCGCCCTGGCCGGCCTCGTCCTGCGGTCGCTGCCCGACATCGCCCGCTACCTCAAGATGAGAGAGATGTAGGTGCGCATCGTCGGTTACGTCTTCCTCGCGTTGATCGCCGCTGTCGTCGCGTTGGCCTCGGCTTTCGTCGTCGCCACGCTTCCCGATTTCGCGCGGTATCGCAGAATGAGGAGGATGTGACCGGGTGGCCCGGTACGTCATCTCACCAGAGCGCTCCCAGGTGTGGATCGACGCCCGCTCCAACGTGCACCCGATCCACTCCAGCACGAGCGGCCTCGAGGGCTACGTGGAGATGACCCTCAGCCCTGAAGGGACCGTCGATCTCGCGTCCCAACCCGCCGGCAAGCTCTCGCTGTCGGTCGACCGGCTGAGCTCCGGCAACCGGATGCAGGATCGCGAGCTCCACAAGCGGATCGACTCCCGGCGTTACCCCACGATCGAAGGGATCCTCGGGCAGATGGTGCCAAACGGGAGTGACTCCAGCTACCGGGTCAAGGGGGACATCACCTTCCGCGGGGTGTCACGCCCCCACGAGGACATCATGGTCATCCGTCCGATCGACGACCAGACGATCAGCCTCGAGGGGTCATCCCGCTTCGACATCCGCGAATTCGGTATGCAGCCTCCAAAGGTGCTCATACTGAAGGTCGAGCCTGAGGTGGACATCAGGGTCGAGATCTTCGCCGTCAAGGAACCGTAGGGGGGTTCGACATGTGCCTCGGCATTCCGGGCCAGCTCAAGGAGTTCTCCGATGTGCACGAGCACCTGGCGCGGGTCGACGTGTCCGGTGTCACCAGAGTCATCAACATCGGGCTGCTCGAGGACGAACGGCTGAAGCCGGGTGACTGGGTGCTGATCCACGTGGGCTTCGCCATGTCGAAGATCGACGAGGAAGAGGCGGCTCTTGCGTTGGCCTCCCTGAACCTGATGGGTCGAGCGTACGAAGAGGAGCTCGAAGCGTTGTGGTCGTCGAAGAGTTCCAGCGAATCAGGAGGTACGTAACATGGGCGTCATCATCGGAGTCGTGGTCGGGTTCGCGCTCGGCAGCCGCGCCGGCTCGGAGGGCTGGGCCGAAATCGAAGAGGCCTGGCACACCATCACCACCTCCGAGGAGGTTCGGGACTTCGTCGCCGGCGGGATCTCCATCGCACGTGACGTGCTCGAACGTCGGGCCGAGGTCATCGCGGGCATCCTCGGGGTGTCCGACGAGCTGGCCAAGCTAGGTCGGGCGGCGTAGGGCCACCGTGAAGTTCGTCGACGAGTACAGGGACCCGACGGCGGCCAGGGCCCTCGTGGCTCAGATCACCGCGCTGTCCGGCGACGACCAGTTCAAGTTCATGGAGGTCTGCGGGGGCCATACGCACACGATCTATCGGCACGGGATCGAGCACGTGCTGCCGGTCAACGTGGAGCTGGTGCACGGACCCGGCTGTCCCGTGTGCGTGATCCCGATGGGGAGGGTGGACGATGCCATCTCGGTGGCCCGTGAGCCCGGCGTCATCTTCACGTCCTTCGGCGACATGATGCGGGTCCCGGGAAGCCAAAGCAACCTCCTGACCGCCAAAGCGGAAGGCGCGGACATCCGCTTCGTGTACTCCCCTCTCGATGCTCTCAAGATCGCCATCGACAACCCGGACCGGCAGGTCGTCTTCTTCGCCGTCGGCTTCGAGACCACAGCGCCGTCGACGGCCCTCACCCTTCTGTCGGCCAAAGCCAAGGATGTCGCCAACTTCACTGTGTTCTCCAACCACGTGACGATCGTCCCGCCGCTCCGGGCCATCCTGGAGTCCCCCGATCTGAGGCTCAACGGCTTCCTCGGTCCCGGCCACGTCTCGACAGTGGTCGGTCAGCGTCCCTACCGGTTCGTGCCCTCCGAGTACGGTCTCCCGCTGGTGACCGCCGGATTCGAGCCACTCGACATCCTGCACGCCATCTCCATGTTGTTGACTCAGATCCGCGAGGGTCGCTGTGAGGTGGAGAGCCAGTACTCACGCGTGGTGCGGGAGGAGGGGAATCCTCGCGCGCTCGCCATACTCGCCGAGGTGTTCGAGCTGCGGCCCCACTTCGAGTGGCGCGGGTTGGGCTTCATTTCGCAGAGCGGCCTCAAGCTGCGCCCTGAATTCTCGGCGTTCGACGCGGAGCTCAGGTACCAGATCCCTGGCGTGCGGGTGGCCGATCCGAAGGCCTGCCAGTGCGGCGAGGTGCTCAAAGGGGTCATCAAGCCCTGGGAATGCAAGGTGTTCGGCACGGCCTGCACGCCCGAGACGCCGATCGGCACCTGCATGGTCTCCTCCGAAGGCGCGTGCGCGGCGTACTACAACTTCGGACGGATGCACCGCGAGGCTGCGGTGACCCTGGGGCGGCGCAGCCAGCTCACCCCATGACCGCCCTGACCACGTCGGACGCCCTGGTGCGCAGGCGGGTCCGGGTGGTCGGCGTCGTGCAGGGAGTCGGGTTCCGCCCCTTCGTGCACCGGCTCGCCGGCGAGCTCGAGCTGGCCGGGCATGTCGGCAACGACACCGAGGGCGTCTTCATGGAGATCGAGGGGGCGCCGGTCGCGGTCGAGGCGTTCCTGGCCCGACTGGTCACCGGAGCACCCCCGCTGGCGAAGATCTTCGGTGTCGACTCGGTGCCATGCCCGACGTTGCACGAAGTGGAGTTCCGCATCGTCGAGAGCCCTCCCGACGGTGCTGTACACACCTTCGTCTCACCAGACGTCGCCGTCTGTGACGACTGCCTGGCCGAGCTGTCGGATCCGACAGACCGTCGCGCCCGCTACCCCTTCATCAACTGCACGAACTGCGGGCCCCGGTTCACGATCACCGTGCGGCTTCCCTACGACCGGCCGAACACGACCATGCGGGATTTCGCGCTGTGTGATGCGTGCTCGGCTGAGTACAACGATCCCGCCAACCGACGGTTCCATGCCCAACCGGCGGCCTGCGCCGAATGCGGTCCCCGCATCTGGTTCGAGGGTGCGGACGGCGTGGTGGAGGGTTCCGACGCCGCGCTGGCTGCCACGCAGGAGGCACTGGAGCGAGGGGCAATCGTCGCGGTCAAGGGGCTCGGCGGCTACCACCTGGCCTGTGATGCCACCTCCGACACAGCCGTCGAACGGTTGCGCCGGCGTAAGCACCGCCACGACAAGCCGTTCGCCGTGATGCTGCCAGACCTCGACGGGGCTCTCTCAGTGGCCCGGATCGACCGTCACGAAGCGAAACACCTGACGAGTCCCGAGCGCCCCATCGTCCTGCTCGCGAAGCGGGCCGGCACCGCGCTCTCCCCACAGGTGGCCCCGGGCAACCCCAGGCTGGGGGTCCTCCTGTCCTACACGCCGCTGCACCACCTCCTCTTTCAGCCCGTGCCCGGTGGATCCACGACGCCTCCCCGGATCCTGGTGATGACCAGCGGCAACCTCACCGACGAGCCCATCTGTTTCGAGGACGAGGATGCGCGAAGGCGGCTGGAGCCCATCGCCGACGCGTGGCTACTGCACGACCGGCCCATTCACGTCCCGTGCGACGACTCGGTCATCCGGGTCGACGTGGGGCACGAGGTGGTGCCCCTCCGCCGTTCGCGCGGGTATGCCCCGCTCCCGGTCCGGCTGCCCTTCGCAGTGGCGCCGACGCTCGCCGTCGGCGGCGAGCTCAAGAACGCGTTCTGCCTGGCCGCGGGGTACGACGCCTTCATGAGCCAGCACATCGGCGACATGGGGAGCGTGGAGACGCAGGTGGCCTTCGAGCGGTCGTCCCGACAGCTCGCCGAGCTCTACCAGATCGACGCGCAGCTCGTCGCGGCAGACGCACACCCGGGCTACCTCAGCCGCCGCTGGGCGGACGACGCCTCGGGACGCCCGGTCCACCTGGTGCAGCACCACCATGCCCATGTGGCTGCCCTCATGGTCGAGCACGGCGTGCCCGCCCAAGAGGAGGTCATCGGATTCGCCTTCGACGGCACCGGTTACGGGGGGGACGGCACGATCTGGGGCGGAGAGGTCCTCATCGCGGGCTACGGCGGCTTCGTCCGAGCCGCCCACCTGCGCCAGGTGCCGCTTCCCGGTGGTGACGCAGCCATTCACAGGCCACACCGAGCGGCACTGGCGCATCTGTGGGCCGCAGGCATCGGCTGGGACGGGGACCTCGCCCCGGTCAGAGCGACCCCCGATGCCGAGCGCAGCGTGCTGCGTCGTCAACTCGAGCGCGGCGTCGCCTGCGTGCCGACCTCGAGCATGGGGCGGCTCTTCGACGCCGTCAGCTCCATCCTCGGGATCCGCCACGTCGCCACCTACGAGGCCCAGGCCGCCATGGAGCTCGAATGGCGCGCCACGGCACACCGCGGTGAGGCACGCCGGTATGGCTTCGTCCTCACAGACGGCGAGTTCGACCCCGGGCCGGTGCTGGCGGACATCGTCGACGACCTGCGGTCTGGCCAACCCATCGGCGCCATTGCCGCGGGATTCCACTTCGCAGTCGCCGATCTCATGACCGAGGTCGCCGGGCGGCTCCGGCACGACACCCGCATCGAACGGGTCGCGTTGACGGGAGGCGTCTTCCAGAACGTCCTCCTCCTCGGCCTGGCCCGTCGCTTCCTCGATGCGCGCGGCTTCCAGGTCCTGACACACCGGCTCGTCCCCCCCAACGACGGCGGGCTGGCCCTCGGGCAGGCCGCCGTGGCCGGCTGGGTCGCACCGGACCCGAGAGGGGCATGATGGCCCTCATGGAGTCGTCGGTCGTGTCCGGGCTCGAGGAGAGTGCGGCGGCGGACCTCGCCGTGGCCTCGTTGGCCCTGGCCCGGTGGTTCGCCGCCGGAGCGACGATGTGGTGCGTGGCCCCGGAGTGGCCGTCCCACGGGCGTCACGTGGCCGTCGAGTTCGTCCATCCCGTCATCGTCGGTAAGCGAGCGCTGCCGGCGGTGAGCGTGGATGCCGCGGACGCGATCTCGGTGGTAAGGCTGGCGGCTCGTCCCGGCGACATCCTCCTGGCGGTGAGCTCGGCCGGCGACACCTGCACGGCCGACCTGCTGGCGCGTGCAGATGCCTGGGGTCTGACCAGCCTCTGGCTCGGTGCCGGGAGCCGGCCGAAGGGCAGCCCGGCCGACCTTGTCGTGTGGCTCGAAGGTGTGGACCCGGCCGTGGCCTCCCGGTCGGGAGACATGGTGCTGATGTACCACCTCCTCTGGGAGCTGACCCACGTGGTGTTCGAGCATCCCGGCTTGCTCGAGCCTGGGCCAGAGCGCACCGACGAGGTCTGCGTGACCTGTTCCGACGAGGGCCGCGTGGCCGAAGTCACCGCCGTGCAGCCCGACCGCAGGGTCGAGGTCCTCATCGGCGGGCGGCGGGAGGTCGTCGACGCCAGCCTGGTCGACCCGGTTCAGCCCGGCGACCTCCTGCTGGTACACGCCGGCGTCGCCATCACCTCGCTCGGGGGCGCGGCATCGTGAGCGCGGAGCCCACGGGATTCCTCTACCCCTTCATTGACGCAGAGGAACGGGACGAGGCGGCCCTGGTCACCGAGCTGGCCCGTTCGGCACAGTCGAAGATGGCGGAGAGCCGTGGCCTGCGCAGCGCAACGCTGGAGCGCTGCCGCGACGGCATCGATGCGGCCGCGGCCGCCATGGCCGCGTGCTTCCTGCAGGGTGGCCGCCTACTCGCCTTCGGCAACGGCGGTAGTGCGACCGACGCCGAGGGGACGGTGGGCCTCTTCCGCCATCCCCCTCACGGGCGATCCCTGCCGGCTCTGTCCCTGGTCGACGACCAGGCGGTGCTCACCGCCCTGTCCAACGACGTCGGATTCGAGCTCGTCTTCGCCCGGCAGGTTATCGCCCACGGCCGGGCGGGCGACATCGCCGTCGGCTTCTCGACCAGCGGCGGTTCGGTCAACATACTGCGTGCCTTCGAGGAAGCGGCCCGCCGGGATCTCCTGACGATCGGTCTGTGCGGCTACGAGGGCGCCGCCATGACGGTGAGCGACGCGGTCCACCACTGCCTCGTGGTCCGCTCCGAGAGCGTCCACCGGATTCAGGAGGCCCAGGACGCATTGATGCTCGAGCTGTGGTCAACGGTGCAGCGTTACGTGGCACAGAACGAGAGGCCGTGACCGACACGGCGAGGGACGCCAAGCCCTCGGACCGCGAAACCGCTGTTTTCGAGCGGATAGAGGCCTTCCGCCGTCGCCGGCCACGCCTCCTCGACGAGGTCGTCACGATGGCCCACGGAGCCGGCGGGAAGGCGTCCGCGGCACTCCTCGATGCCGTGTTCCTGCCGGCATTCGCCGCCGAGTCGGCCGGACCGCGGACAGACGCGGCGGAGCTCGTCCTACCGTCGGGCGAACGGCTGGCGTTCAGTACGGACTCGTACGTGGTCAAGCCGCTGCGGTTCCCCGGTGGATCGGCCGGGCACCTCGCCGTGCACGGCACGATCAACGATCTCGCGATGGTCGGCGCACGCCCGATCGCCCTCTCCGCCGCATTCGTGATCGAGGAGGGGTTCGCCGTCGACGAACTGCGCGAGATCGTGGCCGATATGGC
>Ga0181526_10003802_pt1 | contig 12088 bp, 9 predicted proteins | sample PEATcosm2014_Bin_35_FD_119750 | JGI IMG/M metagenome (GOLD analysis project Ga0181526, IMG submission 119750) | Peatland microbial communities from MTU Mesocosm Facility, Houghton, MI, USA - PEATcosm2014_Bin06_30_metaG | ecosystem: Environmental > Terrestrial > Soil > Wetlands > Peat | place...
GCCAGCCCGAACCCGGCCGGGCCGAAGACGGCCAAAGCGACGTCTCCCGTTAGGCCCCGGCCGCCAGGCCCTTGGGCCGGGCGCCACCCCAAATCCCTGATTTATCCTGGTTTTCATCGGCTATTAACCAGAGTCGGCCAAAATCACCACCGGTTCGTTCTGTATGCGGGCGAGGGATCCGCGCCGGACAAAGACGGCGCGGGGCGGCTTGCCCGAGAGGATTGAAGAGGGTTTAGAGCGCGATGTTCGCCACCATTCCGCCACGCCGGTTGATCCTGCTTGCCGCAGCGATGGGCTTGTCGCTCGTCACCGCGCTGGTCGTGCGCGGCTGGGTCGACAACGTGCGCCGCGAGGCGACGCCGGCCGCAATCGTCCAGACGGTCAAGCCGCCGACGATGATTCTGGTCGCGGCCAAGCCGCTGCCCGCCGGTCACTTCATCAAGGACGAGGATCTGAAGTGGCAGAGCTGGCCGGACGACAACATGGCGTCGAGCTATCTCGTCCAGGGCGCGATCGAAACCTCCGCCATCGTCGGCTCGGTCGCGCGCGGCGGCATCGCGCTGGGCGAGCCGATCACCGATGCGCGCATCGTCAAGAAGGGCGAGCGCGGCTTCCTGGCCGCGATCGTGACGCCGGGCTTCCGCGCCATCACCGTCACCCTGAGCTCGAATGGCGGGCTCTCCGGCCTCGCCATTCCCGGCGACCGGATCGATGTGCTGCTCACCATGACGTTGCCGAGCACGAACAAGGACGCGCCCGAGCGCAAATTCACCGAGACCGTGATGCAGGACGTTCGCGTTCTGGCGATCGATCAGAAGATGGACGATCAGGCGGGCGACGCCGTGATGGCCCACACCGCCACCTTGGAAGTCACGCCGAAGCAGGCCGAAACGGTGACGCTGTTGCAGGAGCTCGGCAAGATGTCGATGACCCTGCGCAGCGTGGGCAGCGCCGAGAACGACGCCGAGACTCATGCGCCGACCGTCACCTCGGAGAGCGATTTGACCGCGTTGCTGGGATTGCGCGCGCCCGCGAAAGCCACGGGCGGCGGCGGCGACCGGATCGAAGTGGTGCGCGGCACGCAACGCAGCGTCATCGACATTTCCGGCCACACCATCCAGCAGGACGATTCCCCGCCGGCCGCCGCGGTCGGAACCGCGGATAAGAAGGCCTTAGAGGCCGCGCAACCGGGGAAGAAACAATGATCCGCCACACTCCCGCCCTCTTCCGCCTCTTCACCCGCGCGCTGGCGCTGGCGCTAACCGTGAGCCTGACGATGGCGCCGCTGCATCTCTATGCCGCCTCGACGGTGATCTCGTCCAACGGCGAAATCCTGTCGCTCGGCATCAGCAAGGGCATCGTGTTGCGGCTCGACCGCCCGGCCAGCAACGTCTTCGTCGCCGATCCGGCGGTGGCCGACATCCAGGTCAAGTCGCCGACCATCATCTATCTGGTCGGCAAGACGGTGGGTTCGACCACGCTGTTCGCGCTCGACAAGCAGGACCAGGTGATCATGAACAGCCGGATCGAGGTGCATGCCGACACCGACGGGCTGCAAAGCGCGATCAACCAGCTGGTGCCGAACAGCGGCATCAAGGTGAAGGCGATCAGCGACTCGGTGGTGCTCGACGGCTCGCTCAAATCCGCCGCCGAGGGCGACGACATCCGGCAGCTCGCGGCGCGTTACGTGCCGGACGCCAAGCAGCTCGTCAACCAGATGCAGCTCGACGCGCCCAACCAGATCAACCTGCATGTCCGCATCGCCGAGGTTTCGCGCACCGTCGAGAAGCAGTTCGGCATCAATTGGCAGAACATGTACAACAACGGCACCATCGCCTTCGGCCTGATGTCCGGCGGCACCACCACCGCCGCCTCGACCGCCATCAGCAGCATCGCCGGCTCGAACACCGCCACCGGCGCCATCATTCCCAATTTGGCGGGCACCAGCGGGGCCGGCTTCAACACCGGGGGCGCGGCGATCCAGAGCGGCGCCACGGTCAACAACCTCTATAGCGGCTTCACCCATGGCAGCGGGAGCGTCAATGGGATGATCACCGCGCTGGAGAACCAGGGCCTCATCAACATCCTGGCCGAACCCAATCTGACCGCGGTTTCGGGCCAGAAGGCGAGCTTCCTCGCCGGCGGCGAATTCCCGGTGCCAGTGCCGCAATCGGGCACCGGCGGAAGCGCCGTCGTCACCATCGACTACAAGCAGTTCGGCGTGGGCCTGACCTTCATCGGGACCATCCTCAACGGCAACCGCATCAGCCTGCATGTCGAGCCCGAGGTCAGCCAGATCGACACCTCGACCGAGATCCAGGTCGCCGGCGTCACCGTGCCCGGGCTTTCGACGCGGCGCGCCGAAACCACGGTCGAGCTCGCCAGCGGCCAGAGCTTCGCCATCGGCGGTCTGATGCAGAACAACACCACGCAGAACATCAACAAGTTCCCCTGGCTCGCCGATTTGCCGATCCTGGGCCCGCTGTTCCGCTCCGAAGCCTTCCAACGCAACGAGACCGAGCTGGTCATCATCGTCACGCCCTATATCGTGCGGCCGGTGTCGAACGAACAGATGGCGATGCCGACCGACGGCATGACCACGCCGAGCGATTTCGACATGATCATGAACAGCCACATGATGGGATCCGATTCCACCAAGCAGCCGGCAGCCCAGACGGACCCGGCGCAACCGGCCAATCCTTCCTCGCGGCCGGTGTCGCAATCGGCCCAGCCCGTAACCTTGCCCGACGGGCGCAAGGCGGCCGTGCCGCTGGGTCAAGTCGGCTTCGAGATCGATTGAGGAAATCCGCCATGGGCCACGCCTTTTCCCTGAACACCTATCTCCGCTCGCGCACCTGCTGGGCGCTCCTGGCCGCCATGCTGGTGGCGCTGCTTCTGCCCGGCTGTTCCAACCAGCCCGACGCGATGAACGATCCGCCCAAGGCGATCACGGTGAAGCCGGTGCTGGCGACGCACCCGGTTTATTTCGACAACGGCTCGGCCATGCTGAGCCCGGCCGAGATCGACGGGTTGCGCGCCTTCCTCGGCGAGGGCCGGGTCACCAAGATCGATTCCATCACGGTCCAAGCCGGCGACAGCCAGTTGGGATCCGCGCGGGCCTCACGGGTGAGCGACGCGTTGAGCAATCTCGGCTACACCCATGTGGTGGCGCCGTCGAGCCAGCCCGGCAACGACGCGGTCGCGGTGGTGGTGAAACGCCTGGCGGCCATGCCGCCCGCCTGCCCCGATTGGAGCCAGATCGGCCAATACGACCCCCATAACCTGCCGATGAGCAATCTCGGCTGCGCCAACGCCACCAATCTCTATCTCATGGTGGCCGATCCGCGCGACCTGGTTTCCGGGCGGATGCTCGGCCCGGCCGACGGCGAGGAAGCCGTGCGCGCGGTCGACAATTACCGTTCGGGCAAGCTCGACAGCCTTTCCTGGGGCCCCGGCGGGGGTTCCGGCGGCGGGTCTTCGGGCGGTTCTTCTTCCGGCGCCTCTACCAGCGGTGGCAGCGGTGGACAATAATACCGACACCGAAGCGGGATTGCCGGCGGGCCCGCGCCTGCTCGCCTGCGTCATCGACCCGGAGAACGGGCAGGTGGCGCGCGACCTGGCCGCGGCCCAGGGCTGGCGCAACCCCATCATCCTCGACGGCGGCGTGGCCGCGGCGCACAACTACATCGAGAAATCGCCGCCGCCCACCCTGCTGATCGTCGACATCGACGACGTCGACGATCCGGTGCAAAGCCTCGCCGCCTTGGCCGAATTCTGCCCGCCGGACATGGGCGTCATCGCCATCGGCAGCCGGAACGAGCTGACGCTCTACCGCGCGCTGATCGATCTCGGCGTCACCGATTACGTGACCAAGCCGATCACGCTGGCGATGCTGGAAAATTCGCTGCGCGGCGAGAAGCGCCCGAATGCCGGCATGGCGCCGCGCAACCAGGCCCAGATCGTCTCCTTCATGGGCGCCCGCGGCGGCGTGGGCACGACCACGGTCGCGGGCTCGGTCGCCTGGGCGCTGGCGCATGTCTATCAGAAGCGCGTGGCGCTCCTGGATTTCGACATGCATTTCGGCAATCTGGCGCTGTCCTTCGACCTCATTCCTGCGCCGGGCATGCGCGAGGCGCTCGAATATCCGGCGCGCATCGACAGCCGGCTGTTGAACTCGGCGATGCTGCAGGAAAGCCCGCGGCTCAAGGTGTTGGCCGCCGAGGAGCCGATGGTCGACGAGGTTCACGTCGCGTCGGGCGCGGTCGACGCCATGCTCAACGTGCTGCGCGGCGACAACGATTTCATCATCGTCGATCTGCCCCGCCATCTCGTCGAGGAAATCCGCCGCATGCTGACGCTGTCCAGCACCATCGGCATCGTCACCGATTTGTCGCTCGCCTCGGCGCGCGACACCCTGCGGCTGGCGGATTTCGCCAAGACGCTGACCCCCGCCGCGCGCCATCTGGTCGTCGCCAACAATGTCGGCGCCAAGCACCGCGGCGAGATCGCCAAGGGCGAATTCGAGCGCGTCACCGCCATCCATCTCGATTATGCCGTGCCGTTCGAGCCGAGCGCGGCGCTCACCACCTCCTCGACCGGCAACGTGCTGACCTCGGCGCTGCGCCACACCAAGGCCGCGGCCGCCTTGCGCGACGTCGCCATGCGGCTCGCGGGCTACGAGCAGAAGCCCGTCAAGAAGAGCCTGTTGTCCGGGCTTACCAAGCTGCCGGTGCCGAAATTGGGCGGCGCTTTCTCCGTGAGCGCGTTGATGCCGAGCTTCCTGAAGCGGAGCGCCTGACATGTTCGGCCGCCGCGGCGTCAACGAGGACGGACTTAATCCGCGTCCGCACAGCCCCGAAATCCGCTCGAACCGGCCCGAACCGCCGAGGCCCCTGGCGCCAGCGTCCCAGGCCGCGCCCGAGCCGGCGCCCGAGCCGGCACCCGACGAGCTGCGCCCGTCCAGCAACGTGATTCCGGTGGCGGCGGCGATCGCCCGCACCGTGCCGCTGCGCAGCAACGTCAACGACGCCGCGCCGCGCATATATCCGCTCGTCCTCCAGCGCATCGACACCGAGGTCGCCGCCAAGCTGCAGCGCGACGAGCTGTCGCGCCAGCTCGCCGACATGGTGAGCGAGATCGTCGTCGAGCAGCGCATCCAGTTGAACCAGTCGGAGCAGCGCCAGCTCGTCATCGTGCTGTTGGACGACATGCTCGGCCTTGGGCCGTTGGAGCCGCTTTTGGCCGACGAGACCATCACCGACATCATGGTCAACGGTTGCAAGCAGGTTTATGTCGAGCGCCGCGGCAAATTGGAATTGACCGGCGTCACCTTCCGCGACAACGCGCACGTCATGTCGATCGCGACGCGCATCGTCACCCAGGTAGGCCGGCGTATCGACGAATCGACGCCCCTGGTCGACGCGCGCCTGCAGGACGGCAGCCGCGTCAACATCATCACCCCGCCCCTGGCCTTGGACGGCCCGACCATCTCGATCCGCAAATTCTCCAAGAAGGGCATCACGCTGGACGTGATGGCGCGGACCAAGAACATCTCGGCCGCGATGGCGACCGTGCTGAAGATCGCGGCGCGCTCGCGCCTCAATATCCTGATCTCGGGCGGCACCGGCTCGGGCAAGACCACGCTTTTGAACGCCATGTCGCAGATGATCGACCCGGGCGAGCGCATCGTCACCATCGAAGACGCGGCCGAGTTGCAGCTGCAGCAGCCGCACGTGGTGCGGCTCGAGACCCGCCCCGCCAACCTCGAGGGCAAGGGCGAAATCTCGATCCGCGACCTGGTCAAGAACGCGCTGCGCATGCGCCCCGACCGCATCATCCTGGGCGAGGTCCGCGGCGCCGAGGCGATGGACATGCTGCAAGCCATGAACACCGGCCATGACGGCTCGCTCTCGACCATCCACGCCAACCGGCCGCGCGAGGCGCTGACCCGGCTCGAGAACATGGTCGGCATCGCCGGCGTCAATCTGCCGTCGCGCGCCATCCGCCAGCAGATCGCCGCCGCCATCAACCTGATCGTCCAGATCAGCCGCATGCGCGACGGCATCCGCCGCGTCGTCTCGGTCACCGAGATCATCGGCATGGAAGGCGACGTCATCACGACGCAGGATTTGTTCACCTACCAGTACGAAGGCCAGCTCAACGACGGCTCGCTCAAAGGCAGCTTCGTGTCGAGCGGCTTGAGGCCGCACTTCATGACGCGGGCCGAGTATTTCGGGTTGGATCGCGCGCTGCTCGAAGCGGTCGGGTAAACGTCATGGTCGAGGTCGTTTATCTCTTCCTCATCTTCATCCTGATGCTGGGGGTCCTGACCGCCGGCTGGACCGGATTCATGGGCTTCGATCAGCGCGGGCCGCTGGTCAAGCGCGCGCAAAAGGCCCGCGACCACTTCATCGGCAAGCCCGAAGAGGCGGCGGCGCTGACGCTGAAGCGCGACGACGAGAAATCGAAGCTCGACGCGCTGGTGGGCCACTTCCTGCCCAACACCGAGCATTGGCGGAAGATGATCGGGCGCACCGGCACCAATTTGACGCTCGGCAAAATGGCGATCTTCGCCGTGATCTTCGCCCTCGTCGTGGGACTGGGGCTTTGGGAGATCGGCGTGTCGCTCGTCATAGCCTTGCCGGCGGCGATCGGCGGCGGGTTTTGGATGCCGCGTTTCATCGTCAACTATCTCGTCAACCGGCGGGTGACCAAGTTCATCAGCGTCTTCCCCGACGCGGTGGGATTGATGGTGCGGGGATTGCGCGCGGGCCTGCCCGTGACCGAGACCATCATCGGCGTGACCCGCGAGATCGGCGAGCCGGTCGGCACCGAGTTCCGCCGCATCGCCGACCATATCCAATTGGGCAAGCCGCTCGAGGACGCGCTGTGGGAAACCGCCGAGCGCATCGACATGCCCGAATTCACCTTCATGGCGATCGCGTTCTCGATCCAGCGAGAAACCGGCGGCAATCTGGCCGAGACGCTCGATAACCTCGACCAGATCCTGCGCCGGCGCCGTCAGCTCCACCTCAAGGTGAAGACCTATTCCGCCGAAGCGAAGGCCTCGGCCACGATCATCGGCGCCTTGCCCTTCGTCGTGGCGAGCATCCTGGCGGCGGTCGATTTCGACTACATCAAGATTCTGTTCACCACCGAGACGGGCCACGTATTCCTGAGCGCCGCCGTCCTGTGCCTCGTGATCGGCGTCGGCACCATGATCAAGATGGGCAGGTTCGAGATATGAGCGCGCTGTTCTCCATCATCGGCGGCGGCGACGTCCTCATGACGCTGGGGCTCGCGGCCTCGATCTTTTCGGCGCTGGTGCTGGCCTACATGGCGTATCAGGAGGGCGGCGCGCTGCTCAACCGGCTCACCGCGATCGCGACCCGGCGCACCAACGCGCGCGCCGTCGACACCGGCCGCGCCCACCGCTTCGGCGCCAAGGCAAGCGTGAGCATCCTGCGCCGCCTGGCCGACAGCCTGAAACTCACCCGCGGCGCGGAGGCGGAAAAGAACGCGAGCCTGCTGACCCAGGCCGGCTGGCGCACGCGCGAGGCGCTGGTGGTCTATGTCGGGATCAGGCTGATTCTCCCCTGCACGCTCACCAGCCTCGCCATCATCGTCACCGCGCCGTTCATCGACTCGGGCTTCAAGCTGGCGATGACCGGCGCCTGCACCGCCATTTTCGCCACATATCTGCCGCCCATGGTGCTGCAACGCATCATCGCCGGCCGCCAGCACCGCTTCTACAAGGCGCTGCCCGACGCGCTCGACCTGTTGATGATCTGCGCCGAAAGCGGCCAGGGCATCGACGGCGCATTGACGCGCGTGGCGCGCGAGTTCCGCCGCTTCATGCCGGAAATGGCCGACGAGCTGCAACTGACCGCGCTCGAGCTGGGCTTCCTGCCGAACCGGCGCGACGCGCTCGCCAATCTGGCCAAGCGCGTCAACATCCCCGGCGTCCGCACCCTGACCAACACGCTCATCCAGACCGAGCGTTACGGCACGCCCTTGACCCAGGCGATGCGCGTGATGGGCGCCGAGCTGCGCGAGGAACGCATGATGAAGGCCGAGGAAAAGGCCGCCAAGCTGCCGGCGATCATGACCATTCCGATGATCGTGTTCATCCTGCCGGCGATGTTCCTGGTGCTGGTCGGCCCGGCCGTGGTCCAGGTGATGAAGGCCTTCCACTAAAATGTCATTGCGAGGCCGTCTCGCGGCCGAAGCAATCCAGGTTTTGCTGGATCGCTTCGCCGCTTCGCGTCTCGCGATGACGACCGGACCCGTACGGGCACGCCGTCCCTAGCGCCGCTTCTTCGCCTTGGTTTGCGCCTTGACCTTGGGCAATTTGATGCCCAGCAGCCGCGCGGCATTGCCGCCGAGGATCAGCGCCTTGTCCTTGTGCGAAAGCTTCGCGCCCTCGACGAAACCCACCGGATTGGGCAGCGCCATGTCGAAGGGATAATCCGTGCCCAGGAGGATGTGGTCGCTGCCGTAAAGCCCCGCCAGATATTCGAGCTGGTGGTGGGTGAAGACGATGGTGTCGAAATAAAACTTCTTCAGGTAGCTCGACGGCTTCTTCTGGATGCGCGAGCGCGCATCCGGCCGCGCCCCATGGGCGTGATCGATGCGCCCGGCATAGGAGGGCAGATAACCGCCGCCATGCGCCAGCACGATCTTCAGGCCCGGATGGTCCTCGAGCACGCCGCCGAAGATCAGGTGATGGACGGCCACCGTGGTGTCGAGCGGATTGCCGATGATGTTGGAGAAGAAATGGGAGGCCAGGCGCCGCCCGTCGGGAAAGCCGTGCGGATGCAGGAAGACCAGCACGCCCAGTTCCTCGGCCTTGGCCCAGAACGGGCGGAAGCGGTCGGCCGACAGCTCTTCGTTTTCGACATGCGGACAGATTTCGACGCCCTTGAGCCCCAGCTCCTTGACCGCGCGGGTGAGTTCGCGCACGGCGAGTTCGGGCGCCTGCATCGGCACGGTCGCGAGCCCGACGAAGCGCTCGGGATGCCCCGCGCAGATCGAGGCGATGTTCTGGTTGATGTGCCGCGCCGCCGCCAGCCCGAGCTCGGGCTCGGCCCAGTAGTAGTACTGGATCGGCGCGGTCGAGATCGCCTGGATGTCGATGCCGTCGCGGTCCATGACCTTGAGGCGCTCGGCGACCGAGGTGAGCTTCGGGCCGATCGCCTGCGCCTGTTTCGCATCCACGTCTTTCGACGCGGCGTTGTTGAAAAACGAATAGGGATCGTATTCCGGCTTGAAATGGTCCTTGGTCAGCGCCGCCGCCACCGGCGTGAAGACGTGGCAATGAATGTCGATCGCGGGATGGCGGGATTTGGCCTTGCCGGTCTTGGCCGCCCCGCCCGGCGCGGAAGCCGGCAAGCAGCTGTAAAGCAGGCTCATTTCTTCGCCCCCGCCGCCTTGCGGCAGGCCTGCCAGATCTTCAAGGGGGTCGCCGGCATGTCGAGATGACGTCCGGCATCGCCCGGCAGCGCGGAAGCAATCGCGTTCATGATCGCGGCCAGCGCGCCGGTGGTGCCGGCCTCGCCCGCGCCCTTGACGCCGATGGGATTGGTTTTGCAGGCGAATTCGAGGAAGGCGTCGTTGATCCGGGGCGGCATGTCGACCGCCCGCGGCATGGCGTAATCCATGAACGAGCCGGTCAGCAGCTGGCCCGAGGAATCATAGACCGCGTTTTCCATCAACGCCTGGCCCAGCCCCTGCGCCATGCCGCCATGCACCTGGCCCTCGACGATCATCGGGTTCAAGAGCCGGCCGGAATCGTCGGCGCCGCTATAGGCGAGCATCTCGACCGAGCCGGTTTCGGGATCGATTTCGAGTTCGGCGATGTGGCAGCCATTGGGGAAATGCTGCGGCGTTTGCGAGACCAGGTTGGTGTCGAGATTCTCCTTCCGGGCGACCTCGAAAATTGAAACCCGGCGGTCGGTGCCCACCACCTCGAAGAAGCCGTTGCGGTAGCCCAGATCGGCCTCGGCGGCTTCGAGAATCCGCGCCGCCGCCTTCTTGCCCTTCTCGATCACCGCCGAAGCGGTGTGGAAGATGGCGCTGCCGGCCGCCGCCGCCGAACGCGAGGCGAAGCTGCCGTGACCCTCGACGCCCAAACGCGTGTCGCCCTCGCGCACCTCGATCGATTGGGGATCGATGCCGAGCTTTTCGGCCGCCACCTGGGTGAAGACCGTCAAATGCCCCTGGCCGGAGGATTGCGCGCCCAGTCCCACCACCAGCTTGCCGTTTCCGGGGAAGGAGATCGATGCGCCCTCGGGCGGCAGCGCGCCCGAATGCTCGAGAAAACAGGAGATGCCGAGGCCGCGGCGCTTGCCCCGGGATTCGCTCTGCGCCTTGCGCGCGGGGAAGCCCTTGAAATCGGACAAGGCCAGCGCCTTTTCGAACACCGCCGGGAAATCGCCGCTGTCATAGACCGTGCCCATCGCGCCCGAGTAGGGAATCTCGCCGGGCTTGATGAAGTTCTTGCGGCGCAAGGCGACGGCGTCGATGCCGGTGAGCCTCGCCGCCTCCTCGACCAGGCGTTCCATCAGGTAATTGGCCTCGGGCCGGCCGGCGCCGCGATAAGGCCCGGTCCGCACCGTGTTGGTGAAGACGCAGCGCACCTCGCAGGAGAGCCGCGGAATGCGATAGACCGAGGGGAAGCAGCGCGCCAGGTTGAGCGTGGGCGTCAAGGGCCCGGCGCCGGCGGCGTAGGCGCCCAGATTGGCGATCACCTTGACGCGCAAGGCGATGAAATTGCCGTCCTTGTCCATTGCCAGTTCGCCGTCGGTCACCATGTCGCGCGCCTGGTGGTCGGAGAGGAACGCCTCGCCGCGCAGCGAATGCCAATGCACCGGCCGGCCCAGCAGCTTCGCCGCCGCCAGTGCGACCACGTATTCCGGATAGGTGTCGGTTTTCATGCCGAAGGCGCCGCCGACATCGCCCGAGATAACGCGGATCTGCTCGGGCTTGACGCCGAGGATTCCGGCCAGGTGATGGGCGATGAGCCAGACGCTTTGCGAGCCGCAACGCAGCGTGTATTCGCCGGTGGATGAGTCGTAGAGCGCGGTCGCGGCGCGCGCCTCCATCGAGGCGACGGCGAGACGCTGTTGCGTCAACGAGAGCTTGGCGATTTGGGCGGCGCCGGCGAAAAGCCGTTCGACTTCCTTGGCGTTGGCGCCCCCGGGGTCCATCGGCCAGGCGAAATCGAGCGCGAGATTGCCGGGAGCCTCGGGCCAAACCTGCGGCGCGCCCGGCTTGACCGCGTCGCGCACATCCGCCACGGGCTTGGTTTCCTTGTAATCCACGGCGATCAGCTCGGCCGCGTCCATCGCCTGAGCCCAGGTTTCGGCCACCACCGCCGCCACCGCCTCGCCGGCATGGACGACGCGTTTCTCGGCCAGCGCCGGCCAGCGCGGCACCACGGTCTTGGAGCCGTTGCGTCCGGGAATCGGAATGGGCGCGGCCAGGCTGCCGATCGAGGCGAGATCGGCCGAGGTCAGCACCGCCAGCACGCCGGGGGCTTTTTTCGCGGGATCCGTGTCGATGGAGCGGATTTCGGCCGACGCCATCGGCGCGCGCAGGAAAACGGCAAAGGCCTGGCCCCGCTCGCGGATGTCGGCGGTGAAGCGGCCCTGGCCCTTGAGCAGGGCCGCGTCCTCGATGCGAAGCCGGCGTGTGCCTTCCATTTTTCCGTCTCCCGTTCCGGTGTTTTCTAATAGATGCCGAGATGCTGATGCAGATCGAGACCCCGTTTGACGAGCCGGTCCTTGGTGTCCATGACCGCCACCCGTCCGCTGTTCAGAATGACGATGTCGTCGGCGATATCGAACACCAGCTTGGCGTTCTGCTCAACCAGGATGATCGACAGGCCTTGCTCCTTGAGGCGGCGGATGGTGGCCATGACCTCGGCGACGATCTGCGGCGCCAGCCCCTCGGACGGCTCGTCCATGAGCAGCACGCGCGGATTCGACATGAGCGCCCGGCCGATGGCAAGCATTTGCTGCTCGCCGCCGGAGAGATAGCCCGCGATCTGGCGGGAGCGCTCCTTGAGGCGCGGAAACATCGACGTCAC
>Ga0181526_10003805_pt1 | contig 12073 bp, 12 predicted proteins | sample PEATcosm2014_Bin_35_FD_119750 | JGI IMG/M metagenome (GOLD analysis project Ga0181526, IMG submission 119750) | Peatland microbial communities from MTU Mesocosm Facility, Houghton, MI, USA - PEATcosm2014_Bin06_30_metaG | ecosystem: Environmental > Terrestrial > Soil > Wetlands > Peat | place...
GCGACCCACCACAATGTGCGGTTTTACCTTGACATAATGCGTCAAATTCGAGAGGCTATCTCTTTTGGACATCTAGCGAATTTCGCGGCAGAGCTGCGCGCCCGCTACGAGGCGGGGCCAGCCTGAGGCGAGGTGCCAGGCGCGCGGACTGGGTCCGCGGAGCTGTGGAAACCCGCGGTAAGTCGACTCTCATCATGAGAATCGTGCGGGCAGGGCAAGCGGGAAATCTTCCCGCTCGCGGCGGTTTTTTCTCCCGTCACAGGCACGCCGGCCAAATTAGGCCTAAGATTAGGATGATGGAAAGATCCGGAAGGGTACGGTAACAAACCACGCGCATGAATTCGGTAGCGTTTCTGATCTGGCAGTTGGGCGGCGCCTCGGGACTTGGCGGATTTGTGCTGCCCCTGCTTCTTATGTTCGGCATCATGTATTTTTTGGTGATCTTGCCCCAGCAACGGCAGCGCAAGAAGACCCAGGAGATGCTCAGCGCGGTGAAAAACGGCGACAAGGTCATTACTACGTCGGGCATCTATGGCACGGTCAATGGTATCGACGGCGACACATTCATTTTGAAGGTCGCCGATAACGTAAAAATTCGCATCGCGCGAGCGGCGATAGCCCAGGTGGAGGCACCCGAAGATGCCAAGTAACTCCTCCCAGGCCGGTACGCCGCCGCGCCAAATTTTCTAACCATGAATCCCAACTTGAAGTGGAAAGTCGTATTCATCCTGGTAGTGGTTGTTTTTTGTTTGTATTCCATTTTCGGATTGCCCACCTTCCCGACCTCGTTCGCGCAGATCAAAGATAATTTTGCGCACCAAATCAAGCTCGGACTTGACCTGCAGGGCGGCACTCACCTGATTCTCCAGGTTCAGGTGCAGGAAGCGGTGGGCCAGGAAACCGACCAGGCGGTGGACCGGCTGACGACGGCGATGCGCCAGAAGAATATTCACTACGACGAAGTACGCCGCATCGACGATGAGCACTTCATTGTGCGCGGCGTTCCGTCCGACCAGTTCTCGCAATTCAGCGCTCTCCTTCACGAACAGTTTGAGAACAACTGGACTGCCGGCACCGCTCCGGGCGAAACCAACGCTACCCTTCTTTCCATGCGCCCCACGACCAAGGCGGCCATCGAGGAAATTACCATGTCCCAGACGCTCGAAACCCTCGAGCGCCGCATCAATGCTCTCGGTCTCACCGAACCCACCATTCAGCCGCACGGCCGCGTTGGCCAAGACAACGAAATTCTCATTCAGCTTCCCGGTGAAGGCGATCCTGCGGCAGCCATGCGCGTGATTCAGGCGGGTGGCCAATTGGAATTGAAGCTCGTTGAGGACCCGCAAACTTATCCTTCCGAAGCTGCGGCGCTGGCGGCCAAGGGCGGTGTGTTGCCGCCGGGCACGGAGCTCGTGCAGGGCAGCAGTGAAGGGCGCAACCCCGCAGGGCAAAATCCGGCGGACGTCTGGTACGTCTTGAGCCGCACTCCGGCTGTTACCGGACGGGATCTGCGTAGCGCCACGGAAGCCCGCAACACCGAAATGCCTGGACAGTGGGAAATCAATTTTGTTCTTTCTAGCGACGCGGGAAGGAATTTTGGCCGCTTCACGGAACAAAACGTCGGCCGGCAAATGGCCATCGTTCTCGATAAGAAGGTTTATTCGGCGCCGACCATTCAGAGCAAGATTAACGATACCGGGCGCATTGACGGCAATTTCAGCCAGGAAAGCGCGCACGAACTGGCGCAGGTCCTGCGCGCGGGAGCCTTGCCGGCTTCGATCAGGTATCTCGAAGAGAGCACTGTGGGACCGTCACTCGGAGCGGACTCGATTCGCCACGGCGTGCAAGCCTCGATCCTTAGCTTGTTGGTGGTGATGGTTTTCATGGTTTTCTACTACCGCTTGTCCGGCGTGAATGCGGTGCTGGCCTTGATTCTGAATCTGGTCATCCTGCTTGCGGCGCTGGCCATGTTTGGGGCCGTGCTAACCTTGCCCGGAATCGCGGGTGTGATCCTGACCATCGGTATGGGAGTGGATTCAAACGTTCTCGTGTTCGAACGAATCCGCGAAGAGATCCGGAATGGGAAGTCGTCCTCGGCGGCAGTGCAAGCGGGGTTCGATAAGGCATTTCTAACTATTATCGACACGCACGTGACAACGGTGGTCTCGGCTGTTTTCCTGTTCATCTTTGGCACCGGACCGATTCGTGGTTTCGCAATCACCTTGACCATCGGTTTAATTGCCAACGTGTTCACCGCCATTTACGTGTCTAAGACGATTTTCCAGTACCACCTGATGAAGATGGATCGCCAGGCAGAACTCAGCATTTAGCCAGACCTAGGGGTCGTAGTACCGGGCAAATAGTGTAGCCGGGAACAAACCGGCACACCCTGGAGTCTAAAGAAGGGAAGCGCAAAACGGCATGATTGAGCTTTTCAAACAGCCCAATATCGACTGGATGGGCAAGGCCAAGTATTTCTTTGCTTTAAGCGGCCTCTTGCTGATTATTGGATGGGCCGCAATCTTCTTCAAGGGCGGCATTAAGTACGGCATCGACTTCAAGGGCGGCACCAACGTTGACGTTATCTTTGCTGCGGCCCCTGACATTGATAAATTGCGCGCCGGACTCCGTGCCCAGGGTTTAAGCAATACCGAGATTCAGAGCATTAGTTCCGGTGCCCTCACCAACATCTCGAACTCCAACGAGGTGTTGATCTTCGTGGAACAGGCCGGGCAGAGCGACCAGGCCAACATTGAGGAAAGCAAAGCCAAAGTCCTTACCGCCCTCGACGCTACCTTCGGGGTTTCCAGCGCCAACAAGCCGGATTTCAATGCTGTCTCCGCCACCGCGTTGGCGAACTATCTGTTGCAGAAGGATCCCTTAGGTCTTTCCGTCGCTGCGGGTGATAGATATCAGACGTTGGCAAGAAATCTTCTCGCCTACCGCGACAAAGACAAGAGTGGGGTGCTCAGCAATCTAGGAGATTTAGCGCAAGTCAGTGGCACGACCCCTGCCGTAGTCTCGGCGATTCAGGAACACTACACGCTCGCTCCGTTCGCCGTTCGCGATGTGCATATCGTCGGACCAAAGGTCGGCGCCGAACTTCGTAACCAGGCCATTCGCGTTACCCTCTATGCTTTGGCTGGCATGCTGGTATATATTGCCTTCCGGTTCTATGGTGGACAAATCGGTGGGTCTTCGGGATGGGCAGCCAGAGGAGCAGTGGGTGTGGTGCTGCGCTTCATCGACCGCATCATTTTTGGCATCGCCGCGGTTCTGGCCGTTTTTCACGATGTGCTCATTACCTTGGGGCTATTCAAGATTTTTGGATTTGAGATTTCGCTGACCGTCATTGCCGCACTGTTGACCCTGGTCGGATATTCGATGAACGACACAATCGTCATCTTCGATCGCATCCGGGAAAACAATCGTCTCTTGCGGAAGGAACCGTTCGCGGATGTTGTGAATAAGTCGATCAATCAGACGCTTTCGCGAACTATTCTTACAAGCGGACTGACTTTCCTCACTGTGCTCGTCCTGTTCCTGATGGGTGGCCAGGTGCTTCGCGCATTTAGTTTTGCCCTGGTAGTGGGGATTGTGGTAGGAACATATTCAAGTTTTGGGATCGCAGCACCGCTCGTCGTCGCTTGGAATCGTTGGCGGGGACATAGTGGCGCGGCAGGCACCGGAACCGCAGCCGGCAACAAGACCCGAGGGAACGACGGCGGCACACCGCGCCTCGCGCCAGCGGGGAGGAGGTAGTGGTTAAATATGTTTGAAGAAATGGTAGTTTCAACCACGATGAAGAAGACGAACAAGCCGTGGACTATTATGTTGTCCATGGTGTTTCAAGTCCTCTTCCTCGCGATTCTTGTCCTGATACCCCTGATTTACACGGAAGCGCTGCCGAAGACACTAATGTCCTCGATCCTGTTAGCGCCCCCGCCTCCCCCGCCTCCTCCTCCGCCTCCGGCTCCGGCCCAGATTGTGCACATCAAGCCGGTAGCCCATTTGATGGAGGCCGGCAAACTCGTAGCCCCGAAGGTGATCCCCAAGGACGTCAAGATCATCAAGGAAGAAGAACAGCCCCCTGACATGGGCATGACCGGAGTCGCCGGTGGAGTTCCCGGTGGAGTCGCGGGCGGTTCGATGGGCGGCGTGATTGGTGGCGTGATTGGTGGTGCCGGCACAGCAGCTCCTCCTCCTCCGAAGCCAATCGCCTCGCGTATCCGCGTTGGTGGTGCCGTGCAGGCCGCAAAGCTCGTCAATCGCGTTCAGCCGATGTACCCACCGCTGGCCCGCCAGACGCGCATCAGCGGCACCGTTAGGCTGCACGCCATCATCGGCAAAGACGGGACGGTCCAGCAGTTGACGGTCGAGTCCGGCCACCCGTTGCTGGTGCAATCCGCGCTGGACGCCGTGAAGCAGTGGCGCTATCAGCCCACCTTGCTCAACGGCGAACCGGTGGATGTCGACACCGAAATCGACGTGATTTTCTCTCTCGCTCAGTAGTGAAACGGGGCGACGCGGGAGTCGTGGGAGCCCGGCGCCGTTCTGAGTATGCAGTGGAAAATATAATCATGCTGGTTCCTGCCCGCGGGGGCCACTAGGAAATAAGGAGCAAACGAATGTTAGCAACAGTTTTTGTTTATGCGGCATGGCTTCAGGAGGCCGCCACCAGTTGGGACCTTCGTTCCATGTGGGGCAATATGGGTCTTCTCGCGAAGATCGTCGTTGTGATTCTGTTCATTCTTTCGGTCTATTCGTTCGGCGTCATGATTGACCGCTTCCTGATGTACAACAACGCGCGCAAGCAGTCGCGGCTGTTCGTGCAGCAGGTTGCCGGCGCGCTTAAAGACGGCAAGCTCGACGAAGCGATTGCCATTGCTGAGCGCAACAAAAAGAGCCACATCGCCAAAGTTGTGGCGACCGGCCTTTCCGAATTCCAATCCGCATCGCAGCAGGTATCCGACGCCGAAGTGATCGAAGCCGCCAAGCGCGGTCTCGAACGCTCCGTCGCCATCGTTCATGCGGAAATGAAGCGCGGTCTTTCGGCTCTGGCCACGATTGGCTCGACGGCACCGTTCGTCGGACTGTTCGGGACAGTGGTCGGCATTTTGAACGCGTTTAAGGGCATCGAATCGCAGAAGGCAACCGGTCTGTCGGCGGTCGCCGGTGGTATCGCCGAAGCGCTGGTAACCACGGCTTTCGGGTTGCTCGTTGCCGTTCCCGCCGTCTGGGCCTACAACTATTTCACCAACCGTGTCGAGGCGTTCGACGTGGAAATGGACAACTCCTCGATGGAGTTGATCAACTATTTCATCCTGCGCCGCGGCGCGAAGAAGTAGGCTGGAAGAAGGTAAATCATGGCTTATAAGCCACAAGCCGGGGCCCAAATGGCGGCGCCAAACGTCATACCGATGGCGGACATCATGCTCGTGTTGCTGATCATCTTTATGGTGGTCACGCCCATGTTGCAGAAGACGCACCAGGTGGATTTGGCACCCGTCAACAATCCCCGCGATATGAAAGATGCGGATAAGGACGACGCCATCGTCGTTGCCGTCACCCGTGATGGAACCATTTACCTCGAAAATACCAAGGTGAAGAAGGAAGAAATCACGGCGCAGATCAAGGACCAGATCGCCAATAAGCTGGACAAAACCGTCTACGTAAAAAGTGACGCGCGCGCCAAGTATGGCGACGTGGTTGCTGTCGTGGATGAGATTCGTTCAGCAGGTGTGGATTCCTTGGGACTGCTGACGGAAAAAGTTAAATCACTCTCTGGCCCTCAGACACCTGCGACACCAAAAGCGGGCAGCTGAGGCATAAAGGTTGGTTTTGCCGTAGTCGTCATTCGTTTGCTGAGTTGATGGAACCGCGCCGGATCCCACCCGGCGCGGCCAACTCCTCTGGAACAGGACGCCGCGGATTCATAGGAGAACTCGCAATGGGAATGGATGTTGGAAGCAGCTCAGGGGCTATGGCCACTCCGAATATCGTGCCATTAATCGATATTCTCCTGGTCCTGATCATTATTTTCATGGTCATCACCCCGCTCACGCCCAAAGGCTTGGATGCGCTTGTGCCGCAGCCTTCACCGAACCAGCAGCAAAATGTGGAGTTGGAGAACAAGACCGTGGTTGTCCAGGTGTTGATGAACAATAAGCTCAAGATCAACAACGAGGATACCACCTGGGAAGGTCTTGAACCCCGCATGGAGCAGATCTTTAAGGATCGTGCGGAGAAGGTGGCGTTCGTAAAGGGTGATAATGACGTTGAGTTCAAGGATGTGGCACGAGCTATCGATCTGATGAAAGAAGCGGGCATTGATCGTGTCGGCCTGATCACCGCTAAGCTCGAGGCCGGTCAGTAAGTTTTCGTGGCAGTTCTCGCGGGTTGTGAGAGTCCTCCTCGCCGGGTGTGATTTCCGGAAACGAGGTGGCTCATGGGAATTGGGTTTTCTGGTGGTAGAAACGGTGTAGTATCGGATGTGAACGTAGTCCCTTTGATCGATATTCTGCTCGTGCTTCTGGTCATATTTATGATCATGCCGCACCGGCAGGCGGGACTCCAGGCGAGCTTGCCGCGGCAGGTGAGCGAGCCGGTAGACATTGACCTTCCGCAGGCTGTGGTGGTTCAGATGGCTGCGGATGGCTCGGTACGGGTCAATGGCTCGGTTGTACAGCACGATGAATTGCGCGGTCATCTTGAAAATCTCTTCGCTCTGCGTGCTCATCGGGTTGCTTTTCTTCAGGGTGATCGTTCTCTCGAGTTTCAGGTGGTTGCCGAAGTTCTTGACCTTATGCATGTCGCGGGCGCTTCCCCGGTAGGGCTGCTGAGTTCGGAACTGGAAAAAAACCGCTGAACGTGATGGAATGGCCCCTAGAGGGCGCAAGTGAATCCACGCGCCGACTTCCAATGCATCGGGACGGCGCGACTCAGGGATGGAAGCTTCCATGACTCAAGTAACGGTTGAACGGGGGACATCCTCGCGGACCTCCCACATTGCCTGCCAGATGTTTTGCCTGGCGGTGCTTTTTACTCTCGTCGCCGGCCTCTCCGGATGCAACAAGCTCCGTGCCCGCGACCTTCTCAACAAAGGTGTTGCCGCGTTCAAAAACGCTCAATTTGACACGGCCGTTGAAGACTTCAAGCAGGCCAAGGAACTCGACCCGGATCTCATCAACGCCCGCCTGTACCTTGCGACGGCGTATGCGAGCCAATACATTCCGGGGGCTCCCTCGGACGAAAACATGCGCCATGGCCAGGAAGCCATCACCGAATATAAAGACGTGCTCGACAAGGATGCCAACAACTTGAGCGCCATCGACGGCCTCGCCTCCATTCTCTACCAGATGGCGGGTCAGCCGTTTGACGCCAAGAAATTTGAAGATTCCAAGGCTTACCACCAGAAACATATTGCCTTGAAGCCGCAGGATCCCCAGCCGTATTATTCCATCGGCGTCATTGACTGGGCGCTGGCTTACCGCGGCAATACGGAAATGCGCGCGGACTACAACAAAGCGCATATCAACAAACAGGTTAAAGACACCGATCCTCTTCCGCCGGAGGTTCGCAAGGACTACACGGACAAGTATCAGGCCATGGTCGACGATGGCATTGCCAGCCTGAAAAAGGCCATCGAACTCAAGCCTGATTATGATGACGCCATGACGTATCTCAACTTGCTCTATCGTCGCAAGGCTGACATGGTGGAATCGACCGCGGAGCGCGATAACTTCACCAAGATGGCCGATGACCTCCTCGACAAGGTCAAGGAGATCAAGCAAAAGCGCGCAGAACAACCCACGCCGGCATCTTGACGCGGAATCCCTTCCATTTCTGAAAGGCCTCGGTTCACGCGCCGGGGCCTTTTGTTTTTTGTGCTAGTTCCTCGGCCGCAGCGGCACGCGTGACACGCGTGAGCACACTCTTCCGCAATACGCCTGGCCGGCGTAAAATAAGTCATGGGATCACGGGCCAATCTGCCCTTAAATTTCAATAAAGATCGCACCGAGCGCCAGATCAATGCGCGCCTCGAAGAACTCCTGGAAAAACTGCGCACCAATCGTCCCTCCGAAGATCCTTGGCTGGTTCGCCGTGCCTTTGACATTGCCGCAGAACGCCACCGCGACCAGTTCCGCAACTCCGGCGATCCTTACATCACACACCTTCTGGAAGTTGCGCATATCCTCGCCGACATGAAGCTCGATGCCACCACCCTGGCTGCCGCTCTGCTTCATGACGCCATTGAGGACACCGAATACCCGCTGTCCCGTCTGGAAGAACGATTCGGCGCCGAAGTCGCTCACCTTGTAGAGGGCGTCACCAAAATCGGCCGCCTCAACATGATGGCCCCCGAGGCCCGCCAGGCCGAAAACGTCCGCAAGATGCTCTTGGCTATGGTCAACGACGTTCGCGTCGTGCTGGTCAAGCTCGCCGATCGTCTGCACAACATGCGCACGCTGGAATTCCTTCCCCCCGCCAAACAACAGCGCATTGCCCGCGAAACCATGGACATCTACGCACCCATTGCTCACCGCCTGGGCATGGCACTCATAAAGGGCGAACTTGAGGATCTCTCTTTTCGCTTCCTTGAGCCGGACTCTTTTCTGGCCCTCCAGAAAGAAGTCACGGAAAAGGAGCCCATCCACAGACGCTTCCTCGAGGAAGTTCAGAACGCCATTCGCAGCAAGCTCGTCGAAAACAGCATCCCGGCGGAACTGGAAGCCCGTGTCAAAGGGATCTATTCCCTTCATCGCAAGATCATTCGCCAGGAGCGCAGCCTCGACCAGATCTACGACTTGCTGGCCGTGCGCGTGATCACGGATACGGAGCGCAATTGCTACGCTGCACTCGGTGTGGTTCACCACATCTGGCGTCCTGTTCCCGGCCGCTTCAAGGATTACATCGCCATGCCGCGGCCGAACCTGTACCAGTCTCTGCACACCACGGTGATTCATGGAGGTCAGCCGTTTGAAATCCAGATTCGCACCCAGGAGATGCACCGCATCGCGGAAGAAGGCGTCGCGGCCCACTGGAAGTACAAGGATGGCCGGCCCGTTTCGAATGATGACGATCAGCGCATCGCCTGGATGCGGCAATTGATCGAGTGGTCGCAGGAATTACAAGAGCCGGGCGAATTTCTCTCCACGCTGAAGGTAGACCTGGCCCCGGTGGAAGTGTACGCGTTCACGCCGAAGGGACGCGTGTTGGAACTTCCGAAGGGAGCAACACCGGTGGACTTCGCCTATTCGGTCCATACCGAGGTGGGGAACCAGTGTGTCGGCGCCAAGGTCAACGGGCAAATGGTGACTTTGCGCCACGAGATCGTCTCCGGCGATGTGGTCGAAATCCTTACGCAAAAGGGGCACAAACCCAGCCGCGACTGGCTCAGTTTCGTAAAATCCTCTCACGCCAAAAGCAAAATCCGCCATTTCATCAACACGCAGGAGCGCGAAGAAGCCACGGATATGGGCCGCCGTTTGTTGGAAAATGAATCCCGCAATTTCCCCAAGGGCCTGAAGAAAATCTCGGTGGAGGACCTGCAAAAACTCAGTGAGGAATACGGCCTCTCGCGGCCCGACGACCTTTTCGCCGCGGTCGGCTTCGGCAAATTCTCAGCCCGACAGGTGCTTTCTCGCTATTTCGGTGAGCCAACCAAGGAAGCCGAGAAGCCGGAAGAAGACGACAAGCCCACGTTGGTCAAGACCGTCAAACGCATGCTGGGCTTTGGCGAAGCGCCTCTGATCGTCAAAGGCCAGGACGACCTGCTGGTGTTTCGCGCCAAGTGCTGCAATCCCATTCCCGGCGATGACATCGTAGGCTACGTCACCCGCGGCCGCGGCGTCGCTGTTCACACGCGTACTTGCCCGAATGTCCAGAACCTTCTCTACCAGACCGAACGCCGCATCGCCGTCGAGTGGGGCGGCAGCAATGTGGCCACGTTCCCGGTGGAGTTGCTGATCCGCGCCAAGGATCGCCCCGGCCTTCTCGCGGATATCACGGCGGTCATTAGCGGTGCGGGCTCCAATATCCGCATGCTGGAAAGCCGCCCCGATCGCCAGAATGCCCGCGTCGAAGCCAGCCTCGAGATCACCGACAAGCGCCAGCTCGAATCCATCCTCGCCAACATTCGCCGCGTGAACGGCGTCTACGGCGTCGAGCGCACCTTCCAGGTCTGACCTCGCATTAGTTCAATCTAGATCCGCGCAATCGGTGTCTTGTCACCCTGAGGTTGCGATCGATAGGGCTATCCTCCGTTAACGCCCGAGACCAAGCGATGTCTGCTAGACGAATACTGAAACAATAATGAAACGCTCCGGATGGAAATGGTTTTTGCCGCTGTTGCAGTTGGTTTTGGCCTCTGACCGGCGCTTCCGCTCTCCAGATGGTGGCTGGCAATTGGCACCCAGAGAAGGAAATAGGCACCTTTGGCGTTGTATGGGCACTCGTGCTGTGTGCCTATTTTGTCTGGCGCTCTAAGCGAGAATCGCGTGGGCAAAGAGTGGTGCGGGTGGCGCATCGACCAAAGAGTAAGGGCCACTCCGAATCGGTGCGTCCCCTTGGCGTCCAGTGTACCTTCCACGTCTGACGTTCTCTCCTCTCCGTGTCTGAGTTTTCCCTGAATTTCGTTAGAATTTTGTATCCCTTGGCGGCCTGCGCGAATCTAAACCTCTGACTCCTGGAAGCAATACCTCACGAGGCATCCATGGATATGATTCTGGCGGCTGGAACGCCTGCACCTGACTTCAGCCTGCACGTTACTCCCGATCAAAAGCTGTCCTTGAAAGAATTGCGTGGAAAGCCGGTCATTCTTGCATTCTACCCCGCGGACTGGAGCCCGGTTTGCGGAGACCAAATGGCGCTCTACAATGAAGTTCTCTCCGAGTTCCACAAATTTGGCGCGGAACTCCTGGGAATTTCCGTGGACGGGGTTTGGTGTCACGATGCGTTTGCCAAAGATCGGCACCTGCATTTTCCTTTGATGGCCGACTTTGAGCCGAAGGGCGCTGTGGCGAAGGCTTATGGCGCCTATCGCGCGCAGGAAGGATTTTGCGAACGCGCCCTGTTCGTGATCGACAAGAAAGGTGTGATTGCCTGGAGCTACTGTTCGCCGGTTGCCGTGAATCCGGGTGCCGATGGAATCCTGGAAGCCCTCGAGAATCTCCCCAAATAGGAGACTGACATGAGCCTGAGAGTTCCCGTAGGAGAGCAGGACCACGTTCAGGGAAGCGCGGACGCGAGTTGCACTCTGCTGGAATATGGCGATTACGAATGTCCCCATTGCGGGCGCGCGCATCCCATCGTCAAGCGTGTGCAAAAGCACTTTGGAAAGAAACTCCGCTTCGTCTTCCGCAACTTCCCCCTTTCGGAAATGCATCCTCACGCCGAATCCGCCGCGGAAACCGCGGAGTTTGCCGGCGCTCACGGTAAATTCTGGGAGATGCACGACGCATTATTTGAAAATCAGGAGCAGTTGGGCGGCGCGCTCTATTTGAAACTGGCGCAAGAGTTCGCACTCCCTCCCCAGGAACTGCGTGCAGCCGTGGAGAACCGTGAGTACCTGGCGCGCGTAAAGAGCGACTTCACTGGCGGCGTCCGCAGCGGAGTCAATGGCACCCCCACCTTCTTCATCAACGGCAAGCGCCACGACGCTTCCTTCGAATACGACGACCTCGTCGAAGCAATCCAAGCCGCCCTCGCCTCGGCCTGAGGAGGGATTGGCACCTTTGCGGCGTATGACGCCACGACGAATTTGGTGGGATGCTCTCCTCCTTCTTGATACAGATTGAAATCGCCCGGGCCACCCTGCCTTTGTCTGATCAGTTCCACAGACTATTCGATATTGCACAACGCACATTTATCGGAAGTTTTATTTTCATGATGAGGTGCCAGCAATGCATGTGATGGCATTCTTCGAGATTGTCGTGGTCAGCCTGTTCGTCCTAGGGGCAATCACGGTGTCATTTGCTCTTTCTGGACTCCCTGCAGGCCGCGTTTCTCTCCCTGTTCTTTCGTCCAGTATCGGCGGGGGCACACGAACTCCGCCGGGCGCTTGTCACCTTTA
>Ga0181526_10003806_pt1 | contig 12071 bp, 19 predicted proteins | sample PEATcosm2014_Bin_35_FD_119750 | JGI IMG/M metagenome (GOLD analysis project Ga0181526, IMG submission 119750) | Peatland microbial communities from MTU Mesocosm Facility, Houghton, MI, USA - PEATcosm2014_Bin06_30_metaG | ecosystem: Environmental > Terrestrial > Soil > Wetlands > Peat | place...
ATCGCCCGCTCCATCGCGGCCTTCGAGTAACCAACCATGCTGAGCATGGTCTCCTACTCTCGCCGCCCGCAAAGCGGACAGATCACGTGCTATCTCAACCGGACATATCATGTGCTACCGACAAGGGCAACGCAAGAAGATTGACACCGCCATAGAGTTAGGTCAGAATATCGGCCTACTTCGGTTTTCGTCCCTGCTCTTGAGTCCAAGAAGGATGGTTTTTTATGCGTCCCGTCTGTAATACCACTTGTTTCTCCCGTGCTTATAACTTCGCTGCCCAGAAGAAAATATTCAGCAGCGGATTGCCAGTCGTATGGCTGTTGGTGCTGTGCGGTGATCTCACCTTGTCTCTACGCACAGAATAACTCCCCGACGATGTCAGTCGGGCGTCCTGTGGCTTTTGCCGTTTCAGCTCCGTTGCGCGACTTGGCGAGTGCGCTAGGCAGCAAGGGATATGTCTTGCCGGCGGAGGATCCGATTGCCATCCCCGGCTTCTATCGCGGCGCCTTGGGATTTGCCGTCGATCCGGTGGAGCAGAGCTCGCCGGGCGGGCAGTCCAACATTTCGATTGGCCTGAACCTGCAAGGTGTCGCTGAGACGGACTGCAACTGCGGAGAGCTGCGCTCGGATGCGAATGTCGCGGTGGGCGATACGCAAGTGGTGGAGTGGGTGAATGTGCAGTTCGCGGTTTATGACAAGCAAACCGGCGCGCAGGAGTTAGCACCGACGCTCGGCAACGCGCTGTTTCAAAGCCTCGGGGGGCCCTGCTCGCTGGCGAACGATGGCGACCCGATCACTTTGTTCGACAAAGTCAACCACCGATGGCTGATGACGCAAAACGATTTCACCGCGCGAAATGAGTACCAGGGGCCGCACGTCGCCTGCATCGCGGTTTCTACCAGCCCCGATGCCACCGGCAGTTACTATCTCTACGAATATCTTCTGGGAAGCGACTTCCCCGACTACCCGCACTGGGGAATTTGGCCGGATGGATACTATCAGGCGCAGAACAACGGCTCTTTCGGTGAGGACAATTCGGTGGGCGCGCTGGTGTGCGCCTACAATAGCGCGAAGCTGATCGTCGGCGATCCCACCGCCGAGAAGATTTGCTTCCAACTCACGCCTCGAGACCATGGGCTCTTGCCCGGCGACGTTGATTCCGCCACGCCGCCTCCGGCCGCGCAGGATGAGTTTTTTGTCGGTAGCTACAACATCGATCAAACCCACAATCACATTTATCTGTATTCCATGCATCCGGACTTCGCTGATCCAAGCATGTCGACCTTCTCGGGTGCGGATTTAGGTAATCCCATCACCGTGCCGGTTTACGTGCCTTATTGTCCTTCGCCGTTTCAGCCGGCGTGCATTCCGCAGGAGGGCACCGATGTGAAGTTAGGTTCGCTGGGTGACCGCCTGATGTACCGGCTGGCGTATTGGAACGATGCGGTCCCGTCCAACGCGGTACCCCCGCCTGCACAGCACTGGTACGTGAGTCACGTGACCACGGCCTCCGGTGGACAGGCCGGCGAACGTTGGTATGAATTTCGCGCGTCCCGGCGTAAATCGACGATCGCGAATGTGAGCCTGTATCAGTCGGGCACGTTTGCTCCAGACGCGAACTACCGCTGGATGGGCTCGGTGGCGCAGGACAAGATGGGCGACATCGGGCTCGGTTACAGCGTGGCTAGTAGCACGATGTGGAACTCGATTGCCCTGACCGGGCGCGTGCCTGGCGATCCCCTGGGGCAGATGGAAGCGGAGACGATTGCGGTCGCGGGGACTGGCAACTCGGGTCCTTATAGCAGCTGGGGCGATTATTCCAGCATGGCGCTCGACGCTGACGGCTGCACCTTCTGGTATGCCCAGCAATACTCCACCATACCCGGCACCATGAAATGGCAGACGCGGCTGATTTCCTTCCGCTTCAATGGCTGCCAGTAGCCCGGGCGTTATGGTGCGCGTTTGCTCGGCATCATTCCACCCGGCGAAGTGGTAAAGGTGGGCGGGCTCAACGTCGAGACGCAGCTCGTGTCCGGCGACGTCGGATCGTCTAAGAACGAGGCAACGACTTTCTGGGCACAGGGATTGGCGGGCGAGCCATCGGGCAAGCCGAACGAGAACAGCGCTCCATGACCAGCGCCGGGAATGATCACGGTGGTTGAGTTCGACAGCGTCTGTGCGGCGAGCTGTGCTGCTTGTGGAGACGTGATTCCATCGAAGCTGCCGGCCATCACCAGCGTCGGGATCGTGCTCACGGTGGGCTGACGGACGAGGGCGGGAGCGGCGGGGACGTCCCACACGCCGCAATCCTGCGTCATAAACGGTAGACCTGGCGCCAGCGACAACACCGATTCAGGATAGGTTGGAAACGCCAACTGACCTTGCGCCAGGATTTGCGACTCCGGTTCATAGGGCACCCATTCGCTGCAGATCACTCCGAACCACAGACCCCAGCCAGTAGTACCGACCTTCGAAGGATCCGCCCCAGCGGCGCGCGATTCCGCGATTTGCGTTGGCTGTCCCTGGAACAGTTCCCCGAGTGCTTCGGGAATCGAGGCGATCGGCACCACTCCATCGGGAGGCGAGCCTAGCCAGTTGATCAGCGCGCCGCCGTCGAGAACGACCTTGACCTCGCCAAAGGGCTCCTGCACGGTCGTGGTCAGGGGATTGGCTTCCAGCGTCTGCACCTGGGTTGCAACCTCACTGCTCAGATCTCCGTAGGCACTTACACACGTAGGCTGAGCCGCGCACGCATCGAATATGTCGGTGATGCCTTCGTGGGTGTTGACCCACAGATATCCCAACGACGCCCGGCTCGGCACCACCACCGAATCGATGATCACACTGCGAATCCCGCTCGGATAATCGCGCATCTCGCTGAGCGCGAGATCGGTGCCGTAGGACAATGCGTACACATTCCACTGCGGTATGTCGAGTGCAACGCGCAAGTCAGCGAAGTCGGCGGAGTTCTGACTGGTGTTAAAGGCGCTCAGGTCGATGCCCTGCGCGACAAAGCGGTCGTGACAAGCCTTGGTAGCCGCAACGTGAAGTGCTCCGGTATTCGGAGAATCGTAGGGCAGGCCAACTGCATGTATGCTGGCCTTGTCGATCTCAGGACAAGTCAAAGCGGGCTGCGTGTCGGCGACGCCGCGCTGGTTCATCACGATGACATTGCGCGTCTGGTTCAGCAGACCCAGGCTGACGAGAGCCGGCGCCTGGTTGAGCGCATCCTGGCCAGGACCCCCGGCCATGAAGACAATGGGGTCAGGCTCCGGCGGCTGAGTGACGGAAGGAATGATTGCGACCGGCAGCTGAATCGTGGCTTGGCTTGTACTGTTTCGATTTTCGGCGACGGTCAGAGTGCCGCAGCTGGCATTGAGCTTAGCCAGCACCGCCGCATGGTCAGGCGCGCATGGCCCGGACGCAAACGTAGCCTCCGGCGGCGGCGAGCACGAGGTGCAAGGAGTTCCGCCCGACCCGCATCCGGCGGCCAGAAGCAACAAAAGCGCACAACACGCCAATCTCAGGTCAATCACCCAGCCAACATCCCATCGTCCGAAAAACATCGGCGAATGATACTGAATTCCCGGTAACTAAGCCAGAGAAAAACCAAGGCATATTGGCGCGCAATATTGCGCGCGGGTAACCCCGGGGAAAGTAGGAGAAGCAGTATGAGGAACTGGCGAGTGTAAGCGAAAGACGTAATGGAGGTGCTTGATTGCGGACGGGAATCTCTACCGGCTGCAATGAAGAGGATCAGCTCAGCCGAATGGGCCGCAAACGTAGAATCGCCTTGTCACACGCAATCAGTGGAGCCTGGCGCTCGCATTTAGGGCGCAGACAACTGCTCGCCTTTTACACAATCGCTTGGCAATGAGAGGAGCCGGTTACCGACAGGGTTTTTGTTTCGTTCTTTCGTCTGTTTCACTGTAGACGATTCTGTGATGGTCGCGCCTCCAAACTTCACCAGATTTTGCTAGCTTTCAACAAGGCGATGCCAGGCCACACATCACAAATCACGCAAAATCACCTAAATTCCCCAGATTTCGCCAAGACCTGGAATCTGGTGGGAACCAAGGTCGCAAAGTTAGAAATCCTCTTTCCTCGGTCCGATGTTTTCAACATCGACTTCTCCCGACACCTGCTCTTTGTCAGGCATTCGAAAACAGTGGAAGGTGAAGCACCATAGTCCCGCTCACCGGCTGCCTCTCCCTTTCGGCCGGCGGACCACTCCAAACAGTTGAGCGGGGCGCGGTCAAGTTGACGTATAACGCCCTACCCGGTGAAGTGATGTAAACGGAAACCCGGTACTAACCAGCATCTAGCCGCCCAACCCGAGCTCGTCGATTTCTTTGACTCCAGCAAAATCCTTTGAATTGCGGTAGCCAATCAGCCCGTAGGCTCTCTGCATGCTCCCAAACCGTCTACGGTACGTGACCCAGGAGGCCAGGCCTGCCGCTTCGGTAATTAACTTGAGCGAAAGTCTGCCGTGCATTTGGCACAGCTCACGCAATTCGTCGAGTAGCTCGACATCAGTGCGACGAGCGAACCGTCTCCCGAGCCTTTCCTGCACCTGCTGAAAAGCTCCGCAGACACGACCGGTTCCATGCCGGTTGGCTCGACAATCCACTGGCCTTGAGGGTTACGATGCTTCTTTGATCTCAGCTCTTGCGATGCCCGATTGAATACGACGCGTCTCAGGGAACGGCTAAACCTTGCCCAAGATGTGGAGCAGCGGTCATTCTGAACCTGAAATAATTTTCACTTCCGCCTCAGCAGTTCTATAATCTTCACTCCCACCAGGAAGAGCGCTCCTCCGCCAATCACAAGCGTAACGAGGAATTGACGGTCAGTCATATTGATCTCTCCTTGAACCAGACTGTCCGGCTCCGGGTGAAGACGATCATGGCCTGGTTGAAAAAGATCAACTAATACCAGACGTGGCGGCGCTCAAGCAGGTGCAGGAAGTGTTGGAGCTTAATATTTCCTTTCCCTCCGCTTCCTTGAGAACTAAATAGAAGAACTCATCCGCCTCAAACCAGCTCTTCTTGCCCTTCAAATGTAGAGGACTTTTTGCAGCCACGGCGAACACGACATAAGGAATGTGATAGCATGCCAACGCAATATCATTAGGGATGGGAAATCCTTCAACACCCTCATCGGTAATGACCCAGCGTCGCATCCGCTCATCCTTCATCAGCCGGGTTAAACACTCCGACCGTATTTGAATGCTGGTTGCTTTAGCTGCGCTTTCCGGTATGGACAGGGTTGGCCATTTTGTGGCTAACAATTGGGCGGACTTAGAAGTTATGTATCGGCCTCGTTCCTCTTTATCGAAAAGAGTACGACTTTCCTCATAACACTGGTTCTGTACCAGAGTGAAGTCCTGTAGGTCTTCCGGGGTGATGTGGACATATTTAATGCGGTCGACGAGGGTCATGTCTTCTATCTTCATTTCATTCTCCCTTACACCTTTGCTGTTCGTCCTTCAAGAGAGCGGCATGACTTCCCGTAAACCTAAAAAGAACTGATCACGCGGCGAGACGTATATAATCGTGGTGACGGTATCTTGGGCCCAACCCGCCTCAGCCAAAACCTCTCGCATCCGCTCTGGCGCGGCTCGCTCTTTATATGAAAGCTCTTCCTTGAACGGGTATGGTGGATTCACTTGGTTTCCTTCAGGGCTCGAAGAGAATATCTATGATGTCCGTATCTCCTACATTCCACGTATCACCAAAACAATAGAAGCCTTCAGGGAATCTAGGACCTAGAATCACCTGTTCGTACATTTCAGGTGCTTGTCTTCTGAATACTTCTAAGTCTCGAACTTATTCTGGAGTCAGTTTCTGAATCTTAGCTTCCAGGGTTTTGGCTTTGTCTTTTCTTTGTCTTAACGTCGAAGACTCAGTTCTTATAGTACCGGTTCTATTAGTACCAGCTAAAGTACCAGTGTGGGTAACCGAGTCTTCCGATTCTTCATCAGCAAGGAAATCATCCTCACATAATGACTGGTCGTTTTTGCCGTCTGTGTACATATCGTCATTTACCGACTGTAACCCCAGTTTGTTACCCACCGGAAGCTTATTTGTTACCCACTGAGAACCCTTTATTTTACCCACTGGGAGTTTACCCACGTTGGGTTTCCGGACAAACCAGGTTGTAGCTTTATATCCGTCTATATCCTTAGCTGGTTGTTCCCACCTGACAATACCCATGTCATTCAGCCTAGTTGCTCTGTTATATACCGTTTTGCGAGATATATCGCAACACTCACAAAGCTGCGTGAAACTAGCGGTAAAGTTAACCTCATCGCCGCCAGTTAGGTAAGCAAATAGCAGCATGCTGGTTAGTAAGTCCATCAACTGAGTGTATTCCAGTTCTGTTTTAGCATTGCGGCGGATAATAGGGCGTAATGCTTTTCGCCACTCCCGCATGGCAGCAAGTGGGTGAAGGGCGGCGTCACCAACTATCTGGAAGTCATTGTCGCGCAGAATACAGCGCTATCCGATGAAGTCACCGCCGTGAATATTTTGGGACGGCGCATGACCAGCGCGGTTTACCTGATCCAGGCCCTGGGCGGCGGGTGGGACCGCACCGAGTTGCCGCAACGCCCGGAATGCTGCGGTAAGTTGGCCAGCAACAATGCGCCCTGACCGAATCGAAGCCGGCACTATGCCTGACGAAAAATCGCAAAAGCCGGTGGTTGACCGCACATTTCGACGAGGCCCCTAACGCGTTCGCTAAATTCGACCGCCGTCAGGAAGGCTATATAAAGATTGTCCTGCAACCCGCTTGACCTGTTTTTCATCGGAAGGTTTGACAGGGTCTTAGCAGGAACTTGTCGATCTCGCGGAAAGCAATCTGTTCCGCTAGTTGGTTGCGGGATTTCTGCGAAGCCAACCGGGGAGATGAATCGTGGAGGCGGAGACGTGGGTTCCACCCCACAGCGTCGCGGTTTGTCGCGAGTAGTGTCAAGGCCATGCTGCGCACAGAGCGTCCGGACGTACTACCCAGGTGTGCCGCAAGCATTCGGGGGAGGCGAACCCTATGTTGAGAGACTCGTCATCGGAAGTAATAGCGGAACGTGCGAATTGCTGCAGCTGGGATTCGTCTTTCCAGAGGAGGAGCCCAACACGACCGAGCCTGTGCCGGTATTGCATGAGTCCGATAAGCTGGTTGCAGTTCAGCTAAGGCGATCAGAAAACCGGTTCACAGGTTGGGTATCGGATAACGTTGTCGTGCAAATAGACAAGAGCCTCATTAGTGCGACTGAGATTTATGCCAATCAACATGCTCCCACGCCAGTATTGCAACCGATTCCATGGTCAGTATTGCAAGCGGATCCACGGTGTGCTGACCAGAATCAGTCCCGGTAAAGCTTTACCCGCAATGATCTCCCGTTCTTGTTAGCTTTTCATAAAACGGCGTCGAACCGTGAGCGCTAGCAATTCCCCGCCGAGCCAACACGGCCAATTGCACCGAATTGGAGATGGTTGCCGCAAGCTTTGGCTGAGCTTGGGCGCACAGCATCACACTGAGAGTGACCTTCGGCAGTTCACGGGGCATACGGACTGCACTTCTTACATCGATCAAACCTAAACCCTGATCCGTAGCTTTGCTTCACCCATTCGGTCAGTTCTTCCTTGTCGTTTGAACAAACTTTGTAATACTGCCCTGTCGTGAGGTTCTTGGTGTTTCTTAAAGTGTGACAATCCGCTCGATGCAGCATGTAGGGTCCGGTGCTTTTACTTTTGTAACAATTCAGGGTATATCCCCTCGGATTGACGGCGGCCCAATCGTGATAACCTTCTTCGTCATCGTAGAAGCGTTTCACCATAACGTTCGAGCCCCCATTTCCGGGTAATTCCCTTCCTGACTCCAGCCCGACCGAAACATACACCCAACCGTCCCTGAAGGCAATGAAGAATCATCGGGCCAACTGGATTCACATCAATGGCGAACTGGTGTGCAATCTGGCAGCGGTGCCTTATAGGGAGGGTCTGCCGGAAGTAAGGATAGCCGCCAAAGGCCGATGGCAGCGTGTCTGAGGATTAGTGGGATTCTCTTAGGAAGTTGGACGAAATAGAAAAGGCTGTGACTTTGGTTATGCTCTAGCCGCCAACTCCTGCGAGGGAGTTACCAGCGTGGATGCATGTACCGTCACAGCCCTTGATGCGATCACCGCTTTCGCAGTTCCAAACCCCGGCTGACACCTCGCCGTGCAGTCGGTTTTTTCGGGTCTGGCGGCTCTCCCGGGTCACCCCATGGAGCCGATCACTCAGCGTACTTCGGGTTGGCTACGATTAGTTGCCCGCCCTTTTCTGCCGTCGACGAAAGTGATCCTATCCTACGAATGAAAATTCGTCAACGCCCAAGGTTTGTGGCAAAAGCAACTTATTTTTGTGTGCGAATCTTTTCCGCTAAGCTACAGAATGCAAAAGGGATCGCCGAGTGGGGCGAAGAAACGTCCAGAGTCGATTCACACCTTTTCCACCGAAACGTAGAAACGCAGCGAATCCGCACGTTGTGAATCAGCTTTGGAATCAGCACGATGTCTGAACTCGATGGTAGAACTGCACCGGGCAGCGTTTTTACCTACCCCTTCTTCCTCGCTGCCCACCGTGCTTTCATCATCGCCGACAGCTTCTTCCGCATAGCAGGACTCATCGGCTTGCGACCAGAGGCTTTCTTCTGGGCGGCCTTGGCCTTCGTTGGGGCAGCTTTGCCCTTCTGCTTTGCCCAACGTGCTCGTTGCGCTGCGGCAATCTTAGCCCGTGCCGATGCACTCATGGTCCGACGTTTCTGTTCGGTTGTTTGCACCACCTCGCTTTTCTTGGGTGGACGGCCACGGCGGGGAGCTGCTGGGCCTAGTCCCACCAGGGCTGCAATTGCCTGTTGGATACGGCCTGCTTCTTGTCTAAGTTGTGCCACTACGCTTTCAATGTCCATACGTTTCCTTTCGTTCTAGTCAACCTTCGCCACATTGCTTGAATTCTCAGCCCGAACTAAACAAACTCCAGAACCTGGACTGCAGCGACATCCTTCAATCGCAAGGCGAATCGTTCTATGACCCTAAAGCGCCACAGTCCGTTGGGATCTTGCTGCAAGAACTGGGTGGTCGCTTCTAGGCCCACAACCACGTCCACGGTGTTGCCCCCAAGGGAAACGAGCACACCATAATACGTTTCTCCTTGGGGTGGCTTGCGCTGGGAGCCTGCAGGGGAACATAGCAAACCGGCACTTGGAGGAACTGTGCTTGTGCCGAACATACCCGCTGTTATGAGCGGTGGGATACGGTCAGCGGTGACAACCAGCGAGCCACTACCGACAGCTGCAAACAGATCGGCGTATGGCGTCGTATTCAGAACAAGTGCATAAGGGCCGGGTTGACCCTGTGATGTGAGAGTTGAGATTGCTTGAGTGACTGCGGTAAATGTATTTTCCCCGTACTGCACTCCGGTCGAAGGTGGATTACCGAGTGGCTGAACCTTAATTGGCGGATAGGGCGAAAGATACGGGCCTCCAGTCAGACTCAACAAACCACCGTCTGCAGGGGGCATACCGTGACGGACGTTTTGTGAGAAAAATGGCACCTGATAGCCGCTGTTTCCTTGGAAGATAACAAGATCGTCGGCTAGCGCCAGGTACTGTGCTGCACGTCTGGCGAGCGTTGCGGCGGGAGTATCGTGGGGAACCTTCGCATTCGCCGTCTCATGAACCTGTTGCGGCGTCAACGCAAATTCAGTCCAGATCTCGTTCAGTCGAGTCGTAGCGCCTTCATCGATAGTTAGGGTCGAAAGCTGTTCGCCTGCCAATATTGGATTCAGAACAGTATCGGAGGGGGCGGTCGTGCTTTCTGGGGGAACACGATGCTGAGGTAGAAACTTGCTAACCTGCACTTTCCCTATCTCATCATTCACAACCTCATGAATCGCTCTCCAAGTGTCCTCGGACCACGGCACCTTGCTGTTTGGCAGTGGAATGATTGCTGTAGTTGCCATCTCGTGACCTCCGAGGCCCAATCTGCTGGTTTAGACCAACTGGTCTTGTTCGGCTTCGGAGAATGCGTGTAAACGCTTGTGCTTCCTCTGTAGGTCAGTCCAAGCAAATCGGCGAGCCTTGTCTCCAACCCACCCCTTGTCTTTGTACCATTTGATGAAGTATTCCCAATCGACACGTTCTTGCGCTGTGAGGTTATCTAGCTCAATTTGCATGTGGTTTCCTCCCTACGTCCCCAGCCGCCACGTGGCCATAGTATCACTCAGGCTCGAGTTCATCCCAGTTCCGCCACTCAACATACTGGCCGGTTTCTTCCTTCACAGCTTGTGCTAAGGCCTCCCATTCTTCGGCGGTGACCATCTGGTTGGCCCGGGCTTCCAAAAGGTTGATTGCGGCAGTCAAGAGCTTGTTGGTCCATGTGTGTAGCAGCAAGCATTTCGTGGGCGCATCGACGGCTCCCTTCTGGCTGGTCCGTGACGATGCCGCCTCCATTAAGGTCGTAGAAAACCACGAAGCTCAGGCATCGGCTTGTGCAGCGGAAGTTTTCTCTTTACGCCGTCATAAATATGCCCCACACTCTAGCCATTCCAAACAAGGAGGATGTATGAAGCAAGCTGTGCGGCTTACGGTAGGGTTGCTGTGTCTTTCCCTGTTATTGCTGGCCGGTGCCTCGGCCCAGGACCAGTACAACGAAGGTCCTGTCGAGCGTGTCAGCCTGTACCGGATACTTCCGGGACACTTCACTGCGGCTATGGCCGACCTGAAGAACAACGTTCAACCCATCTGGGAGGCGGAAAAAGCCAACGGCATCATCGAGGGCTACCAGATCTTCTTTAACCAGACCAAAGCCAGCATCGACGATTGGGACATGGGGATTGCGCTCACCTACAAAAACATGGCTTCCCTGGATGGTCTTGGGATGAAGATCCTTGACCTGCGAATGAAGCATTACGGCGACAAGAGCAAGGAGCAGCAGGTGATCGACAAGCGGGTCGAAAACATACAGCAGGTGTCCAGTTACCTGATACGGGACGTCACTTTGAAGTAGACGCCTTGCTTCCGGTTATTTGTGCGACGCCCCCGGCAAGGAGGCGTCGCCTTTTCGTGCGCTCCTCCTGACGACTGCAACTGGGGTGGAGCACGCCTTCAAGCGTGCTGAGGTAGGCACATCAGGAAGCCCGGCTTTAGCCGCTGCCTCCTCCGGCCTCTCCTCCAGCAACATCCGCCGTCCAACCGCCTCGACTTTTGCCACTGCCACCTCCGGTTCACACGCTCCCACGGCTACTTCTAACAACGCCATCGAGTATCGCCGGGCAAATCCCCAACTCCAGAACACCAGCCAATCCAACTGTTCCTGAGTCGGGACCGAATCCAGAATCGGCAAAGCGTTCCGGAACCGAAGTTCACCATCCCGCATGTCCATTTCCATGGCACTCGAGTACAACGAGAAGTTGATGCGGCATAAGGTCTCGGCCATGGCCAGCCGTTGGTAGTCAGGGATATAGAGGGGAAATGAAATTAGCAAACGCGGCATTTTCTCATCCTGGAAGATTCGTAACCGGCAGCCTATCAGCCCACAACTAATGTAGGTGGTTCGGTCGTCGCCATCGGGTTGGGAAATGATGCCGTGTTCGGCAAGAATGGCATCGACTCGTTCAAGCAGGGTTAATTCGGTCATATACACCTCCTGCACGGGACAGCACGGGTGGCCAGGAGGTGGTATTGAACGGATACCGTCAGGTGGGGTGGTTGCTGTGGCAATGGGAGGAACTATGGCTAACATTTGGGATCGTTTTGGAAGGCTTATCGGGTCGGTGGAAAAGTCAGGGAAAGAGGATTTTGATACCTATGACAATCATGGGCAGCCCCTGGGGAAGATACGGAAATTGGGTACCTATGAAGTGAGAGGAAACAAGATCAGTTCGGAACAGGATCCGGGCGATGGTGATTGTCCGGTCGCTCGATGGCTCCGACATAGAAAGTTACGCGGTCGATCTCTTCCATCAGTGGGGGGTCGGAAGCAAGGCCACCAACCGCGGAGTGCTGATCCTGTATGCCATTGATGACCATCG
>Ga0181526_10003808_pt1 | contig 12068 bp, 10 predicted proteins | sample PEATcosm2014_Bin_35_FD_119750 | JGI IMG/M metagenome (GOLD analysis project Ga0181526, IMG submission 119750) | Peatland microbial communities from MTU Mesocosm Facility, Houghton, MI, USA - PEATcosm2014_Bin06_30_metaG | ecosystem: Environmental > Terrestrial > Soil > Wetlands > Peat | place...
AGCGTCCCGATTGGTCTTGGCGCACGCAAACCCCGCGGTGAAGGGATGATCAGGATCGCCCCGGACCTTAAGGAGCTGGCCATCCTCGACCGTGGCGAGCAACGAGCACAGGTCCGGACAATCGTGCGCACACACCACCCGAATCGTTCCCACGTTCGCTCTCCCTGCGAGGCTCGACTGGCACGCAGGCGATCAAGATACACCGCGCCGCGTCGGATGGCGGCGGCATCGATTCGACGGCACGGTCGGCGGTCAACGGTAAGCGATTGGTTTGACTGCGGTTTATCGCATCGCGCGCGTCTGGCGCGCCGGTCGTCGTCGCACTCAGCGCGCCGCGTCCATCCACTGCATGAGCATGCGGATGCCCTGCCAGATTCCGACCACGCTGTAGTACGCCACCAGATACGGCAGCGTGAAGCCGAGCACGGTGCGCGCCACTGTGACCATCGCCAGGCGCCACAGGCTCGCATTCTCTTTGCGGTCGTAGGAACTGCTCACGCTCGACATTTGGCGCCAAATTCGGCCGATCGAACAATGATCCCCTTCTCCTTCTCCAGCGCCGATCGATTCGACCGATTCACAAATCCTGGATGGGCGGCCGGCATCAGTGACTGTCGCTCCCGGACGGTGCACATGTAAAAATTGCTCTTTTTGCGCGACCTGAGGGGAAAATCGATGGTGAGGGAGCTGCATCGTTTGGCCGTGTCGATGCTGGGAGCCGCGCTGGCAACCATCGCACACGCGCAGCAAGGGCCGATTCCGCCCGGCATTCCGCGACTCGATCATGTGCTGGTGATCATGATGGAGAATCATGGCTACAGCCAGATGGCGGGCAATCCGAACGCGCCGTTCATCAATGAGTACATGAGGACGGCCAACCTGGCGACCAACTACTTCGCCATCGCGCACCCGAGTCTCACGAACCACCTCGAGATCGTCGGCGGCTCGAACTTTGGCGTCTTGTCCGACAACGACCCGGATTGGCACAACGCCGGCTGCCGCACGAATCTGAGCACCGGCCTCGCGGCCACCGATCGGCCCGCGACTGCGCCGATCTGCCCGATCGCCGGAGCGGGTACCGAGGCCCCGATGCCGGCCATCGACTTCACCAACCAGTCCGCCGGTCCGCCGGGAACCGTCAACTTCGATGGCGTCCATTCGATGCCGGCTGCGACGCGCATCCTCGGCAAGACCATCGCCGATCAGCTCGTGGCATCGGGTCGCAGCTGGAAGAGCTATGAGGATGGGCTGCCCGCCACGGGCGCGGATCGGGTCAACTACGCCGATGGGATCTATTCCAATCTCACCGATTTCAGCACGCTGACGCCGCCGCAGACCCCACCGCTGAGCTCGAGCTCGATCGTTGCGCTCTACGCGCCTAAACACAATCCGTTCGTGTACTTCCGCAACGTCCAGCAGGGGACAGACCCCAACAACAGCCTCAAGAACAGTGTCGGGTTCGACGGTCTGCACGGCCTGTACGCGGACTTGAGGGTCGGACGGCTGCCCAATTTCGCGCTCATCGTGCCCTCGCAATGCAATGATCAGCACGGGCGCGAGAACGCCGGTCCGCTGTGTGCCTTCGATCCGAAGGACGACGGCAGTCAGGAAGGCTTGAATCCGGCTCTGATTCAGCGCAGCGACATCACGCTGCGCAATCTCATCGATGCCATCAAGGGTTCAACGTTCTGGCACAAGGGCAGAAATGCGATAGTCGTCGTCTGGGACGAGAACGACTACAGCAATGCGCCGAACACCAACCAGGTGGTTCTGATCGTGGATACGAGCTACGGACCGCGTGGCGTTCGAAGCAACGTGCGCTATAGCCACTTCTCGCTGCTGCGATCGCTCGAGAGCGCGTTTCGATTACCCTGCCTGAACCATGCCTGCGACGAGGATGTTCGCTCGATGTCCGATCTGTTCGGCAGCTGATCGTGCGCCGCCTGATCGGCGCTACCAGTGCACGCCCCGCAGCAGCGAGGCGAAGGCAGCCATCTCCGGCGATGCGGTGGCGCCGAGCGGCGGCCCGCCCGCGGCCTCCGATTCCGGGAACATGCGGAAGCTCTCGCTCATGACCGCCCGGTTGATCCACGGCGCCAGCAGCTCGACCAGCACCGCCAGCGTTCCGATCCCGGTGGCAACGCGCTCGGGCTTGCGAACGATCGCCTCGACCACCATGCCGGCCGCCTGCTCGGGCTCCATCAGCGGAAATTGCGCGTAGAGCCTCGTGGGCGCGCTCATCGGCGTGCGCACCAGGGGCATGTTGACGATGGTGAAGTGGATGCCGCGGCCGCGATATTCTCCGGCGGCGCAGCGCGAGAATGCCTCGAGTGCGGCCTTCGAGGCATTGTAGGCGGCAAAGCGCGCCGCGTTGCTCAGAACGCCAATCGAGGAGATGTTGATGATGTGACCCGCTCCGTGCCGCATCATCGACGGCAGCAATCCGAGCGTTACGCCGACCGCCGCAAAATAGTTGATGCGCATCAGTCGCTCGTAGTCGTGCAGCCGATGGTAGCTGTTCTCGACCGCTCGTCGGATCGAGCGACCGGCATTGTTGATCAGAATATCCACATGCCCGTGCTCGGCCAGCACCTGGCCCAGAAACTGCTCACAAGCCTTCGGATCGGTGAGGTCGTACGCGTAGACGCTCGCCTGCGCGGGCAGCGCCTGAAGCTCCGCCAGCACGAGGGCGAGTCTGGCTGGATCGCGCGCCACGATCAGGACCCGCGCGCCGGCCTGCGCCAGCTTCAATGCCGTGGCGCGGCCAATGCCCGAGGAGCCGCCGGTGATCAGCACGGTCTTGCCGCGCACCGCGCGGCTCAGAGCCTGCGGATCGGACAGCTGCGGATCGAGCTGACGCTCCCAATAGTCCCACAGGCGCCAGGCGTAATCCTCCAGCCGAGGCACCTGGATACCCGCCTCGGTCAGCAGCCGCTGCGCGCCCGCGGCGTCGAAGCGGGTTGGATAGCTCATCAGACTGGTGATCGATTTCGGTATGCCGAGCCCGAGCAGCAGCTGATCGATGATGCGCCGTAGCGGCGCCAGAGTATCGCCGGCCGCTCGATTCGATCGGGGCAGCAGGGAGAGCAGGCTCGGCTCGAGGCGCAGAGTCATCCGTGGCGCGTGCGCTGCCTCGGCGAACAGGTTCACGACCTCACCGATGCGCCGATCATTCGGATCCGTCAGATGGAAGCAGCGGCCGTCCTGCCCCGGAACATGGGCCAGGTGCGCCAATGCCGAAGCCACGAAGTCGACCGGAACGAGGTTGATGTGGCCGCCCTCGAATCCGAGCAGCGGAACCCACGGTGGCAGCGCGCTGCGCAGCTTCTGCAGCGACTTGAACAGATAATAAGGGCCGTCAACCTTGTCCATGACGCCGGTGACGGAATGACCCACCACCATGCCCGGCCGATAGATGCGCCACGGCAGCTCGCTGCAGGCACGCACCAGCGCCTCGGACTGATGCTTGGTGCGGAAATAGGGATGATCCAGCGCTTCGGCCTGCTCGAACATCTCCTCCGTGAAGACTCCCTGGAAGCGTCCCGCGACGGCAATGGAACTGACCAGGTGGAAGCAGCCCACCCGCAGATCCCGCGCGAGTTGCAGCGCATTGCGGGTACCGAGGACGTTGGCGCGCTCGAGCTCGTCAGCCTCAGCCGCCAGATCATAGAGAGCGCCCAGGTGAAAGAAATGGCGGATCTTTCCGGCCAGCCGCTGACGATCGGATTCACTGATGCCGAGCAGTTCCCGGGCCAGATCGCCCCCGATCGGTACAATCAGAGCGGCGCGCTCGCCGCAGGCGCGCACGACGCGCTGCACTCGATCTTCGGAGCCCGGCCTCACGAGCAGGTAGATCGGCTCGCCGCGCGAGGTGAGCAGCGGCACTAGATGACGGCCGATGAAGCCAGTCCCGCCCGTGACGAAATAGCTCATGATTGCACGGCAGGGTACGCCTGTCTGAAGGCGCTTTCGATCGTGGCAAACCGAGGGTCACAGCGGCTCGCAAATCAGCGACACTGAAAGTATGGCTGTCGCGGAACGCTTGTCTGGGGTCGACCGGGCGTGGCTGTTGATGGAACGGCCCACGAACCCGATGACAATCGTTGGCCTCATCGTGCTGGAGGAGCGGCTCGGCTGGGCGCAGCTGCGTGAACTGATCGCCGAGCGCTTTCTGCGTTTCGAGCGTTTCCGCTGCGTTCCGATCGCAAGCAACAACAGCGCGAATTGGGTGCCATCGACGCAATTCGACATCAAAGATCACGTCTTGCGGGCGGCGCTGCCGGCGCACGCCGGACAGTCTGAGCTTGAGGCGCTGGTCGGTGAGCTGGCCAGCACGCCGCTGAATCCCACCCGTCCACTCTGGACTTTTCATCTCGTCGAGCAGTTCCACGGCGGCAGCGCCATCATCGCGCGCATCCACCATTGCTATGCCGATGGCATCGCCCTGGTGCAGGTGCTGCTCTCACTCTGCGACGGTGAATCCGGCACCGTGGACCCTCACGCCGAGCTGGCGAGCTCCGGCGTGCCCGACCTATCCGATCCGGCCGAAGGCGCCGGCACGTGGCCGCAGGTGCTCGGCCGAGTGGTGCGCGAAGGCGCCGAACTGCTCGAGAAGGGCCTGCACGCAGCGCTGCATCCGGGCACTCCCGGCGGAGCGATGCAGGATGGACTCAGGATGGCGGCCGAGTTGGCGCATCTCGCGACGCAGCCCGACGATCCACCGACCCGCCTCAAACGGCCGCTGTCGGGCATCCGGCGGGTCGCCTGGGCCAATCCGATCTCCCTCGAGGAGGTCAAGATCATCGGCAAGGTCCTGGGCTGCACCGTCAACGATGTGCTGGTGTCGTCGCTGGCCGGAGCACTGGGTCGCTATCTGCAATCCCAGGGTGATGACGTGACGGGGTTGAAGATCCGGGCGACCGTGCCGGTCAGCCTGCGATCCGGCGCCACGAGCCTCGGCAATCGCTTCGGACTGGTATTTCTGGAACTGCCCGTCGGCATCCGACACCCGCTCGAGCGCCTCTATGCGGTTCGCTCCACGATGCAAACCTTGAAGGGTTCGCCGCAGGCACTGGTCGTCTTAGGGGTGCTGGCAGCCATCGGCAACCTGCCGGGGGCCGTGGAGGACCCCTTGGTCGCGCTCTTCAGCGCCAAGGCCAGCCTGGTCGCCTCCAATCTCCCCGGTCCGACCAGCAAACTGCACATCGGCGGCATCGGCGTGTCGGGCGTGCTGTTCTGGGTGCCGCAGTCGGGCAGCATCGGCACCGGCGTGAGCATGCTCACCTACAATGGCCAGGTGCAGTTCGGCGTCATCGCAGACCGCTTGCTGGTGCCCAATCCCACCGAACTGGTCGAGCTGATCGTGACCGAGTTCGAGCGCCTGGTGTTCCTGGTCCTGCTGGGCGGCGGCTCACTCGGGGACTGAGGCCCGCTGGCGGCAGCTACTTCGGGCCCGCCTTGGCGCGATCGGCATCGAGCCGCTCCATCGCATCGATGGGCTCGCAGGCCGCAGCCTGCGCATACAGGGTGTGAATCCTGGGGCCAAATCGATCCGCATCGAGCAGACCCAGGCCGTTGGCGTATTCCATGTGCACGATCGGTGAGTGCGGCGCGTACTTGAGGGCGTAATCGAAGTGCTCGATGGCTTTGTCGCGCGAGACCCCATAGGTCAGGCTGGCCGCGATTGAACCCAGCTTATTGATGATCTCCGCGTGGTACATACCGAGCGCCACGTGCGCCTCGGCGTGCTGTGGCTCGAGCGCCAGCGCGCGCTGCAGATGGGATTGCACGCGCCCCGCCAAGCCTTGCGCGAGCGCGCGCAGGATGGTGATGCGCTGGCTGTACCGACCCAGTACCAGAGCGAGCGTGTAGTGCGCATTGGCATAGTCCGGCAGCAGCCGGGTGGCCTGCTCGCCGCGTTTGACCGCCGTATCGAGCGCCTGCAGCACGGCCGGGCTGGGCTGCTTCGAATAGAGAGAATCCACCGCGACGGCCTTGTTGGCCACCGCCGCGCCGAGCGCCCCCAGCGCCGTGCCCTGCTCGATGGCCGCTGCGAAGTCGCCGGCGTGAAACTCACGCCACGCGCTCTGCAACTGCTGCGCCATCGTCGACGCGCCGCCATGCGCCTCGATGTGCGATCGGCTGGCATCATTGTGCTTTGCCAGCCGTGTGATCCACGCCGATTCGGGCCAAGGCTCCCGATCGCCCTGATGCAGTCGGTCCCATCGCTTGCGCAGCGCATCGCCCGCATATCGAAATTCGGATTCCGCTTCGCGGCGTTGCGGTCGTTTCTTCTGGGGCATCGCACGGCTCCGATGTGACAAGTACGAATCCAATCCCGTCGAATGAATCGCTAGACTATCCAGGCTTGTTCAAATGCCCAGTCGGGCAAATACGGATACGCGGCCACGGCCGCGAAGGGGACGCGAGATGGCACGGAAGAAATCAGCCCGCAAGGGCACGGCCCGCAAGGCGCAGACGGCGGGTCAGACTCAGAAGTTGGACAGCATGAACCAGATCTGGCTTGCTGGCCTCGGCGCCGTGGCGAAGGCACAACGGGGTGCGCCGCAGTTGCTGCAGGATCTGATTGCGGAGGGCAGCCGCGTGCAGGCCAAGACCCGTGGTGCGGCCGAAAAGGCGATGCGCGGGGTCATGAAGGACGTGCGCTCGACCATCAATGCACGCCTGGGCGAAGTGCGTGGACAGGCCACGGATGCGATGGAGGGTCTGGAGAAGATCTTTCAGACGCGCGTGCATCGCGCGCTGACGCAGATCGGCGTACCGAGTGCAGATGACATCGCGGCGCTCAGCGAGCGCGTCGATGCGCTGAGCTCCAACGTCGAGAAGCTGGTGCACACGCGCAAGGCAGGCAACGGACGGCGTCATCCGGCGGCCCGGGGATCTGCGACGCCGACGCCGGCATCGTAACGGGACGATGTTGACGCTCACGCCCGCGCGCCGACGGCGTGCGGGCAGCGGTAAGCTGGGGATCGCCCTTGCGGGCGGCGGGCCCCTGGGAGCTTTTTATGAGCTCGGGGCCCTGCACGCTCTGGAGGAAGGGATCGACGGTCGTGCGCTCACGGACTTCGACGTCTATGTCGGGGTGAGTTCGGGTTGCTACGTGGCCGCCGGATTGGCGAACGGTATTGATACCACCGCCATGGGGTCGCTCTTCATCGAGGATGACTCCACGCTGCTGCCGCTGTCGCCGGCGATACTGCTGCAGCCGGCCATTGGCGAATACGTGCGCCGGCTCGGCCTGTTGCCCTCGGCGATCGCGAACATCGCGCGCCAGTACGCACGCGAGCCGCTGCGTACCGGCTGGCCGGAAGCGATCGGGGCCCTGGCGAGAATCCTCCCCACTGCCCTGTTCGATCACAAGCCACCCGAGCGCTACCTGCGCACGCTGTTTGAAGGCACCGGACATACGGATGACTTTCGCAAACTGCGTTCCCGCCTGTACATCGTGGCGACGAACCTGAATACGGGGGAGTCCGTGACGCTCGGCGATGCGCGACACGATCACGTCCCGATCTCGCGCGCCGTGGTCGCCAGCGCCGCGCTGCCGGGGCTGTATTCGGCGGTGACCATCGACGGACAACCTTACGTCGACGGCGCCCTGATTCGCACCATGCATGCCTCCCTGGCGCTCGAGGAGGGCTGCGATCTTGTGATCTGCATCAATCCGCTGGTGCCCTTCGACGCCTCGCTGGCCCCCGGCGGCCGGCACGCCAATCTCGCCGACGAGGGCCTGCCCGCCATTCTCGGCCAGACCTTTCGCGCGCTGATTCACTCGCGCATGCAGCTCGGGATGGCCAGCTATCGCACGCGCTTCCCGCACGCCGATACGATCCTGCTCGAGCCCGATCGTGACGACGAGCAACTGTTCTTCACCAACGTGTTCCGCTACTCCGGCCGCCGCCGTCTGGCCAATCACGCCTACCAGGAGACTCGCCGGGCTCTGCTCGCACAGGCCGACGCGCTGACGGCCGTACTGGGCCGAAGGGGTCTGACGCTGAACATGCAGCGGCTTCGGGACCCCCATCGGACCTTCTCGACGGCCGCCAAGGAGCGCGCTACGCATGCACGCCAGACCGTCAAGCGCCTGGGCGGCACGCTCGATCGCCTTGAGAGCCTGGTAGCGGCCCAGGGCGAGAACGGATAGAGGGCCGGTGGCAGCGCGCTTCTGGCGAGCCGTGCTCGGCATCGAGCTCGCGCTGGCGGTGGCGATCGCAGCGCTCGTGGCCGCGGAGCGGCAATGGACGCTCAGCGCGACGCTGCTGATGAGCGCCCTGATGCTGGCACTGCTGCAATTCGTGCTCGTGGCCAGCTCCTTCATGCTGGCGCGCGCGGTGTCGCAGGGCGGCAGCTTTGGCGGAGCGTCAGGCGGGCTGTCGCGCACGCTGATGATGGAATTCCTGCACTTCGGCGCGGCACAGGTGCGCATGAGCGCCGAGCCGCTCTGTCATCTGTCGGACGTGAGCCTGCCACCCGCGGGTCAGCCTGCGCGACCGGTGCTGCTGATACACGGCATCGCCTGCAATCGGGCCGTGTGGTGGCCCGTGTTGTCGCACTTGCGCGGCGCCGGATTCGCTCCGATCCGGCTGCTCGACCTCGAGCCACTGTTTTCCGACATCGAATCCCATGGCGCGGCGGTCGAATACGAGCTGCGAGCGCTGCAGCGCCGCTGCAGCGGCGTGCCCGTGTCGATCGTCGCACACAGCATGGGTGGACTGGTGGCACGCACGGTGCTGCGAGCGGTCGGTCAGGGGCTCATCGCCCGGATCGTCACAATCGCAACGCCGCACCATGGAACGGCCGCTGCGGGCCTGTTTCGCTCCGCGAACATGCGGCAGATGCGCCGCGGATCGGCGTGGCTGGAGGCGCTGAATGCAGCGCAGGAGCCGATGCGGGCGGTGCCGTTCACCTGCATCTACAGCCTGGAGGACAATCTCGTCGCCCCTGCACGCAGTGCCGCGCTGGCGGGAGCGCAGCTGCACGAGCTGCGTGGCCTGGGACATCTGCAGCTGCTCAGCTCCCAGCATGTGATCGATCACGTGCTCACGGCGCTGAATACGGCGTGACGGGCATGGCGCGCACCGACGACACCGATCCGCTGATCGAGCAGTTCACGCAGTTGCAGGCGCGCGCCAGCGCGCAGCCCGCGCTCGCGCAGCGGCTGCAGGAGCTGCGCGCCTGGCAGGCCGCCCGTCTGGCTCGAACCTACGAGGATGTACGCCGCGATCCGCAGCTCGCGCAAGCGGCCGAATTCTTCCTCAACGACGTCTACGGCCCGCAGGATTTTGCTCGACGCAACCTGGAGCTCACACGCGCCTGGAATTACTTCAAGCGCACACTGCCAGCGACGGTATTGACGGTGCTGGCGCAGGCGATCGAGCTCGAGACGCTGACGAGCGAGCTGGACCACGCCATGGTGACGCAATTGCCCCCGGGGCCGATCGATGGCGAGAGCTACGCGGTCGCGTACCGTGCCGTGGGCAGGGCCGATGCGCGAGCGCACCAGATCGATCTGATCGAGGGCATTGGCGAAGTCCTGAGCCGCGTGGTCCGGCGTCGCTGGATCGCGATCGCGCTACGCGCCGCTCACGCCCCGGCGCACGCGGCGGGCTTCGGCGTGCTGCAGGATTTTCTCGAGCGCGGCTTTGCGGGATTTCGCCAGATGCAGGACCCCGAGCGCCTGCTGCGGATCATCCAGGAGCGCGAAGGCGCGCTCATGCAGGCACTGTTCGGCCACCAGGCCGTCCTCGATACCTCAAACCATGGAGAGGCTCTAACATGAGTGAGGACGTATACGACTATGTCATCGTGGGTGCCGGCTCGGCCGGCTGTGTGCTGGCCAACCGCCTCTCCGCATCGGGCCATCTCAAGGTGCTGCTGCTGGAGGCGGGTGGTACCGACAGCAACCCCTTCATCCACATGCCGGCGGGTCTGGCACGCCTGGTGAACAATCATCGCATCAACTGGGACTACTACACCGAGCCGGAGCCGCAGCTGCAGGGTCGCCGCCTCTACTGGCCACGCGGTCGTGTTCTGGGCGGCAGCAGTTCGATCAACGCCATGTGCTACACGCGTGGGCATCCGGACGACTACGACGAGTGGGCACGGCTGGCCGGCCCGGAATGGAGCTATGCCGAGGTACTGCCGTACTTTCTGCTGGCCGAGGATCAGGCGCGCGGTGCCAGTGCATACCACGGGGTCGGCGGGCCGCTGTCGGTCGAGGATCTCCGATTCAGAAATCCGTTGAGCGGCGTGTTCGTCGAAGCCGGTGCCGCGTGCGGCCTGCCGCGCAATGACGACTTCAACGGCGCCTCGCAGGAGGGCGTCGGCTTCTACCAGGTCACACAGCGCCGCGGCCGGCGTTGCAGCGTCGCAACCGGCTATCTGCGCCCGGCCCGGACACGGGCCAATCTCACGGTGCGCACCGGCTGCCTTGCCTGCCGGGTGGTGCTCGCCGGCCGTACGGCCGTTGCGGTGGAGTACCGCCAGGGCGGAGCGCTGCGGACTGCCCGCGCCGGCCGTGAGGTGCTGCTCGCGGCGGGCACGATCGGCTCAGCGCAACTGCTGTTGCTCTCAGGCGTGGGGCCGGCGGATGCGCTGCGAGAGCTCGACATTCCAGTGGCGGTGGAGCTGCCCGAGGTCGGCTGCAATCTGCAGGATCATCTGGACTTCTGCACGCTCTACAAGTGCACGCAGCCGATCACGTACGACTTCTCGAGCGCGCAGGAACTGGCGGTGGCGCTGCGCTATCTGTGCACGCGCTCCGGGCCCGGCGTCAGCAATATCGCCGAGGCCGGGGCATTCGTCCGCACCGCGCTCGCGCCCGACGGGAGACCGGATGTGCAGCTGCACTTCGTACCGGCGCAACTGGACGATCATGGGCGCAATCGGCTTGCCGGACACGGCTTCACGCTGCACGCGTGCGTGCTGCGCCCGCGGAGCCGCGGACAACTGACGCTGCGATCGAGCCGTCCCGAGGAGGCACCGCGCATCCAGGCGCGCTATCTGACCGAAACGCAGGACATGACATCGATGCTCGAGGCGATTGGTCTGTCGCGCCAGATCGCGCAGTCCCAGCCCTTCGGGCGCTATCGCGGCCCGGAGATCTTCCCTGGTGCGCAGGCGACGACTCGCCCGGCTCTCGAGGACGTGGTGCGCCGAAAGGCCGAGACGATCTACCACCCGGTCGGAACCTGCCGCATGGGAGCGGATGCGGCCTCCGTCGTCGATCCGCAGCTGCGCGTGCGCGGCATTGAGGGCCTGCGCGTCGTGGATGCCTCGGTGATGCCACGGCTGATCGGCGGCAACACCAACGCGGTAACGATCATGATTGCCGAAAAAGCAGCGCACGCATTGGGCGCGGCGGTGGCGGCGACGCGCAGTTCGCAATAGCCTGCCTTTGTCCTCCTCATGCTTTAGGCTTGACGCATGAATCACAAGCGCGCTCCCTGGAGCTACGCCGCCATCGCCTGCATGGGTGTCGTCTTCGGCGACATCGGCACCAGCCCCCTCTATACGCTGCAGGTGGCAACGCAGGCGGCCAGCCCGAACGGGGCCATTTCGCCGGAAGCGGTGATCGGCATCGTCTCGCTGATCTTCTGGTCGCTGATCATCGTCATATCCATCAAGTACGCGATCCTGATCATGCGCGCCGACAATCACGGCGAAGGCGGTATCCTCGCCCTGCTCGCCCTGGTGAGTCCGCATCGAGCCAAGGAGAATCGCTGGCGCGCGATCATGGTCGTCGTAGGCCTGATCGGCGCAACCCTGCTGTACGGCGATGGCACCATCACCCCGGCGATTTCCGTGTTGAGCGCCGTCGAGGGCATCAAGCTCTATGCCCCCCAGATGGGACGGTTCGTCGTGCCGTTGACGGTGATCATTCTGGTGCTGCTGTTTGCTATCCAGCGCAAGGGCACCTCGTGGATCGGCGGCATCTTCGGTCCTGTCATGTTCATCTGGTTCATCATCATCGGCATCATGGGCATCGCCGGCATCGTCAAGGCACCCGCGATTCTGGCGGCCCTGAGTCCGCTGCCCGCGATCACCTA
>Ga0181526_10003811_pt1 | contig 12064 bp, 10 predicted proteins | sample PEATcosm2014_Bin_35_FD_119750 | JGI IMG/M metagenome (GOLD analysis project Ga0181526, IMG submission 119750) | Peatland microbial communities from MTU Mesocosm Facility, Houghton, MI, USA - PEATcosm2014_Bin06_30_metaG | ecosystem: Environmental > Terrestrial > Soil > Wetlands > Peat | place...
CGGCAAGAGACTCCCCTTCAACCCGGAAGTCGCGATGCAGGCGGCTCTCATTCTGGACAGTGCCCTGAGATAGTGCCGGCAACGCAGCCAGCAGCATCAGAAGCCATGCCGTCCGCTTCGCCATCCTGCCTGCTTTCGTCGCGGCCATTATTTGGTCTCCTTTGGCGCGGAATCTTTCTTCTTGGAAGCAGGGGCGGGCGCGGCTGCGGGTAGGGCGCCGGACGCAGTTTCTTCTTTCGCGCTGGCCGCAATGGCGATGCCCTCCGCCGGTTTGGGACGGGCGGCGGGACGGCGGCCAACGAGTCGAATGCCGGGAACCGCTTGCCGGCCAGGCGAGGGCGCCGAGACGGGCTGTCCGCGGAGGAGAGCGGTCATGGCGGCGATGTAAAGCGCGGCCTCGCCCTCCGTGCTGATTCCATGCTGAGGGATGCCTCGGCGCTGTTCGGCGGAGAGTTTCTGTTCAACATGCTTGAAGTGATTCACCTGCGCCCGGATCAGATCGGAGACGCGGCGGTTCTTATTGAAGGCTTCCGCCGGGGGATGAGGTACTCGAATCGGTTCCATGCGTTTCTCCTCGAAGTTCAGTCGGAAAATGTGGGGCAGTCGTCATCGGCTCGCATGTCGGGAAGAGCGATGTTACCGAGGAAGGTATTGGCGGCGATCTCGCGCGGGGAGCGATTCGCATAGGCGCCCAGGAAATGCTGGGTGATGGAGGCCGGAATCGAGGCGTGTTCGTAAACATCGTTGATCACACTGCCGCGCGCCACCCAGGGCGATACGAGGATGGCGGGAACACGCACTCCAAGTCGGTCGAAGTGAAATGGGTCAGGCGTGCCGGTGGTGCTGGGCTGAGCCACGAAACCATCCGGGATGCAAGGCGGGGGCGGAACATGGTCGAAGGTGCCGCCGTGCTCGTCGTAGACAACTAGCAGGGCAGTGTTGGGCCAGAGATTGGGGTTCTGCCGAATCGCGTTGTAGACCGAGCCGATGTATTGCTCCCCGGCACGCACGTCGTGGTCCGGATGCTGGTCAGACGCGATCAATTCGCCGGAGCCGTCGGGAGCGTCGTGATCGGTGTAATTGGGCTCGATGAAGCAGTAATCCGGGAGCAGGTTCTGGTTGCAAGCGTCGAGAAAGTCCTGGAAACTGCCGAAGAGCGCGGGCTGATTCTGCAGCAGGTTGACGACTTCGAGCGAGGAACTAGCTTCGTCATAGTAATAAAGCTTGGCGGTGTGCCCGGCAGCTACCAGCCGCTCATAGATGCTTAGATACTGCTTGTTCCAGTAAAAGACATCCATGCTCACCTGGCCGAAGGAGGTTCCATAGTGCGCAAAAGCCCGGTTGCAGAGAGTTGGGCCGGGAATCGATGAAAACCAGCGGTTGAACACGGCAAACTCTGTTGCCAGTCCCGTCAGCACGGGAAGCATTTGCTGGGGGAAATAATTCATGATCAGGTGCGAGTGGGCAACGTTGAACTGCTGGTTGAAGTAACTCTGCACAAAGCCCTGCATGTTTGCCTGGCGGTTGGGATTCTGAGCCGTCGTGACGCCACCGAAGATCTGCAGGTCGACCGCGGGAAAGTGATGGTCTGGATCGGGATCGAGCTGGCTTTGGTAAGCGGCATTGGGTCCAACAGAGACCGGAACTCCGGTTGAATCGGGGTTGGTCTCGTTGCCTGCCAATCCGTCGATGGCAGGGTTTACCGCCTGTAGCGATCCCAGCATGTGGTCGAAGGACCGGTTCTCCATCATGAGAACGACGATGTGTTTCAAGGCATCGAGGCCTGGAGGCATAGAGCTTCCCTCTCCTTCCCGCTCAACTGTGATCCGGCTGTGGACGCATCCGTCTGCACACCGAGCCCGAGTTCCTTGCGGGACTGGAATTCGATTGGAAAGAACGAAATGGATTTGATTGGCACCATCGGCCGGAATCTGGGGAAACGGCCTTCGATGCCACTTGCCTGGTTAATGCATAGTGTCACAAGGCCTCTAACCGTTTCAACAAGAATCTTCCGTTTGAGGCCGAACACTCTTCCTGCCACGAGTAGAAACCTGTCTGACTTGCGCCGGACGCACAGGTTTTTCTAATCCCAAGACTCCCTACTCCCGCACGCTGATGCCCAGCGCCTTCATCTTCCGATAAAGGTGGCTGCGCTCCAGGCCCAGCATCTCCGCCGCGCGGCTGATGTTGTTGCGGGCTTCCTCGATCTTTTTGAGTATGTACTCGCGTTCATAGGCGTCGCGGGCCTGTTGCAGGGTCGAGAACTCCTCTGTTGAGCGAGTGCCGGCCTTGTGGGTGAGCGGCGGCAGGTGCTTGCGTTCGATACGCAGGGCGCGGGGATTGAGGATGAGCACGCGCTCGATCACATTTTTCAGCTCGCGCACATTGCCCGGCCAGTGATACTGAGCCAGGGTCTCCAGCGCTTCGTCGGCGATTTCCATGCGCGGGCGGCCGTACTGGCGGCCGAACTCCAGCAGAAACTCGCGCGCCAGCAGCGGTATGTCCTGCTTGCGCTCCCTCAGCGGCGGCACAAAGAACGGAACGACATTAAGCCGATAGAAGAGATCCTCGCGGAAGTTGCCCTTGGCAATCTCTTCTTCGAGATCCTTGTTCGTGGAGGCGATCAGGCGCACGTCCACGCGCAGGGGCTGTGTGCCACCCACCGGAGTGAACAGTTGATCGTCGAGCGCGGAAAGCACCTTGGCCTGCGTCTTTAGGCTCATATCGCCCACTTCGTCCAAGAAGAGCGTTCCCCCGTCGGCGCGCTCCAGGGTGCCGCGCTGCTCGGTGGGACCGCCCGGCTGGGCGCTGTACCGGTAGCCGAAAAGCTCGGCCTCAATAAAGGCCTCAGGGATGGCCGCGCAATTCAGCTCGACGAAGACGCGATCCCGGCGCAGGCTCTCTGCGTGTATGGCATGGGCAATCAGTTCCTTGCCGGTGCCCGATTCGCCGTAGATAAGCACACGCCCGTTGGTGGGCGCCATCAGCCGAATCTGCTGGCGGAGCGCTTTCACCGGTACGCTCGCCCCGGTTAGCACCGATCCCACGCTGAACTGGCGTTTGAATTCCAGGTTCTCCGTGCGCAGCCGCCGCGCTTCCACGGCGTTCTTGAGCACTATCAACGTGCGGTCGAGAGAGAGCGGCTTTTCCAGGAAGTCGTATGCGCCCAGCTTGGTGGCCTTCACCGCCGCCTCGATGGTGCCGTGGCCGCTGATGATCACCACCTCCGGCCGCATATCTGCCGCCAACTGGCGTATATCGCCGAGCACGTCCAGGCCGTCCCGGTCCGGCAGCCAGATGTCGAGCAGGACTACGTCATAGGGCGCGTCCTGAATCAGCACCATGGCCTCCGCGGCAGTGGCGGCGCTGGCCACGCCGTAGCCTTCTTCGCGCAGAATCTCCTCCAGCGAGGCGCGAATCTCCGCTTCGTCGTCCACCACCAGAATGTGATTCATGACGGCAGCTCCTTAAGCGTCACGGCGCCGGCTTCGATCGCAGACTGCGAGGCCCGTCCGCCGGGCTCCATAAGGGGCAGCCGCAACAGAAAACGAGCGCCCTTGGGGCTGTTGGACTCGGCGCGCAGGCTGCCGCCATGCTCCTGGACAATCTTGGCCGCGATCGACAGCCCCAGGCCCGTGCCCCGCTGCTTGGTGGAGTAGAAAGGCAGAAACAGCCGCTCGCGAATCTCTTCCGTCAGGCCGTGGCCGGTGTCGGAGACAGACAACTCTACCGCCCCTCCATCCTCGGCCAGCGAGGTGTGGATTCCAATCACGCGCAGCAGGCTGCCCTGCATAGCCTCTGCGGCATTGTCGATGAGGTTGGCGATCGCGCGCCGAATCGCCTCGGGATCGGCCAGCACCGTGGGCAAATCCGACTCCAGATCCCACTGCACCGTAATTCCGTTGAGCCGGCCGGCAAACAGCGCCAGCGCCTCCTCCGCCACCCGGTTCAGATCGCATGCCCGCGGCTGCGGAGCGGGAAACTGCGCCAGCGCCGAAAACTGGTCAACCAGCGTGCGCAACGTGCCCACGCACCCCAGAATCACCTCGCTGCACTTGCGGATCACGGTCGGCGAGTCCGGCTGGCCGCGGTCCAGATGCTTGGCTATGCGCTCGGCAGAGAGCGCTATCGGCGTTAGCGGGTTCTTGATCTCGTGCGCCACCCGCTGCGCAACTTCCTTCCACGCCAACTGACGCTGCGCGCGCAGCAGCTCCGTCGTATCCTCCATCACGAGCACAGTTCCCGTCTGCCCCCTGGCCAGCTCCAGCCGGGCGCTGGTGACGGCCAGATGGATGGTGCGGCCGCAAGCGTGGAAGTCGATCTCAGTGGAGGCCAGGCCCATGCGCTGCCCGCGGCGGATCACACCTGCCAGATCCTCTGCGCAATCGGCAGGCAACAGCTCGTCAACGCGCTCCCCGGCCAGACTGGCGTCCTCGCGCCGCCCCATCAGCGCCGCGAAAGCGCGATTCGATTTGAGCACGATGCCCGCGCTGTCCAGCGTGACCACGCCGCTGGGAATCGTCTCTACGATCGTCTCCCACTCCCGCCGCCGCTCCTCGATGGCCAGGTTTGCGGCCGTCAGTTGCGCCGACGAGCTCTCGACCAACTGCCGGCTGGCATCCAGATCCGCCGCCATGCGGTTGAAGGCCCGCACCAGGTCGCCCATCTCGCCGGTGGCGATTACTGCCACTCGATGGTCGTACTTGCCGGCGGCAATCTCATCCATGGCGTCGGCCAGCGCCTCCACCGGCCGCGTGATCTGCTTTGACAGAAACAGGGCCAGCCACACGCTGAAAAAAAAGACCAGCACGGTAATCAACAGTAGCGTCAGGAAGAATATGGTGCGTATCTGGTTGCGCGAACGGAAGAGCCGCCAGTATTCGTCCGCGCCGGAGCGGATGCGCATGGCCGTCTGGTTCAGCCCCTGCGGCATGGGCAGCCCCACCACCACCACCTTGCCGGAGGCGGTCGCCGACATGCCCAGGGCGTACTCGTTACCCCCCACCCCGATCACCGGTTCATCGCTGCGCTGCGCCGCTGAGAGCAGATTCGCAGTGAGCGGGCCGTGCAGCCGAACCGCGCCCCCGCGCTCACCCTCCAGCCAGGGAAGCAGGCTTGCCTGGCTCTTTTCATCCGGAGCCTGGAAACTTGCCAGAACCCCCAGGTTCTTCCCATAAACCACCACAAATCCGCCGTCCAGCGTAATGCGGTGGGAACCCAGCACATCCTTCAACTCCGGCAGTTCGCGGTCCGGCGCGCCCGAGGCGGCAATGGACTCCGCCTCCACGCGTGCGTTCGACGTCACATATTGCGCCAGTTCCAGCACCACGCGGGCCGAGTCTTCGCGCAACGCCGAGGTGTTGGGCGAGAACCAGCGGTCGATGGACCGGTTCATCAGTTGAAAGCTGAAGAGGAACATGAAGACTGCGGGGGTCAGCGCTATCAGAACCGCGCCCAGCACCAGGCGCGTCCGCAGCCGCGCGCCCAGGGCGCTGCTGCTTTGGTCGGCATAGAGCTTGAGAATATTCCTGAGCAGCAGCAGCATCAACACCAGCAGCAGAAGAAACACCAGCACGGTCAGCGCCGTAAACACCAGCGTCTCCCCGCTGGTGACCGGATTGAGAAGACCGATATTGGAGGTGTTGAAGGCCTGCAAAGCGCCCAGCAAAGCAAGAACGAAAAACACCCCGCCCGCAAGCAGAGCAATGGACCGCCGCCGTGGATCGCCGAGAAACGACATGCCGCGATTATAGTGCGGCTCACGCGCAGCGGACAGGGCAGGGAAGCCGGAAATAGGGACCGGAAGCCAATGTGCCACGAGATTTGGGCGCCCCCTTTTGTTACTTATGGAACCTGGACCCGCCAGCCCCTCCCATGTCCCCAAATGCGAGGGACATGGGGCACGCAGATTGACTTATCCTCGCCTTGGGGATCTGCGCCGGCCGGCGCGCCGTTCGCTCCACTGCAGAAAAGCGGTTTTCTGCCGAAATGGTTCTTAGCGGAATGGAAGGGCGCGCCGGCAATGGCCGGCAGTGAGCCCGTACTCCAACGCCGCTGTTGTCAGAAGTGGAGATCCCAGTGGCGCTGATCGAGCGGCGAAAACCCGATGTGGGCAACGTAACCTGGCAGCATCTGCGCCTTCCCCCGTTTCCTCAAGTCGCCATCCGGGTCTTGCAGTTGGCGAACCGCGAGAATGTGCAGATGCACCAGCTCAGCGATCTGATTTCCTCCGATCCGGCCTTTGCCAGTGAAGTCCTCACCATCGCCAACTCGGCGCTCTACGCCCCGCGCTTCCCGTCCAAGAGCATTCAGCAGGCGATCATTGTATTGGGCATCAACAACCTGCAGGGGATGTGCCTGACCGTGGGGGCCAGATCGTTCGTGGGCAAGGCGCTGAATCTCCCCTTTACTCAGTTGATCTGGCGGCATAACCTGGCCTGCGCCTTGATCGCCGCGCAGTTGGCCTCGGCCGGGTTCCTCGACAAGGACACCGCGTACACGGCGGGGGTTCTGCACGATATCGGCCGCCTGGGGCTGGCCGCCGTGCGCCCCAAGGAATACTCTGCGCTGTTGGGGGCGCACAAGGGCAGCGCCGGCAGCATCCTCGAGGCCGAGCGCGAGTTGTTTGGCGCGGACCATTGCGGAATTGGGCGTCAGTTGATTGCCGATTGGAATCTGCCTTCGGACTTTGAAGCGGTCGTCGCGGAGCATCACGCGCCCAGGCTGGAAAACGGCTCCTGGGGTATCACTGAGTTGATCGGCGTCAGTTGCAGGATGGCGGACGCGGCGGGCTTTGCAGCCTTTCAAGGATGCGAGGCCACGCCCTATCCGGAGTTGCTGGACGAGCTTCCGGCACGGGAGCGCAGGCAGTTTCATCCCGATATCGAAGGCCTGGCATCGAATGTAGCCATACGGATTAGTGCAGTGGAGACTGCTGGATAAAGGGTTGACTACAGAAAGGCGGGTTGAGTGCCGAAGCAGTTGTCAAATGGGCAGAACCGCAAAGAATGGCGGCGGCCCCTCCCGCGCAGGTGAGAATGGGCCGCGCCGCGCCTGAGGAGCATAACCGCAATCTACGGAGGCTTTGGCGGTGGAGATCGGGCAAAGAAGAGACGAGGTTTGCCTGCCCTGGGCTCATCTGCGCCTTCCGCCGTTTCCGCAGGTTGCGATTCGAATCCTGCAACTGGCCAACAACGAAAACGTGCAGTTACACCAGCTGAGCGACCTGATCGCGACCGATCCGGGCTTCGCCAGCGAAGTGCTCATGGTGGCAAATTCCCCCCTGTACGCTCCCCGCTATCCAGCCACCGGCATTTTGCAGGCGATCGCCGTACTGGGCGCAAATCAACTGCAAGGCATGTGCCTTTTGGTGGGCATAAGAACCTATCTCGGCAAGTCGCTCAGCCATCCGGCCATGCGTGGACTATGGCGTCACAATCTGGCCTGCGCGCTCATCGCCACGCAACTGGCTGCGGCCGGGTTCATGGATAAGGATCTTGCTTACACCGCGGGCATTCTCCACGATGTCGGGCGATTTGCCCTGGGAGTGATCCGGCCAAGAGAATATGCCGTCCTGCTGGGGACGCATCGCGGTCCACCGGAGAGCATTCTCGATGCGGAGCGGGAGATCTTCGGATGGGACCATTGCCAGGCGGGACGAAGGCTCATTGCGGACTGGAAGCTGCCTTCCGACCTTGAACCCATTCTTTCCGAGCATCATGAACCCCGAAGGCCGGATGGAGCATGGAGCATGACCGAGTTGATCAAGGTGAGTTGCGCGATGGCGACCACCGCAGGCTTCCACGCGTTTCCGGGATGCGCGGCTGTAGCGTTTTCTTCTCTGCTGGAAGCTCTGCCGGCGCGGGAGCGCGAGCGCTTTCCCAGCGATCCCGACTCCCTGGCCCAGAGCGTTGTCCGCGGGCTCGAGGTTGTGGAGTCCCTGTGAGCCCGAGTTCCGAAGGCTGGGCTCGTTGTTGAGAGAAATCCAGTCGCATTCCCTCCAAACCCGACTCTCTCACAAAGCCGGACAAGGGGGTCATCGATGGGCTGAATGGCGAAGGCAAGCTCCTGCCCTCATACAAACATCGGCGCAATTCTGAGAGCGGCGCACCGAGGGAAGGGAAGAGCGCAACCCGCTGACTCAAAGTGCTCGGCAAGGCGCTCTCCGCAACTCTTTTGCGGATTCCCGTGTCTAACTGCACAGGGAGCTTTGCCCCGAAGACCATGAAGAGACTTGTGCGTATACTCGCTTTCATCCCGCTGGCGGGAGTTCTTGCCCTGGGCCAAGCCGTACCAGCCCAATCCGGCGTCTTCACCATCTCGCAGCATGGTCACTCCGTGGGTACAGCCAGCTTCAACTTCGCGGCTGCACCGGGCGGCTACAACTCGACCTCGGTGGTTCGCATTGCCATGCAAGGGCTCGCCTATTCCTTGTCCAAGACCGAGCAGCTCTCCCCGGCCAACCGCCTTCGTCATGTGCAGTTGAGCGCTATCGTCAACGGCTCGGCGGTCAACGTCACCGCGGCTCCTGACGCCGCCCAGATCCTCGTGAACATCTCCGCCAACGGCCGCAGCTCCACCATCCGGCTGGACCCGCACCCCGGCGCAGTCTTTCTTCCTGACTTCGATCCCGGCGCTCTCGAAACCCTCCTCGCTTTGGCCGTCGCCCGAAACAACGCCGGTCTCTGGGCCATCCTTCCCAAAAAAGCCGGAACCCAGATCGCCTCCATGCAGCCCATACAGCTCGCCACCTACGCTGACGAGCAGGGAAGCCTCGACGGCAGGCCCATCGCCGTCCATCATCTTGTGGCTACCATCGCCGGCGCAGCCACCCACATCTTTTCTGGCCCTCAGAACCAGCTCCTTCAGGCCGAGCTTCCCCAGCAGGGCTTCGCACTCATCCGCAAAGGCTTCGTCCTCGCGCCGCCCGCCAAACCCGGCGCCCCGCCGGATTCAGGCGCCGCTCCAACTCGGCAATAATCTCCGCTTGCGCCTCACGAGCCCGTCTCGGCTCCAATTCTCAGCTATGACCGAGCAGCCTCAGGAAACCGTTCCCGTCCAGTTCACACTCGGCATCGGCGACGGCAAGCTCACAGCCACGGCCGTCGTGCCGGCCGGCCAAACCAACCTCACGCAGATACTGCCGGTCATCCAGGCGCTTGACGACTCGCTCAAGCGCCGGCGTCGCTTCGCAACTGGCGGAAGCGGGCCAGCGCATCTCCTGCAAGGCCGGCTACGGAGCCTGCTGCCGCCGAATGGTTCCCGTCAGCATCTTTTGACTTGGCACCTCGCGCCCCCCCGCAGCAAGGCGACTAGCAGCCGACTTGTCGGTCCTTTCGCTCCAAGATTTGATATTCCCTGACCGCAGGTGTCTGATCTCTGACCACTGCTTCTTACACCGCCCTCCCCGCCGCCACCCCCGAAGCCCACGCCCACTGGAAGTTGAAGCCTCCCAATTGCCCGGTTACATCCACCGCTTCGCCGATAAAGAACAGCCCCGGCACGGCCCGCGCCTCCATGGTCCGCGCTTGCAGGTCGTCGGTATCCACGCCGCCCGCGGTCACTTCAGCCTTCTCAAACCCTTCCGTGCCTGCCGGATGCAGCGCCCACCGATGCAGCCTGCGCTCTGCGGCCTCCAGCGCCGCGTTCGACCAGCCCGCCGGAGCGGCGGCCTCTGCCAGGAAACTCGCCAGCCTGTGCGGCAGCGCCGCGCGTAGCGCTTGCTTGAATGCAGTCTCATCCCGCCTTGCTCCAGGTTCGAGCATCGCCCCAAGGGCCCCGCCCGGCGACCCTGAATCGGCGTTCGAATCGCGCCGGCAATCGGGCGCGAAATCCACCACCAGCTCTTGCCCAGGCCGCCAATACGACGACGCCTGCAAGATCGCCGGGCCGCTCAGCCCGCGATGCGTCACCAGCATCTTCTCCCGGAACCGGGCCCCACCAGCCTGCGCCACAACCTCCGCGGCCACCCCCGCCAGCCCCGTCCATCGCGCTTCGTCCCCGCTCAGCAGGAGCGGAACCAGCGCCGGCCGGGGCGCGATCACACCCAGGCCGAACTGCCGCGCCAACTCGTACGCCAGCCTCGTAGCCCCAAGCGTGGGGATCGACAATCCCCCCGTTGCCACCATCAGCGCTCCGGCTTGAAACTCGCCCTGCGAAGACGCCACCCGGAACCCGCCGCTCGCCGCTCGCTCTACCTGGATCTCGCGCGCATTCAGGACAATCTCTACGCCGCCCTGCTCGCACTCTGCCAGCAGCATATCGAGAATCGCCCGAGCCGATCCGTCGCAGAAGAGCTGCCCCAGCGTCTTCTCATGCCAGGCGATCCCATAGCGCTCGACGAGTTCGACAAAGTGCCGAGGCTGATACAGAGCCAGCGCCGACTTGGCAAAATGAGGATTCTCGGAGAGGAAGTTATCCGGCCCGCAGTGCAGATTGGTAAAGTTGCACCGCCCGCCTCCGGAGATAAGAATCTTGCGCCCCGGCTGCCCATTGTGTTCGAGCAGCGCCACCCGCCGCCCACGCTGGCCAGCCGTAGCCGCGCACATCAGCCCAGCCGCTCCCGCGCCCAGAACAATCACATCGAATTGGCGCGGGGCGGCTGGCATGGCTTGGGCGCTGAGCTACTTGGCGGCCGTCGGGGACGAGGCAGCCGCTTTTGCGCGCATGACATCGCTGAAGAACTTTCCTTCGTCAGTAAGTTGAAATGTGTCCCATGAGGAGATCATTGTCGGCCCCCACTCCGGGTCGAAGCACCAGGCGATCCAACTGATGCCTTTCGATTCGAGGTAACCTGTAATCTCGTTGCCGTATTCGATACCCTGTTCCCTGGTGCCGTCGCCTTGGTCGAAACCGATCTCGGTCGCAATAATCGGGTAATGCTCGGCGGCAAAACCGAAATCCTCTTCCCACTTGGGCGGCCACGGCTTCGATCTCTTGATGGGATAAGGATGAGTAACGTATCCGATGTGCTCGGCCCGGATGGGACTGATGCGCAGAGGAGTCAGGTCATAGGCCCAGTCGAAGCCGGCCACCAGCGGAATGGTCTCCTTGTCATAGGCGCGGATGACAGCGATCATATCTTCGTTGAGCTGACGCCAGTCTTCCCATGAGACCGATCCGAGCTGGCCAAAAAAGACCGTCGGCTCGTTGAATAACTCGAAGAATGCGACGGTATGATTTCCGTTGTAATGGGCTGACATGATGCGCCAGAAGTTAAGCGTCTCAGTCATGCTGGTCTCATACATAGGGTCCTGAAAGAGACCTTGCTTAAGATTGCCGATGGAGTGCCAGTCGATGTCCACATACAGGCCCAGATCGGTGCACCACTGCACGGCCTGATCGAGCAGGGCAAGATAGTTCTTCGTTCCGCGCCCGCGCCAAGCAACCGGGTGGACGGGAATGCGCACCACCGTGGCTCCGGTCTCCTTGACCTTGACGAAGAGGTCTTTGCTCCAGTGGCCCTGGCTCTCAGTCTTATCGGGGTCGGCGATGCTGACGCCGCGGAATAGAACCGGCTTGCCGGTGGGATCGACGAAGCGATTGCCTCTGACGGAGATAAGTGGGAGTTTCTTCGCGTCCGGACTGTTCAGAGGCTGAGTGAGATAGGCAGCGTGCCACCAATCGTTCTCTTTCCTGGTCTCGGTCTTGGGGTTGGCGGTTTGCGCAAGCGCGCTCAAGCCGCACAGGATGGCAATAACGGCAACGGCATAAGTGAATCGCTTCATGTTGTTTTTCCTTCGCGCGGAGATCGGCGGCTACGGATGGTAGCGGCCGCCGGATGCTTTGGTGAGTCGCCTAATCATATCTTCCGGCATGGGTCGTCGTCGAACCCCAAAAACTGCGGGCTCTGCAGGTCCGATTGGGCTCACTGCGACGGTTTCCGCAAACGCATGATCGCCCCGCGGCGGCAAAGCAACGGGCCGCTAATCGCCAACCTTGGATGAACAGCGCAACTACTGCCGCAGCTCGACCAGCGTCGCTCCCTGGCCACCCTCGTTTTGCGGCGCTTCGGCCAGCGTGGCTACGTGGGGATGGCTCTTCAGGAATTCACGGACACCGCGGC
>Ga0181526_10003812_pt1 | contig 12062 bp, 8 predicted proteins | sample PEATcosm2014_Bin_35_FD_119750 | JGI IMG/M metagenome (GOLD analysis project Ga0181526, IMG submission 119750) | Peatland microbial communities from MTU Mesocosm Facility, Houghton, MI, USA - PEATcosm2014_Bin06_30_metaG | ecosystem: Environmental > Terrestrial > Soil > Wetlands > Peat | place...
CCCCATTCCGGCGGTCCTTCGCAACGCGGGCATCACGGAGCTGGTGTGCGTGACCGATGGACGTATGAGTGGCACCGAAGGCGGGGCCACCGCGTTGCACGTCACCCCGGAGGCGGCCGTCGGTGGTCCCATCGGACTCGTCCGTGACGGCGATGAGGTCGTCCTCGACGCCACGACCGGGAGACTCGACCTGCTGGTCGAAGACCGAGAGCTCGCTCGTCGAGCCGCCGAAGCACGCCCCAGCGCCTCAGCGGCGAGTCGCGGCTACGAACGCCTCTACCTCGACCACGTTCTGCAAGCCGACGAGGGATGCGACTTCGACTTCCTGGTCGATCGTTCATAAGAAGGCGTCGTGACCTCATCGGCTCGAGGAATCTCGGAGTACCGGAGACGGGGATCGTCCGATGAAGCCGGTACATTACCGACGGGTCCCTCCAAGACGCTGTTGTTCGGGTGGCTCCTCGGTCTCACAGGCCGGCCAGATTTCCAGACAGCGTAAGGCGATTCGTGGTCGACGATCGATCCGTGCCTCAAGCTGAGATCGACGGCGACCGCGGTGTCATCGAGGCCAACGCCGAGCGGCTACTTCGCCTGCTCTTGACCTTGCCGGGTCGGCGCGACGACGCCCTGGCCATCGTCAATGGGTTCTTCGGCGATCGGCTCGCTGATCAAGGATCCACCTTGGCCGTCCCCATGACGTTGCGCTCGAGGACTCATGCTCTGGCTCTCGACCGCGACGGCCTCGCCGAAGGCCTTCCCCAGGCGACCGGCCGGATCTGCGTGGTCGTTCATGGGCTGATGGCCAATGAATCAGTGTGGGGATTCCCCGGCGATCACGACACTACCTACGGCAGCTTGCTGGCCCGAGACCACGGTGTCACGCCTGTCTACCTGCGCTACAACACCGGGCGGCATATCTCTATCAACGGGCGGGAGCTGGCTGGTTTGCTCCACCGCCTCGTAACGGCGTGGCCCGTACCTGTCCACGACATCTCGCTCATCGGACACAGCATGGGCGGCCTGGTGATCAGGTCCGCGCGCCACTATGCATCCGCCACGCGACCATGGCTGGATGCCATCAGGCTCCGGCGGTCATGGAGCTCGTTGAGTCAGTCCGCGCCGCGCTGCGGTCATGCATCCCTTAGTGAGGTTACTGATGACCTTGCAGCCAGTTAGGAAGGCCGCTGGAAGGTCCGCGGCGGGTGCAGTTGGCACTTGGCGAGTATCTGCGTAGGAGCCGCGCCAACGTGAGCGCTCGGCCGCACCTCGAGGCGGCGGTCGAGACGTTCGAGCGGTTGGGAACAGATCCTTGGTCGCGCCGCGCAAGGGGCGAACTCCGGGCTACCGGGCAGTCCAGATCGAGAGCTGGCCACGTTGCCAGCGCAGATCTCACCCCCCAGGAACGAGAAATCGCAACGTCACGAGCTGCCTGAGAGATGCGCTGGCGGGACTCGACCTCGCCGGCCGAGGGGGTGCCTGGTTCGAGTGGGCCGATCGACCTCGACCTCGCTGGCCATGTAGATGCGCTCGATCTCGTCGGCGGCGTCCACACTGGCGCCCGGCGACGAAGAGAGGTCGAGCACCACGCAGCAGTAGAGCTTTCCTTCGCCGGTCGGATGCTCGGTGATGTCGGTCAGCCACAGCTCGTTGGGACGGGTGGCGGTGAAGTGGCGCTGGACCAGGTCCTCGCAGGTGGGCGCGTTGACCAGGTTCTTGTCGCCCTTCTTCGGCCCCGGAAGGCCCCGAATACCCAGCTCGCGCATGATCCTCTTGACCAGCTTGGTGTTGACGATGAGCCCCTGTTCGATCTCCAAAGCGGCCTTGACCCGCAAGATGCCGTAGGTGCCTCGAGAGCGGGCGTGGATGTCGGCGATGGCGTCGGGCCAACACCACTTCGCACTTTGTGCATCAACAACAGACGGCGGATCTCCCGCTCACCGGGCAGACCTTGATAAGGCCGTGAAAGCCTGCTGAGCTAGTTGTGCGGCTCATTGGCCGACAGGGGCGACCTCGAGAGGAGGAAGCGATGGCTCATGAAAGGGAGCCCGTTGCGTTTCTGGGCATCGGCACCATGGGACATGCCATGGCCACCAGGGCGTTGTGGGCCGGTATCCCGACGATCGTCTGGAACCGTGATCCGAACGCAACCCGGGGTCTCGCGGAACGTGGGGCAGTGGTCGCCGATTCTGCTGCTGACGCAGCGCGCCGGGCCGCCATCGTCGTCACGATGGTGACAGATGCGAACGTCGTCTTGGCGATCGCCAAAGACCAAGGCATGTTGGCTGCGCTGGCCCCAGGTGCGATCTGGGTACAGATGAGCACGATTGGCGACGCGGGAATGAAACGTGTCGAGTCCCTTGTGAGGGCCGAGCGTCCTGATGTGGTCCTGATCGATGCACCGGTCTCGGGGAGCAAAGAGCCGGCAGAGCAGGGTCAGTTGACGATATTTGCTTCAGGTCCTGACTCTGTACGTTCGCGACTCGGTCCACTTTTTGATGCGCTGGGCAGGCGAACCATCTGGGTGGGACCCGTCGGGACCGGGTCGAAACTCAAACTCGTTGCCAATACGTGGCTGGCGTTGGCGGCGGAAGCCGTCAATGTATCGGTGGCCTTGGCGCATCAGTTGGGCCTCGAGACCGAAACATTGATTGATGCTCTGAGTGATGGTCCGCTTGTGTCCCCCTGGCAAGCGGCCAAGCTGGAACGAATCGCTCGCGATGACTTTTCGGTCCAGTTCGCGCTTTCACTCGCACTCAAGGACGTGCATCTCGCTCTGGAGGATGCCGGCAGCGAGCGCTTCGTGTCACTTGCTGCCTTGGCGGAGGAATGGCAAGAAGTGGTCGGTCTCGGGTTCGGCGAAAGCGACCTGACCGTCGTTGCGCAGGCGCTTGAGCAAGAAGGAGGCCGCGAGTGACCACCAACGTGCCCGCCGAAGATCGCTACGGGTCCATGACCTATCGCCGTTGTGGGCGTAGTGGCCTGTTGTTACCTGCGGTGTCGCTTGGGCTGTGGCAGAACTTCGGTGACGACCGACCACTTGATACTCAGCGTTCCGTCCTGCGGCGTGGATTCGACCTGGGTATCACCCACTTCGATTTGGCCAACAACTACGGACCCCCGTACGGAAGTGCAGAGATCAATTTCGGGCGGATCCTCCGCGAGGACTTCCGCGCGTACCGAGACGAGCTCGTCATCTCCACCAAAGCCGGTTGGGACATGTGGCCGGGTCCCTATGGTGACCTCGGGTCTCGGAAATACCTCCTCGCCAGCCTCGATCAGAGTTTGGGGCGCCTTGACGTCGACTACGTCGACATCTTCTACCATCATCACTTTGATCCCCAAACACCCCTCGAGGAATCGCTCGGTGCCCTCCACACAGCGGTCACTTCCGGGAAGGCGCTCTACGTGGGCATCTCCTCCTACTCAGATAAGCGCACCGCTCAGGCAGTCGCCATCCTGCGTGAATTGGGCACTCCACTGCTCATCCATCAACCTTCGTATTCGATGTTCAATCGCTGGATAGAAGACCGCCTGCTCGACGTCCTCGCGACCGAGGGAGTGGGGTGCATAGCCTTCTCTGTCTTGGCACAGGGACTTCTCACTGATCGCTACCTCAAGGGCATTCCATCCGACTCCAGAGCCTCGCGGGACGGCTCGCTCACTCCTGACATGCTCAACGAGGAGAATCTCAGCCGTATCCGAGCCCTCAATGTCATTGCTCAGGGAAGGGGGCAATCCCTCGCGCAAATGGCAATCGCCTGGGCATTGCGCGACGCCCAGGTGACGTCCGTCCTCATCGGGGCCAGCAGTGTCGCCCAGCTCGAGCAAAACGTGGCAGCTCTCGACAGGCTGGAGTTCACCGCTGATGAGGTCGACACCATTGACCGCTACGCCGTCGAGAGCAACATCGACTTGTGGCGCACGCCAGCGACATCTTGAGCAGCCCGAGGGAGCTCGGACCCAAAGGTCGGTGGGATTCCAGCAAAATCCCACAGATTTAGGACTCGATGTCAGAGGTCGGTTCCCTGCTGGGCGTGGGTTGTGTCGCATGATCCCAGGAGGTATTTAAATCGGTCCAACTCGATCAGTCCGTAGAGTCCAGCTAGACGGAACGAGGTCTCATAACCCGAAGGTCGGAGGTTCACCCGGCGAGCGCCGTCGCGGGGCCTGACTGGCACCGACACTGGCCGCGACACCCCATGAAGCTCGACTCTCGCCTCCGATCCGGTCAGCTTGGAGGCACCAGGGCGCCGTTGACCGAGGTCCAGCCCGATGGGAGTGAGGTCGGTGTGCCACTGAACCCACCGGACACGACACCCGTGAGGTTCAAGCCGGCGAGTTTCGCTCCCTCCAAGTCGGTGTTGGAGAGGTTGGCACCGTTGAAGTCGTCGCCGGCGACCAACGCGCCGGCGAGGTTCGCGCCACTGAAGTCGGCGTCGGTTGCTGTTGGCGCGATGAAGGACGTGTTCCGGAGGTTGGCGTCCGAGAAGTTGGCGTGGGTCAGGTCGGTGCCGAGGAAATCGGCGCCGGACATGTCGGCGTGAACCAGAAGCGCAGAGGACAGGTCGGCGGTGATCAGGTCGGCGCCGGAGAGGTCGGCGCCGGAGAGGTTTGCACCGGCCAGATCGATCTTGGAATAGTCCGCGCCGACCAGGTCCGCGCCGACCAGGTCCGCGCCGGAGAGGTCGGCGCCGGGCCCTGCCAGGTACCCGTCGACGACGCTGAACGCAAAGGGGAGCTGGGCCGGGACCGTCGTGATGCCGCCGGAGGTCACGCCCGTCATGGCGGCACCGCTGAGGTCGGCGTTCGTGAGGTCGGTACCGGTGAGGGTGTCGTCGGTGAGGTCTGCTCCGGCCAGGTCGACGTCTGTCAGGTCCTGGCCGGCCAGATCGACGCCGGCCAGGTCGACGCCCGGCCCCGCCAGGTACCCGTCGACGACGCTGAACTCAAAGGGTGACTGGGCTGGCACCGTGGTGATGCCGCCCGAGATCACACCGGTCATGGTGGCACCGTTGAGGTCGGCGTTCGTGAGGCCAGTGTCTTTGAGACTCGCGTCGTAGAGGTTCGCGTACGCCAGATCAGCACCGGTGAGCATGGCAGCGGTGAGCGTACTGCCGGCAAGATCGACGCCGAGGAGGTCGGCGTACGCCAGGTTCGCTCCGGACAAGTTGGCCCCGTTCAGGTCAGCGCCCTCAATGTCGACGTGCTTGAGGTCCGCACCGCGAAGGTCGGCGCCGGCAAGGTCAGCTCCCGGGTAGAGCAGGTGGCCGTCGACAGGCACGCCGGGAACGATTGCCGGACTGGGTGAAGAAGGCTCGCTCCAGTCCGCGGCAACCTGGGCGGCGACCGTGAAGGTGTACCGAGCTCCGTTGGCGAGACCGCGGACGGTGCAGGTGGTCTGACCCGTCGTGGTGCAGTGGCGGCTCCCTGGCCGAGAGGTCACTCGGTACCGGTCGACCCCCCCGCTGCCGCTCGACGCCGGGGCCTTCCAAGAGACGGCCGCGTTGCCGTTGCCGGCGGCGGCCTGCAGCGACGTGGGGGCGCTCGGTGAGGAAGCGGTCGCCGCCTCGGTCGATGACGTACCGCCCAGCAATGTCGCGGCCGAGATCAGGCTCGCCACGATCACGGAGCCGACCTCGCGTCCGTAGCGCATGGCGCTGGACCCCTTTCCTCCCGACAACGCGCCCCGCTGCTCCTGCCGGTCACCGGCAGAAGCGCGCATTACAGTCTCTTTAGGCGGAATCGTACGCGGAACGGAGGGGCAACGTGAGGCGGAGCGTCCGAACGCCAACCAGATGGAGTCGCCTGGTACTCGCCGTGGCATTGGCGGTCGTGACGGCGATGCTGGCGGGCACGATTGCCGCGGTGGGTCTGGTTGCGAACTCCGGCCAAGCCGGTGCGGCGGTGCACTACGTGACCGCCCCCGCATCGTTGGTCAATCCGTTCGTCGGCACCGCCAGCGTTCCGGGGTGGACGCCCAATCCTTTTGTGGGAGCCCAAACCAGCGGCAACACCTTCCCCGGAGCAGACGTGCCGTTCGGGATGGTCCAATGGAGCCCCGACACCCCGACCAGGGTGAATACGGGCGGATACGGCTACGACGACACGTCGATCATCGGTTACAGCTTGACCCACCTTTCTGGTACCGGTGGCCCGACTGAAGGCGATGTCCCCATCCTCCCGGTGGTGGGAACCGTGCCGGCGGATCCCACCAGCGCCATCGAGCCCCTCCACCACGAAGACGAAGCCGCTTCACCCGGCTACTACAGCCTCGTGGCTGGTGGGGTGAGAACGCAGCTCACCACCACCACCCGGTCGGGCATGGCCATCTTCACCTTTCCCAGCGTTTCAAGAAACGGCACGCTCCTCTTCAAGGTGTCGGACAGCGCGAACACCGCGACGGCGAGCAACTTCCACGTTGTCAGCGGTACCGAGGTCGACGGTTCGGTAACGACCAGCGCCTACAGGATGTACTTCGACATGGTCTTCAACCGGTCGTTCACCTCCTCAGGGAGTTGGAGCACCAGCGGCAAGGGCGGGGACGTGACCTTTGATACCGCAACGGATCCTGTGGTGGAGGCCAAGGTCGGTATTTCCTACGTGAGCACAGCCGACGCCGTGCTCAACCGGCGCGTCGAGAACCCTGGCTGGAACTTCCAGTCAGTCAGGAATGCCGCCCACCGGACGTGGAGTTCCCTTCTGGGAAGAGTTCAAATTGCCGGTGGCACCAAAGCCCAACAAGCGACCTTCTATACCGCCCTCTACCACTCGTTGCTCCAGCCCAACGTGTTCAATGACGTGAACGGTGAGTACATGGGATATGACGGAAAGGTCCAGAAAGTCGATCCGGACCAGAAGACGGAATATTCGAACTTCTCGGAATGGGATATCTCCCGGAGTGAGATTCAACTCCTGTCGCTCCTGGTGCCGAACAGGATGGACGACATGATCACGTCCATGCTGAACGACGACACACAGACCGGCCACCTCCCCAAGTGGTCGCAGGACGATTCTGAGGGCTATGCGATGGTGGGAGACCCGGCAGACGACATCATCGCTGACGCGTACGCATTCGGGGCCCGAAATTTCAACCTTCATCAGGCGCTGGCGGACATGGAGAGACAAGCTGACGTTTCGAGCGACTTCCGTCCTGGCCTCAGTTACTACGAGCGCGATGGATATCTCCCGATAAACGGGACGTACGCGTGTTGTGATGCCAACGCTCAGGTGTCGACGCAGGAGCAGTACAACGTCGACGACAACTCCGTCGCCGAGCTGGCCAGCGAGTTGGGAGACAATGACGTTGCCAAGAAATTCGCGACCCGCGCCCAGAATTGGCAGAACGTCTTCGATCCTGCCAGCGGGTTCATGCAACCGAAGCTTCTCAACGGTGCATTCAAGCCGGGGTTCGGTCCCGAGCCGGGGTTCGGCCCCAACCCTTTCAATGGCTTCACCGAGACCGACTCCTTCGTGTCGACGACCATGATCCCCTTCGACGTCAAGGGCCTCGTCGACGCCGAAGGTGGAGACCAGGCCTGGATCGCGCTCCTCAACGGTCTGACCTCGAGCGTCGTGGCCAACGGTACCAACCAGGTCCAGATGGGCAACGAGCCGTCGTTCGGCGTCCCCTGGGAATACGACTACGTCGGCGTTCCCTTCAAGACCCAAGAGGTCGTCCGGGAGATCCAGGACGAGGACTACGCCGACAGCCCCACCGGTCTGGCCGGGAACGACGACCTCGGAGAGACGAGCTCGTGGTACGTCTGGTCCGCTCTCGGCGCGTACCCGGAGAATCCCGGGTCGTCCGAGGTCGTGCTCGGGAGCCCGCTCTTCACGGACATCGTCTTCCACCTGGGTGATGGCGGGACCATAACCGAGAACGCCCCCGACGCTGCTGACAACGCACCGTACGTACAGAGTCTGACCGTCAACGGGACGAGCTGGACGCGGACCTACCTCAGTTCCACCGTCTTCACCAAAGGCGGGACATTGGACTGGACGCTCGCCACCTGGCCCAGCACCACGTGGGGCGCTGCAGCCAACGATGCGCCACCGTCGAGCACCGAGGGGTTGCTCCCCGCGCTCGGGTACGTGTCCAACAGCAATGGTAAGAGTGTCGTGGACCCCGGATCGAGCGCGACCATCTCGCTCGGCGTCCAGAGCCTGTCCACGGTTTCCCAGCACATCAGCTGGAGTGCGAGGTCGGAAACCCGCTCCAGCATCGCCTTGGAACCGGCTGCCGGAACGCTCACGGTCAAGAGCGAATCCAAGTCCGCGGAGCCGATCCATCTCCACGTCCCGGCGACCACGCCGGCAGGGACGTACACGGTGACCTTTACCCTTCACGCGGCCAACGGCACCGCCCTTTCGGACGTTGTCACCGAGGTCGAGGTTCCTTGAGCCGCACGCTTGGAGCAGCGCGTCGCTATCCCACGCGGCGGCAGGGGGTTCCGAGCCAGGAACTGACGTGAACAGAGCCCTCGAAAAGAGTGATCCAGATTGCCCGAAGGTCTGTGGGATCCCACAGACATCCCACGGATTCGCTTTTCCGCGTCGGAAGCCACTTCCCTGGTCGGCGTGGATAGCGTCCTATTGCCCCAGGTAGAGCCACAAATCAGTCAAACCGGAGCAGTCCACTCGATCCCGTCGGACGAAATGAATGGGTCTCATAACCCGAGGGTCGGAGGTTCAAATCCTCCCCCCGCCACCAACCGCCGATGAACGCACGCGTGTCGTGTGCCTTCCTTGGTGCAATCGATGCCGTCGCATGTGCCAGGTTCGTCCGGACTTCGACGCCGATCACGTGCATAGTTGAGGAATGGTGGACAGCCGCAAAGCCGCACCTGCCCCGGCGGGGTCGGTCCGTGACCCGGCATTCCTTCGTGCCGCTCGACCGGTCCTGGAACGCTATGTGTCCTACTTCCGGCCAGAGGTGAGGGGGTTTGAGCGCCTGCCCCAATGCGGACCCTTCCTTGTGGTTGGGAACCATTCCGGTGGCCAGACACCCCCGGATCTACCGGTCTTGCTCACCGCGTGGTGGCGTGAGCGGGGCGAGGACGAACCTGTCTACGCACTCTTCCACTCGTTCTTCCTCGGGCTTCCAGGAGTGGGTCCAGTCATGAAGCGTGCCGGCGCGGTCGAAGCCGGGCCAGCCGAAGCGGAGGCGGTACTTCGGGGCGGAGGGATCCTGATCGACTACCCGGGTGGTGATTCAGAGGTCTTCCGACCCTGGTGGGAGCGAAACCGCATCGAGTTCGGCGGTCGCGTCGGTGTCGTTCGCCTCGCATTGCGAACCGGAGTACCTGTGGTCCCCGCAGTCTCCGTCGGCGCCCACGAGACGCTGATCGTCCTCGGCCGAGGAGAGCGCGTCGCAAAGTGGCTCAGGCTCGACCGCATGTTCCGCATCAAAGTGATGCCCCTGGTGCTGGGACCCCCCTTCGGTGTCGTTCCAGGGGGCATTCCCACGTGGCCTCTTCCTGCCAAGATCACCGTGGAGCTGGGCCCACCAATCGACTGGTCGTCTCGGTACGGGTGTGAGGCGGCGGAGGATGAATCGATCGTTCGCCGTTGCTACCAGGAGCTCACCGAGACGATGCAGACGACGCTCGATCGATTGGCCGCTGAACGCCGCTTTCCGATTCTCGGTTAGTCGGATTCCTCAATCCTCGTTCTGGCTCGTATCGTCGCTTCGGCGACCGCTCGGGCCCAGGGGTAATCCGGTTTTCCGCTGGGTGAACGAACGAAGTCATCGACGACGATGACCTCTCGGGGCACCTTGAAGCCGCTCAGCCTCGCATGGACATGCTGGCGGATTGCCTCCGCATCGATCTCGTGCCCGGTTCGGGGCAGTACCAGCGCGACCACCCGCTCACCGAAGCGAGCGTCGGGTGCGCCGACAACGATGGCGTCGCGGACGTCGGGGTCGTCCTTCAGCGCGGCCTCCACCTCGTCGGGGAAGACCTTCTCCCCGCCGGTGTTGATGCACAGCGAACCGCGCCCGAGGACGACGATACTCCGGTCGGCGTTCACCGTCGCCAGGTCGCCGGGGAGCGCCCAGCGTTGGCCCCGAGCCTCCACGAAGGTGGCGGCGGACCCAGGCGGGTCGCCTAAATAGCCGATCGGGACATGGCCGCCCCTGGCGAGGTTCCCGATCACCCCAGAGCCTGGTGGGACAGGTTGGAGATCGGCATCGAGCACGTCGGTGCGTTCGTCAACCCGCAGGCGTGGCGGCCCGAACGGGTCCTCGGGAGGCATCTCACCACCGATCTGGCCGGTCTCCGACGACCCGAATCGGTCGGCGACGATCCGCCCGGGGAGGAGCTCGGCCAGCTGTGCCTTGGTGGACGGCGAGAGCACCGCTCCCCCGGATCCCACTGCCATCAGCGACGAGAGGTCGTAGCGATCGGGTTGCGCAGCCAGCACGTCGAGCAGCGGCCGGACCATGGCGTCGCCCACCACGGCGATCGCATTGACCCTCTCCGTCTCCACCAGACGCCAGACCTCAGTGGCGTCGAAGACCCCCCCTCCGGTCGTCACGACTGTCCCGCCCCCGAACAGCGTGGAGAATGCCAACCAGTGCCCGGCCGCGTGCATGAACGGAGCTACGGCGAGCGCAGTGATTCCCGGATGAAGGAGTCGCGTGGCAAGCTCGCCAGGGGTGGCGATGTGGTTGCCCAAGGACAGTGGGTCACCGCCACCCATGGCCGCGAAGAAGATGTCGTCATGTCGCCAGAGCACACCCTTGGGCATGCCGGTTGTGCCACCCGTGTAGACACAGTAGAGGTCGTCGCTGTGGCGCGGGGGGAATTCGCGGGTGTCGGGCGCCGAGGCGAGGGCACTCTCGTAGTCCTCACCCACGGTCGGGTGAGGACCGACCGGCTCACAGACCTCCAGCACGACCCTGGTCTCGGGCATGGCGTTCAGAGCACCCTTCACCGCTGGGGCGAAGCGGTCATGAAAGATGAGGCCCACCAGCGCGGCGTCCCTGTACAGGTACTCCAACTCGCCCGCCAGGTAGCGGTAGTTGACGTTGATCGGCACCGCACGAATCTTGAAGCACGCCAGCATGCTCTCGATGTATTCGGTGCCGTTGACCAGCTGCAGCCCCACCGTGTCACGGGGTCCGACGCCGGCGCCCTCCAGGTGGTGGGCGAGGCGGTTGGCCCGCCCGTCGAGTTCGGTGTAGGTGAGCCTCCGGGAGCCCGAGACCATCGCCGTCTGACTCCCGATCTGATCGACCACGCTCTCGAAGAGATCGGCAAGGTTGAACTCCATAGCCCTCCCTGGTCCCGACTTTGGGCCTTCAGGCCCTGCCGTTGATCAGAATGCCAGACGTAGTATCACAGTCGGGTCTGCCCTCTGTCTGGGGGCGAGGCGCCACGGAACGCGAGGAGGCCGGATGGGGGAGGTTGCGCATGGTCCCGCCGGCGAGTGGATTGACCCCCCGAGCGGAGTCCTTCCTACGGAGATCTTGTCCGAGAGCGTAGAGCCGGGCATCTCGGTTCCGGGGATAGATCGCATCACCGGGCTCTTCCGAGCTGCTGCCGGATTCTTGAACCGGCGAGCGCTCGCCCGGGCGACCCGCGCCCTGCCCCGGACGCTGCACTACATGGGTTCGGCCTTGCTGAGCGGGGAAGTGAGCGACTCGGTACCGGCGCCGCACCTGTCGCTCGGCCTTGCGGCCCAGGTGGCGATGGACGAGGCGCTGCTGGCCATGGCCATGACGCCCCGGAGGTTCCCGCTACCCGGGGACTACGCGAGGGTGTCGAGCGAGCTCGCCGAGGCCGAATCCTTGTACACAGGGGAAGGTTGGATCGCGAAGCCCGACTCCTATCACCGCACCCCGCCGCAGCTCTTCGAATCCGACGTGACGACGAGCCGGGGATGGGCCATGGGGCTGAGCTACGACCGGTGGGACTGGGACAGCGGGTTCACCCCCCATCGTGGCGAGCCGGGCGCCGACCGGTGGATGGCGTTCGAACCGAACCGGACCGCCTCGGCCGTCATCGTGCGCCACCCAGACGGCCTCCGCCCCTGGGTGATCGCTGTGCACGGCTTCTGCA
>Ga0181526_10003815_pt1 | contig 12060 bp, 8 predicted proteins | sample PEATcosm2014_Bin_35_FD_119750 | JGI IMG/M metagenome (GOLD analysis project Ga0181526, IMG submission 119750) | Peatland microbial communities from MTU Mesocosm Facility, Houghton, MI, USA - PEATcosm2014_Bin06_30_metaG | ecosystem: Environmental > Terrestrial > Soil > Wetlands > Peat | place...
CAGCGCGGCGAGTTCCTCGTCAACTTGAAGCCGGGCGAAGTCCGCAAGGGCGTCGTGTCCTCCGTCGTGAACTTCGGCGCCTTCGTGGACCTCGGCGGCATGGACGGGCTCGTGCACGTCTCCGAGCTGTCCTGGAAGCATGTCGACCATCCGTCGTCCGTCGTGCAGGTGGGTGACGAGGTCACCGTTCAGGTGCTCGACGTCGACCTCGACAAGGAGCGCATCAGCCTCTCGCTGAAGGCCACCCAGGTGGACCCCTGGCAGGAGTTCGCCACGAACCACCGTGTCGGCGAGCTCGTCTACGGGCGCATCACCAAGCTCGTTCCCTTCGGGGCCTTCGTGCAGGTCGGCGACGGCATCGAGGGCCTCGTGCACATCTCGGAGATGGCTGCTCACCACGTCGACCTGCCCGAGCAGGTCGTCACCCCCGGCGAGGAGCTCTGGGTGAAGATCATCGACATCGACCTGCAGCGCCGCCGCATCAGCCTGTCGATCAAGCAGGCGGCCGAAGGCGGCATCGTGGCCGAGGAGTACCAGGAGGCCTTCGGGGAGCACGCCTACGACGAGCAGGGCAACTACATCGGCACCTACGACTACACGACCGAGTTCACGCCGGAGAGCGAGAGCCAGGCCGCCTGGGCGGAATTCACGGCGGCAGCGGCGGCGCAGGCCGAGGCCACCGCCGCTGGCGAGGCGGCCACCGCCGGCGAGGCGGCCGCGGAGCCGGAGACGGACTCATACGAGGCGCCGGCAGAAGCCATCGCCGACAGTGACGGCATCGGTGCGGTGGCCGAGCCGGAGCCGATCGTCGCCGAGCCGGAGCCGATCGTCGCAGCGCAGGTCGCCGAGCCCGCCTCCGACACGACCGAATAGGCCCCGTAGCGCCGCCGGAGGGCGGCGCTCAGCAGGGCTCAGGGCGGTGGCGAAGGATTCTGGCGGTCGCCTGACAGGCGAGGCCGTCGCTCAGTTGGCGGAGTAGTTCGGCACCGTCGAGTCGGCGCCGAGCGGGAAGTGGCAGGCCACGAAGTGACCGCGGTCGATCTCGCGCATCACCGGCTCCTGCACGGCGCAGATCGACTGGGCGCGCGGGCAGCGGGTGCGATAGCGGCAACCGCTCGGCGGGCTGATCGAGGAGGGCATCTCCGTGCTGTGCTCCTCCTCGCCGTCGAGGATGGGGGCGGGGCCGGCAGCCCGGGACATGGCGCGGGAGGAGATCACGCTCGCCATGAGGAGGGCACGCGTGTAGGGGTGGGACGGCCGCGAGTAGAGCGTCTCGCTGTCGGCCACCTCGCAGAGCTTGCCGAGGAACATGACGACGACACGGTCGCTCACGTTCTTCACGACGGCGAGGTCGTGCGAGATGAACAGCAGCGTGAGGCCGTAACGCAGCTTCATGTCCTCGAGCAGGTTCAGGATCTGTGCTTGCACGGAGACGTCGAGGGCCGAGACGGGCTCGTCGCAGACGATGACCTTCGGGTTGAGCATGAGCGCCCGGGCGATCGAGATGCGCTGGCACTGCCCGATGGAGAACTCGTAGGGCCGGCGCCAGCTCACCGTGTCGTAGTCCATGTTGACCTCGCCGAGCATGAGGCGCGCCCGCTCGACCCGGTCGGCCTCGCTGCCGACACCCCAGATGGCGAGCGGCTCCGTCACGAGGTCGGTGATCGTCCGCCGCGGGTAGAGCGAGGAGATGGGGTCCTGGAAGATGACCTGCAGCTTCGTGCGGACCGAGCGCAGCTCCTCGCCGGAGATCGTCGTGAGATCGGTGCCCTCGAAGAAGACCTTGCCGCTCGTCGGCTTCGGCAGGGCCAGGATGGCGCGCCCGGTCGTGGACTTGCCGCAGCCTGACTCACCGACGATGCCGAGCGTCTCGCCCGGATAGACGTCGAAGCTCACGTCCGAGACGGCGTGCACCTTCTTGCCGCCGGGGGCGGGGAACTCCACGACGAGGTTCTCCACCCGGACGATCGCCTCGGAGGCGTCCCTCATCTGGGCGGTGCCGCTTCCGGCCATCTCAGATCACTCCTGTGGCGGCAGGGACGCCCTTTGCAAGGTTGTCCTCGAGGGCTTGGCGGCCTTCTGGCGTACCCACCGGGTACCAGCAGGCGTACTGGTGATTGGGCGAGTCGGCGTCGCGCAATGTCGGCTCCTCGGCGATGCACTTCGGCTGCACGTAGGGGCAGCGGGCGGCGAAACGGCAACCCGGGGGCAAGGCGGCCGGGTTCGGCGGGCTGCCCGAAATTGCGTGTAGGCGCGTGTGGGCGGGATTGGACAGCCGCGGGGCGGACCGCAGGAGTGCCTCGGTGTAGGGCATCCGCATGTCACGGAAGAGGACGGCCGTGGGCGCCCGCTCGACGATCTTGCCGGCGTACATGACAAGGACGTCGTCGGCCCGCCCCGTCACGACGCCGAGGTCGTGGGTGACGAGGATGACCGACATGTAGCGCTCTTGTTGGAGCCGGTTGATGAGGTCGAGGATCTGAGCCGAGACGGTCACGTCGAGGCCTGTCGTCGGTTCGTCGGCGAGGAGGAGCTTCGGGCCGCAGGCGATGGCGACGGCGATGACGATCCGCTGCTGCATGCCTCCGGAGAACTGGTGCGGGTACCAGCGCAAGCGCACCTCGGGCTCGGGCAGGCCGACGGAGCGCAGCAGGGCGATGGCTGTCTCCTGGGCGTCGCTGCGCGACATGGCGAGGTGGTAGCGGAGCGACTCGGTGACCTGACGCCCGACCCGTACGACGGGGTTGAGGGCGGTCGCCGGGTCTTGGAAGATCATCGAGATCTGGGCGCCCCAGAGCTCGCGCAGCTCGTTGACGGACGCCTTCGTGAGCTCGACGTCGCCGAAGCGGACACGACCCTCCCGAACGACTCCGTGCATCGGGAGCAGGCCCATGATCGACTGCGAGAGGACGCTCTTGCCCGATCCGGACTCGCCGACGATGGCGAGGGTGCGCCCGCGCTCGAGGTTGAAGCTGACGCCGTCGACGGACTTGACGAGGCCGTGTGCCGTCTGGAAGTACGTCTTGACGCCTTCGACCTGCAGGAGGGGACGATCGTCGAGGTCGTCCATCTCGCGGACGTGGCGTTTCGGGCTCATATGACTCCCTGACGGCTGTCGAGGACAGATCGCAAGCGGTCCCCGATGAAGTTGACGGGGAGGATGAACGAGAACATGGCGACGGCCGGAGCGATGAGCAGCATCGGGTCCTGCGAGATGGCGCCGGAGCCCGCCGCGATCATGTTGCCCCACGTCGCCGTCGGCAACGGCACCGACTGGCCGAGGTAGGAGAGGGCGCCTTCGGCCACGATGGCGAGGGGCACCCCGAGGAGGGCATAGGTGATGGCGGAAGGGATGATGTCGGGCAACAGGAGGGTGCGCAGGATGCGGCTCGGCTTGGAACCGAGCGCCTGGGCGGCAAGGACGTACTCCCGCTGGGAGTACTCGATGGTGGCCGCCCGCACGACCCGGAAGAGGAGCGGCCAGGCGAGGATGGCGATGATGACGATGATGTCGGTGAGGCTGTTGCCGAGGAAGGTCACGATGACGAGGGCGAGCACGAGGTAGGGGAACGAGAGGAAGACGTTCGAGACGACCGTGAGGGCCTCGTCGATCCACCCGCGGAAATACCCCGAGATGACACCGAGGACGCCGCCGATGACGAGGCCGATGGCGATGGAGGCGAAGCCGACCTCGAGCGACACCCTCGAGCCGAAGACGATGCGCGAGAGGATGTCGCGGCCGTTGGTGTCGCAGCCGAGCCAGTGGGCCGAGTAGGAGTGCCCGAGGCTCTGGAAGCAGTAGTCGGGCGCGGACGGGTTGAACTGGGCGAAGTTCGGGTCGGGGAGGGGGAGGACGCTGGCGAAGATGGCCGCCAGGATCCAGGCAGCGCAGATCGCCACGGCAACCCAGAAGCCCCACCCGAGCTGCCTCCACATCGAGCGTCCCCGTGCCGGCGCCAGGGGCCCGCCTCCCGAGGACGTCGATTGCACGTCCTCGGCCTTGAGGAAGGGATCCTCGGGGTGGGGGTGGGGGCCGCCGAGCCCGTGGGCCAGGCCGACGACACCGACGTCAAACTGCTCGGGCACGGCGAACCCTCGGATCGATGACGGTGTAGAGCTGGTCGATGGTGAAGTTGATGACGATGAAGGCGACGGCGACGATGATCGTGATGACCTGGACGGTGGGAAGGTCCTTCTCGCTGACGGCGGCGATGAGCGCCGACCCGAGGCCTTGCAGACCGAAGACGTACTCCACGATCACGGCACCGGTGATGAGGGTGGCCACCTGAACGCCTCCGACGGTCATGACGGTGAAGGTCGACGGCCGGAAGGCGTGACGGAAGAGGATTCGCCACGTCGAGAGGCCCTTGGCGCGGGCCATCACGATGAAGTCCTCCTCCAAGGTGGCGATCATGTCGGCGCGCAGCAGCCGTTGGTAGACGGCGAGTGAGCCGATGGCGAGCGCCAGCGAGGGCAGGAACATGACGTCGAGGTTCGTGAGCGGGCTGCTCCCGAACGAGGGCACGGTGGAGGCCACCCCCGGGAACCAGTTGAACGGCTTGGAGAGGGTGAAGATCAGCACGAGGAGCGGGCCGACGATGAACGTCGGCAGCGACAACGTCGCAAAGCTGAGGCTCGTCGTGACCTTGTCGAAGATGCCGTCGGCGCGCAGCGCTCCCCACATCGCCATCGGGATGGCCACGATGACGGCCATGACCTGACTGAAGATCACGAGCTCGAGCGTCACCGGGTAGTCCTGCTTGAGGAGCGTCGTGATGGGAACCGGCGGTGTGAGCGTGTTGCCGAGGTTGCCGCTCAACAAGTTGCCGAGCCAGTGGAAGTAGCGGGCGAAGAACGGATGATTGAGGTAGAGGATGGCGTCCTCGTGCCGCACGCATGACAGCGGCGCCGAACCGCAGATGACGGCGCCTTCGTTCCCGGGGAGCTTCGAGGTGAGGTAGAAGGTGACGATCGTGACGAGGAACAGCGTCACGATCACCTCCACCGCCCCTCGCACCCGTCCCAGAAACAGCCGCATCAGACCCCTCTCACCCCGTCTTCGAATGGTAGTTCTCGACCCCGGCGCCGCCCAGGCTCATTCCCCTTCGGCCGGTTGAACGCCGACCTTGAGCGCACCGATGTCTCGTGAAGGGCGATTTAGGCGCTGCTGTCCAGCCACATCTCGGTCGGCCAGATGATGCCCGACATCATGGGGCATCCGCGGGCGCCCGCCACCGTCGTCGAGTTGTTCCAGTTCTGCACGGACTTGAGGGCACCGACGCTCCAGACGTCACGGGAGGCCCAGATGTAGGGCAGGTCGACGGCGAAGCGGCTGGCGACCTCCTGGTAGGCGCTCACGCGGGTCGCCTCGTCAGTCGCCTGGCGGGCGCGGTCGAGGGCGGCGTCGATCTTGGGGTCGTCGTTGCGGGAGAAGTCGATGACGCCCCCCGTCGACGACCAGAAGACGTAGTTGAGGTCAGGGTCGATGTTGGCGAACTGCCGCCAAGCGAAGACCTGGAAGCCGCCGGCGAGGGCGTCGTTGATAAGGGCTGCCTGCTGCACGGTGCCGACGGTGACGTCGAAGCCTGCCGCCTGGTACTGCGCCTGCACGAAGGCGGCCGACTTCAGCGACTCCGGCGTCGGCGTCGTCGTGTACTTGATGCTGGGCTTCTTGCCGCCGTTGTCAGCCATCCAGGACTTCACGAGCCCCTGCGCCTTCGTGAGGTTGTAGGCCGGGTAGCCGGTGGGACCGTAGTAGGGGCTCGGCGACGGGAAGGGGCCTTGCGTCGGGACGAGGAGCCCGCTTCCGATGTCGGCGCAGAAGGCCTCCTGGTTGAAGCAGTAGGCGAGAGCCTGCCGGAGGCGGATGTCCTTCAGCGTGGCGTCGGCGACGTTGATCATCCCGAAGTTGCAGTCCGGCTCCCCGAGCCGGATCTCGCTGTCGAGAAGGACGTCGACGTTCTTGTTGCCCTCCATCGAGATGATCGTCGGGTCGTCGTCGGTGTGCATGATCTGGAGGGTGCCGGCCTCGAGGGCGTCGTAACGTGACGTCACGTCCGGCAAGGGCTTGAAGGTGAAAGAATCGAGGTAGGGCAGCTGCCGCCCGAGGGCGTCCTTGCGCCAGTAGTGCGGGTTCTTCACGACCGTGAAGTGGTCGTTGACCTCCCACTGCTGGAGCATGAAGGGCCCCGTCCCGACGGGATGGGTGTTGAGCCACGACTCGACCGGCTTCTTGTTGTAGGCCGTCGGGGAGAAGAGGTAGGCGACCTGGCCGCCGATGTAGCCGGCGAGCCAGGCCGGGAAGGCCACCCACGGGTCGGACATCTGGATGGTGCACGAGAGCGGGCCGCTTTGCTTGACGCCGTTCTTCTTCCAGTACGTGAGCGCGAAGTTCACGAGTTCCGATGCCTGGAAGTGCTGCATGCAGAACGTCAGCGCCTGGCCGTCACAGGGCGTGCCGTCGTGGAAGGTGACGTTCGGGCGCAGCGTGATGGTCCACTCCGTGAACGTCGAGTTCGGGACGATCGACTCGGCCAGGTAGGGCACGACGTCGCCCTGGAAGGTCACCATCGCCAGCGGGTCGTAGACCGTGCGGGCATAGCAGACGCCCGTCGAGTCGAAGTGGGCGACGGTGGGATCCATGCCGGCTTCCTCCGCCTCGGTGCCCATCGTGATGGTGCCGCCGAGGGTCGCCCCCTTCGGCGGCGGGTTGACGCCGATCGTGACCGCTTTTGCCTTCGCCACGGTCGTCGTGGTCGAGCTGCCCGACTTGGTGCCGTTGCCGCCGCAGGCGTCCAGGAGCGTCCCGCCGGCACCGAGCAAGGTGAAGGCGGCGCCACCCTTGGCCGCCTTGGCGAGAAACTCACGACGATCGAAATTGTCGGGCACGTTGATCCCCCTGGCTCGTACGTGTCGGTCATATTACGCACGCTTTCGGCCCCGGCGTGGGTATGGCGGCGGGAATTCGCAGCGCCCGAGGAACTTGGGGTCTGGGCACTAACATGGCCTCGATGCACCTCGAAGACCCGCTGGTGCGGACCTCCGAGGTCTCCGCCCACGCTGACGCGCCGAGCCAGTCAGAGCTTGACGCGCCCGGTGACGCCGTGCGCCCCGGCGGCGGCTTTCGACGGGACTTCGGGGTCAAGGCTGCCGTCGTCCTGACACTGGCGGTGGCGATCTGGCTGCGGTTCTGGACACCGTCGGCGCTCTGGCTCGACGAGGCGCTCACCGTCAACATCGCCCGCGCCCCCCTGCATCAGATACCGGCCCTGCTTCGCGACGACGGCGCCCCGCCCCTCTACTACTACCTGCTGCATTTCTGGATGAAGCTGTTCGGCGAGAGCAACCTCTCGGTGCGCTCCATGTCGGGTGTCGTCGGCGTCATCAACCTCCCGATCGCCTGGCTCACGGGCTACCGGGTGGGCTCGCACTGGTGGACCCTCGAGAGCGCCTCCCCCGCCGAGCAGGCGGTTCGCCGCGAGCGCGGCCGCACGACGGCCTGGGCCGTCACCCTGCTCATGGCGATGTCGCCGTTTGCCGTCTATTACGACACCGAGGCGCGTATGTACGCCCTCGCCATCCTCCTCGGGACCCTCACCGTGCTGTCGCTCATGAGCCTGCTGCGGCGCCCCAGCTTGTGGAACGCCGTCGCCTTGGGAGTTGTCACCTCGGCGCTGCTCTACAGCCACTACTGGTCGCTCTACTCGACGGCGGTCATCGCCGCCGGGGCGGCTTGGTGCGCCTGGAAGGGACCGTTCCGGCAGGCGGGCCGGTACGCCTTCGCCGCACTCGTCGCAGCCGGGGTGTCGTTTCTTCCCTGGCTCCCCACGCTGTGGTTCCAGACCCACCACACGGGCACGCCGTGGGCGGCGCCCGCTCAGCTCACGGCCGTCGTGTTCACTGTCACGCAGTTCGCCGGCGGCAACTCCGACTTCGGGCGCGGGCTCGCCGTGCTCTTCTTCTTCTTCGCCGTGCTGGCGCTCTTCGGGACGCCGATGGGACGCTGGCTCGTCGTGCTCGACATCCGGACGCGGCCGGGCGTGCGGGCCCTCGCGGTCGCCTTCCTCGCCACGATCGTGCTCGGGATTCTCGCCGGCCGCATCGACGGCGCCACCTTCGCAGACCGTTACACGTCCGCCGTGCTGTTCCCTGGCCTCGTCATCATGGCCTACGGGCTGACGGCGATCCCCGACCGCTGGACGAGGCACGGCTTCCTCGCCGTGGCCATCGTGCTCGGCTTCCTGGCTGCCGTCCCGAACTCCTACATCTCTCGCACCGGCGCCGGGCACGTGGGCGCCGCCATCGCCGCCGAGGCTCGTGCCGGTGACGTCGTTGCCTACTGCCCCGACCAGCTCGGGCCGGCCGTGAGCCGTGTCCTCGGCGATCGGTACCAGGAGATCACCTACCCGCGGGGGACGGCGCCCGAGATCGTCGACTGGGTCAATTACCTGCAGGTCGTCAACGCTGCCTCGCCGGCGGCCTTCGTGCACCGGGTGGAGTCGCTCGCCGGCCCGACCGGGACGGTGTTCTACGTGTGGGCGCCGGGCTACAACGGCTTCGGCCTCTCGTGCCAGACGATCCTGCGCGACCTCGTCGCATGGCCGGGCCACCATTACAAGGTCGTCCTCCAGACCCTCAAGACCGACACGCCGTTCGAGATCTACGAGGGCTCCACCCTCGACCGGTTCAGCCCGTCGTGATCTCGGCCCTGCGTCCACCTGAGGCGTGGCTCCGCTTGCGCGAGAATGAGGCCATGGTGCCCACGGCCGGCGAGAGGGGCGCCCCCGTGCCGGTGCTCGCCACCGCCGGCGAGGTACCCGCGGCCGGGGAGCCTGTCGTCGAGGTGCCCGCCGCCGATGCGGCGGCACCGCACGATCGAGAGACGCCGGGGCGGGTGCTCGTGATCGGTGCCGGGCCGGCCGGCCTCACGGCCGCCTACGCCCTCGGGAAACGCGGTTGCACGTGCCGCGTCGTCGAGGCGGATTCGGTCGTCGGCGGGATCGCTCGCACGGTGGAACGGGAAGGGTGGCGCTTCGACATCGGGGGCCACCGCTTCTTCACGAAGGTTCCCGAGGTCACGGCGTTCTGGCACGAGATACTCGGCCCGGAGGATCTCCTCCTTCGGCCGCGGCTGAGCCGCATCTACTACGAGGGAACATTCTTCGACTACCCGATCCAGATCGGCAACGCCCTGCGTGGTCTCGGGCTCGCCGAGTCGATGAGATGCGGATTCTCTTACGTGTGGGTGCGGGTCCGCCGCCCGAAGGACCCTCACACGTACGAGGGCTGGGTGGCGTCGCGCTTTGGATGGCGCCTCTACCGCAAGTTCTTCAAGTCCTACACCGAGAAGGTCTGGGGCATGCCGGCGACCGAGATCCAGGCGGACTGGGCCGCTCAGCGGATCAAGACGCTCTCGCTCTGGAAGGCACTGACCAATGGCCTGCTGCCGCGGCGCAAGCGCAGTGTCATCACGTCGCTCATCGAAGAGTTCGAGTACCCCCGCTTCGGGCCGGGCATGATGTGGGAGCGGGCCACGGAGTTGGTGAGGGCGCAGGGTTCCACCGTCTCGCTCAGCCACTGGGTCACCCGCATCCGGCGCGACCGCACAGGAGCCGTCGCCGTCGAGGTGACCTCCCCCGGCGCGGACGGCAGCCTCGTTCAGGAGGAAGTGCCGGTCGATTCCGTCATCTCCTCGATGCCCATCAGCGAGCTCGTGATGACGCTCGACCCGCCGGCACCGGAGGAGGTGCAGCTCGCCGCCAAAGGTCTCCACTACCGCGATTTCCTCACCGTGGCCCTCGTCGTGCCCGCCGAGCGCGGCTTTCCTGACAACTGGATCTACGTACACGACGAGAAGGTGCAGCTCGGCCGCATCCAGAACTTCGGGTCGTGGTCGCCGGACATGGTGAAGGACGGCCGCACCTGCCTCGGGCTCGAGTACTTCGTCTTCGAGGGCGACGAGCTCTGGAACATGGCAGACGACGATCTCATCGCCCTCGGGGCCCGCGAGCTGGCGGCGATCGGCCTCGTCGAGCCTGCCGACGTCGAGGGCGGGTATGTCGTGAGGATGCCGAAGGCCTATCCCGTCTACGACGCCGGTTATGTCGAACGGGTCGAAGTCATCCGCCGGTTCCTCGACGCCGAGGTGGGGAACGTCCACCCTGTGGGTCGCAACGGCATGCACCGCTACAACAACCAGGACCACTCCATGCTGACCGCCTTGCTGGCGGTCGAGAACCTCTTCGGCGAGACATACGACACGTGGAACGTGAACGTGGAGGCCGAGTACCACGAAGAGCAGGTTGGCAAAGTGACTCCGACCGACGATGGCGACAGCCGACACCCGAGCTCCGGCTCCGGTCGCTCCGCCCCCGTGCTGCCGGCTCGCCCATGAGCGGCTCACCCGTGAACAGCTCAGCGGCCGGCGCCTCACCGGCGCCTGCCTCCCCCGAGGACGTCCCGACGGCGAACGGCCACACGGCGGGCCTAACGGCCACGAGCTCGGTCACGGCGAGCGGGCTGGCGACGAACGGGCTGGCGACGAACGGGCTGGCGACCAATGGGCTGGCGACGTCGGCGAGCAACGGCCGGCATCGCGGCGAGCCCTCGGCCACCCCTTCCGCCGCCGAATGGACGGAGTCGATCGCCTCGCGTGCCGGCGAAGCGGGCCTGAAACGTGTCGGCATGGTGGCGTGGCGGGATCTCGACGACCCGGAGGCGGGTGGCTCGGAGCTTCACGCCCATGAGATCGCCAGCCGCTGGGCGGCCGCTGGCATCGAGGTGGTGATGCGGACGAGCGCGGTAGACGGGGCCCCCAGGGCCGGCAGGCGGCAGGGCTACGAGTTCGTTCGGAGCGCCGGTCGCTATCGCGTCTTCGCGCAGGCGCCCCTCGAGATGGTGGCCGGTCGGTTCGGGCCGATCGGGCGTCTCGACGGTCTGGTCGAGATCTGGAACGGCATGCCGTTTCTGAGCCCCATCTGGTGGAGGGGACCGCGACTCGTGTTCCTGCACCACGTGCATGCGGAGATGTGGAAGATGGTGCTGCCGCCGCGCTTGGCCGCCATGGGCAACACGCTCGAGTCGCGTTGGGCCCCTCCCTTTTACCGAGGGACGCGCATCGTCACGTTGTCGGATTCGTCGCGCCAGGAGATCGTCGAGGGTCTCGGCATGCGGGCCGATCTCGTGAGCGTCGTGCCGCCCGGCGTCGACCGGCAATTCGGGCGTGACGGCCTCGGCACGAAGCCGAGCAGCAAGGCGGATCACCCCCTCGTCGTCGCCGTCGGGCGGCTCGTTCCCGTCAAGCAGTTCGATCGGCTGATCGCCGCCGCCGCCCCCCTGGCGACGCTGCACCCGGATCTCGAGGTAGTCATCGTCGGCGAGGGTTACGAGCGTGCCGCCCTCGAGGCCGCCATCGACGAGGCGGGGGTGCGAAACGTCGTGCGCCTCGTCGGGCGCCTCGAAGCCGACGAGCTCGTCGCCCTCTACCGCCGCGCCTGGGTCCTCGCTTCCACCTCGGCTCGCGAGGGCTGGGGGATGACGGTGACCGAAGCAGCCGCCTGCGGCACGCCGGCGGTCGTCTCGCGAATCGCCGGACACCTCGACGCCGTCGAAGACGGTGTCACGGGACTGCTCTTCGACAACGAAGACCAGTTCATCAAGGGAATCGACCGGATGCTGGCCGACAGCTCCCTGCGTAGACGGCTCTCGAAGGCAGCGCACGATCGGGCCCGGCAGTTCTCCTGGGAGGCGACGGCACTGGGCACGCTCGAGTTGCTGGCCGCCGAGGCGTCCAGGCGACGTCCTCGCTCAGCGCTGCGGGTCAGCCCGACGCCTCGCTCGTAGTCGGGAGACTGGCCGTCGGGAGACTGGTCGTCGCAACGCTGGTCGTCGGGAGGTTGGTCGTCGCGAGCGTGGCGTCGGCCTCCCCGCCAGGAGGTTCGCCCTGGCGCCACGGTGCGCTGTGCTCGCCTGCCCGCTGCCGGAGGAGCTCGACGAGCGAGTCGATGGCCAAGGCGACGAAGGCGACGAGGGCTGCCAGGTTCGTGCCCGAGAAGTTCTCCG